>Ga0075163_10001604_pt1 | contig 30575 bp, 22 predicted proteins | sample JI1023141ADNA_FD_71478 | JGI IMG/M metagenome (GOLD analysis project Ga0075163, IMG submission 71478) | Wastewater effluent complex algal communities from Wisconsin, to seasonally profile nutrient transformation and Carbon sequestration -... | ecosystem: Engineered > WWTP > Effluent > Algae...
CGGTTTTTTTTATCCTACTCAAAGTAACTACTAATCACGTTTTAAAACTCTTTTTTTGTCTTTTCAACTAACCATTTTAGGAAGCAGTTCAGCAACACCAACTTCACAAAGGAATCCTACCGCTCAATACCTCACGGTACACGACCGACATTTCTTAATTGATTGTGGAGAAGGCACACAAATGCAGTTGCGCAAATACAAATTAAAATTTACCCGCATCAACCATATTTTTATAAGCCACCTTCATGGTGATCATTATCTAGGCTTACAGGGATTATTATCGAGTTTGCATCTTTTGGGCTGTACTCAGGATATACATCTATACTGCCCCAAACCCTTGAAAGAAATTATTGATTTGCAACTGCTGCATTCTGATACTCATTTGAAATATACGTTGAAATATCATTTTTTGAATACCAATGAAAAGGAGCTTATTTTTGAAGATGATAAAGTGCAAGTTGAATCAATACCGTTGAATCATCGCATACCTTGTTGTGGTTTTGTTTTTAAAGAAAAACCGGGTTTATTATCCATACGTAAAGAAATGATTGAGTTTCATGGCATTTCAACAAAAGACATTTTACGTATTAAAAAAGGTGAAGATCATCAAACCAAGGATGGCAAAGTAATTAAAAACAAGGTACTAACTTATCCGGCTGAATCGCTTCGCTCCTATGCCTTTTGTTCAGATACTTGTTACGACGAGCGCATACTTCCGTACATTAAAAAAGTAAGTTTACTGTATCATGAAGCAACCTTTTTAAAAAATTTGGAAAAAAGGGCGCTCGAAACTTTTCATTCAACCGCTGAACAAGCTGCTGTGATTGCTAAAAAAGCACAGGTAGATAAATTACTAATCGGTCATTTCTCCGCGCGATATAAGGATCTCAAACCTTTGCTCGATGAAAGTAAAGCAGTATTTAAAAATACCGAATTAGCTTGTGAAGGACTAGTAGTTGAACTTTAAATTACTTTAAATATTGAACACTCTCCTTTATAAAAGCAAAAGTGTGTTGAACTAATAGGATGTTATTCGTTTATTTCAAAAGAATAGAGTGTTCCGTTATCACCAACAGCCCATCCCAAATTTGAAGATACGAGTAGCACAGAATGTATGCTTGTATTATTAGGAATTTCTGAAATTTTCCAGGTTTCTCCGCAATCATTAGAAACAAGCACATAGCCATTTTCGCCCATTGCCACTGCCGTTCCTGAATTGTAACAATCAATGCAAGTGAAGTGCTTTCGTTTGCTGCTAAGTAGCGAATTTCCATTTATTTTCGAATTCCAACTAGCACCTGCATCTGTGCTCTTGTATAGGTTTCCATTGTAACCGCATAATAAACCCGTACCGTTTGATGTAATTTTTATTCCGGTAAAAAAATCGTCCGACACTGATTGGTATTGCCAGCTTATTCCTCCATCAGTAGACTTTAATAATACACCGTATCCACTGGCAAAAGCGGTAGATTCATTCAGGCATTGCAAGGAGCGCAATTCATGACTTTCGGTTAAAACTGAATGCCAGGTTTTACCGGAATTTTCAGATTTTAAAATTATTCCGTTTCCAAAATCATCACCGCCCACAATCAGTGCTGTAGTGTCGTTTAAAAAATTAATGTCTCTTAATACTACTCTAAAATTATATGCAACCGTATCGAGTACCGGACAATGTTCCCATGTTGCTCCTCCATTTATTGTTTTAAAAATCTCTAATTCATCACCCAAAGCAAAACCAAGTTGACTATTTTTAAAATACAGTTTATTAAATGAAAAATTGGGGCTTTCGAGTACAATAGTCCAACTTATTCCTTTATCGGTAGAGCGGTAAATGAAGCCGTTTTTTTCGCGATTTCCACCGCAAAAAAACATGCTATCGCTTGAAGTAAAACAAGTCAAAGATTTTATTTTATCAGTAACCGGTGTATTCAATAAGGTAAAACTCAGCGATGCTTCCTTCTTTTTTTTGCAAGCATAGTTACTCGAAAAAAACAGCAGCAATAAAAAAAGCCTTGCAAATTGCAAAGCTTTAGTAGTGCTAACAGTAGGTATTTTAAAAGGTGTATCCAACTTGAAATGCAGGATTAAAAATAGTTGCCGTATAATCTTCAAACTCGGTATTGTTTTGACGGAAACCTAAACCAATTTGTAAGTTGAGTGAAAAATTGGTTGAACTTTTAAAAGCAAAACCGGTATTGATCATTCCTGAATAAGAAGTGCCTTTTGCATCCTTGGTTGTTATTTTATAATCGTAATAAGGATAAGAACCGGTAGGATTCACTACATAATATTTTAATTCCTGATAGGTGTAGTCAATGTTACCGTAATAAAAGGCAGGTCCAACAAAAAAAGCAGCGGCATGTTGTCCAAAAGGATACACATTTAATTCGAGCCCGAAAGTATTTTTTCGTACTATGGATGTATACTTTGTTTCATCGTTGGGTGTGCTCGAGTAGTAATATTGTTCTTGTCGGTTTTGTGTTGAGTAAGAGTTTAAATAATCCACATCCATGGTTTGATTGCTTGCTAAGCCAAATGTTACAGGAATTTTGCAGCCTAAATATCCATTCGCAAAAATATGTTCAAACGACACACCTACTCTTCTAAAAATTACATCGGTAATTGAAAAACCAAGAATGTTTTTCTTGTAAACAAAACTTTTAGCCGCATTTGATTCAACAGCAGTCGGAGTTTCAGGAGCTACCGGAGCTACAGGAACTGAAGGAGCAATCGGTGCACTGCTTTGTGCTGAAAAATTTTCAACAGTTCCATTCGCAAAAACAAGCTTGTCGACTATGCTCACAAGTTCACGATAAGTTGGTCCTTCCGGATTATCGGCTCGTTTAAACACTATTTCCGATTTACTTAGTTCGAGCACTTTTGCTTCGCGGATGGTACCATTTTTATAATAAATACGATCTTGTGAAAAGGCACCGAATGCAAGAAAAACCAGAAAGAGTAAGGAAACAATTTTTTTCATTTGAGTAGGATTTAAGCCACCACTTTTGAAATTACTTCAGCCATTTTTTTACCAATAACCGCAGGCGATTCAACCACGTGAATTCCACAAGCACGCATAATTTTCATTTTAGCGGCTGCAGTATCATCTGAACCTCCAACAATAGCTCCGGCATGTCCCATACGTCGTCCGGGAGGAGCTGTTTGTCCGGCAATAAATCCTACCACCGGTTTGGTTCCATTTTCTTTAATCCAGTTAGCAGCTTCAGCTTCCATACCACCACCAATTTCGCCAATCATAACAATACCGTGCGTATCGGGATCTTTCATCAATAATTCAACAGCTTGTTTGGTAGTAGTACCAATAATTGGGTCACCGCCAATTCCAATTGCAGTAGTAATTCCAAGGCCGGCTTTTACAATTTGATCGGCCGCCTCATAGGTTAAAGTACCCGATTTACTTACAATTCCAATATGTCCTTTTTTGAAAACAAAGCCGGGCATAATTCCCACTTTAGCTTCACCGGCAGTAATAACTCCGGGGCAATTCGGTCCAATTAAAGTACAATCTTTACTGCTTAAATATTCTTTTACAGTTATCATGTCTTTAGTTGGTATTCCTTCGGTAATACAAACAATTACTTTAATGCCAGCTTCGGCAGCTTCCATTATAGCATCGGCCGCAAAAGCAGGTGGTACAAAAATAATTGAAACATCGGCAGAAGTGGCTTTCACCGCATCGGCAACTGTATTAAATACAGGTTTATCAAGGTGCTTTTGTCCACCTTTACCGGGTGTTACCCCTCCTACTACATTGGTACCGAATTCAATCATTTGGGAAGCATGAAAAGTTCCTTCATTACCGGTAAAACCTTGCACAATTACTTTGGAATTTTTATTTACTAAAACGCTCATAGTTTATTTTTTTTTTCAGTTCTGACAAATGTAATAAAATATAAAAGTCGAATGCTAAATTTTTTTTGTGCAGCTACAATTTGATTGTATGATACCAGTAAACTCTTAGACTTATTAAGTTTAAGAAAAATGGAAGTAGCTTGTTTATTGCGTTACAATTAAGGCGAAGCCGAATCATGAATACCTTAAAACTAAACAAGACAGGAGTAAACGCAAACTTCAAAACATCCTCGTTACAAACGAAGACGAGTGAGGGGGCGGAAGCAAGTGACGAAAGCACTGCCCTTGTTTAAATGCATGGCGTAGCATGCATTTAAACAAAGGTTTGCACAAAAATAAAGCTCTTTTTTAAGTAGGAAGAAATCGGATTATTGGACTTGCCGGTTAATACTATTTTAGTTACTTTTGCAGTCCTTTTTTAAAAGGGATAAAAATTTAGTATTAACCTCTCTTGCTCCATAAAAAGCAAGATACAAAACAAAGTAACATGAGTGAACAAGAAGTAATCTCTAACGATGCGCCTGCAAAGCCTTATGTAAAGGCAGATCCTTTAGAGAATTTCGATTGGAATGCAATCGGAAAAAAACAAGAAATGTATACAGAAGCTGAGCGTACCAAAATGGAAAACGCTTACAACGATACATTAAAATCAGTTTCAGCACACGAAGTATTAGATGGTACTGTTGTAGCTAAAACATCGAAAGATGTGGTTGTGAATATTGGATACAAATCGGATGGAATTGTGCCTTTATCAGAATTGCGTTACAATCCGGATATTGCTATTGGCGACAAAATTGAAGTGTATATTGAAAGCCAAGAAGATAAAGGCGGTCAGCTTTTATTATCGCATAAAAAAGCCCGTGCATTACGCTCTTGGGATCGCGTAAATTCAGCCCTCGAAAATCAGGAAATTATTAAGGGATATGTAAAATGCCGTACAAAAGGTGGTTTAATTGCCGATGTATTTGGTATTGAAGCGTTTTTACCGGGTTCACAAATTGATGTGAAACCAATTCGTGATTACGATGTGTATGTTGGAAAGACCATGGAATTTAAAGTGGTAAAAATCAACAAAGAATTTAAAAACGTAGTTGTTTCTCACAAAGCTTTAATTGAAGCTGAGTTAGAACAACAAAAAATTGAAATTATCTCTAAATTAGAGAAAGGTCAGATTTTGGAAGGTATCGTTAAAAACATCACTACATACGGTGTGTTTATCGATTTAGGAGGTGTTGATGGATTAATTCACATCACCGATTTATCATGGGGCCGCATCAATCATCCGGAAGAAATTGTGAAATTGGATGAGAAAATTAATGTGGTTATCCTTGATTTTGATGATAACAAAAAACGCATTGCTTTAGGCTTAAAACAATTAACTCCGCACCCTTGGGATAATTTGAGCGCCGACTTAAAAGTAGGTGATAAAATTAATGGTAAGGTAGTAGTTATTGCTGACTATGGTGCTTTTGTTGAAATTGCACAGGGTGTTGAAGGTTTAATTCACGTAAGCGAAATGAGCTGGAGTCAACATTTACGTACTGCTCAAGATTTCTTAAAAGTGGGCGAAACTGTTGAAGCAGTTATTTTAACTTTAGATCGTGAAGAGCGTAAGATGTCTTTAGGTATTAAACAATTGAAACCGGATCCTTGGGCAGAAGTTGTTAGTAAATACCCAACCGGTTCTCAGCACACTGCAACGGTACGTAACTTTACTAATTTCGGAATATTCGTAGAATTGGAAGAAGGAGTTGACGGATTGGTTCACATCAGCGATTTAAGCTGGAGTAAAAAAATCAAGCATCCATCTGAATTCTGCAAAGTAGGCGATAAAATTGAAGTGAAGGTGTTGGAAATGGATGGCGAAAATCGTCGTTTAAGTTTAGGACACAAACAATTGGAAGAAAATCCTTGGGAAGTGTTTGAAACTGTATTTACTTTAGATAGCATTCACAAAGGAACCGTTTTAAGCATTATGGATAAAGGTGCTTTAGTTGCACTTCCATACGGTGTTGAGGGCTTTGCTCCTACCCGCCACATGGTTAAAGCAGATGGTACTTCGTTGAAGGTTGACGAAAGCGTTGATTTTAAAGTGTTGGAGTTTTCGAAAGACAACAAAAAAATCATTTTGAGTCATACTAAAGTAAACGAAGAAGTAGCAGCAGCTGACCGTGCAACTGAAGATGATGCAAAAAAATCGGCCGCTAAAGCTGAAAAAGCTAGTGTTAAAAAACTGAAAGATAGTATTGAAAAATCTACCTTAGGTGATATCAGCGCATTGAGCGATTTGAAAGATCAAATGGACAATGCAGCTAAAAACAAAAGCGAAGAATAAGCTTTAATTAGTTTACAAAAAAACCTCCTAGTTTTCTAGGAGGTTTTTTTTTTTGCTCAAATACCAAGTACTTCCTTTAATTTTAGATAACCGTTGCGGCTCAAAGGAATTTTAGCGCCACTTTTAAGCAAGGCAATGTGGTTGTTTTTTTCGAAAGGTTCGATGCGTGTAATTTGCGAAAGTTGCACTATATAAGAACGATGAACCCGCAAAAAATCGCTAGATGACAGCACTTTTTCAAAGTAGTTCATGGTCTTCTTTTTTAGATGGTGTGCATCCTTGGTAAAAATCTTTACATAATCGTCGTAGGCTTCAATATAGTTTACTTCTTGTACAGGAATAATTTTAATGTTGCTTCCGTTCTTCACCACGATACGGTGTTGTTCATCGGCATGATTAAAATTAGTGTCATTTAAATTTTGTACCTGAGCAGCGCTTGTGCTTTGTGTACGGCCATTCAACCATTTTTGCACCGCTTTCGAAAAACGTTCTTTGCTGAATGGTTTTAACAAATAATCAATTGCATGCGTTTCGAATGCTTTAATTGCATACTCATCAAAAGCTGTAGTGAAAATAACAGCCGGGGTATATTCGAGCAGCTCTAACATTTCAAAGCCATTGATTTTGGGCATTTGCACGTCCAAAAACAGTAGCTCCGGTTGATGTTGCTGTATAGCTTTTACTCCTTCAAAACCATTGTTGCATTCCTCCATCACTTCAATTTCGGGAAAGCCATGAAGGTATTCTTTAATAATGCTGCGTGCTAATGGTTCGTCATCAATGAGTATGGCTTTTATCATGCTAGTTGTGGAATAATTAAGGTGGCTGTAAACGTATTTTCTTTTTGCTCCAGTTGCAACAAATCTTGCCTTGAATAAATTAATTGTAAACGGCGTTGTACTGAATTTAAGCCAAATCCAAGTCCTGTTTTAGGACGGGAGGTGCTTGCGTCAAAAGGATTGCTGATTTGAATATGTAAACTTTTTCCTTCAGCTTTTGCAGTTATGCCAATGGTAATATTTTCGATGGTATCGTACAAGCCAAATTTTATGGCATTTTCAACCAAAGGTTGCAATAATAGTGAAGGTAGTAATTTGGTTAAAGCTGCTTCATCACAGTTAATTTGGGTAGATAAGCGATGACCAAAACGAACTTTTTCAATTTCAAGGTAGAGTTGCAAATGCGCTAATTCATCAGACAATTGAACCAATTGTTGTTCGTCTTTTTTGAGTGTTCCACGTAAAAAATCGGAAAGCTGTTGAATCATTTTTCGGGCTTCTTCCGGCTTAGAGCCTGCCAATGCCGAAATTGAATTTAAACTATTAAACAAAAAATGAGGTTGAAGTTGCAAGCGTAATGCACTCAATTCAGCCTCTCTTACTAACTTTTCTGCTTCTTCTTTGCGTTGAGTATTTTCATATTGTTCCTTCATAAAGTAAAACAACCAACTGGTAACCGTCATCAATGCTATCATGAGTAAGGCTATCATGTAGCGCAAGGGCAAAGAGTTATCTAAAAATTGCAAGTAATTTAAATTCTGTTCAAATACTTTAGCCAATACAAACTGAAGCGCATAGATGTAGGCAAAACTGAGCGCAATTGCGTAAAGCAAACGCTGAATTCGATTGCCTGCTCCGGGATTATAAAAGCGGTAAGTATTTTCGGTAGCAATACCTACCAAGGCCAGCAATAAGTTGGAAATAGACGCATCGGTAATGGCTATTTGCCAGCTAAGTCCTAAACGGTGCAAAACCAAGGTTTGTACAAAAATCCAAAACAGCCACCAGCCAAGATAGCCGGCAACTGCTTTGCGAAAGGAGATGTAATTTCTTAACAAAGAATTTAGTTTTAAGAATTAAACGAAGAGTTGATGTTGTGTTTGCAACACCATAGCCTTGTGTTTTACAAAGCTAATGTAAGCATTTGCTTCTTCGCTTTCGTGCGTAGACGAACAAATTTCTGCTCCGTCTTCCCAGTGTTTCAATGGGTGTATTTCAGACACATCAATAAATTTCCAGCTCACCGAACTATTGTTTTTATTGAGAAAGTCAACTTCTTCATTTTTTCCAATGGAGCGTGCTTTAAAAAATGCTTCCTCGGTTGAAGCTGCTTTAATCATGCGTAGTTGCTCATCAAATTGATTCGAATTTTTACCCTTTCCAATATCAATTTGGAAAACTATTTTAGTTAAGTACCAGTTCATTTTTTAATCTTGAATATGTTGAACGTATTTATTTAAAAACTTTGAACATCAATTCCACCAAACACAACATCGCCTTTTATAACCAGTAATTTAACGGGTGCATTGAGATCCTTTACAACATTTCGTTTGTCTTCAAATGAGCCCATCACAGCGGTAACGTCTGATTTTACTTCCCAATGCGGCGGTATTATTAATTTTGTTCCACCAAAAATGGTATGGATTTCTAATTCAATTCGTCCTTCAAAATCGGCCTGACTCAAATTAATTTCGGCTCCACCAAACACCACATTAATTTCACCACCTTTAAAATCTTTGGTTATAATTTTTTTTTCAATTCCACTAAACACTGAGTTTACTTCAAGATAATTGTCGGAGTTTTTTTTTTCTTGCCAAGCACTCCATTGCTCGCTTTTTTGTTGCCAGTGTTGATGGCGGTTCCATTTGCGGTAAGCTCGGTGATTACCACAATGTCGGCGTCTTGGTTTAAACATTATGAGTAAACCAATAAAAATAATTACGATGGGCCATATATAATGTGAGATGGCTAATTCAGGAAAATTATCGCGTAGTAAAAAAACGCTTCCTATGAGTATTGGTATTAACCAGCCTCCTCGTTGAAATCCGTGTTTTACGCCTACAAAAAGACCAATAGCGATTAACAACATTTTCCAACTAAATATCCAATGAGGTATTAACATACCCATTTCTTTTGCGAGAAATAAACTACCTATGGCAACTACGATCATTCCTCCAAAAACTTTTCCGCGGCGTGATGCTCTTTCCCATCGACGCATTTGATCATCCTGATTTGATGAATTTGATGCATTTGTATTTTCTGTGTCTACTCTTTCCATTCTACTTGTTTTTATTTGTTTTATAATTTTTATTAAAATTTGATGCGACAAAACTAGATCAAGCCATGTATTGCCACAATAGCAAAAAGGTGAAGCAAAGTCAAAAGTAGGTGAACGGTGGATTGGAGTAGGTGAGCGAAAAACAATGTGTATCTTTGCACTACAAATCGTTCTATCGCTCCGATTTTTCGGGGAGGAAAGTCCGGGCAACACAGGGCAACCTGCTTTCTAACGGAAAGGTCTCGTTTATTCGGGAACAGAAAGTGCCACAGAAAATAACTACTTCGAGCAATCGGAGAAAAGGTGAAAACGTGAGGTAAGAGCTCACGATATTGTTTAGTGATAGGCAATAGGGGAAAACCTCAGGTGTTGAAAGACCAAATAAATCTCAGTAATGAAGCTGCCCGCTTCTGTGCCGTATAGCCGCTGAGAAGGGTAGGTTGATAGATTCGTCGAGCAATTGCCGAACTAGATAAATGATAGAACTCGACAGAACCCGGCTTATAGATTTGTAAAATTATAACGCTGTACGAAGAAATTTGTGCAGCGTTTTTTTATCGTGCTCCAAATATTGCTGAGCCCACGCGAACCATGTTACTTCCCTCTTCAATAGCCAGTTCATAATCGCTGCTCATGCCCATGCTGAGTAGTGAAAGTTGGACATTCGAACTTTTCTGATTTTTTTGTGATTCAAAAAATGTTTTCAAGCTATGAAATTCTTTTTTCACTTGCGCAGTATCGCTAGTATTTGAAGCCATTCCCATGAGTCCAACGATTCGAATATTTTGTAGTGCTTGAATTTCAGTTCCGCTTAATAGTTGCTCGGCTTCCTTAAAATCAAGGCCAAATTTTGTTTCCTCGCTGGCGATAAAGATTTGAAGCAGGCAATCGATAATGCGGTTATTTTTTTTTGCTTGTTTGTCAATTTCTGCGAGAAGTTTAAAGCTATCAACAGAGTGTATCAATGCTACAAATGGGGCAATGTATTTTACTTTATTACTTTGCAGGTGACCTATTAAATGCCATTCAATATCTTTAGGTAAAACCTCCTGTTTATCGCAGAGTTCCTGTACTTTGTTTTCACCGAATATTTTGTGTCCTGCACTGTACACTTCCATCAATTTTTCAACAGGGTGTGTTTTGGTTACCGCAATTAGCGTGACATTTGCCGGGAGTGATGCTTTTATTTTATGTAGATTTTCTTGAATTGACATAGGCTATTTTCTGAATCAAAGTTAGAAGGTATTTTTGTATTTAACCACAAAGTACACGAAGAAAAACACTGAGAACACAAGGAGGTTTTTACAAAGAATGTTTCTTTGCGAAAAGTTTCTATTGTTGTTGTTTGAAAATTTATACCCGGAATTTGAACTAGTAAATTAAAATTTCTGTTGCACCAAAGCCGTATTTGGCGTAAGATGCATCTTGGTATTTTAATTTGGGATAATTTTGAAGGGCTTTATATACTTCGGCTTTTAAGCGACCAGTACCGATTCCGTGAATCACAATAAGTTTTTTGAGACGGAGGGCAATTGCTTCATCCAAACTTTTTAGAAAATAGCTTAATTGCAGTTGAACAATCTGCGCATTACTCATGCCGCTAATATTATCAATTAACTCTTCAATGTGTAAATCAATTTCTTTTTCTTCTACCCTTGTTTCCTGAAGTTTTAGGGATTGTATTTTGAGTTTGTCTTTGATTTCAATTTTAGAATTTTCGAAATGCAAACGCAATTCATCTTCCGGAATAGTTAAAGGTGGCTCTATACTGTAAAGTTCTGTAATCACTGCTCTTCCAGGCACAAATTGAGAGGTTTCAAAACTCTTTTCAATGAACAGTTTATCTTGTTTCACTTTTAACCCGGCTTGAACAGGTGCTTTTAAAGCTGCTTTTTCCTTTTTATAAAACAAGACCTGAAAACGTATCTCACGGCATTCATTAATCTTTTCTCGCTTTAAGCGGAATAATTCCACTGTAGAATTAGGAACTACCTCTGCATTTTTGTTCCATTTAAAATCTCCATCATCTGCTGTAAAATAGGCAAGAAGTAAATGATAGGAAGTAGTATTTGCAATGCTTACAATCAAATCACTGTTGCTTACATTGCTTGAATCTATTGCTTCAAAGCAAACAAAAAGTTTATCTTTTTTACTTGGAACGAAAGAAATACTGTGAGCTGTGGTATCTGTTTTTTTTGTTGCTTCAATTGCATTAGGCACAACAGCCGGCTTTGCTCCTGCTACTGGAAAAGAATCAGCAACCAAATCTGCTAATGAAACAGGAATTTCGAATCCACCCTCAATATCAACCACCACAGTTGATTCATCAATTATTTTTGTAATTCTTCCTTTTTCCTTGGAATTTAAAAATCGGACTTTATCTCCTATTGAAAAAGGCATAGTTATTAGCATTATGGGAACAAACTTAGGTAAAAGCCTTTGATTTTTTCAGCAAAAATACAAGCATTATCAATTCTCATTGTGTACTAGATGATTTGGTTGAAATTCGCAATTTGGTTAAGAAGTATAGCTGAAAGTTAAATTCAATCTACTTTACAAGCCTAGAAACGAACAAGGTATATCTTAATTCTTACCTAGAGGACTAGTCCTTTAATCTTGCAATATTGTAAGCAAAAAATATTCTGAAAGAAAATCATTCAGTGATGTAAAAATAAAATTAGTATGCTAGCAAGTTGAAAATACTAGCAACTGCAAGCGAATTTTTACTGCTTTTTTATACTTTCAAAATACTGATCAAGATTTTGAATTGCCATGGTAAAACCTTCTTTGAAACCAAGTTCAATTATTTTTTTCAAATCGTCTAGTGAATCGTATTGAATAACAATGCTAACTGTGGTTACATTTTTATTTTGATTAAATGAATTGGTCCAAAGTGACCGTGGAAAGGTAGTGTTAACTTCACCAGATTCGGAGCAAAATGCATCAAGTCCAGAGAACATTTTGTGCTGCTCAATTTGCTTATAATCGGCCCTGCACCAGTGTTTTTCATTTTCAGGACTTATCATGTAATACAACCAACTTCCACCGATTTTAAAATCCATTGATTCGGTAATTGTTTTATAGGGTTTGGGCGCCCACCATAAATCAAGGATTTCAGGATTGGTCCAAGCATCCCATACAAGTAATAGTTCGGCAGCAAATTCACGGGTTACTTCAATACATTTTTTTTCATTGTTCACTTTAAAATCAAAAAGCAGTGTCGGATTCATAGTATTTATTTTTAGGATTAGTAGTTAATTATTGGCTTAAAATCATTTAACAATAAATTTCGTGTTTGGTCTAATTACCTTTATTTACTAGGAAAATTCAATATTAGCATGCTAGTGTAAATGAAATTAAATGAAACCATTCGGTTGCAAATATATTAATTTTTTTATTCCTACTTATTTTTTTTGAAATTTAAAATGAGAGCTTACTTTTTATGAGGACGTTTTTTAATCATACCACCTTTGGTGTCTTTTACCGGACTCATTACAACAAAAGCGTTTGAATCAATTTTTTCGAGTTCAATGTTGAGTTTATTTAATTCGAGACGCGTTAAAACTGTGTAAACTATATCCACATCTATGCGTTCGCCATGATTTCCAAAACCACGTTTACCGTTGTATACGGTTACTCCTCTACCCATCTTGGTGATAATCATTTCGCGAATTTCCTCGCTATGCGCTGAAACAATGGTTGCGCCAATGTATTCTTCAATACCTTCAATAATAAAATCGAGTGTTTTAGAAGCAGCCAAATAAGTAATCATAGAATATAAGGCTATTTCAATTCCCAATAAATAAGCTGCGGCTGAGAATATTAAGATATTAATCAGCACAACAATGTCGCCGATGGTTGTACCAAATTTTCGGCTTAAAAAAATTGCCAGAACTTCGGTTCCATCTATTACCGCTCCTCCCCTTACTGCCAATCCTATACCTGCTCCTAAAAAGAATCCACCAAAAATTGCCACCAGTAAGCTATCGTTGGTAACATTTGGAAAATGCACGGTTGCTAAACACAATGCCAGACCGGCAATTGCAATGGTAGTTTTAATTGCAAATACTCTTCCCATCACCTTATACGCCAGCAAAATGAAGGGGATGTTTACACAAATAATCCAGGTATGGAGCGGAATTTTTGTAAGGGCAAACAACAATAAAGAAATACCGGTGGCACCACCATCAATAAAATTATTAGTGAGCAAAAAGCCTTTAAATCCAAATGAAGCCGAAAAAATTGCGAGGGTAATTAATACTACATCCTTTACAAAACGCTTTGCAGTAAGTTTTAATTCTCTGTATCCTTTTGCAATTTCATAAGTAGAGTACTTTCCAGACTCCGTTTCACCTTTCGATTTATCTTTTAAAACGGTTTGAATAATTACCTGTGTCCACAGTGGATTCATGAGTTGGGATGTTTAACTAAATTGTGCTATAAATATATGCAACTTAAAAATAAGTTTACCGGTAAACTAGCTTGAATTACAAAGTATAACTATTCTTACAGAAGGCGGAGTTAGTCTGCTTTTTACTCATGAACCTATTTTCCAATACTTACTCTTCGTCTTTATTTTTGAGTTTCATTAATAAAGTATAGGCGCCTTTTACTACTACATTTCTTGAGTTTACTTCTGCAGAATCGGCAAATTTAATCTGTGTAAATCCATTGGTAGAAGTCCCGCTCATTACTTCTGTCATCTGGAACTGCAAATTCCTTTGTTCACAGAACACATATTCTTTTCCTTCAAATCGTACAATAGCTTCGGAAGGCAGAACTAAAGCTTTCGAATTTTCCACTTCAATAGCTGCATTCATGTACATTCCAGGAATTAGTGAACCATGGTATTTTTCAAAATGGCAATGTATGGTTAACGTTCTTTCTTTAGAAATATCCTTACCAATGAGAATAATTTCACAAGTATATTTCTTACCAGGTTGCTGATTACTGTATGCTGTTAACTTTTGCCCTACAGCCAATTTATCAATATCCTTTTCAAACACCGTTAAAGCCAAATGTATGTCTTCGGGATTCACCAATTCAAACAAAACTTCAGTTGGAGAAACATATTTTCCTATGTTCACATGTATGGCTTTAACATAACCGTCGATGGGAGAAGGAAGCTGAATGCTGCGCGACAAGTTGCTTTCAGAGAGTTCATTCGGATTAATATTTATAAGTTTCAACTTTTCAGCCAGTGCTTTAACAGTCACTTTTTGCGATTGATAATTACTTACAGCTAATTCTAAATTTTTGTCACTTCCAGCTTTGCTTTTATTCAATTCACTTTGCCGCTCGTATTCCTTTTCAATAGCCACCAAGTGCGATTTTGCAGTTAAATAGTCTTGCTGCAACTGTATGTATTGCTGATCTTCCAAGGTGGCAATTATTTCTCCTTTTCGCACATGCATGCCTTCAAGCAAATTGGTAGATTTTAAATAACCACCCAAAGGAACACTTATAGAAACCATGTTTTGAGGCGGAACATCAATAATTCCATTTACCTTAAGTATAGCAGGAATGGATTTTTCTTCAGCTTTTGCAAGTTGTATTGCAGCGTTTTTTGCCTGGGCTTCTGTTAATTCAACAAGGTGATTGGATGCAATTTGTGTCGCTGTATTTTCTTCCTTTGTGCTGTTATTGCAGGAAATTAAAGACAAAAAAAGTATCCATAATAAATACAACTTTAGGTACAAGTTGTATTTAGCCAATTGTGTTTGCAATTTTATATAAAAGTTCATGTTAGTTAGTTTGTGTTAAATAATTGAGTTGAATAATGGTTTGATTGTATTCATTTAAAATATCTGAATACTTGCTTTGTGTTTCAATGGCTTGATTCATTAAAAGCGAAAATTCGATAAAACTAATTTCTCCTTTTGATAATTGAAGGTTCGCTGCTTGTATAATTTGCTGTGCATTGGGTAGCGCACTTGTTTCATAATAACTTAATGCCTTTTGTTTAGCTTGAAGTTTAGTAAACAATACAGCATATTCATTAGTAATAGCTTCATTGGCCTGATTCATTTTTAACTGAGTAATATGTTGCATTTTTTGAGCTGCGCTAATTTGTGCCCTTTGTGCACCATAAAATAAAGGAAGTGCCAAACCAACTTGCAATGCATTAAAATGTGTTGCTCTTGAATAATAATTATTATCGGCACCAACTCCTTGCATGCTCATTGAGGCAAAGCTTAAAGTAAGGGAGGGAAGTAATTTGGCCCTTTGTAATTTTATTTGCTGCTGTGCAGTTAAAACATGGTGTTGCAGGACTTGTATTTGCAAATGATTTGAAAAGTTTTTTGTTTCTGATAAGGATGTAAAATTCAATTTATTTTGAAGTAAATCGGGCTCATACTTGTTGGAAGCATTGAGTAAGAAATTAAAATTCAAAAGGGCAATTTCTTTATCCTGAAGCAGTGTCTGCAATTGTAAAAGTAGTTGAGCATGCTGATTTTCGGTTGCAAGTTTTTGTAACAAGTTGATATCCCCTTTATCAAAACGAAGTTGAATTTGTTGAAGGTACTTTTGAAAGAGGCTATCCATCTTGTTCAACAATTCGTATTTATTTTGCAAATACACAAGTTCATAATAGGTAACTGTAACTTGTTTTTTTAATTCAGATTCGGAAAGCTTAGCAGCCAATACACTTGTTTGGTAAGCTTGATTTTGCATTGCTTTTTGACGAACATAAACGGTTGGAAATTGTAACTCTTGAGAAATACTGTAACGTGTATCGTTGTAACTCGAATTTAACTGACCGTACTCAGCCTGTACATTAGTAGTAGGAATATCAAACGAAGTTTTGATTAATTTTTTTTGATAAACAGCCAGCTCTCTGTCTGCTATTGTAGCGTAGTTGCTTTTAAGAGCAGTATCAATTGCTTGTTGCAAACTAAGTTTAGAATAATCATTAACGGAACTTTGCGCTTGTAATTTTGCTGTCGAAAGCGAAAGAAAAGCGATTAATAAAACAGAAACAAGCGACTTTACTTTTGTATTAGCTGACTTTCGATTTTCAAAAATTACGTACAATAAAGGCAATACAAACAAGGTAAGTAAAGTGGCGCTCATTAATCCTCCAATAACCACCGTTGCTAGTGGACGCTGGACTTCAGCTCCATCCCCATTGCTTAAAGCCATTGGTAAAAAGCCTAATGATGCAACCAATGCTGTCATTAAAACCGGACGTAGTCTACTAATACTGCCTTTCACAACCACTTGTTGTAAATCATTTTCTCCATTTTTACGAATACGGTTAAACTCGGCCAACAACACAATACCATTTAACACAGCTACTCCAAACAAGGCTATAAATCCTACTCCTGCACTTATGCTAAAAGGCATACCGCGAGCAGCCAGAAAAAGTATACCACCAATAGCAGAAAGCGGAATAGCTGTGTAAATCATTAATCCTTGTTTTATTGATTGAAAAGCAAAATAGAGCAGTATAAGTATTAATGCAAGTGAAAGCGGTACAGCAAAACTCAAACGTTGTTTGGCTGCATTTAGATTTTCGAATGCACCGCCATAAGTAATGTAGTAACCACTAGGGATTTTTATTTTCTTCTCAACTTCTCTTTTCAGGTCTTCAACAATGGTTTCAACATCGCGTTCATGCACATTAAATCCCACTACAATTCTACGCTTTGCATCGTCGCGTTGAATTTGATTTATGCTTTCTTTAATAGAAACATCAGCCAGTTGATGCAATGGAATTTGATTTCCTCCCGGTATAGGAATTAGTAAATTTTGCACATCTTCCAAATTAGTGCGCTGCTCATCAGCTAGTCGAACAACTAAGTCGAATCGCTTTTCGTCTTCGTAAACCAATCCACAGCTTTGACCGGCGAATGCAGTATTTACAATTTTATTTACGTCCTGTATATTCACTGAATATTGCGCCATAGCTGAACGATTGTAGGTAATTATTAATTGAGGAAGTCCGTCAATGGGTTCTACATAACAGTTAATTGCTCCCTTGATGCCATTTACTACATTGCCCAGTAATTTTGCATAACGCGATAATGTGTCCAGGTTTTCGCCCACAATTTTGCAAACAACATCTTGTTTTGAACCTGTCATAAGTTCATTAAAGCGCATGGCAACCGGGTATTGAAAACTATAGGTAACTCCTGGTACAGCCGTTAATTCGGCTTTCATTTTTTCAGCTAGTTCATCCCATTCCTTTGCCGATGTCCAACTCGCTTTATCTTTTAAAATTATCATCATGTCGGAAGCTTCCATTGGCATTGGGTCTGTAGGAATTTCACCACTTCCGGTTTTGCCTACAATTTTTTCAATTTCAGGAAACTTTGCCAATAGCAGGTGTGCTGATTTTTGAATGGCATCTACAGAAGTTTCAATACTGCTTCCGGTTAGTACCCGTGTATCAACAGCAAAATCGCCTTCGGGTAACTCAGGAATAAATTCTCCGCCCATAGTTGAAAAAACAAAAAGCGAAACAGCAAACAAAATTAAAGTAGTTGCAATTATGGTTTTAGGAATGAGCAGTACTTTTTGCAAAGCACGCTGGTAAATTCGCTCTATTACATGTATGAATTTATCCGAAAAGGTTTGTTTGTGCGAAAGCGTTTTACTCAAAAACAAAGCGCTCATCATGGGCACATAGGTAAGTGAAAGCAAGAATGCTCCAATTAAAGCGAAGGCAACGGTTTGAGCCATTGGTTTAAACATTTTTCCTTCGATACCAACTAAGGTCAAAATTGGCAAGTACACAATTAATATAATTAATTGCCCGAATACAGCGCTATTCATCATTTTGCCGGCGGCGGTGCTTACCTTACTATCCATTTCGCTTTGTGAAATTGTTTTTGTGTTGCCGCTAATTTTTGAGTGTGTTAAGCCATGCATTACTGCTTCAACAATAATAACCGCTCCGTCAACAATCAACCCAAAGTCGAGCGCACCTAGGCTCATAAGGTTTCCACTCACACCAAATAAATTCATCAAAATAATTGCAAAGAGCATCGCTAATGGTATTACTGACGCAACAACAATTCCTGCACGCATATTTCCTAAAAACAGCACTAACACAAATATGATTATGAGTGCTCCTTCGAGCAAATTTTTTGAAACAGTATTGATTGCACTGTTCACCATTTTTGTACGGTCTAAAAAAGGTTCCAGCTCAACACCTTCCGGCAGTGTTTTCTTTATTTGGACAATTTTTTCCTTTACGTCTTTAATAACCCTACTGCTGTTTTCGCCTTTAATCATCATAACTACGGCACCTGCCACTTCGCCTTCATCATTGTAAGTAATTGCTCCATACCGTGTGGCAGTGCCAATGCGTACTTCAGCAATATCACGAATCAATAAAGGTGTACCATCGTGGGTGGTTTTAACCAGGCAATTCTTTATATCATCAATAGATTTTAGTAAGCCTTCGGTACGGATATACAACACGGTACTTGCTTTTTCAATGTAGGCACCACCTGTATTTTCATTGTTTTTTTCGAGGGCTGTATATACGTCGTTTACACTAAGATTATAGGCATTTAACTGGTTTACTTTTACGGCTATTTCGTACTGTTTCACACTTCCGCCAAAACTGCTTACATCGGCAACTCCTTTAACACCGAGCAATTGACGTCGTACAATCCAATCTTGAATTGTGCGTAATTCAGTAGCAGTATATTTTTTTTCGTAGCCTGGTTTAGGTCTTACAACATACTGATAAATTTCTCCTAAGCCGGTTGTAACGGGCGCCAATTCAGGAGATCCTATGCCTTTAGGGATTTGTTGTTCGGCAATTTTGAGCCGTTCGGTTACCTGTTGCCTTGCCCAATAAATATCCACATTGTCTTCAAACACGATGGTAATTAGGGAAAGTCCGAAACGAGAAAAACTACGTATTTCCTTTAATCCCGGAATGTTGCTATTAGCTTGTTCAATGGGAAAAGTTATTAAACGCTCCACATCCGGAGCACCCAAAGAGGGGGTTACGGTAATAATTAATACCTGATTATTGGTAATGTCGGGGACAGCATCTATTGGGAGTTGGGTAAATTGATAGCTTCCATATCCAATGAGCCCTAGTATAAATAGCCCGACTATTAATTTGTTCTTTATTGAGAACGCAATTATTTTACTAATCATTTGAGTTGATTTAACTGATACAAAAAGAAAGTATATCCGGTGATAAGCACCGAAAAATCAATGAATTTTTGAAATAAGATTCAAAAATTTATATCTTTTAAAAAACAGGAGGACCTCTAAAAAGTAAGGTAGATAGCGTTGCAATTGAGTACCTTTTACACAGGTAATCAATATGCAATTTCGGCAATGGAGCTTGAAGAACAAGCCAAACTTGCTTTACATCAATCACTAAAAATACTAGTGGAAATAAGTTTTTCGTGATTGAAGCTGTTTTAATATTACTGGTAAATTCTGTTTGATTGCTAAAGGTAAAATGCTGAAAATGCGCAAACATATCGCTTAGCGGATTTTCGTTTGGGTCAGAGTTTTGATGTTGTTCATGTGCATCAGCAGTATGATGCGAATGGGGAACAATGTTATGTGCCATCATAATGCTGATGGCAATGGTCATTAAAAAAAGTGTACTGATTTTTTTAAACATCTCAAACAAAAATACGAAATTCTGAATATGCAACAGCGCTTTGTTGTTTTATTTAATTTAGCATAAAGCTTCTATGTAAATACAATTTGCATTATTAACTCAGTGTGGCTTTCTTTCATGAAGCTTATTGCCCTTAGATTAAATAGAATTTAAAACTCAACACTAAGTATGCATGAAGAGTTAATTTAGAAATCAACTCTTTACCTGAAAATCAACTAATGGTATTAACGAATTAGCTTTAGTTTGAACAACATCAAACATCCGTTAATCGCCAGATCTATTGTTGTAAAGGACAAATGGATTATTTCTTTACCGACCTTAGTCTAACGAAAAACTTATACAATTCAATCCAAATAACAGAAACAAGTCCTATCAAAAAACTTACTAGCAAAGTATGGCTATCGAGTGGTTTAAATTCAAAAAAAGTAGCGAGTGGTTTCACATAAATCAACAAAGCGGTGAGTGTTATTGAAATGAATGCAATAAGCGGAACCAGTGAATTTTTATAGCGTATGGTAGTAAAAATTGAATAGTAAAAGGAACGATTGGCAAGCGTTAAAAACAGATTGGCAGAAACTAAAACTACAAAAACCATAGTGCGAGTTAACGACTCATCGAGCCCTTGGGCAACCGCAAATCGGTAACTAAATAATAAGGCAGCAGTTATAGCAAGGCCTTGCAGGATGCTGATAATAAGTTCTCTTACATTAAAAAAACTAATCGAGAATTTTCGAGGCCTCTGCATCATTGCATTCGGTTCAATTGGTTCATTTTCAAAAATAATTGAGCAGGTAGGCCCCATAATTAATTCTAGAAATATAATGTGCACAGGAGAAAAAATTGACGGATAAATCCAACCTAATGCAAGTGGAATAAACACAATAAGTATAATTGGAATATGAATAGAAATGATGTATTGAAAAGCCTTTTTAAGATTCGTGTATATTTTTCGTCCCATGGCTATTGCATCCACCATCCGTGCTAAATCATCTTCAACTAAGAGCAAGGATGCGGCTTGTTTGGCCAATTCGGTTCCTCTGTTTCCCATAGCAATTCCAATGTGTGCAGCTTTTAATGCGGGACCATCGTTAATGCCATCACCGGTCATGGCAACAATTTGTCCGCTCGCTTTTAAGGCATTAATTATTTTTAGTTTAGCTTCAGGAAACGTACGGTAGAATATGGAAGTAGTCAACACTTTTTGCTGCAATTCCTGCTCTGAAAGTTTCATCAAATTTTCACCGCTTAATATGTTATTCAAATTTTTAAATCCAACTTGATTAGCAATAGCTAGGGTTGTATCAGCACTATCGCCGGTAATTATTTTAACATCAATACCTGCAGTGTAAAAGTGTTGAATTACCTCAGTTATATTTTTTTTGGGAGGATCATAAAATGAAACCAATCCCTTGAAAATAAACTCGAATTCCTGTTGAGTAGCTGGAAATTGATTCCCTTCAAAGTTTGATTCAGCAACTGCCAATACACGATAGCCATCATGAGCAATTGTTTCGTTTGCTTCTTTAATAGTTTGCAATTCCTTTTCAGATAGTTTACATAAAGTAACAATTGTTTCAGCAGCCCCCTTAGCCGCAATGATGCGCTTTCCTGAGTTATTCTCAAAAATATGTGTCATCATTGGAGGTTTACCGCTTAAGGGATACTCGTGAATCAGGTGATAGTTTGGTCGTTCATCGTTTGACTTTAAATTAGAATAAGCTTTGTGCAAAGCCACTTCCATCGCATCAAAAGGAATGGGCTCGCTAGCCCACATGGCAGTTTCAATTAACCGTATTTCGTCAGTACTAAGTGCTTCATCAGCTTTTTTAACTTTTGCTGAATCCAAACAAAACACTTTGGCGAGTGTCATTTTGTTTTCAGTAAGTGTACCTGTTTTATCGGTGCAAATTACAGTTGCGCTTCCAAGTGTTTCAACAGTTTTCATTTGCTTTACAACGATACCCATTTTCATTAAACGCCAACCGCCAATTGCCATGTAGGTAGTAAGTGCCATTGGAATTTCTTCAGGCAATACGCTCATGGCAAGTGTGAGTGCTTTTAATAAACTATCGAGAACAAGGTGTGAACGAAAAAAATTAATGCCCCAAACAATACAAAAAACAATTGCTCCGGCAACTACCATTTTTTTCACGAAGTTGTTTATTTGAAGTTCTAGAGGCGTTTTTTCAACTTCAATATCTTCGAGTGATTTACCAATTTTTCCCAATTCGGTTTGTGTTCCAATTGCAGTAACTACGACAATAGCCAAACCACTTTCAACGGAAGTGCCTTTGTACACTATAGAATTTTCAGCATCCTTGTCTTTAAATACAGCCATTGATTCGCCGGTAAGTAAGGATTCATTTACCGAAAAGTCGTTTGACTGAATAATTTTTGCATCTGCCGAAATCAAGGCACCTTCTTCAATAATTAAATAATCGCCCACCACTAATTCTTCGCTACGTATTTCAATTGTTTCGCCATTTCGAATAACCTTACAATTGGCTTGAGTAAAATTTTTCAACTTGAGCAACGCGTTTCTGCTTCTTGAATCTTGGTATAGGGCCAATATAGAAACTATGCAAATGGCCGAAAGTAAAAAAATTGCATCGCCAGCTTTGCCGCTAATAAAATAAATAAGAGCTGCAGCTAAAAGCAGCAAAATCATGGGTTCTTTGAGCAACTTTTTTATTGCTTCAAGCATCCCATTTTCTTCATAGGAAGCTTCTGAATTTGCACCAAACTTTTCTCGCGCCTCAATCACTTGTGCTGAGTTTAAACCGGAGAAAGTAGTTTTAGTATCGGACATTATTTGTTTGTTAGTTGAAAGGTATTTGTTGAACTAAAATAAGAGCATAAAATAAATTAGTGCCCAAATCACAAGAAAGAAAAGAAAAAAATACAAAGTGTTTTTATGCATTGATAAATCCTTTTTTATAAAGCCACGATATAAAACCCAGCCACTAAACAGGAAAAAAAATACAATTGGTAAAACAATTCGAAGCATTCTACTTAAATGGTTTAATTATGATCAAAAGTAAAGGAATAATAAAAATGTGAAGATGGGGATAAAAAACAAAAGGCTGTCTATTGGAGGAGACAGCCTTTTGTTGGTATTCGATTAATAACTATTAAGCACTTTGAGCAACTTTGGGTGAAGCAGCCATAATTTCTTCGCTGGCGTTGCTGGCATATTGTGCAAAGTTTTTCACAAACGATGCTGCTAAATTATTTGCTTTTGCATCGTAAGCATCTTTGTCTTTCCATGCATTACGAGGATTTAACAATTCAGCCGGAACTCCATTAATTGCAGTTGGCATAGCTAAATTAAACACCGGTAAAGTATCAAATTTGGCTTTGTCTAATTCACCATTTAAGGCTGCAGTAATAATAGAACGGGTGTATGATAATTTAATTCGCTCTCCTACCCCGTAAGCTCCGCCTACCCATCCGGTATTAATCATCCAAACATTTACTTTGCTATCTTTTAATTTTTTGCCCAACAATTCAGCGTATTTGGTTGGATGCAAAGGTAAAAATGCTTTTCCAAAACAAGCTGAGAAAGTAAGTGTAGGCTCAGTTATACCAATTTCGGTACCAGCAACTTTCGCTGTATATCCACTAATAAAATAGAACATCGCCTGGCTATTGGTTAATTTACTAATTGGAGGTAATACACCAAACGCATCACAGGTTAAGAAGAAAATATTTTTAGGAGCTGCCCCTACAGAAGGAGAAACAGCATTATCAATATAATCGATAGGATAAGCAACACGAGTATTTTCGGTTTTCGAAATGTTCGTGAAATCTACAGTTGTAGTTCCTTCATAAAACTCAATGTTTTCAAGTAAGGAACCAAACTTAATTGCATTAAAAATTTCCGGTTCTTTTTCTTTCTTCAAATCCACACACTTAGCATAGCAGCCGCCTTCAAAATTAAATACTGAATTATCGGCCCAACCATGTTCATCATCACCAATTAATTTACGATTTGGGTCGGCAGATAAAGTAGTTTTACCTGTACCTGATAGTCCGAAGAAAATAGCAGTATCGCCATCTTTACCAATATTGGCAGAGCAGTGCATGCTCAATACATTTTTTTCGTGTGGTAACACATAGTTCAACACAGAGAAAATTCCCTTTTTAATTTCTCCGGTATATCCGGTACCACCGATTAAAATCATTTTTTTAGTAAAATTTAATACCGCAAAATTGTGTTGACGGGTACCATCAATTTCAGGAACTGCTTTAAAATCGGGAGCACAGATAATGGTCCACTCCGGACTAAAGTTCAATATTTCTTCCTTAGTAGGACGTAAGAATAAGTTATTGGCAAATAAATTTGACCAAGGAAACTCGGTAACTACACGAATATTTAAACGGTGCGCCGGATCGGCACAAGCATAAGCATCGCGCACATACACTTCACGCTCGGTTAAGTAAGCACTGATGCGGTGAAACAAACGATCGAATTTATCAGCATCAAATTTAATGTTGATATCGCCCCACCAAACGCTATTCTCGGTTTTTTCGTCGCATACAACAAATTTATCGCGTGGCGAACGGCCTGTAAATTCACCTGTATCAACTGCAAGTGCACCACTATCAGCCAATACTCCCTGGCCCAATACAATCGTTTCTTCTACTAATTCGGCTGGAGTTAAATTCCAATAAGCTGCCGATACATTCTTCAATCCAATTGAAGCCAAGGAAGCATCCTTTGCTTTTAATCCGTATTCGTTCATGATTTAGTTTTTAGTTAGTATCTTTAAAATAAAACGGGCTGCAAATTTAAGGATTATTTTTAAACGTAGTTTTAGCGACGTTTTGGATGGCAACGACCATTTTCAACCACATGTACCAGCTTAGATTCGGCTAGTAATGTTTTGCTTTTCTCTATAAACTCAATGCGTTGTTTGGCGTTTAATTCTTCCAATAAAAAGCAATAATCAACTTCTCCTTCCCTACCCCATGCATTTTGCTCATAAGCAAGAGTCAATTTTTTCTCCTTACAGAATATAGCTATAAACTCTTTATAGCGGTTCATCATTTTACCGTCGGTTCCTTCACCAATACTAAAAAAGGAAACTGATAAAGGATATACTTCATTTTGCTCTTTGTTTACATCAAGTGGTATCACTTCTTCATGCTCTACAGCAACCGCTTGTGAAGCATCGCTAATGGTTCCGGCACCCGGATCTTTTGCTACAACTTCAGCAGCTTTTACTTCTTCTACCACGTTGGTTTCATTTTTAGTTTTTGCAGTTTTGCAAGCTATACCTGTAATAAATATGCAGGCAAGTAAGAGATTAATAAAACGGATTTTCATTCCTTGGTTTGTTATTTATTGAGCTACTAAATTAACCAAATAATTCTATTCTCAAAATGATTTTAAACAGCGCTATAAAGCAGAACTATCTTAAGCATACTACTAAAAAAGCCCTTCTCATAAGGCATGGAAGGGCTTAGTATAAATCAATGTAAGTTGTTAACTAAGTACTTTTTTAACTAAGTCGGCAGCTTCTTGCAACTGAATTGCAGAATAAACCTTTAATCCTGATTTATCAATTATGGTTTTTGCTTCTTCAGCATTGGTTCCTTGTAAACGAACTATGATGGGAACATTTATTGAACCCATGTTTTTGTAGGCATCAACTATTCCTTGAGCAACACGGTCGCAACGCACAATACCACCAAAAATATTAACCAATATTGCTTTTACATTTGGGTCTTTTAAGATTATGCGGAACGCTTGTTCAACACGCTCTGCATTAGCCGTACCTCCAACATCCAGGAAATTTGCCGGTTCTCCACCACTAAGTTTAATAATGTCCATGGTAGCCATTGCTAAACCGGCTCCATTTACCATACATCCTACATTTCCGTCTAATTTAACGTAATTCAAATTGTGCTCACCAGCTTCAACTTCGGTTGGATCTTCTTCAGTAATATCGCGCAAAGCAGCATAATCCGCATGACGATAAAGGGCATTTTCATCCAAATTTACTTTTGAATCAACGGCTATAATTTTATTATCGGAAGTTTTTAACACCGGATTAATTTCAAACATAGCCGAATCGGTTGAATCGTAAGCTTTGTATAAAGCACTTACAAATTTTGTCATTTGCTTAAATGCTTCACCTTCGAGACCTAAATTGAAAGCAATTTTGCGGGTTTGAAAGGCTTGTAATCCAACTTTAGGATCAATTTCTTCTTTAAAAATAAGGTGCGGAGTATTGTGGGCAACATCTTCAATGTTCATACCTCCTTCGGTACTATACATAATAATGTTTCTACCGGTTTGACGGTTTAATAAAACACTCATGTAAAATTCCTTGGTAGCACTTTCGCCCGGATAATAAACATCCTGTGCAATTAAAACTTTATTAACTTTTTTACCAGCTGGTCCGGTTTGAATAGTAACCAAGGTACCACCCAAAATATTTTTTGACTTTTCTTTTACTTCATCCAAATTCTTGGCAAGCACAACACCATTACTACCGGTTTCATTTACCTTTCCTTTACCTCTTCCACCTGCATGAATTTGAGCTTTTACCACCCACCAACCTGTTCCGGTTTGCTTTTGTAATTCTTTTGCAGCCTCAACCGCTTGCTCCGGAGTATCGGCTACAAGGCCTTCTTGAATGGCCACTCCAAAACTTTTTAAAATTGCTTTACCCTGATATTCGTGTATGTTCATAAGTATCTGTTTTAGCTTTCAAATGTAATTCATTTTTGGGTTAATTTTCAAATTTAAATTCCAGAAAAATAATTTACATTTCGAAAATCATATTAACCATTAGAAATAGAGCAATACTGCTACGGTTTATTTAATTTATGCGCTTTGTACTTTTTTTAATTGCTCTTCTTTCTTCGTCATTTTTGGTGATGGCACAGGATACCCTTCCGGAATTAGCAGCAACCAGAACTAACAACAGTCCTAAAATTGATGGTATTATTTCGGACTCCTGTTGGAAAAATTTACCCACTGCTACTAATTTTACAGTTAGTGAACCGGTATATGGCTCAAAACCATCAGCTGTTACCAAGGTAAAAGTACTGTATGATAACCGTGCAATTTACATTTGTGCGAAATTATATGATTTGCATCCCGATAGTATTTCGCATGAGTTGGGAAAAAGAGACGATAATGTAAATGCAGATTTTTTTAGTGTTACACTTGACACTTACAACAACCGCCAAGATGCCTTTGTTTTTGGTGTATATGCATCAGGTGTGCAAAAAGATTATAAGATTAATGATTTGTTTTACGATGCTGTTTGGGAAAGTGCAGCTCAACTTACTGATAGTGGTTGGACAGTTGAACTAAAAATACCTTACAGTGCTATTCGCTTTCCCAGTGAAACTATACAACATTGGGGATTAAATTTTGGACGCGAGGTATACCGCACTAAAGAACTACAAGAATGGGCATTAATACCCAGAAATATTTCGAACAAGTTATTAAAATGTGGCTCTCTTACTGGAATTGAAAATATAAAAACACCGGTACGCTTATCCTTTACTCCCTACTTATCTGGACTTCTTGCACAATCTCCTTATTTTAAAAACGATGGCAGCCTCGACAGTTATGGATTAAGTTATTCCTATGGCGCAGGTGCTGATATAAAATATGGAATAAACGATCGATTTACTTTTGACCTAACCTTATTGCCCGATTTTAATCAGGTTCAGAGTGATAATAAAATTAAAAACTTAACACCTTTTGAAGTAAAGTACGACGAGAATCGTTTCTTTTTTAAGGAAAGTGCAGATTTATTTACGAAGGGAAGTATTTTTTATTCACGACGTATTGGTAAAACACCCGGTGCTTATTTTAGTATTGAAGATTCCTTAAGACCGGGTGAAACGATTGAAAAAAACCCAAGCACGGTGGGTTTGATAAATGCAGCAAAAGTTTCGGGACGCACCGATAAAGGACTAGGTATTGGAATAATCAATGCAGTGACACGAAACGAATATGCCACTTTGCGCGATTCGCTGGGCAATGAACGAAAAATTCTTACTGAGCCATTAGCCAATTACAACATGTTGGTATTTGATCAGCAGTTTAAAAATAATTCATCCTTTTATATTTCGAATGCAAATACTATTCGCAATGGTAAATACGACGATAGTAATGTTAGTGCGGCGGGACTTGTATTAACCAACAAAAAAAACAATTATGAAATAACAGCAAGAGGCGGATTAAGCCAGCGCTTTATTCTTATCGAAGATTCTTTACCAACAAAAACTACTTCGTTTGGTTATAAATATCATTACGGTATTGAAAAAGTAAGCGGCAATTTTGTGTTTCTTGCCGAACGCAATGTTATCAGCGATACTTATTTTCCGGGTGATTTAGGTATACAGTCGAATTTTGATTTTGTGAATAATGGTGTTCTGGTAGGATACATTTTTTATGTTCCAAAAGGAATTTACCGTACTTGGTCGAACAAGCTAAAGGTGGATTATTCCTACAGTTATAGAACAAATAAAAACACCGAATCATACTATAATTTTGTTTCAGAAATGTTGTTGAAAAATTTATGGACGATTAATTTTGAAAGTGGATTTACACCAAATAAAAATGCCAATTATTTCGAAAGTCGTATCGATAGACAGGTTTACATTATGCCACGTGAATATTATAGTCACTTGCAAATTATGACCAATAACCGTAAGCGATTTGTGCTCACCGGAGGTTTTGTGTATGGCAATTATTATGGGGCACCGGTGAATAATCCACAATTTGAAAGCGATGCAATTGTATATTTCAGACAAAGCAATAAGTTATCCTTTTCGTATACCTTCAGGCATGTATTGCATAAAAACAATTTGGGTTTTAGTAAGTTAGATGATGCAGGAAATCCACTGTTTGGAAGCCGCGAACGAACAACGATTAGTAATTTATTTAACACCCGCTACACATTTAAATTAAATATGAGCATCGATTTAAAAGTTCGACATTACTGGGATAAGGCTGTGTACAAGAAACATTATCATTTAAACGAAAATGGTTCCTTGAGTTATATTAAGGACGATACCAACTATACTAACTTTAATTACAACGTATTTAATATTGATTTGGTGTATACTTGGATATTTGCTCCAGGAAGTAATTTAAGTATTGTATATAAAAATAACATAGAAAATGAAAGTGGCTATATCTATAATAATTATGGAACAAACCTTATGAATACAGTTGGTGCGCCACAAACAAATTCAATTTCCTTAAAGTTGTTGTATTATATCGATTACCTTTACTTCGTAAAAAAATAGGCGTAAAAATGCCGCATTAATTTCCATGATAAAAGCACATTCTATTCATAAATCATATTCTTCCTTACATGTTTTAAAAGGTGTTGACCTGCATATTTTGCCCGGCGAAATTGTATCAATTGTTGGTGCATCTGGTGCAGGGAAATCAACTCTGTTGCATATTTTGGGCACACTCGACAATGCCGATAGCGGAAGTTTAGAAATTGACGGAGTTAATGTTGGTGCTTTAAAAGAACGAAAACTGGCTGCCTTCAGAAACCAACACATTGGATTTGTGTTTCAATTTCATCATTTATTGCCGGAGTTTACTGCCTTGGAAAATGTGTGTATTCCTGCCTTTATTTCTAATAAATCAAAACAGGAATCGGAACAGCGAGCAATGGAATTATTAAGTTATTTGGGCCTTGAAAAGCGAGCTTCACATAAACCGTCTGAATTATCAGGTGGTGAACAACAGCGGGTAGCAGTGGCTAGAGCATTAATGAATTCGCCCAAAGTAATTTTTGCAGATGAGCCATCCGGTAACTTAGATTCAGCTTCTGCAAATGAACTACATGAATTATTTTTTGAGTTGCGTAACAAATTCAATCAAACATTTGTATTGGTTACTCATAATACTGAATTGGCGAATAAAGCAGATAGAAAATTAACCATGAAAGATGGGCTTATAGTTGGGTAATGAATTTGGTACAAGCGATTTTTTTTCTTGCTTCAAAACTAAAAGTGGTTATTATTTGATAATAAATTGCGTTTTTAAAAAAATCTTAAACTATAAATTCAACAAAATCGAAAGTTACACTGTATATAAAGTACAAGGCTGTATTGAATTCAGCATGTATTGATAGCTATTTAAAAATGTTATAACCTACAAATCCATATTATGAAACTACTTAAAGAGATGTGTGCTATTCATGCTCCTTCGGGCAATGAAGTTGCAATGACTGAATTTCTTATTTCCTATATTAAAAAGCACAAGAAAAACTGGAAAGTGCAGCCCAAAATTCTACATGGCAAAGGATTTCAGGATTGCATTGTTCTGGTTTTTGGTAAACCACGTACAGCTGTTTTTGCACATATTGACTCAATTGGATTTACTGTTCGTTATGGAAAAGAGCTTATAAAAATTGGTGGTCCAAGAACCGAAAACGGATGGAAACTAGTGGGTGAAGACAGCAAAGGGAAAATTGAATGCACATTGAAAGTGAGTGATGATAAACTTAGCTATAGCTATAAAAGAGATATTGACCGAGGCACCATGCTTACATTTAAACCTGAATGGAGGGAAGATAAAAATTTTGTACAGTGTTGTTACATGGACAATAGACTTGGAGTTTGGAATGCTTTACAACTTGCCGAAACACTCGAAAACGGAATCATTGCATTTTCGTGTTGGGAAGAAACCGGAGGAGGAAGTGTTGAATACCT
>Ga0075163_10001606_pt1 | contig 30556 bp, 24 predicted proteins | sample JI1023141ADNA_FD_71478 | JGI IMG/M metagenome (GOLD analysis project Ga0075163, IMG submission 71478) | Wastewater effluent complex algal communities from Wisconsin, to seasonally profile nutrient transformation and Carbon sequestration -... | ecosystem: Engineered > WWTP > Effluent > Algae...
GGGTTCTCGCTCGAGAACGTGTGGGCGCTCATCACCGCCCGTCGCGGTCACCCGCCCATCTTCGTCGACAGCGGGCTGCCACTGGTGCTGGGGCTCATCCCTTTCGTGTTCTCGGCGGCGCTGTTCCTGCTCCCGCTGGGCCGCGCGCTCCTCGCCTCGAGCAAGGCCAAGGCCGTGCGCGAAGAGAACGGTCGGCGCGCGATCCTCCAGACCGTGCTCGACACGATTCGCATGAAGCGCCCGGTCACCAACCAGGCGCTCGAAGCCGCCTACCAGCGCGCCACCGGCGAGGCCGCCTCGAGCCAGGAGATCACCCGGCGCGTGGTCGACCTCGGCGGCGACGTCGACATGCAGGCCGCCGAGGCCACCGGTGAGGTGCGCTATCGCTTCGCCGACCTCGAGACCGAGGCCGCCGCGCTGGAAGAAGAGCGGGAGGCGGCGCCGGAAGAAGAGCGCAAGGTGGGCCGCGTGGTGTTCAGCGCGTGAGGCGCTGCGACTCCATACTGGAGACTCTTCGACCTTCGTGACGAGCCCCTCACCGAGCGCTGGACATCTCGCCGTCCACCGGAACACTCCGCGAGCCATGGACAACGCCGAACCCACCGAGGAGGATCCGTGGACAGAACCGCGATTCGTGCGAGCTGGTCGCTGTGAGACGACGGCACGCACGTTGCTCGATGCGACTCCATGAAGCTCGCCGCCACGATGTTCGCCGCCTTCGCACTGTCCGCCTTCGGCTGCGAGGCCTCGCCTCCCGATGCGCCGACAGCGGCCGCAAGCGGCGACGCAGGCCTGGCGCCGCCGACGGCAGAGGCTGGGCCCGAGGCCGCCAAGCCACTGGAGCCTTCACCCGCGCGCTGTGCCGAGCGGTCCAGTGGCGCGGTCCGCGTCGCGGTCATCGTGGTGAACGCGGGCGACGCCAACGCCCCCTGTGCCGTCGAGCAGGTTCGCGAGCGCGTCGTCGGCGCTGGCGGAGTACGTGACTACTACCGCGAGACGTCGGACGGAAGGCTCGAGCTCGAGGGTGACGTCTTCGGCCCCGTTCAGATTCCCGCCCTCACGGCGTGCGTCGGCAAGGACAGCCCCGGCGCGACCACGGAGATGCTTCGCCAGTGGTATGCGCAGGCAGACGCTGCCGCCGAGGCGAGCGGGATCGATCTCTCGAGCTACACGCGTCGCATGTACGTAATGCCGCCTTCGGCGAGCTGCGGGGGCGGCGGTGTCTCGCGGCCGGCGATGAACCGCGCCTGGGTCTTCAGGTGCGAGCAGACGGCGATATACGCGCACGAGCTCGGCCATGTGCTGGGGGTCGACCACGCTTCGTCGGCGGAGGGCGACTACGGCGACGGCTCGGACGTGATGGGCCACGGTCTCCTCCAGCTCAACGGCCCGCACCGTGCCGAGCTCGGATGGCTTCCCGCGGACCGCGTGGTCCGCGTGACGTCGTCGGGCACCTACCGCATCGGTGCCCTCGAGGCGCAGAGCCAAGCGCCCCAAGTGCTGACCATCACGCGCCGCGACAATCCCGCCAGGGCCATCCATCTCTCGGTCCGCAAGCGGATCGGCTTCGACGCCGCCCTCGACGACTCCTTCGTCGGCCGGACGAGTGTGCACGAGTACGTGGCGGCGTGCGCCACCACGCCCACCCCGACGATGCTCCTCGCAACGCTCGCCGACGGCCAAGCGCACACCGCCACTGGATCGGGTGTAACCATCACGCAAGTCGCGCACGACGGCGATACGGCTACCATCCAGGTGCGTTTCGACCCCGAATGACCGTTTCGGGCGACGGAAATCTCGAACGAGCTGACCCGTTCGAGAGCCCGACGACGCGCGCGCTCGAAGTCAACGCGAGGCGCGATCACGAGGATGCATGCGGCACCCGCACGGCAACGGACCGGGCCACCATCTGCTCATCGGCTTCTTGAACCTGTTCAACCTGTGCGCCAGCAAGCGCCCGGTCACCAATCAGGCGCTCGAAGCCTCGACATCGAGGCGGCGGCGCTGGAAGAAGAGCGGGAGGCGGCACCGGAAGAAGAGCGCAAGGTCGGCCGGGTCGTGTTCAGCGCGTGAAGGCGGCGTCAGCTCCACACCGCTGCGGCGCGAAGGGCCACCGCGGCGCGAATGCGGCCGAAGCGGGGATCGTCGCGGAGCTCGTCGAGGGCCGGGCAGCGATCGAGCCAGAGCACGTCGACCAGCGCCGCGTCGGCGGCTGCCTGCATGTGCACGAAGGCTTCGTCTACGGATCCGATGGCCGCCAGGTGCTCCGCCGCCACCATGAGCAGGAGCGTCCGGCGCCGGGGGATGATCGGCAGCTTGGCGACGCCCGCGTAGCTCGAGACGACCCACTCCGGCCGCGGCCCTGTTTCGTAGTCGCGGAGGAACGGCGCCGCATGCTCCCAGGAAGCTCCCGACTTGTGCGACTCGACGTGCGTGGCCACCGCGCCGGCCAGCGCGCGATCGCGCCACCAGAAGGGTAAACGCACCTCGATGGAGAGCGAGGCGAAGGGGCCGAAGGTCTCGCGCACCCGGAGTACCTCCGCTTCGGTGGCGGCGCGCGATTCGGTGAGCGCCACCAGGCGAAGGCGCTCCAGCGCGCCGCTGGCGTTCTCCGGCTGCAGACGCATGGCCACGTCGAGGCTGCGGAAGCCTTGCGCCAGGTGCCCGGTCTCGGCCGCGAGCATGCCCAGTTGGACGTGCGAGATGGCCAACGTGGGTGCGCGCCGCAGGGCCTCTTCGAAGGCACGCCGCGCCGCCTGGTAGTCGCCGGCGGCGAGGCGCAATGAACCGAGGGCATGGTAGGCCTCGGCGATGGTGGGGTCGCGATCGAGGGCGCGCAAGATGAGCTCCTCGGCGACGATCGGCGCGTCGCTCTCGAAGGCACCCTGGATGAGCCAGATGCGCATGCGCAGGCGCGCGCGCAGGGTGGTGATCCACGGATCTGCGCGATCGGTCTCGGAGAGCGCTTCGAGGGTGGCCAGAGCGCCGTGGAGGGGGGTGAGCTCGAGCCGCTCGAACACCGCGTTGGCTTCGTCGTAGATGGCGCGGAGCGCAGGGCTCGCGGGGCCGCCGGCGGGCAAGAGACGCTGCTCGACCACGCGCGCCACCGCAGCAGAGAGGGCGTCCTCCAGCGCGAAGGGGTCGGCCAGGGCGCCGTCGATACGCTCGGACCAAAGCGCCTCCCCCTCGCCCGCACGGAGCGCGGCGCGCACCCGCACGCGACCTTCCACCGCCCGCAGCGAGGTCTCGAGGGTGAAGTCCGCCGGTGGCGCCGGCACCACCGAGATGCGCCGCTCCTTCGCCAGCGCGTCGCGGATGGCGGCCTCGAGATCGCCCGCCATGGACCGCGGCTCGCCCGATACCGGTGCAACATACACATTCTTGCCGGAGCCGCGCACGGTGCCGGAGGTCCAGAGCCCTGTGGGCGTGGGGGCCGGCGCCGACCCGAGCGCGGAGCCTCTCGCCTCCGCCTCTCCGCCGCGTGCCCGAGAGAGCGCCTCGAGGAATGCCTGGGCGTCGATGCGCTCGTCGCGAGCCCGCGCCAGGCCGGCGGCAACGAGGCGGGCAACCCCCTCGGGCACCGTGGGCGCCCGGCGACGGAGATCCGGCGCTTCGCGCACCAGCCGCGCGGCGGCCATGGCGAAGGGCGACTCGCCGCCGAACGGAAGCTCGCCGGCCACCAGCTCGTAGAGCATGACCGCGAGGGCGAAGACGTCGGCGCGTCCGTCGATTTCGCGGCCCTCCACTTGCTCCGGCGCCATGTACGCAGGCGTCCCCACGATGCCCCCGGAGGTCTTGAGAGCGTCGGAGAGCCCAGCGCTGCGGGCAATGCCGAAGTCGGTGATGACCACGCGCGTCTGGGCCAGGAGCACGTTGTCGGGCTTGAGATCGCAGTGCACCACACCGGCCGCGTGGGCCACCGAGAGCCCGCGGGCCACTTCGGTGACGATGCGCAGCGTCTCCGGCAGCGGCAGCCCTCGCTCCGCGGCGTCGCGCAGGCTCTTGCCTTCGATGAGCTCCATGGTCAGGTAGCGGTGCCCCTGGTGCTCGCCCATGTCGTACGTGCGCGCCACGTTGGGGTGGGTGACCCGCCGCGCCAGCTTCACCTCGCGTCGAAAGCGGATGCGTGCGTCTTCTCCAACGTCGGTGCCCAGCAGCACCTTGAGGGCGATGTCCTCGTCGAGCTCCAGGTCTCGCGCGCGGTAGACGGCGCCCATTCCGCCGGCCCCGAGCAGGCCGAGGATCTCGTAGCGATCGGCCACCCGCGCCCCGACCCCGAATACGCCCACGGGCACCGTGAGATCGGTGGAGAGGTCGGAGGTCGGCATGCGCACCGATGATACATGCCGGCACTCGCAGCAACGCCAGTGACACGAGCCAATGCGCTCTCCAGAGCGCAGTTGCGCACGACGTAGGTGATGGTCGGAGCGCGCCACCGATCGTCGTGGAGTGTCCCTTGCGCAGTCGTAACAATCTGCCAGATTGCGCCAACATGCTCTCTCCCCGACTTTCCCATCTCGCCCTCCTTCTGGTTGCTCTGGTTCCTGCGTGCAGTGCGGAGGCCGACGCGCCCGCCGACGACGAGGGCCAGGACCAGGACGTCGTCACCAGCACCTCGCCGGACCGCCTGCTCGACGTGCCGTTCTACTTCTCGGTGCCCAAGAGCGTCGTGAAGACCGAGATCAACCGTGCAAAGTACAGCTACAGCACGGTGTGGCAGCCCTCGGTGGAAGTGAAGGACGCGGGGCTCCGCATCATCGCCATCAAGCAGGCGGGCACCTCGCCGGCGGCGAAGAAGTCGGCGCGCGAGGACATGGCCCGGCAGCTCTCTGCGGCCGGCGTGCTCCAGGACGGCGACATCGCCCTCACCTTCCGGCCCGAGCTGGCCGGCACCATGGCGTACCCGCACATCCAGATGGGCACCACCCACGCGAGCTTGGTCTACACCAAGGGCGGCGTGGCCTATAACGTCGACAGCCCCCTCGACGGCGAGTACGTCGGCCAGTTCAACACCCTGCACTTCACCGGCGGCACCACGTCGTCGGGCACCACCGACTACGGCACCGACGCGCTGCAGATCGTGCGCCCCCGCATCACCGACGCGCGCCGCGCCCAGCTCGGCAAGTGGGCCACGGCGGTGGCGAGCAACCGGGCGAATGGGCACGTGCGCTTCCAGAAGGACTACCTCGCTCCGATCTTCGCCTCCAAGCGCATGACCACCAAGCAGACGGTCACCGAGCTGGGGAAGATCATCCTCGGCGCCAGCACGAACGATATGCCGATGTACTGCTCGGAGTTCGCCTGGCACATGATCGCCCTCTCCAATTGCACCGAGGCCGACATTCGCGCGGCCGGCGCCGACGGCGCTGCCTGCGTGGACCCGGTCTTCGCGCCGATGCAGCTGGTGGGCAAGGACAGCAGCCTGGTGGGTCTGGCCGAAGGGCCGCTCCTCTCGCTGCAGGTGGCCCCGGCGGCCGATCGCGCGCGGCTCGTCGAGCAGATCTTCCCGAACCCGGGCAACCCCGGCAAGCTCTCTTCCGGTCACCGCGCGGTGTCGGAGCAAGTCGCGCCCCTCATGCCCGGCCTGAAGCAGTACTTCCAGGCGCGCGCTGGCGGCGCGACCCCGGAGCAAACGGCCTCCGGCGCCGACCAGATCAACGCCGGCGTGCAGAACGTCCCCAACTACTCGCCCACCGCGTTCCTGGTTAACGCGATGCAGGCGGAGGGCGTGCGCAAGGTCGACTACATCGCCACCGTGGTGTTCGTCGATCGCGACTCCGACGCCATCAAGGCGAAGAAGCTCGCCATGCCGTCCGGCACCTCGATTCCGCAGTGAGCTGAGCGCTATCCATGCGCCGCCTCTCGATCCTCGCGTTTCTTTCGGTCGCCTCCTTCGCCTGCACCAGCAGTGAAGGGGGCGGCGGCGCTTCGTCTTCCAGCTCCGGCGGCGCTTCGTCCGGGCAGAGCAGCAGCGGATCGAGTGGCCAAGACGGCAGCGTCGACCCGCCGGTGGACACCACGCCGGAGCGTCTGGTGGCCGACAAAGCCGCCGACTGCGTGGGCAATTACGTGCAGACCGCACCTGTGTCGGGCGACAACACCGCCTTCACGGTGGCGGGCCAGGCGCGGAGCTTCGTGCTTCTGCTGCCACCCGCGGAATTCAAGGGTCCGCGGCCGGTCTTCGTGGGCTTCCACGGCACCAGCGAGAACGGCCAACGCTTCGTCACCCGGGCCAAGCTGGCCGAGTTCGCCGCCAAGGGCTTCGTGGTGCTCGCCCCTTCGGCGGTGGGCAACGGCGTGCTCTGGCCGGTGTGGGACGGCATGCGGCCGCCCGGGCGCGAGGCCGACCCCAACAAGGACCTCGAGCTCTTCGACAAGATGGTGCGCTGCACGGCGGCCCACTACGAGGTCGACAAGAAGCGCATCTACGTCGGCGGTCACTCGGCCGGCGGCATCTTCACCAACAAGGTGCTCCGCGCCCGCTCGAGCGTCGTGGCCGGCGGCATCGTGGGCTCCGGCGTGTTCTCCCTCACCTCCGACGGCAGCGGCGCGCCGCTCCCCGGGGGCGTCTTCGCCATCGTCACCTGGGGCGGCGACAACGATCGCTACTCCGGCACCACGCCCAACGGCGTCACCGTCCCGGAGTTCAGCTTCGTGGAGCAGGCCTCGCTGGCTTCGCAGTACTACGAGGCCGACCCCCAGGCCGGTCAGGTGCAGTGCCGGGGCAACGAGCTGGGTCACGCCTGGCTCCCGATGAATGCATGGTTCATGGAAACGTTGCTGGCCCACCCCAAGGGCGCAGCGCGAGCCACCACTCCACTGCCCGCAGTGCCGGCCGGGACTCCGGCGGTATGCGGCGAAGGCGCCTACAAGGTGCCGCCGCTCCCGGACATCACCTGCGGCACGAGCACTTTCGATGGCTGCCAGGCCGCTTGCCAGCTCATGGCCGACTGCGGCGCCGAGAATCGCACCGTGGGCACGGTGCTCAAGCCTCAGCTCGCCAGCTTCGGCTTCACCGCCACGAGCTGCGACGGCTGCGTGGCTCGCTGCCAGGCGGTGGCGCCCTCCGCCGCCAACGTGGCCGCCCTCGGATGCTTCAAGACCGCCCAGGCAGCCGCCAAGTGCGGCCCGGGCATCGAAGGCTCACTGCCGCTCATGAACGCCGTCGATACGTGCTGCAAGGGTCGCAGTGACTCCACGTTCTGCGTCTCCACCTGCACGCAGCTGAATCAGAACGGCGCCGCCTCGGCGTTCTTCCCGGTCTGCAAGACCATCGCGCCCTGAGCATGTTGTTTCGCCTCGCGGTGCTCGGGGCGATCGGTCTCCTCCTCGGGGTGGCATGCGGCGCCAAGCCCGGGCCGACCGCCGGCAACGGGACGGTGACCGCGAGCTCCGTGGCGCAGGCCCAGGCGAGCAACTCTCCCTCGACGAGCGTGACCTCGTCCGGCTCCTGCGCAGGGCCCACGGAATGTGCAGATTGCACGAAAAACGGCGGCTGCACCTTCTGCACCGGCTCGCGCACGTGTATGACCTTCGCGGAGGCCAACGGCCCGAACGTGGCTTGTCCGGGCGGCCTCATGCTGAGCCACCGCGACTCCTGCGGGAGCGATCCGGTGGTCGCCGCGCGGGTGCATGCCCGAGAGGTCGAGGCGCGCCGGAAGTCGGCGGCCGATGCCACCGCGGGGATGGCTCCCCTCGGCGGCCCCATCGTCGCTCGCCTCGAACAGTTCTCTACCCTCGAGATTCCCATTCCCGCCGGCTCTTGCAACACGGTGGTCTATCGCCTGGCCCCCGAGGCCGCGGTGGGCAACGTGCTGGTGGACACCGCGTTCGTGACCCAGCGAAGCAACTACGTAGGCCGCGGCGGCTTCGATCTCGAGTCCCGCGTCTCGCGGACCCGCATGGCGTGCTCGAGCCTTCCCGGCACCGTACGTTTTCGCCTGGTCGACCGCTGGAGCTATGCGCCGAAGACCAACGGCGGCACCGGCAGTGTCACCTTCGAGACCTTCACTCGCCCGCGCAAGGCCGACGATCCCGACGACGCGCGCGAGACTTCGCCCCGCGAACGTGGCGATGGGGCGGTGGGCGTGGACTGCCTCGACTGCACCTTTCCGTGCAGCTCCGGGAAGACCGCCTGCGAGCGCGACTGTTTCCGCAGCGGCGCGGAAGCCTGGCAGAAGACCGTGTGCAATTCCACCTGCGACCAGATCTACCGCTCCTGCCTTCGCGGGTGCGGTGCCGGGTGCAACTGAACGAGTCGTCGCAGCTCTGCCGCAGTCACTGCGCAGAAGCCGCGCAATCGCCGAGGGTACTTGCGCCGACCGCGCGCAGGGGGTTCACTGATTCACTGGGCTTTTTCCCGGCACGAACAGTGCTCCTGGAGCTTCCATGAAGAACGTCATCGCTTTTGCGGGTCTTGTTTCGTTGGCGGCCGCATGCAGCTCGCCCTCCCCCGCGCCCACGCCGGATGCCGGCGGCACCACGCCCGGCGGCAACGTGACCGCCGACGATCTGGCGCTGGCCCGCGGTTGCGCCGCGAGCACCGGCCCCGGCACCGACCACGCTTCCACGCTCTCGGCCGACGAGACCTGGAGCCCCAGCGGCAACCCGCACCGGGTACCGAATAGTCTGAGCATCGAGGCGACCCTCACGCTGGATCCGTGCACGGTGGTGCTGGTGGGCAAGCAAGCGACCATCAGCGTGGGCAATTCGCCGAAGGCCGGTCGCATCGTGGCCAAGGGCGCGGTGGACGTGGCCGCGGATGGCACCGTCTCGGCGCGTCCCGTGACCTTCGACGCCGCGGATGCGGCAAGCCCCTGGGCGCAGCTCTTCGTCTCCGCCACCGGCACCGCCGAGCTCTCGGTGGTGGCCGTCAAGAACAGCGGCGACATCGTGGTCGGCGAGGCAGGCGCCCTGCGCGTGGGCGGCGTCGCTGGAGGCACCAACAACGGTGAGGTGACCAAGAACACCAAGTTCGACCGCGTGCTGGTGGAGGCCTCGCGCAGCTTCGGTATCAACTTCGACGCCTGGGGCACCGCCACCGACGACTCCGCCAAGGTGTGGGTCCGCGGCTCCGGCAGCGACAAATATCCGTACCCGATTCGCGTGGAGCCGGGCATCGCCGGCACCATTCCCAAGGAGCTCGTGACCAGCGGGAACAAGCGCGAGGCGGTGCTCATGAACACCTCGAAGGCCTTCATGCGCGACGACACGCTGCGCAACATCGGCATTCCGTACCGCCAACGCGGCGCCATGTATCTGAACTCCGGCGTCGACGGCAAGACCACCACGCTCACCATCGAGGCCGGTGTCACCCTGGCCTTCGAGAAGGAAGTGGGCTCCGGCATCTACGTCGGCACCTCGAGCATGCGGCAGGGCGTGCTGGTGGCCGCCGGCACCGCCGAGGCGCCCATCACCTTCACCTCGGCCAACGAGACCAAGGCCGCCGGCGATTGGATGAGCCTCTACTTCAAGAACACGCCCACCAGCGGCAACAAGATCTCGCACGCCAAGATCGAGTACGCCGGCGGCGACTCCACCACGTCGGGCTTCGGCTGCGGACCGCAAGACGCCAACAACGACAGCGCCATCTTCATCCAGGGCCAAGGCGCCGACGAAGCCGGCCCCGACGCCGTGTTCGTCGACAACACCAGCTTCGATCACACCGCCGGCGCCACCGTCATCGTCAGCGGCTGGTACGGCGACGGCCCCAACTTCGCCACCGGCAACACCTTCGGTAGCGCCACCCCCGCCTGCAAAGTGTCGCAGCCGCGGAGCAAGCTGCCTGGCGACTACTGCGCGAATCGACGCGGCATCTGCTGGAACTGAGCGCGAGCCGACGCGGCGACGCGGCTGGCGCCCAAAGTGAGCCGCCAGCCGCAACAGCCTAGCCCAGCCTAGCCCAGCCTAGCCCGGGCCAGAGCGCCACGCCTCCTTTGGGCGCCAATGCGAGCGCCGCGCTGCAGGCACGTGAATAGCGCCGAGAGTGCCGCGTCTTACCCCTGCGCGGTGGACACCCGTACTCCTTGGTGACCATCACGCGCCTTACGACCCGCGCATTTCGCGCGGATCGTTGCGTGTAGATACCACGGGTATGTCGGTTTGCCTCTCGTATCTCGGGGCGCGCCGGATGCTCCGGAGATCCGTCCATGTCCTCGCATCGAGTGCTTTTCTTTCCTTCCCTCGTTCTGCTCCCCTTCCTTGCCGTTGCCTCGCAGGCCATCGCTTGCGGGGACCCCGCCGCGCCTCCGGCCGCCGGTGCCGGTGCCGAGGTCGATGCCGGAACGCAGCCGGAGGAAGACGGCAGCACTGCCGTCTCCGACGGATCCGTGCGCCGCGATGGCGGTCCGGACGCCGCGAGGCCGGACAGTGGGAGACCCGATGCGAGCGCGGGCCCGGTGCCGCTCGACGAGTCCTGTGGGCTAGCGCCCGTGGCTTCTCCCGACGGGACGGCCATCGTGTTCGAACGCTGCGACACGCCGCGCAGCCTTGTCATGCGCAACATCGCGAGCAACACCGCTACCGTCCTCGGGACAGGTGCCAATTCCTGGCGGCGACGCCTTCAGGATGGGCTCCTGGTGTATGTGGACGGACAAACGCGCTTCTTCGGTTGGGACGGCCTGCCCAAGTACGCGCTTCCCGTATACGTGGACGGGGACAACAACTGGCGCGTCAACGTGGGGACCGGGGAAATGCGCTACGCGCGCCAGGAGGCGGTGGCGGGCGGGGCCGGGACGCACCAAGAGCGTTTTGCGTTCCTTCTCTCTGGCAGCGCAACGCCCGTGCTGTCGGCGCAGTTCACGGCCCAGAATCCCACGGTCCCCAACGTGGTACTCAGCGCAGACGGGACCTATGCGGCGTCCATCGAGCGCTATTCCTCGGGCCTCACGAGCCGACTTCGGGTGGCGGCGGTGGCGGCGGACGCCCCGGTGACCACGTACGAGCTCCCCTACTTCGAGCCGCGCTGGGTTCCCAACGGCGTCGTCGGTGGCGGAGCGATCTTCACCTCTCAACGGTACTTGTACTTTGCAGACTTCGCCACTGGCGCCGTGACCGCGCTTTCGACGCTCCCCGTCGTGGCAGACAGCAGCAAGCCGGACCGCGTCTACGCCGCCGTCGCCGGACAGTACGTGCTCTTCGTGAACGGCACCATGCGCAAGAACGGCAGCAGTGCGCCAGGGTCCTACGCGCTCCAGCGTTGGGACTCCAGCGCGCCGAGCACGCCTCCCGTCACCCAGGCGACGGGTACGGACTACGTGAGCCCGTACGCGGAAACGCCGCTCACTGTCCTGCCCGACGGCGCGACCGTGGCGTACGCGATGGAGCGGCCCAGTGTCATTGCCGGCACGGCCTACCACGCAGCGCCCATTGCCGGCGGCGCGGACCGCGTCTTCGCCAACGAGAAGGCCGTGTCGTTCGGCCGGCCGGCGCTCGCACTCTGGACCGACTACAGCGTCATCACGGCGGTGAAGAGCCGCGTCGAGAACCTTGCGGACGGGACGTTCCGTGACCTCCCGCGGGCCCCAACGGCATCCCACTATCCCTTCAGTGGCGCCGACGGGACGACGCTCTTTCTCGTCACCACGATTCGCAACGACACCGCCAAGACCGCTTCGCTGAAGCTGGAGACCACCGGGTTCTCGGGCCCCATGGTGACGCTCTTGGATTTGCCCCAGAGCGCGCGGCTCTTCGACATGAACCTGACCACGTGGGAGCCCTTCTACCGAGCCGACGCGGTGCCTCTGGTGGACGGCATCGTGCTGCGCATCCCGCGGGGGAGCCCGTCCGTCGTCGGGGATCTGTTCGTCTACCGCCGGTAGTCCGATCCCGTCGTGGCTTCGAGCGAGATGAGCGCAGCGTCGGCAAAGTCAGCCTGCGGGGGCGGCGAGAGATTGGCTGGCTTCGCGGATGAGCTTGAGGCCCATGTGGGCGGAGATTTGCTGCACGAAGGCGCGGTGCCAGGGAAAGGCGCAGCGCTCGACGCGGGAGCCGTTCTTGGTGGCGACCGCGATGAAGACGGTGCCCACCGGCTTGTCGGCGGTGCCGCCGTCGGGTCCGGCGATGCCGGTGATGCCGAGGCCGATGTCGGCGGAGGTGATGCGCCGCACGTTCTCGGCCATGGCGCGCGCGACTTCCTCGCTCACCGCGCCCACCCGCTCGATGAGCCCGGCGTCGACCTGGAGAACGCCTACCTTCACGCTGTTGGCGTAGGCCACCACGCCGCCGAGCACCGCTGCGCTGGCGCCGGCGTGGGCGGTGAGCTGGCTCGAGGCGAGGCCGCCGGTGCACGACTCGGCGAGGGCCACCGTCTGCTTGCGTGAAACGAGCTCGCGCAGCACCACCCCGGAGAACGAATCTTCGCCTGCACCATACACATATTCGCCCAGCCTCGCGGTCACATCCGCGGCGGCGGCCTCGGCCTGGGCTCGGGCCGCAGCCTGGTCTTTCCCGCTGGCCAGCACCTTCACCTCGACCTCGGGAAAGTGCGCGCGGTAGCCGATGATGACGCCGGGAAACGCCTCTTCGACGCCGGCGAGCCGCTCGCCCAGGGTGCTCTCCGGGAGCCCGAACGTGCGATAGCGAAGCTGGTAACTGGTGCGCTGCACGCGGCTGGCGAAGCGCGGGAGGATCTCCTGCTCGAACATGGGCTTCATCTCCCGGGGCACGCCCGGCAGGAAGCACGCTTCCGACTCGCCGATGCGCACCTGGAAGCCCGGCGCGCTGCCGAGCTCGTTGGCGAGCACCGTCGCCCCCTGCGGCAGGTCGGCCTGCTTCTCGTTGGTGGGGCTCATGGGCCGCCCGAGGCGCCGGAACCGCGCGCGAATGTGCTCGAGCGACGCCTCGTCGCGCACCAGCTGCACACCGAGCACCTTGGCCACCGCGATGGCCGTGAGATCGTCAGTGGTGGGCCCCAGGCCACCGGTGCACACCACGAACGAGACCTCGCGGCCGAGCCGCCGGAGCACGCGCTCGATGCGCGGTACGTCGTCGTCGACCACCACCGTCTCGAGGACGGTGAAGCCCTCGGCGGTGAGGCGCTCCGACAGCCACGCGGCGTTGGTGTTGACAAGCTCGCCGCGGGTGAGCTCGGTTCCGATGCACAAGACGGCGCAGTTCATGGGGCCTTCACGGGGTGGTCGGGCGTTTCGTCGAGATCGTAGGCGCAGCGGGCACCCACGCGCATGTCGTGGGCGTCGATGTCGATGCGCATGCTTTGCCAGAGGCGGAGATCGGCGGCAAAGCTGGAGGCCCAGTGGCCACCGCGCACCAAGCCCTCGTTGGGGTGCGAAGGGTCGACCACCCACTCGGCGACGTTGCCGGACACGTCGTGGATGCCGCTCGGCGTGTTGCCGTCGGGGTGCGCGCCCACGGTGTCGGGACCGGTGGCGCCCTCGGCGCAGGGACCGTGCGCGAGGCCCCAGGCGGCGCGACGGCACACCGCGCCGGTGTCACCCCAGGGGTAGCGATGCGGATCCTTGCCGCTGGCCATGACCAACCACTCGTCGTCGGTGGGCAAGCGACCACCCGAGGCCGCGCAGATGCGCCCGGCCTCTTCCCGCGAGAGCCCGCCCATGGCGCGCCCCTGGGTGTCCGACAGCAAGAGCTCGGGCATGGGCGTGGCGCAGGTGGGGCACGCAGCGCGCCCTACGGTGATCTCGAAGGCGTCGATGGCAAAGCGTTTCGTATGAATTTTCCGGGGCACCACGCGTCCTTCGGCTTCCCAGTCCGATGCGGAGAGGGTGAGGTCGGTTTCCGGAACGACGATCCGCGTGCGCGGCGCGTCGCAATCGCTGGGCGGGACGTTCTCCAGGGGCGCCGGACACACGCTCGAGGCCAGGCAGTCGGAAGGGCTCCGAACCTTCTTGGCCGGGCCCACCGAGGGCTCGGCATCGCCTTCCGCTTTCGTCAGCTCGGGCGGGCAACAGCGGGCGCCGTGGGCGTCGAACCCAACGCCGCAGCGCGAACCGCCATCGTCGCGATAGCGGCGCACCACCACCGCGGCGACGGCGAGCAGCGCCACCACACCGAGTGCAAAATACACGTGCCTTCGGGAGACCCGGGAACGCAACGTCAGTTCATTCGGGCGAGAGCGTGGCCACCGAGAGCTCCAGGGCGCCGATGCCTTCGATGGCGATGCGCAGAGCGTTGCCGTGCGCGAGCGGCCCCACGCCCTCCGGCGTGCCGGTGAGGAGCACGTCGCCCGGCTCCAGGGTCATGGCGTGGCTCATGTACGCGATGAGCTTGGGCACGCTGAAGACCATGTCGGAGGTGCGACCGCGCTGCCGCTCCTGGCCGTCGACGGTGCACGAGACCTCGAGGTTTCCCGGGTCGAGCTCGGTCTCGATGTGCGGGCCGAGGGGGCAGAACGTGTCGAAGCCCTTGGCCCGCGACCACTGGCCATCGCTCCGTTGCAGATCGCGCGCGGTGATGTCGCCGCCCACCGTGTAGCCGAACACGTGCGCCAGGGCTTCCGCCTCGGTGATGCGCGTGGCGCGCTTGCCGATGACCACCCCGAGCTCCGCCTCGTGCTCCACCTTCTGCGTCTGCGGCGGCAAGAGCACCGTCCCGTAGGGCCCGATGACCGACGACGAGGGCTTGAGGAACAGGAGCGGCTCCTTGGGCACCTCGTTGCCGAGCTCCTTGGCGTGGGCCGCGTAGTTGCGTCCGACGCAGAGCACCTTGGGCGGCACCACCGGCGAGAGAACCTGCTCGCGGGTGAACGAGACCATCTCGCCGGTACCCTTTGCGCCAGGGATCCAGGGCGCATCGGACCAGCGCTCGGCGCTGTCTTTGGCGCTGTCAGAGAGTCGATAGTGGGCAACCGCGCCGCCGAGGGCGAGACGAACGAAACGCATGGCGCATACATTAGCCCTTTGCAGACGTCGGGCGCGACACTAGAAAAAAGGCAATGTCGACGCCCGCTGCCCGCACCCTTCGCCTGGCCTTCTCCCCGGACAGCGACGATCTGTTCATGTTCTGGCCGCTGCTCACCGGCCGGCTCGAAGAAGCCAAGGCGAGCGGCTTCACCTTCGTGGCGGAGCGGGCCGACACCGAGGCGCTCAACCGGCGCGCCGAGAGCGGCGAGGCCGACGTCATCGCCGTCTCCATGGCCCACTACGCGCGCATCAGTGCACACTACATGCTTTTGCCCCACGGCGCCTCGGTGGGTCGCGGCTACGGGCCCATCGTGGTTTCGAAAGAAGGCGGCCCCATCGAGTCCTTGCGCAGCAAGCGCATCGCCATCCCCGGCGAGCGCACCACGGCCTACGCGGTGCTGCGGCTGCTGTTCGCCGACTTCGTCCCGGTGGTGGTGCCCATCGCGCCCTACTCCCGGGTGTTCGAGGCGCTCCGCAGCGGCGAGGTCGATGCCGCGCTGCTCATCCACGAGGGTCGCCTCACCTACGAGCGCGAAGGCTTCGCCAAGGTGCTCGACATCGGCGAGGGTTGGGACGCGCTCACCAAGCTCCCGCTCCCGTTGGGCGGCAACGCCATCGCCCGCGCCCTCGGCGACGAGACCATCGCCAAGGTGTCCGATCTCTGTCGCAAGTCCATCGCCTGGTCCCTGGCCCATCGCGAAGAGGTCATGCGCGGCATCCTGGCGGAGGAGGGCCGCGAGGACGTGAAGCTCGATCACGCCATGCTCGATCGCTACCTCACGATGTACGCCAACGAGGACACGCGCGAGATGAGCGAAGACGTGCGAAACGGCGTGCGCGAGCTGGTCTCGCGCATGAAAAACGCGGGGCTCATCGAAGATGCGCCCCGCGTCGACTTCGCGCCCTGATCCCCCGCCCGTCAGTCCGTCGCTGCATCGACGAGTGCTCCGGCGTCACTGCACTCCCCTGCACCGCTCCCCGACGGGTTCGCCCAAACGCCGCCGCAACACCGGACCCAAACTCCGCCCGTTCCGGAATTGGCAAAGCACTCCGCCCCCTCCAGGCCTGCCGAGCAGGTGCCGCCTGGATGGCGATCGAACCACGCGCTGCCGCACGGGTCTGTGCCGGCGCCGGCCTCCGGACCGGGCTCCGTATGCACGCCAGGGTAAGGGTTGCCCGAGTTCGTTTGGTCGCTGGCGGGGTCACTCGACTTGTCCGGAGCGACGGCTCCGCCACACGCAACGACCGGTACCAGAGCGACGAACAACAGCGAGAGAAGAGCTTTCATACCGGCGCTCTTCCGCAATGCTCGTACCAGCCGAAAGCGCGCTCGTATGCTGTTTCCGAACGCGCACGACCCTGACCCGCGGGACGCGACTTGGCACACGTAACGCGAGACGGCACACATCCGTCGATGAAAATCGAAACGCGGGGCTCATCGAAGATGCGCCCCGCGTCGACTTTGCTACGTGACTTTGCGCGCCGCTAGGCGGCTATTTGCACTTACCCGCGGACTGCGCGCTGGTGATGGCTTGCTGGCACTGGGTCTCGAACTGCGACGCGGGGGTGCCGCCAGCGATGCTCTGGAGCGTCGAAGCCTTGAGCGTCGCGCACTGCTGAATCGCGGTGGCGTTGCCTGCGGCCAGCTCGACGCAGCAGGAATCGAAGTACTTGGTGCACGCGGTTCCGAGCGTGCCGCCGCCACCGGCATCGGGGACGACGCCGCTACTCGACGAGCTCGAAGTGGAGCCGGAAGAGCCGGACGAGCTGCTCTGACCCGAGGAAGACGAGCCCGAGGGCTTGGTGGTGGCAGACGTGGACGGCGACGGCGAGGGGTTCGCCGGCTCGTTGTCCGTGGGCGCCGGCTCCTGGCCGGAGACCGCGTAGCCGCCCCAGCCCTGGCCGGCGCTGCACGCCGCGAGCGTGAGAAGGCCCAAACCAACACCGACAATCATCATTCTTCGCATGGTCATCCCTCGAAATTCAGGGTGAAAGAGAGCTTACGAGAGGGGAGAGCCAGCGGAGGATGCGACGTCGCATCTCCAGTGACCCTCCCCTCTCGAATTCGATCAGAAGTAGTAGAGCGCCGCGATGTTCTTGGTGAACAGCGACCACGGGTCCGCCTGCACGGTGGTGCCGATGCCGGTGGTCGAGGTGCTCTGCGAGTTGCCTTCGCGCTTCACGCTGGCGCTGGCGGTCTGGAAGTTCAGGCCCACGGTGGCCTGCAGCGCGAGCTGCGGCACGCCGATGAACCCGAAGTGAATCTCGGCGCCGGCGCGAGCGCCGATGTCGAGACGGAAGCCGCTGGCGCTGGCGTTGGGGCCGGCGGAGACGGTGTTGGGCGCGCCCGGCGGCACGGTGGCCGCGGCCGAGGTGGTGCCGAAGCCCACGTTGAACTCGGGGATGATCTCGAACGTGTAGTGCTTGCCCGAGACGAGCGCGATCGGGACGCCGCCGTGAAGGAGGAAGCCGAAGCGACCCGAGCGGTCGGTGGTGGTGGTGGTGTTGCCCTGGACGCTCTCGTCGGAGCCGGCCGACCAGCCGAAGCCGATGCCGCCGTCGATGCCGAAGCGCGGCGTGAGCCAGTAGCGCGCACCGATCACCGGGGCCGAAAGCGTCGCGCCCAGGTTGTTGCCGCCGGGGAAGCCGACCGGCTGTCCCGCAGTGACGGTAGGAACGTTGCCAATCGTGGGAAGCGGAACCTCGGTGACGCCGAGGTAGCCCACCGCGAAGCGACCCACGACCTTTTCGTGATCGGTGAGGGCGTCGTCGTCCGCGGGCTTGGCGCCCACGGTGGTCGTCGCCTTCACGCTGACCGAGCTCCCTGCGGGCGCGGTGGTGGTCGTCGTCGTGGTGGTGCCGCCGCTACCGGAGCCATCCCCCGTGCCCGTCCCGGTGTTGCCATCCTGCGCGTGGGCCGTAGCCGCAAGCACGCTGATGAGCGCAGCCACCGAAATCGAAAGCCCTTTCGCCTTTGTCATCATAAGAAACGCCTCCTTGCACTCGCCGACGCCTTCTGGCGGGCGACCGTAAAACGCTCGTGAACTGCGTGATTCAGCCAGAGGCGCGTAGGGCGGGCCAAGTTAACGCCCGATTAATGGGGGCGAAACGTGACGGGGAAAGACCGTGCCCAAGGGGCGCCCACGACGCTGCATTGCGTGAACCGCGAGTTGCTACGAGAGCTCGCGCGGGAATCTTCCCTACGAATTCCTCTCGCTGCGCCGACTTCGCTCCTTTCCCCACACGCAGAAAATGCCGCAGCGCGCCTTTCCACTCGGCGAACGCCACGTTGCCAAAGCGCGCAGCCAATGCGCCCGGTAGCGCTTGCGTGCATCGTCCGAAGTTGCCAAGGTTTGCGCTGTCACGTTGCGCAGTTACACTCAAGGCTTCGGGCGCAGCGTCGATCGCGCGAGCTCGCTCTCCTTCCGCACCAAGGATTCGCTTCCGATGAACTTTGCCCGCGTCGCCCTGCCGCTCGTCGCTCTCGCCACCGCGGCCGCCGCTTGTTCCAGTGAACCGCCGAAGGACCTCGGTGCGACGGGCCAGACGCAGCAGGCGGTGCAAGGAGGCAGCACCACCACCAGCTATCCCTTCGCGATCGGCATCAACATCGGCGGACGCGGCACCTGCTCCGGCGCGCTCATCGCGCCCAACTTGGTCATGACCGCGCGGCACTGCGTGAGCCCCATCTCCACCGGCGAGACCATCGACAACTCGTCGCGCTTCACCGGCAACTACGCCGCCAATTCGCTGCAGTTCACCACCCAGGCGAACCTGGGCTCCGGCGGCTTTCGCGCGGGCCGCGAGATCATGGTGCCCACCAACGCGAAGGCCATGGGCAACGACATCGCGCTCGTCATCCTCGCCAGCAGCGTGCCGGCCAGCGAGGCCACGCCCATCACCCCGGCCGTGCAGCACGCCATCTACAACACGCGGCGCTACAGCAAGCTCTTCACCGCCATCGGCTACGGCATCACCGGCCCGGGCCGCAACGACTCCGGCGTGCGGCGAATTCGCCAGAAGATCGACATCAAGTGCGCCACCGGCTCCAACGTCACGTGCGACGGCGTCACCGGGCCCGACGGCCTTCCGGCGATCCTCGCCACCGAGTTTCTCACCGGGCAGGGCGTGTGTCAGGGCGACTCCGGGTCGAGCGCCTACGAGCAGAACAACTTCGACGCGAAGACGCCCGTATCGCTGGGTGTCCTCTCCCGCGGCGACGCGAACTCCTGCGACGTCGCCATCTACACGCGAACCGATTCGCACAAGGACCTGATCATCGCCGCCGCCAACCGAGCGGCGACCCTGGGCGGCTACGCGGCGCCCGCCTGGACCCAGCCGGAAGCGCAGGATCCGGAAGACGCGCCCTACACCGGCCCCACCAAGCCGCAGAGCAACAAGGCGCTGGGCGATAGCTGCGGCAACAAGTACGAGTGCACCTCGAAGGTGTGCGTGGCCCCGGGCGACGATCAGTTCGTATGCTCCCAGGTGTGCGACGACGCCGACCCCGCGAAGAAGTGCCCCGACGGCTTCTCCTGCAACTCCGGCTACTGCTTCAAGAGCACGCCGGCCGAGGCGTCGTCGAGCGGCACCAATCCCACCGGCACCGGCGACACGACCACCACCACGACCTCCGGCTGCAGCACCGCGGGCGGCGTGGGGCTCGCGCACGGCGCCGGCCTCTCGATGCTCGGCCTCGCCCTCCTCGGCATGCGCCGCCGTCGCAGCCGCAAGGGCGCCTGAGCTCGCGCCGCATGCGAAGCCTCTCCCTCTCTCTGAGTCTCGCGTTCGCGGTGGCGGCTTGCAGCGCCTCGCCCCAGGATCCCACGCCCGCCCCCGCAACCGGGAGCGCCAAGCAGGCCATCTCGGGCGGCGCCGACGATAGCGGGCATCCGTTCGCGCTGGGGCTCCGCATCAACGGCGGCGGCACCTGCTCGGCAGCGCTCATCGCCCCCAACCTCGTGCTCACCGCTCGCCACTGCGTGAGCCCGGTGAGCACCGGCGGATCCATCGACGCCACCTCGGTGTTCACCGGCAACTACCCGCCCAACGAGCTGGAGGTCACCACCTCACCGGACATGGGGAGCGGCAGCTTTCGCGCGGTGCGCGAGGTGGTCACGCCCACCAACAACAAGTCTCAGGGCAACGACGTCGCGCTGCTCATCCTGCAGGCCAACGTCCCGCCCGCCGAAGCCACGCCCATCACGCCATCGGTGCAGCACGCCATCTTCAATACCAAGCGGTACGGCAGCTCGGTGGCCGGCATCGGCTACGGCGTCACCATGACCAGCGGCAACGACTCGGGGCAGCGGCGCATTCGCCAGAACATCCCCGTCACGTGCATCGACGGGTCGAGGACCCCGTGCGACACCGTGGTCGACGGCAACAACGCGCGGCTCCTGGCGGTCACCGAGTTCATGGCCGGCGAGGGCCTGTGCTCCGGGGATTCCGGCTCCACCGCCTACGAGCAGAAGAGCCTCACCGCCGGCGCCCCCATCTCGTTCGGCGTGGCGTCGCGTGTATTCTCCAACGGTTCGAGCACCAACGGCGCGGTGTGCGGGCAGTACGTGGTGTACTCGCGCACCGACTCGCACAAGGATTTCATCATCGCCGCCGCCAAGCGCGCGGCGAGCCTGGGCGGCTACGCCGAGCCCGCGTGGACGACTGCGGTAGCGCCCGACCCCGAAGACACTCCCTACGTTGCGCCACCGAAGCCGCCCGCGGCCACCCCCAAGGCGCTCGGCGAAACGTGCGCCGTCAACAAGGACTGCACTTCGAAGCTCTGCCTCGCCCCCGGCGACGACAAGTTCGTGTGCACCCAGGCGTGCAGCGACACCAAGGCCTGCCCCAGCGGCTTCTCGTGCGACTCCAACTACTGCTTCAAAGCAGCGGCGCCGGACCCGACCAGCTCCTCCAGCGGCGGCGCCGAGCCCACGCCGGCGGCAACCACCACGACCACCAGCGGGTGCAGCGCGAGCCCGGGAAGCACCGGCGCGAGCGCGATGTGGATGGGGATCTCGGCGCTGGGGCTCCTGCTTCTCCGCGCCGGCCGACGCAAGGCGATGCAGCGGCGGCGCGTCGTCAACTGACCGTACGTTCAGCCAGGACACTTCTCTGACACGGGCGACGCGTCCTCGGCATCGTATACTTCCGTAGCAATGCCGTTCGCCCCCAAGCAGGATGCGCAGACCAGCGCACGTTTCGAGGCCCTCCGCCAGAAGACGTTCGAGGAGATGGAACGAGCCAGCGCCAAGTGGCGACTGATCTGGATCGCCCCGTATCAGGTGATGGTCTTCACGGCGCTGCTGGTGTTCGGCGCCGACCTGCATCACGTGGTGGTGCAGGCCATCATCGCGGTCGCCTCGGTGGGTCTCCTCTCGGTCGAGGGGCTGGGACACTCGCATGGCAAGAAGACCGGCATCGGCATCCTCATCGGCATCACCTGCTTCGTCGCCAGCGTCCTCAACACCGGCGGCCTGGCGAGCCCGCTGGTCATCACCGGCTTTCCCCTCATCCTCGGGGCCTCGACCATGCCCACGGTGGCGGCCTACCGGCGTCGGGTGCTGGGGCTCTTGTTCGTGATGCTGGTGGCGGGCGCGGCGCTGGCCCACACCAAGGTCACGGTGCTCCCGAAGCCCTTCGCCTTCGAGGGTAACCACCCCTCGTGGGCCTACGTCTCGGTGGCCTTCATGGGCTGCCTCATGACGGGCCTCGGCGTGTACTTCGTGGGCGTGAAGCTCTCGAAGGTGTACCAGAAGGTCGCCATCGAGCTGGCCGCCCGGCGCGAAGAGGTGTTCGAGGACAACGAAGACCGCACCCGTACCCTCGAGGGCATCGCGGCGCGTCTGGCGCACGAGGTGAAGAACCCGCTGGCCGCCATCAAGGGTCTCTCCACGCACGTGGCCCGCAACACCACCGACCCGAAGATCGCCGAGCGGCTCTCCATCGTCGCCGCCGAGGCGGAGCGCCTGCAGAGCATCGTCGACGGCTTCGTGTCGTTCTCGCGCGGCCTCGACGATCTGGTCATCGCGCCCATGCGGCCGCACGACGTCGCGCGCTCGCTCCAGGTGCTGCTCGAGCTGCGCGCCCAGGAAGCAGGGGTCGATCTCGAGGTCACCGGCAACCCGGACCTGACCATCGAAGGCGACGCGAAGAAGCTCCGGCAGGCGATGTTGAACCTCTTGCTGAACGCGATTCAGGCTTCGGCCCCCGGCACCAAGGTGCGGGTGGAGATTGGCCGCACCGCCTGCGGCGTGGTGTCGATTCGCATCACCGACGCCGGCGCCGGCATGACCAAAGAGGTGCTCGAGCGCATCAAGCGCCCGTACTTCACCACGAAAAAAGGTGGCTCTGGGCTCGGCGTTGCAGTATCCCGCGCCATCGTGGAACAGCATGGAGGACGTCTGGTCTTCGACAGCCAATGCGGGCGCGGCACCACCGTGACCATCGAGCTGGAGCAGAAGTGCAACGTCCGGTCGCTCCCCAACCCGGTCAAGCACCTCGACCCCAGCGCTCCCCCCAAGAGCCCGCTCGTTCCCGTCTCGTCGTAGTCCATGCCCCGCGTACTGGTCATCGACGACGACGCCGCGCTCCGCTTCACCCTCGAGGCGGTGCTCGGCGACGCGGGCATCAACGTCATCGTGAAGGAGAGCGGGCTGGCCGGCCTGGCCGAGTTCGACGCCCACGGCGCCGACGTGGTGGTGACCGATCTCGCGATGCCCGACATCGACGGCCTGGCGGTGCTGGAGAAGATTCGCACCCAGGACCCGAGCGTGCCGGTGATCGTGCTCACCGCGCACGGCTCCGAGCGCGTGGCCGTCGCCGCCATCAAGGCCGGCGCCTACGACTACCTGCCGAAGCCCTTCGACCCGGAAGAGATCGTCCACGCGGTACGCCGCGGCGCCGAGACCCGCTCCCTTCGGCTGGAGAACGCCCGGCTGCGCGCCGCCGCCGCCATGGGCCGACCCATGGTGGCCGAGAGCCCTGCGCTGCGTCGCGTGCTCGACATGGTGGCGCGGGTGGCCACCAAGGACGTCACGGTGCTCCTCACCGGAGAGAGCGGATCGGGCAAAGACGTCATCGCCACCGCCATTCACGCACACTCCCGGCGCTCGGGTCGCCCGCTCATTCGCGTGAACGCCGCTTCGATTCCCGGCGAGCTGGCGGAGTCCGAGCTCTTCGGCCACGTGAAGGGCGCCTTCACCGGAGCCCAGAGCGCGCGGCTCGGGTACTTTCAGCAGGCCGACAAGGGCACGCTGTTCATCGACGAGATCGCCGAGCTGGCGCTCCCGATCCAGGCGAAGATTCTCCGCGCGCTCCAGTCGGGCGAGGTGCAGCCGGTGGGTGGTCGCACCGAGACGGTCGACGTGCGGCTCATCGCCGCGACCCACAAGGATCTCTCGGCCGAGGTTCGCGCCGGCAACTTCCGCGAAGACCTGTTTTATCGGCTCAACGTGGTGCCCATCCGGGTCCCGCCGCTCCGCGAGCGCGAGCAAGACATCGAGCCCTTGGTGCGCATGTTCGTGCAGCTCTATGCGGAGCGCTACGGCATGGGTGCCATCGAGATCGAGCCCGGTCTCATCGCGGCCATGAAGGAGCACGCCTGGCCCGGCAACGTGCGCGAGCTGGAGAACACGGTGGCGCGGCTGCTGGCGCTCACCTCCGAGGACACGCTGACCCTCATGCTGTGGCGATCGCTCAACGAACCCGGGGCGCCCACCAGCGCCGTGGGCAGCGGCCCCTCCGACCCCGGCCCGAGCATGCCGCTCCGCGCGCGGGTGGAGAGCTTCGAGCGCACCATCATCGCCGGCGAGTTCAAGAACGCCGGCGAGAACCAGAGCGAAACGGCCCGACGCCTGGGAATTTCCCGGCCGGCGCTCATCGAGAAGCTCCACAAGTATGGGCTTCTCGGGCGCTAGCCAGCTCCTGCTCGCCGTGTGCGTGCTGGTGGCCAGCGCGTGCAGCAAGCCGAAGCCCGCCGCGGGTGCCGACGCAGGGCCGGAGCCCAGGGTCGTGTCGCTCACGCCTTCGACCACCGAGGCAGTCTTCGCGTTGGGCGCCGGCGATCGCATGGTGGGCCGCTCGCGCTTCTGCAACTACCCGGAGGTCGCCAAGTCTCTCCCGCAGGTGGGCGGCTACGTGGACCCGAACTACGAGGCGATCCTCGGCCTCAGGCCCTCGCTGGTGGTGGGCGCGCGCGGCCCCGGCGGCGCGGCGGTGGAGCAGAAGCTCCAGGGCTACGGCGTCGCGACCTTCTTCCCCCGCACCGAGTCGTTCGCCGAGATCGAGGCGATGCTCACCGGGCTCGGCGCGCTCCTTCATCGCGAGGGCGCAGCCACCGAGACGGTGGGGCGGATTCACGCGCAGACAGAGGCGGTCGAGAAGGCGGTGGGGAGCCTGCCCAAGCGCAAGGTGCTCCTGGTGTTCGGGCTCGAGCCGGTGGTGGTGGCGGGTCCCGGAGGTTTTCCCGACGAGATGCTGCGGCACGCGGGCGGCGTGAACGTGGTGGCCGACGGCCCGGCGTACCCCACCATCGGTATCGAACGGGTGCTGGCCCTCGATCCCGACGTGGTGCTCAACGCCTCCATGGCCGAGGCCCGAGGCACCGAGCGCATTCGCAGCGACTCTCCCGGCTGGCGCGATCTCCGCGCGGTGAAGGAGGGTCACGTGGTGGCCATCACCGACGAAGCGGTGCTCCGCCCGGGCCCGCGGCTCGGCGACGGCCTTCGCACCATCGCGCGGGCGGTGCACCCGGAGGCGACGATCCCGTGAGCAAGAAGAGCCGCGTCGACCAGCTCCTGGTGGAGCGCGACCTGGCGCCCTCCCGGGCCCGGGCGCAAGCGCTCATCATGGCCGGTGCAGTCTACACGGATACCGTGCGCATCGAGAAACCGGGGCAAACGCTGGCGGTGGACGCCCCGCTCTCGGTGCGCGGTGAAGACCACGCCTACGTCTCTCGCGGCGGCGTGAAGCTCGCCGGGGCGCTCGACGGGTTCGCGGTCGACGTCACCGGCAAGCGCTGCCTCGACGTGGGCGCCTCCACCGGCGGGTTCACCGATTGCCTCTTGCAGCGGGGCGCGGCGCAGGTGATCGCCGTCGACGTGGGTTACGGGCAGCTGGCGCACAAGCTCCGGGTGGATCCACGGGTGGTCTCCATGGAGCGCACCAACGCGCGCACCCTCACCGCCGCCGACATCGGCGGCGCCGTGGATCTGGTGGTGGTCGACGCCTCGTTCATCGGCCTGGGCAAGCTCATGCAGGGCATCGCCGCCTGCACCAGGCCCGGCGGCGAGCTGGTGGCCCTGGTGAAGCCGCAGTTCGAAGTGGGCAAGGCCGAGGCCACACGCAGCCGCGGGGTGGTGCGCGACGACGACGTGCGCAGCGAGGCCATCGCCCTGGCCATCGCCGACGTGGCCGCCGTCGGCTTCGTCATCAAGGGGCACCAGGACTGCGTCATCGAGGGGCCCAAGGGCAACCGAGAGGCCTTCGTCTACGCCGCGATGGCCGCCCGTGGTAACGAAGACCCTGCATGAGCCCTTCGGCGAAGAAGCCCTCGCTGGGCGCCGTGTTCCTCACGATGTTCCTCGACATCCTGGGGTTCAGCATGGTGCTGCCGTTCCTCGGCGAAGAGGCGCGAAAGAACTTCGGCGCCACCACCTTCGTGGCCTCGCTGCTGGCGACCAGCTACTCGCTCATGCAGTTCGTGTTCGTGCCGGTGTGGGGTCGCCTCTCGGACCGCATCGGCCGCCGCCCGGTGATGGTGTGGTCGGTCTTCGCCACGCTCCTCGGCACCATGGCCCTGTTCGGGTCGCTGGTGTACGGCAACCACATCGGCTGGCTCTTCGCGGCGCGCCTGGCCAGCGGCGTGGCCACCGCGAACATCGGCACCGCCAGCGCCTACATCGCCGACGTCACCAAGCCGGAGGACCGCGCCAAGGGCATGGCCCTCATCGGCATCTCCTTCGGCTTCGGGTTCATCATCGGGCCGGCGCTGGGCGGCATTCTGGCGGAGACCTGGATGCCCACCGGGCGCGCGGGCGCTTTGCCGTGCCTCATCTCGGTGGGCCTCTCTGCCATCAACTTCGTGTGGGTGCTCTTCGGGTTCGTGGAGTCACTTCCGAAAGAGAAGCGCAGCACCACCGCCCGCAGCGGGCGTCCGCTCGACTGGGCCGCCACCCGCGCCACGCTGTCGCGACCGGGCATCGGCATCGCGGTGCTGGTGAACTTCGTGATCATCCTCTCGTTCACCAGCCTGGACCAGACCTTCCGCTTCTTCAACGCCGACAAGTTCGCCCTCAGCGCGCGGCAAACCGGCATCATCTTCGGGTTCATCGGCGTGTGCTCACTGGTGGTGCAAGGCGGCCTGGTGCGACGGCTCTCGGGCAAGGTGCCGGAGGCGAAGATGATCCGCGCGGGGCTCTTCTTCCAGGCCATCGCCTTCGGTCTGCTCTCCATCGCGCCGCGCTTCGGGGTATGGGCGCTCTATGCGGCGGGCGCGGTGCTGGCGCTCGGCAACGGCCTCTCGCAGCCGAGCGTTTCGGCCTACATCTCCAAGCGCGCCGATGCCTCGGAGCAGGGGATGATCCTCGGCACCAGCCAGGGCTTCGCCAGCCTGGCGCGAGCCTTCGGTCCGGCCCTCGGAGGCTTCCTGTACAGCGCGGTGGGGCCTTCGTTCCCGTACCAGACCTCCGCAGTGGGCATGCTGGTGGCGCTCGCGCTGGCGCTCTCGCTCGACAAGGGCGGGCCGCAAAAGGCCACGGCGACTGCCTAGCTCTGTCGTCGCCACTGGCGTCGAGCTATCATCGGCGCATGGCAGACCCGGCCAAGAAGCTGGCAACCTACGCGGACCTCGACGCCGTGCCGGCGAACCTGGTGGCGGAGCTCATCCACGGCACGCTGGTGACGTCGCCCCGACCGGCTGCGCCCCACGCGCGGGCGGCTTCCCGCATCGGCATGGACCTGGGTGGCCCGTTCGACCGCGGCAAGGGCGGCCCCGGCGGCTGGCTGCTCCTCGACGAACCGGAGCTGCACCTGGGGACCAACGTCCTGGTGCCCGACATCGCCGGGTGGCGGCGGGCGCGCATGCCGGAGATGCCGCTGACGGCGGCTTTCAGCCTCGCGCCAGACTGGGTCTGCGAGGTGCTCTCTCCGGGAACCGCGGCAACGGACCGAACCGACAAGCTCCCGCTCTACGCTGATGCGGGCATTCTACACGCATGGTACGTCGACCCGCTGGCGCGCACGCTCGAGGTGTTCCGCCTCGACGGAAGCACGTTCCGGCTGGTGTTCACCTGCCGCGACGATGCGAAGGTGCGGGCCGAGCCCTTCGATGCCATCGAGCTGGAGCTCGGCGCGCTCTGGGAGCGCTGAGCGTCACTTGCCGGCGATGACGAGGACCCAGACGTCGTAGAGGGCGTGGGTCCACACGGCGGCGGCGAAGCCACGGGTGGCGTAGATGAGCGTGAGCGCGAGGCCGAGCAGGGCCCGGAAGAGGAACGACTTGAGCGAGAAGGGATCGCCCAGCGCGCCCACGTAGTGCACGCCGCTGAAGACGCAGGCGCTCACCACGGCCCACAGGATCATGAGCCCGATGATGCGCGGCGAGAACGAGAAATCGCTGGAGCCCACCAGCTTCATGCGCTTGCCGGTCCAGAACCACACGAGGAGCTTGGCGCCGAGGCCGAAGAGCACCACGCGAAAGGCGATCTCCTCGTAGAAGCCCGCGCCGAGCGACATGATGAAGCCGGTGAAGCGCCCTTGCTCCTGGATGGCCCCGGCGAAGAGACGTCCCACCACGTAGGCCGCCCCGACCCGCATGACGAGCGCGTAGACCGCGCCCTCCACCGCGACCTGCCCGAACTTGATGGGCGCGAAGCGCTGGCCTCGACTGAGCAAGACGAAGGCGCCCACGAAGATGACGCCGATGGCGGCGGTGATACCCAGGTAGCGTCCGGTGTTTCCCTCGGCGGCGACCATGAGGCCGTGGGTCAGAAAGTCGGTCGCGTTCTGGATTCCCAGGAACACCACGCCCAGGTGGTAGAGCAAGAAGAGCGGGAACGTGAGCCCGAGCTCCACCAGCGCACCGGGCTTCGCCAGGAAGGACTCCGGGTCCGGCGCGGCGCCCGGGAGCTTCGGCCGTTCGAGATCGGTGGCGAGAGGGGCCATGCCCCATAAAGGATGCGCATGGACGGCCCCAGACGCCAACTATTTGGCGAGGTTGGACCACGAGCATCGGGGGAATGAACGGCGATGGGCGGCTGTTGGGCGCTCGTGAGAGCCCACGCGAGCCCGGTCTTCGCAGCGTGGCGCTTGCCGCTTCGAACGCTCCGCGACCAGGCATTGCCGAGCTGGTTCGTGCCGGGCATCGTCGGTGCAGTACTGTTCGCCAAGACCGGCCTCGACCCGCACGACGTGATGCGCTGGAGCGAGACGTCGATGGCGGTGCGGTGTGCGCTCTGGGGTGGATGGCTCGCCCTGACGCGCCCGGCTGCGACCTTGCTGCTCTCGCCGCCGGGGAGCACATGGGTGCGGAGCGCACCTATTTCGCCGATGCACCCGATGGCTGCCTCCGGGGTCACCATGGCCCTGCTCCACGCTCCCTTCGGGCTGCTCTTCTTCGCGGGCGGACGACCCTTGGGTGCGCTCGGTACCGTGCTGATGGCCACCGTCGCCTCGCTTCCGCTTCGAGGGCGCGGTTCGCTGGGTCCGGCGTTGGGCCTGGCGTTCGTGATCAGCGGCGCGCCCGGCTGGATGGCGGTCCCGTTGGCTGCGGGGGGTCTCGGCCTGACGCTCCCGGCGGCGTGGCGCACGGCCGCGGAGCCCCCGACGCGGCTCGGTCTCCCGGCGCCGCGGCTTCCGGCTGCGGCTTCCTGGGCATTCAATTGCATGCTACACACATTACGTACCGACCCTGGACGGCTGCTCCGCTTGGTGGGCGTGTTGGCCGTCGCGGTGTTGCTCTTCGGCCTGTGGTGCCGCAACGATCCCGCGGCCACACCGGAGCTCGCGGGAGCGCGCAATGCGGCCCTGATCACCGTCGGCAGCGTGGTGGCGACCGGCACCCTTCTGCCGTCGGTGGCGCGGTTCCGCGACCACGCGCAGTGGCTCGCCGCGTCCGCTGGGCTGCCCGGCCTCCGGCGCGCGACGGTGCTTCCGCTCATGATTCTTCCGGCGCTCTTGACCCTCGCGCTGGCGCTCCTGGTGTCGCGCGACGGTCTCGCAGAGTCTCTCCTCGGCGCCGCGGCGGCCGTGCTGTGGGTCTCTGCCTGGGAGGCTCGGGATCCGGGTCGCGCCATCGTTCGGGCGCTGCTGCTGGCGGTACCGCTCGGCATTGGTGTGGCGCTCTCCGGGGCCTGGGTAGCCGCCGCCCTGGCGGGAACCGGCGCTGCGGCATTCGCGTGGCGGTCCCGATGAGCGCCCTGCGGCTGGTGGGCATCGAGAAGCGCTTCGGGGCGCGGCGCGTACTCCGGGGCGTGGACCTGACCATCCCCGAGGGATGCCGCGCGCTGCTGCGGGGCGCCAACGGCTCGGGAAAGTCGACGCTGCTGCAGATCGCGGTGGGCGTGCTCACCGCAGATGCGGGCAGTGTACACGTATTCGACGTCTCCCTGGACGACCGGCGGCGCGCCTTGCGTCAGGCCGGCTACGCGCCGGCGGCGGCGGACTTTCCGCCGCAGCTCACGGTCACCGAGACGATGGCCTTCGTGGGCGCGCTGAAGAGCTGCAGCGGAGAAGCGGCGCTGGCCGCGCTCGACGCTTGGGATCTCGGCAACGTGGCTTCGTCGACGCCGGAGATGCTCTCGCTCGGCGAACGCCGTCGGCTGGTGCTCGCCGCCGCCACCCTGGGAGCGCCGCGCCTTCTCCTCTTGGACGAGCCCACCGTGGGGCTGGACGCTCGGGGCCGGGAGCTGCTCCGGGAGCGGCTTGCGGAGCACACCGCCGCGGGCGGGTCTGTCTTGCTCACCAGCCACGAAGGCGACGACGCAGCCACGCACACCTTCGAGCTCACCGGTGGAATGGTGGTGGCGGTCTGACGTAGTCGGTTGGCAACAAGGCCTTCGGTGGCTCGAGGCGGTAGGCCGACCGCTGGATGGTCGGCGGCCGGGGCTCGGTCCGGGGGCCATGGCATCCGAGCGCCGCGGCGGTGATGAAGAGCAAGATGACGGCGCGCGTCACGAGGCACCGTCCAGATCGACCACCACCTTGCCGAACGGTCGTCCCTCCGCGAGATGGCCGAATGCGGCGCGCACTCCCACGATGGAAAACGGGAACACGCGATCGACGACGGGCCTCACCCCGTGCGACGCAACAGCCTGCACCAGGGCCTCGAAGCTGGCGCGACTGCCACCCGAGGCCGCACGCACGGTCACCGCCCGGCGAAGCAGCGCCACGAGATCGACTGTCGCGTCGCTGCCGCCCACGAAGCCCACCGCGCAAACCGTGCCCCCGATGCGCGTGGCTGCGATGGATCGAGCGAGCGCATCGCCCCCCACCACGTCGACGAAACAGTCGACGCCGCGGCCGGCAGTGAGATCGAGGACGCGGCGCTCCCAACGTGTATCGCTCGCGTTCACCACGTTCACCGTTCCGCCTTGCGAAGTGCCCAGCGTCTGCGCGCGGCCCAGCTTGTCGGCATCGCGCCCCACCACGATGACGCGAGCCCCGGCCATGATCGCGACCTG
>Ga0075163_10001607_pt1 | contig 30532 bp, 28 predicted proteins | sample JI1023141ADNA_FD_71478 | JGI IMG/M metagenome (GOLD analysis project Ga0075163, IMG submission 71478) | Wastewater effluent complex algal communities from Wisconsin, to seasonally profile nutrient transformation and Carbon sequestration -... | ecosystem: Engineered > WWTP > Effluent > Algae...
AGACGGCCGCAGGCCGCAAGCGCTCGCCCCGCGAGCGCGCAGACCTTGACGGCGAGAACGACGTGGTAGCGTGGGTCGACACGGCAAGCCCACCTTCGCACACCACCGAGCCTTTGTGATGAACACCTGTCCGGTGTCAGTCCGGCAGGGCATCCCCGTGACGCAAGTCCTCGACAACAGCGCCCCAAGCCCTGGCCCGCAGCAGGCAGCGGGTCGCTTCGGCTTCGGTACACTCGGGCCCCAATGCGCCGCTCCGCCGTCCTCCTCGTCATGCTGTTTGCCATGCTCTGGCAAACGGTGGCTGTGGCGCGCGCGGGCTCGACGATGAACGCCCTCGCCGACATGGAACATGCTGCGCTGCATTGGCAGGAAGAAGGCCACCATCACCATGAAGATGGGTCCTACCACCTGGACGACTCGAACGCTTCTGCGCAGCACGTACTCAGCGACCATGTGAGCGCAGCGGCTGCGCTCGTGGTCACCGCCTCGCACCACTTCTCGCCCCTGGCGTCGGCCGCTCCCGGCGGCCTGCACGAGACCCTCGTGCCCAACCCCACCCTCGACGGCCTGCTCCGGCCGCCTCGGTCCCGCTCCTGACCCGCCTTCTCGGCGGGCGTCCACCCATGGACGCCCCGGCCCGCAGGCCCGGTTGCCCACGCAAGCCTCTGTCCGCCCCAGGCGTGACCTGAGCTTTGCGTTCTGCCGGCCCCTGCTGATGAATTGTCAGGAGCATCGTGAGACTTTCCATTTGGCTTTCTGCCTGCGTGTTCGCGGGCAGTCTGGCCGGCGGGCCCGTCGGGGCCCAGCCTGCCGAATCACCGGGTGGCCCACCGGCCGCCCCTCCGTCCCCGGCCCATGAACCTGCCGGCAGCATCACGCTTCGCGCAGCCCTGGACGCCGCGTGGCAACGCGCCGTCGCCGCCCGCGAAAGCCAGGGTCAGCGCCGTCGTGCAGAGGCCGACCGGACCGCCGCAGGCAGCTTCTGGGCCGCGCCGCCGTCACTGGAACTGAGCCACCGAAACGACCGCCTGCAAAGCAACGCGGGCCGGCGCGAGACCGAAATCGGTGTGGCCGTTCCACTTTGGCTGCCAGGCCAGAAGGCCGCACGCGCGGGCACCGCGGACGCTGCGGCAACACAGGCGCTTGCTTCAGAGCAGGTCGCCCGCCTGCGCCTGGCCGGTGAACTGCGTGAAGCAGCGTGGCAACTCGCTGCGTTGCAGGCCGAGGCGGCCCAGGTCGGCACACAGATCCAGGCACTGAAGCAGCTGGCCGACGACGTGGAGCGCCGAGTGGTTGCTGGCGATCTGGCGCGGGCCGACGCACTCGCCGCCCAGGCCGAGCTGCTGGCGACGTCCGCGCTTCAGTCCGACGTGCGCCAGCGCCTGCAGGCCGCGCGTGCGCGCTGGACCTTGCTCACCGGGCTGGCTGCAGCGCCCGATGTGTCGGTCGAAGCCATCGAAGGGGCCCCTGCTCCGGCCGCATCGCACCCAGAGCTGCAACTCGCCAGCCAGTCCACCGAACTGGCACGCAAGCGCGTGGAACTGATGCGCCATTCGCGGCGCGACGCACCCGAACTGACCGTGGGCGTCCGCCAGGACGTTCCCGGCCGTGCCGAAGCCTCCCAAGGCAGCCTGGTCGTCGGACTTCGCCTGCCCTTCGGCACCGACGACCGCAACCGGCCGCTGGAAGCGGCTGCACTGGCCGAGCTGGACGTGGCCGAGACCCACGAGCTGAGACTGCGCGAACGCCACGACAGCGACATTGCCGCTGCACGCGAAGCGCAGCGATCGGCCGCGGCTCAACTCGACGCCGAGACCGCCCGTGCCCGCCTGCTGCGCGAACGCGCCAGCCTGATCGACAAGTCCTTCCGTGCCGGCGAGACGCCACTGCCCGACCAGCTGCGCGCGCTCGCCGCCGCAGCCCAGGCCGACAGTGCCGTCGCCCGCCAGATCGCCGCGCTGGGCCTCGCCCGCGCCCGCCTCCAACAAGCCCTCGGACTCCTCCCATGAACAACCACCTTCAAACCCGCGCTCCGCTGCCATTTCGCGCGCTTTCCGCCATAGCCCTGGCTGCACTGCTGCTCGTCGCCAATGCGCCCGCCCTCGCGGCCCCCGGCGCCCACGGCCCCAATGGTGAACACCTGGACGGCCCGACCACCATGCGCGCCGCATCGGCCCTGCCGCGTGTCGAAGCCAAGTCGGAAACCTTCGAGCTGGTCGCCGAACTGCGCGCCAGCGAACTGGCCATCGTGGTCGACCGCTACGAGTCCAACGAGCCCGTGCTGGGCGCTAGGCTCGAAGTCGAGAGCGGCACGCTCAAGGCGGTGGCCGCATTCCGCGCGGAGCAAGGCGACTACGCCGTCACAGACGCAGCCCTGTTGAAGGCACTGACGGCGCCGGGCGAGCACGGCCTCGTCTTCACGCTCGTGGCTGGCAACGACAGCGACCTGCTCGACGGAACGCTGGTGAGCGCGGCAGGTCGCGTTGCCACCTCAGCGGGGAAGGACGACCACGGGCACGCCCACGGCAACGACGACCATGGCCATGGACACGACCACGAACTGGAGCGCGCCGCCTGGATCGGCGCAGGTGTGGCGGCGCTGGGCCTGATCGGCGGCATCGCCTGGTGGCGGCAGCGCCGCCGCGACGCCGGCAAGCCACAGGGAGGCCTGTGATGACGCAGCTGGAATCGACTCGACCGTGGCTGCGGGCCATGGCCAGTGCCACGGCGCTGGCTGCGAGCCTGCTGTGCGCTTCGTCAGCGCTTGCCGCCCCCGGCGCCCACGGCCCCAACGGCGAACACCTCGACGCCCCTGGCGCGGCCGTCAATGCCTCCGGCCTGGCTCGCCTGCCCGATGGCAGCGTCAACGTGCCCAAGATCGCGCAGCGGCGCATGGCCATCCGCACTGTCCTGGCACCTGAGTCTGAAGCCGCTGCCTCGGTCGAGATGCCCGGCCGCGTGGTGATGGACCCGAACGCCAGCGGGCGTGTTCAGGCCGCGCATGGCGGGCGCATCGAGGCTGGCCCCAAGGGGCTGCCCGTCGCTGGCCAGTCGGTCAAGCGTGGCGAGGTGCTGGCGTACGTGCGCCATCACGCCGAGCCTTATGCGCTGGGCACGCAACAGGCACAGGTCGCCGAACTGAGGGCGCAGCGTGAACTGGCCGAGCAGCGCTTGAAGCGCCTCGAAGGGCTGGAAGGCACGGTGCCGCGCAAGGACATCGACGCCGCGCGCACAGAAGCCAAGAGCCTGGCCGAGCGCGAGCGCAGCATCGGTGGAAGCCTGGTGGCGCGAGAAGCGCTCACCGCACCGGTAAGCGGCGTGATTGCCCGTGCCGACCTGGTGGTGGGCCAGGTCGTCGAGTCGCGCGACGTGCTGTTCGAGGTGGTGGACCCGGCACGCATGCTTGTGGAGGCCACCACCGCCGACGCCAAGGTGGCCGCCCGCGTGGCGGGTGCGTCGCTGCAGGGTGTGCCGGAAGTGAGCTTGCGCCTGCTGGGCGCGTCGCGCTCGCTGCGCGACGGCGTGCTGCCGATCACCTTCGCTGTGAGTGCCGCGAAACCGGGCGCAGCCCTTCCCTTGGCCATCGGCCAGCCGGTCACCGTCGTCGCGCAATCGACGGAGCGTATCAAGGGCGTGGTGCTGCCGGCGCAGGCCGTGGTGCGCAACCCGTCCAACGAACCCATCGTCTGGATCAAGTCAGGCGCAGAGCGGTTCATACCGCAGCCTGTGCAGTTCCGGCCGCTGGACGCGGGCACGGTGGTGGTGACCCAGGGCCTGAGCGCGGACAACCGCGTCGTGGTCCAGGGCGCGCCGCTGATCGCGCAGATCCGCTGAGCAGGGAACGATCATGTTCAACTGGATCGTTCGTACCAGCCTGCACAACCGCCTGTTCGTGGTGGCGGTGGCAGCGCTGCTGATGGTTTACGGCGCGATCACGGCCTGGCGCACGCCGGTCGATGTGTTCCCCGACCTCAACAAGCCGGTGATCACCGTGCTCACCGAAGCCGGCGGCATGGCGCCGGAAGAGGTGGAACAGCTCGTCACCTTCCCGCTGGAGACGGCGCTCAACGGCATGCCGGGCGTGACGCGCGTGCGCAGCACCTCGGGCGTGGGCCTGTCGCTGGTGTACGCCGAGTTCGACTGGGGCACCGACATCTACCGCAACCGGCAGCTCGTGGCCGAGCGGCTGGCCATCGTGCGCACGCAGATGCCGGGCGAGATCACGCCGGTGATGGGCCCGGTGTCGTCCATCATGGGCGAGGTGATGCTGGTAGCGCTGCCACTGGTTCCTGGCGACGGCAAGGCGCCGGCGGCCACGCCGATGCAGGCGCGCGAGTACGCGGACTTCGTGCTGCGCCCGCGGCTTCTGTCGATCCCGGGCATCTCGCAGGTCATCCCCATCGGTGGCGAAGTTCGCACGCTGCGCGTGGCGCCCGACACGGCGCGCATGGCGCAGTTCGGCGTGTCCCTGACGCAGGTCGAGCAGGCGCTGAAGGGCTATGCCGGCAACGCCGGCGGCGGCTTCATCGACCTGAACAGCCGCGAGTACCTGATCCGCCACCTGGGCCGCACCAACCGGGCCGAAGACCTGGGCGGAATCGCCGTGGCGTGGAAGGACGGCCGAGCGATCCTGCTGGAACAGGTGGCGACCGTCTCCTTCGCCGCCGGACTGAAGCGCGGCGATGCGGGCTACAACGGCGCGCCGGCAGTGATCGTCAGCGTGCAGAAGCAGCCCGATGCCGACACGGTGAAGCTCACCGCGCAGGTGGAGTCGGCGCTGACCGAACTGAAGCAGGGTCTGCCCAAGGGCCTGGCCGAGCCGCGCGTGCTGTTCCGACAGGCCGACTTCATCAAGGCGTCCGTCGGCAACGTCGCCGAGGCGCTGCGCGACGGCGCGATCATGGTCGCCATCGTGCTGTTCGCCTTCCTGCTGTCGGTACGGACGACGGTCATCTCGCTGGTGGCGATTCCGCTGTCGCTGGCGGTGACCGCCCTGGTGTTCCAGTTTCTCGGCCAGTCGATCAACGTGATGACCCTCGGTGGACTGGCCATCGCCATCGGCGAGCTGGTAGATGACGCGGTTGTGGATGTCGAGAACATCCTGCGCCGGCTCAAGCAGAACAAGCTGGACGGCAGCCCGCTGTCGGTGCTGGAAGTCGTCCGGCGGGCCAGCGTCGAGGTGCGTTCCGGCATCGTCTACGCCACCGTCATCGTGGTGCTGGTCTTCGTGCCGCTGTTCGCGCTGCCGGGCATCGAGGGGCGGCTGTTCACCCCGCTCGGCATCGCCTACATCGTGTCGATCCTCGCCTCCATGCTGGTGTCGATGACGGTCACGCCGGTCATGAGCTACTACATGCTGCCGACGATGAAGCGCCTGGACCATGGCGACAGCCCGCTCGTCACGTGGCTCAAGCGGCAGGACACCAGGCTGCTCGCCTGGTCCTTCGGCCGCGCGAAGCTGCTGATCGCGCTGGCGGTGCTGGCGGTGGCCGGCGCCGCAGCGACGGTGCCCTTCTTTCCGCGCGCCTTCCTGCCGGCCTTCAACGAAGGCTCGCTGGTGCTGGGCGTGGTGATGCAGCCCGGCACCTCGCTGGCCGAAGCCAACCGCATCGGCGCGGTGGCCGAGACGCTGATCCGCCAGGTGCCCGAGGTCACGCAGGTCGGCCGCCGCACCGGCCGCGCCGAACTCGACGAACACGCCGAAGGTGTGCACTCGGCCGAAATCGACGTGGACCTGAAGCGCAGCGAGCGCGACCGCGAGACCATCATGGCCGACATCCGCGAGCGGCTTTCCACCTTGCCGGCGCAGGCCACCATCGGCCAGCCCATCAGCCACCGTCTGGACCACCTGCTGTCGGGCGTACGGGCGCAGATTGCGGTGAAGATCTTCGGCGACGACACCGACACGCTGCGTGGTCTGGCCGAGCAGATGCGCGGCCAGCTGGCCGCCGTGCCTGGGCTGGTCGACCTCACGGTCGAGAAGCAGGTGCTGATCCCGCAGATCACAGTGCGCCTGGACCACCGCAAGGCGGCCCAGATGGGCCTCTCGCCGGGCGAGGCCATCCGCGTGCTGCAGGCGCTGACCGACGGCGCGCACGGCGCCGACATCGTCGACGGCCCGCGCCGCTACGAACTGGTGCTGCGCCTGCCCGACCAGCAGCGCAGCCCGCAGGACCTGGCGCGCACGCTGATCGACACGCCGGCCGGGCGCATCCCGGTGTCGAGCATCGCGACGGTGGAAGAGACAGACGGCCCCAACCAGATCGGCCGCGAGAACGGGCGCCGGCGCATCATCGTCTACGCCAACACAGACGGCGGCGACATGGGCCAGGTGATCCAGGAGATCCGCGGCGTCATCGCCAAGACGCCCTTGCCACCCGGCAACTTCATCAGCCTCGAAGGTCAGTTCCAGGCCCAGGAGCAGGCCACGCGCCTGATCGCGGGCCTGTCGCTGGTGTCGCTGGCGATGATGTTCCTGGTGCTGTACAGCCGCTACAAGTCGGCGGTGCTGGCCGGCATCATCATGGCCAACATCCCACTGGCCCTGATCGGCTCGGTGGCGGCGATGTGGATCGCTGGCGTGAGCCTGTCGGTGGCGTCGATGGTGGGCTTCATCACGCTCGCGGGCATCGCCACGCGCAATGGCATCCTGAAGATCAGCCACTACATCAACCTCGTCAAGTTCGAAGGCGAGAGCTTCAGCCAGGCCATGATCGTGCGCGGCTCACTGGAAAGGCTGACGCCCGTGCTGATGACGGCACTCGTTGCGGCCTTCGCGCTGACGCCGCTGCTGCTGGCGGCCGACGCGCCTGGCAAGGAAATCCTGCACCCGGTGGCGGTGGTCATCTTCGGCGGGCTGGTCAGCTCGACGCTGCTGGACACGCTGCTGACGCCGGTTCTGTTCTGGCTGTTCGGCGAGAAGGCCACGAAGCGGCTGACCCAGCCCGAGCCCGAGAAATCAGACGGGACACCAGAAGCCCAAGAAGCCTATTGAGTTGAAATCAGGCACGGCGGCGCCGCCTGTTCCAGTGCGCCGCACCCTCGCAGGAGATAGAAGTGATGATGAAGAAACTGTTGACCGTGGTCGTGCTGGGCCTTTCGGTGCTGTCGTTCAATGCCGCGTTCGCCCATGGCGGCGGGCCGGCCAAGCACGGCGGCGTGGTGGCGACTGCCAGCGACCTGTCGTTCGAGCTGGTGGGTTCCGCCGACGGCGCCGTCATCTACGTCGAGGACCATGGCAAGCCGATGGCGCCCACCGGCCTGAAGGGCAAGCTGACGGTGCTCAACGGCGCCGAGAAGACCGAGGCCGATCTGGTCGTCGCGGGCGACAAGCTCGAAGCTAAGGGCCTGAAGTTGGCCAAGGGTGCCAAGGTGGTCGCCGCTCTGGTGACGCCGGCGGCCAAGGCGATCACGGTGCGGTTCACGGTGCGTTGAGCTGGATTGGCGTCATGCCGGGTGCAACTGTTGGAAGCCATGTACGGCGTTTCGATGGCTCACTCGACAATTCATCCACCTGCATCCTCTCCACCAGGATAGGATACGGAGATGGTAGAAACCGATCTCCATGTTTCGCATGACGCCGTGGCAAAGCGCCTCAAGCGCGCCAGTGGACACCTCCAGAACGTGATCACGATGATGTCGAGCGATCGTGCCTGCATCGACGTCGCGCAGCAGTTGCACGCTGTCGAGCGTGCCATCTCCGCGGCGAAGAAGCAGTTGATTCACGACCACATCGATCATTGCCTCGACCGCGCCGCCGGTGGACCCGCGGGGTCCACGCGGCAGGCACTCAGCGAGTTCAAGGCGATCACGAAGTACCTCTGAACCCCCTTCGCCCAGACCCTTGCCTCCAATGACATCCACTGCCCTGCACCGGTTGCACCAGCGTCCACGCGACGCGGGTGCCATCGTGCGCCTGGTGCTGAGCTGGCTGTTGGTGGCGGTGCTGGCCGTGGATCTGATCGCCTCACCACTTCATGCCCATCGTCACGATGGGGAGTGGTCGATGGCCGGAGCACTCTCGGCATCCGCAGCGCATCCGGGCGGGCTGCACAGCCCAGACCGACCAGACAGGGTGGATGCGGCCGCCCCAGTGGATCACGATCCAACGGAGTTCTCGCACTCGATCTCGGCGCTGCGCGGCGGGGTCCAGGCCATGGCCGATGTGCCATCGGCTGACGAAACCACCGCCACGCCGTTCTGGTCGGTGACCGCCCAGCCGTCGCCTGCCGGTGGTCGTGCAGCCACTGTTTGGCCACCGGATCAGCACCGCGCCGGATCCAGTGCTTTCAGAAGCCTGCCGCCCGACGGCAGAGCGCCGCCCCTCCACGCCTGAAGACCGTTGCGGTGCCTTGGCACCGCACCTGCCCACCCGTTCCTGTCCGGGAGCGAGGCCTTCTGTTCGTGGAGTTCCTATGCCTGCCATCCTTCGCTTCGGTGACGCCCTGCGCGTCGCTGCCTGCCTGTCTCTGAGCGCCTGCCTGGCGCCGGCCATGGCAGCCGAACCCAACGCCGAGTTCGCCGTCTCGGCCGCGCAGTTGAAGACGCTCGGCGTCACGCTGCTCAAGCTTGAACAACCCGGCGCAATAGCCGGCATGGCCTACGCCGCCAAGGTGATGCTGCCGCCCGGACAGGAACAGGTGGTCAGTGCGCCGGTGGCCGGCGTGGTCGACCAGTTGCTGGTCGGCGAACAGCAGTCCGTGAAGGCCGGACAGCCACTGCTGCGGCTGAACAGTCCGCAGTTCGGCGAGATGCAGCTCAAGTTGCTCGAAGCCGCGAGCCGGGCTCGGCTATCGCAGAAGACGCTGCAACGCGAGAAGGCGCTGCTCGTCGAAGGCATCATCCCCGAGCGTCGAGTGCAGGAAGCCGAGGCAGCAGCGCAGGACGATGCGGCACGCCAGCGCCAGGCCGAGGCCGCCCTGCGCCTGGCCGGCATCGACGCCGCATCGATCCAGCGCATCGCCGCCGGCGGCACGCTGCAGGACGGTGTGGTGGTGCGCGCCCGCGCTTCTGGCGTGGTGCTGGGCATCGACATCAAGCCCGGCCAGCGGGTGCAGGAGGCCGACGCACTGCTGCGCCTGGCCAGCCTGCAGACGCTCTGGCTCGACATCGCGATGCCGGCGGATCGCCAGCCCTCCACGCTGCCGAAGGCCGCAGCGATCCAGATCGTCGGCCGCGACGCCGTCGCGATGCCGCTGTCGGTCGGCGCCATGGTCAGCGACAGCCAGACCGTGACGCTGCGTGCCCGCATCACCCGCGGTGCCGAACGGCTGCGCCCCGGTGAGGTGGTGCAGGCCCAGGTGCCTTTCGCCGGCAACGCGGCGGGCTGGGCGCTGCCGCTGCAGGCGGTGGCGCGGCAGGATGACCAGGCCTACGTCTTCGTGCGCACGGAGAAGGGCTTCGTGGCCCGGCTGGTGAGCGTGGTGTCGAGCGCCGGCGCGTCGGTGCAGGTGACAGGCGAGTTGAAGACGGGCCAGGAAGTGGCGACCGCATCGGTGATCGCGCTGAAGGCGGCATGGCAGGGCAAGAGCGGGGGTGACAAGTGAACCCCGGCCGCACACCGCTTGCCATGACCGGAGCCCGGCCATGCTGAACCGCCTCGTGCAATTCGCGCTCACGCAGCGCCTGTTCGTGCTGCTGGCTGCCGTGCTGCTGGCCGGCTTCGGCTGGTACGCCTTCCGCTCGCTGCCCATCGATGCCTTCCCCGACGTGTCCAGCACGCAGGTGAAGATCATCATGAAGGCGCCGGGCATGACACCGGAGGAGATCGAGAGCCGCATCGCGGTGCCGATCGAGGTCGAGATGCTGGGCATCCCGAAGCAGCGCATCCTGCGCTCGGTGACCAAGTACGGTCTCGTCGACGTCACGGTGGATTTCCAGGACGGCACCGACCTGTACTGGGCGCGCCAGCAGGTGGCCGAGCGGCTGAACAACATCGTCGGCGACCTGCCCTCGGGCATCACCGGCGGCATCGCGCCGATCACCACGCCGCTGGGCGAGATGTTCATGTTCACCATCGAGGCGCCGCAGATGACGCTGGAAGAGAGGCGCAGCCTGCTCGACTGGGTCATCCGTCCCGCACTGCGTGCCGTGCCCGGCGTGGCTGACGTCAACGCGCTGGGCGGCAAAGTGCACAGCTTTGAGGTGCTGCCTGATCCGGCCAAGCTGCAGGCGCTGGGCCTGAGCACCGCGCAGATCAAGACCGCCATCGAGGCCAACAACCGCAACGACGGCGCGGGGCGGCTGGGCGAGGGCGGCGAGGTGCTGCTGGTGCGCACCGAAGGCAGCATCAAGACGCAGGACGACCTCCGTGCGGTCGTCGTTGCACGCAAGAACGGCAGCGCCGTGCGCCTTGGCGACGTGGCCGTGGTGCGCGACGGCAGCACCACGCGCTACGGTGTGGTCACCATGGACGGCAAGGCCGAGGCCGTGCAGGGCCTGGTGCTGGGCCTGGCGGGCGCCAACGCGCAGCAGGTGGTGAATGGCGTGAAGGCCAAGATCGCCGAACTGCAACCCACGTTGCCTGCAGGCGTGAGCTTGAAGGTCTTCTATGACCGCGCCTCGCTGGTCGAGAAAGCCGTGGGCACGGTGTCCAAGGCCTTGCTGGAAGCCACGTTGATCGTGCTGGTGCTGCTGGGGGCCTTCCTCGGCAACCTGCGTGCGGCCGTGGCCGTGGCCGTGGTGCTGCCGCTGGCGGCGCTGGGCACCTTCATCCTGATGCGCGGCTACGGGATGTCGGCCAACCTGATGAGCCTGGGCGGATTGGCGATTGCGCTCGGCATGCTGGTCGACGCGGCCATCGTCGTGGTCGAGAACATCGTGCAGCACCTGAGCCGGGAGACTGCCGGCGGCAAGCTGCCGCGCTTGCACATCGTGCTGCGAGCAGTGCGCGAGGTGGCGGTGCCGGTGGCTGCCGGCGTGCTGATCATCGTCACCGTCTTCCTGCCGCTGCTGACACTGCAGGACCTGGAAGGCAAGTACTTCGTGCCGGTGGCGCTGACGATCGTGTTCGCACTGGCGAGCTCGCTGGTGCTGTCGCTGACCGTCATCCCGGTGCTGGCTTCGTTCCTGCTGAAGAAGGTGTCGCACGACGAACCCTGGCTGCCGCGCCAGCTGCTGCGCCTGTACGAACCCGTGCTGGGCTGGGCGCTGAAGCGGCAGGCGGTAGTGTTCGTGGCGGCAGGCGCCATGCTGGTGCTGGCTGCAGGTGTCTACACCCAGGTCGGCAAGACCTTCCTGCCCGAGATGGACGAGGGCGACATCATCGTCGGCATCGAGAAGCTGCCCTCGGTGAGCCTGGAAGAGACCGCAGCGCTGGACCTGATGGTTCATCAGACGCTGATGAAGAACATCCCCGAAATCACCGGCGTGGTCGCGCGCGCAGGCTCCGACGAGATCGGCCTGGACCCGATGGGCCTGAACCAGACGGATACCTTCCTGGTGCTCAAGCCCCGCCCCGAGTGGAGCATGGCGAGCAAGGACGCGCTGATCGACCGCATCCGCGAGGTGCTGGACCAGATGCCCGGCATCAGCTACAGCTTCACGCAGCCGATCGACATGCGGGTGTCGGAAATGATCATCGGCGTGCGTGGCGACCTGGCGATCAAGATCTTCGGCCCGGACCTCGCGAAGCTGAACGAGCTCGCTTCGCAGATCGAAGGCTTGATGAAGACGGTGACGGGCAACCAGGACGTCTACACGGTCGAGAACGACGGCGTGCAGTACCTGCGCGTGGTGGTGGACCGCCTGGCCGCGGGCCGCTACGGCTTGTCGATCGAAGACGTGCAGGATGCCCTGCGCGTGCAGATCGAGGGCCAGCGCGCCGGCACCGTGATCGACGGCAACCAGCGCATTCCCATCGTCATCCGCGGGCCCGACCTGGTGCGGGTGTCACCGTCCGAATTCGCCGCGCTGCGCATCGCCACGCCCGACGGACAGAGCGTGCCGCTGGAGGCCCTGGCGAAGCTGAGCCGTGAAAGCGGCCCGGTGAAGATCGACCGCGAGATGGGCAGCCGCTACAGCGTGGTCATCGCCAACGTCACCGGGCGCGACCTGGTGGGCTTCGTCGACGAAGCCAAGGCCAAGGTGGGCTCGCAAGTGAAGCTGCCCACCGGCTACCGCATCAGCTGGGGCGGTCAGTTCGAGAACCAGCAACGTGCAGCAGCACGCCTGGCGCTGGTCGTGCCGCTGGCCATCGGCTTCATCTTCATGATCCTGTTCTCCACCTTCGGCTCGGTGCGGCAGGCACTGCTGGTGCTCAGCAACATCCCCTTTGCGCTGGTCGGCGGCATCGTGGCGCTGTGGGTCACGGGCGAGTACCTGTCGGTGCCGGCCTCGGTGGGTTTCATCGCGCTGCTGGGCATCGCGGTACTCAACGGCGTGGTGCTGGTGAGCTACTTCAACCAGTTGCACGCCGAAGGGCATGACCTGCTCACCAGCGTGACCCAGGGTGCTCGACGGCGACTGCGGCCGGTGCTGATGACGGCGTCGATCACGGCTTTCGGCCTGATCCCGTTGCTGTTTGCCACCGGGCCGGGCTCAGAGATCCAGCGCCCGCTGGCCATCGTGGTCATCGGCGGCTTGATCACAGCGACGGCGCTGACGCTGATCCTGCTGCCCATCCTGTACCTGCGTTTTGCCCATTCACGCGCCGACGCCGTCCTGAGTCGCACTTTTCCGCAGGAGGCCACCCATGGCTGACTTTTGCCTCACCCTGATCTGCCCGCCGACGGTCGAGGAGAAGCTGCTCGATGTGCTGCTGGCCAACGCCGGCAGCGAAGTCTTCACCAGCACGCCCACCCACAGCCACGGCAGTGGACAGCAGCGGCTCAGCGCCACCGAACAGGTGATGGGCCGCAGCCGTGCGATGCAGGTCAACGTGCTGCTGACGACCGACGAGCTTCAGCAACTGCGCGTTCTGCTGCAACGCGATTTTGCCGGCACCGGCGTGCGCTACTGGGCCACACCGCTGGCCTTTGACGGGGAGTTCGCATGAAGCGATTCGTACTGGTGGCACTGGCGGGGACAGCAGCCCTGCTGATCGGCGGCACGGCTGCGGCAGAGGAGGTGGCGACGCCCAAGGACCTGCCACCGACTGTTCAGGCGCAGGCCTGGATCGACAAGGACCTGGCCGTCGTCGAGGCGCGGCGTGCGTTGGCGGCGGCCGGACACGGCGCGGCTGTGCTGGCCGCGGGACCGCACGAGTGGACCGCCAACGCGAGCACGCAGCGGCGCCGTGTCGGCGGCGTCGGCAACACCACCGAGTGGTCGGTGGGCGTTGAACGCGGCATCCGCATCGGCGGCAAGGCCGGGCTCGACCGCGAACTGGGCGACGTCGACATCGTGATTGCTCGCGCTCGCGTCGGCGAGGCACGGCACGAGGCGGCACGAGCGCTGTCCGACCTGTGGCTGAACTGGCTGGCCGCCCACAGCGCGCAGGCATTGCTGAAGGAACAGCTCTCGTTTGCCGAGGCCAACCTGGCCGCGGTCGACAAGCGCAAGCGCGCCGGCGATGCCTCGGCGCTGGACCTCAGCATCGCGCAGTCTGACCTGGCCGAGGTGCGGCGCCAGGCCAGCCAGGCCGACTCCAACCTGGCCAAGGCGCATGCGAAGCTGAAGTTGCGCTTCCCAGAGGCCCCGCTGGTGCCATCCGCACTGTCCGATCCGGCCGAGCCGATGTGGCCCGAGGCTCGCTGGCGCGAGCGCATCGTCGCCGAGGCCGACCCGCTGAAGGCGGCCGAAGGGCAGGTGCGCAAGGCCGAGCTCACGGCTTCGCGGACCCGCGCCGACAAGCTGCCGGACCCGACCGTTGGCGTATTCACATCCACCGAGGCTTTCCGCAACGAGCGGGTTGTCGGCATCAGCGTCAGCATCCCGTTCGGTGGCGCGGTGCGTGAACAGCGCCTGCAGCAGTCGCTGCAGGAGGCCGAGGTCGCGCGCGCTGCGCTGGATCGCACGCGACAGGGCATCGAGATCGAGATCGCCGAGACGCATGCCGACGCGGTGGGCGGCCTGGAGCGCTGGCGCATCGCCGAACGCGGCGCCGAAGCCGCACGCGAGAGCGCGCGTCTGACGCAGCGTGCCTACACCCTGGGCGAGGTGGACCTGCAATCGCTTCTGCTCGTGCGCCGCCAGTCGCTGGAGGCCCTGCGCGCCGCCGGCGAAGCGCGCGCCGACGCGCTGCGTTGGAACTATCGCCTGCTGATCGATGCCCACCTGATCTGGAATCTCGCCGATGACTGATTGCCACTGCCCTGCGGCAAGGGCCCGAGGATGAGCACGACGCCCGCCCCCGCCCGACCTGCAGCCCCTGCATCGGGGTGGGGCTCGCTGATGACGCGCGAGCGCTGGGTCGAAGTCGGTCGCATCGCGCTCACGGGCCTGGCCGCCTTGCTGTACTGGCAGCAGGCGGTGTCCATCGAGGTGCTGTGGGCGGCGGTGGCCCTTGGCCTGTACCCGCTGGTCAAGACCGGCCTGCTGGACCTGGTGCGCGAACACAAGATCGGCACCGAGATCTTCGTCACCATCGCCACGCTGGTAGCGATGCTCGGCGGCGAGACGGTGGCCGGCGCGGTGCTGATGGTCATCATCCTGATCGCCGAGTTCATCGCCGATCTCAACACCGACCGAGCGCGTGCCTCGATCAAGGCGCTGATCGGCTCGGTGCCGCAGGTGGCGCTGCTGCGCGATGCGGCCGGCGAACGCAGCGTGCCCGTGACCGAGTTGCGCACCGGTGATGTTGTGCTGGTGCGTGCTGGCGAGAAGATTCCGGTCGACGGCCAGGTGGTCGGCGGCCAGGGGTCGGTCAACGAGGCGTCGATCACCGGAGAGAGCCTGCCGAAAGACAAGGCGGCCGGTGCGACGGTGTTCGCCGGCACGGTGGTGGACAGCGGCGCACTGGACATCCGCGCCGACAGGATCGGCGGCGACACGATGTTCTCGCGCATCGTCGCGCTGGTCGAGGACGCCGAGGCACACCAGGCGCCGGTGCAGAAGCTGGCCGACCGGGTCGCGGCCTGGCTCATTCCGGTGGTGCTGGTGTTCCTGGTGGGGGTGTGGCTGGCGACACGCGACATCCGCACCGTCGTCACGCTGCTGATCTTCACGTCACCGGCCGAGCTGGGCCTGGCCACGCCGCTGGTGATGATCGCCGCCATTGCACGGGCTGCACGCAGCGGCATCCTGATCAAGGGCGGGTTATACCTGGAACTGCTGGCCAAGGTCGACGTGGTGGTCTTCGACAAGACCGGCACGCTGACGGCCAACCAGCCGGTGGTGGTGCGCGTGGCGTCGCTCGATCCCGAGTTCCCGGAGTCGGAGGTGATGCGCCTGGCTGCCGCGGCCGACCGCCGGTCGGCCCATCCGCTGGCGCGTGCAGTGGTCGCCCATGCCGACGCGCTCGGCCTGGACGTGCCCGAGCCGCAGGCCTTCGAGGCGATCCAGGCCCGCGGCGTCAAGGCCACCGTCGAAGGCCGTGTGGTGCTGGTCGGCAACCCGGCCCTGCTGAAGGAGGCCGCGGTGGCCGTGCCCGATGCCGCCGGCCTTGACGGCGACACGCCGGTGCACGTCGCCGTGGACGGCCGCCTCGTGGGCATCGTCGGCATCGCCGACACGTTGCGGCCGGGCGCCCGCGAAGCGCTGACGGCCCTGAAGGCCAGCGGCGTCAAGCGCATCGTGATGCTGACCGGCGACAACACGGCCACCGCCAACGCAGTGGCGCGCGGCGTTGGGGTCGACGAGGTGCGTGCCGAGCTGATGCCCGAGGACAAGGTCAAGGCCATCGCGGCGCTGCAGGCGCAGGGCCACCGCGTGGCGATGGTCGGCGACGGCGTCAACGACGCGCCGGCGCTGGCCCGCGCCGACGTCGGCATCGCGATGGGCGGCGGCGGCACACAGGCCGCGCTGGAAGCCGCCGACATCGCGCTGATGACCGACGACCTGGCCAAGATCGCGGGGGCACGCGCCATCGCACGCCGCGCCTACCGCACGGTGCAGGAGAACCTCTTCGTCGGCGTGGGTGTGGTCCACGTGCTGGGCATCACCGCCGCGCTGCTCGGGTGGATCGGGCCCATCGAGGCGGCCATCATTCATCTGGGTCCGGACGTGCTGGTGTTCCTCAATTCGGTCAAGCTGCTGCGCGTGCGCATCGATGGACTGCAATGACATCGCCCCCTCATCACGGCACAGGTGGCCGAACGGAAAAGACCGACCGAACGCACATCGCAGTCATCGTCAACCATGGAGACCCCATCATGAAATCCTCCCGCGCCCAACTGTTCACCCTGCTCGCGGTCGCCGCGGTGCTTGCCGGCTGCGCCACGCCGCCGCCTCCGAACCCCACCGCGGAAGTACCCCACTGCTACAAGACCAACAGGGGCCGGGTCATCGCATGCACCGCCGCGCCGGTTCCCAGCCTGAACGCGGATGCCGAGGCCAAGCGATTCGCGCCGGATCCCAACGCACTGACGGTGTACGTCGTGCGGCGCAACTGGGGCGACGGCCGCAACTTCGTCAAGGTGCAGGTGGAAGGCGGGACCGCCGTCGACACCCTGCCCAACACGATGGTCCGGGCCAGGCTCAAGCCCGGCTCACACAAGATCGACTTCGACTTCGACGGCCAGCGCCAGAGCACCACCGTAGAAGGCAAGGCGGGCGACGTGCGCTTCGTGAGGATCGACGGCATGGTCTGGTCGTGGAAGAGCACCTACACCTGGGCCACCGAGCCGGAAGCCGCGACCCGCGAACGCGCGCTGAAGGCGCGGCTGGTCGGTGACGTGGTGGTCCGCTGAACGGGGCCCGGATGTCGGCCCCCACCCTCCCGGCACTGCGCGGTGGCCTGCTTGCCCTGCTGGCCGCGGCGCTGTTCGGCGTCAGCACGCCGCTGGTGCAGCGCTTCGGGCTCGGGCTCGGCGCGTTCACGACAGCCGCGCTGCTGTATGCCGGGGCGGCGGCGGTCGGGCTCCTTTCGCGCCAGCGCATCGAGCGTGAGGCGCGGCTGCAGCGCAGCGACCTGAAGCGCCTGCTGGCCATGGCGGCCTCCGGCGCCGTCGTCGGACCCGTGGCGCTGGCCTGGGGTCTGCAGAACACCAGCGGCACCAGCGCGTCACTAATGCTCACCCTCGAAGCCCTGTTCACCGCCGTGCTGGCCTGGCGCCTGTACCGCGAGACCATGGACGGCCGCGTCTGGACGGCGATGGCGCTGCTGCTGGCCGGCGGCATGGTGCTGGTGTTGGACCAGGGACGCACCGGCGGCGCGCAACTGTGGGGCCTGCTGGCCGTGCTGCTGGCCACCGCAGCCTGGGGCGTGGACAACACCTTGTCGCGTGCGCTGGCGGAACGTGACCCCGGGCAGGTGGTGATGACCAAGGCCCTGCTGGGCGCCACGGCTACCGGCACGCTCGCCTTGGCCTTCGGCGAGCCGCTGCCGTCGGCTGGTGCCGCGCTGGCACTGTTGGCCATCGGCGCCACCGGCTACGGCCTGAGCCTGCGCTTCTACCTGCTGGCGCAGCGTGCCTTCGGTGCTGCGCGCACGGGTTCGGTCTTCGCCTTTGCGCCCTTCATTGGCGCCGCGTTCGCGGTGGCACTGGGCGACCGCTCGGCCAGCGGCCTGATGCTGCTGGGCAGCGTGCTGATGCTGGCCGGCGTGGTGCTGCACCTGGCGGAGTCACACGGCCACGAACACGAGCATGAGGCTGTGGAGCACGAACACGCCCACCGCCACGACGACGGGCACCACGAGCACTCACACGATCAAGCTCCGGAAGGCGAGCACAGCCATCAGCACCGGCACGAGCCGGTGCGGCATGCGCATCCGCACGTGCCCGATGCGCACCACGCCCATCGACACTGATCGCGATGACGTCCTGAGCTTCTCGCCGCCTTGGACTTGAGCGGCAGGACCGACTTTTCATCGGCCAGGTTTGCCAGCGCTCCAACCCCATTGCTCCATCAGGCGCTGATCTCGCGCGCTCTCCGCCTCGATCGAGTCCCTTGGCAACTGCTTGAGGCAGTCCTCCAGTGCCTGGGGGTCTGGCTCGTCGGGCGCCGGCGCAGGCTGGACTCGAACAGACGCTGACGATCCATTCCATGCGAACGGATTCCTGAACACCGGCGGGTCAGGCTGGCAATCGTCCTTGTAGAGCGGCGGTCCGTCCGAGGCGAAGGGCGAGAACGAGATGGTCTTCTCGAAGATCAAGGGCTTGCCAGTCGGCGTGGATGGCCAGCGCGGCATGTTGCCGATGGCCTGGCGGGCCATTCGTTCAGCAACCGGTGAGGTGGACCACAGCGTCTCCAGCCGGGTCAGGCTGCCGTCGGGTGCGATCTCGACCCTGAACCTGACCATGCCCTGGTCAGGACCTTCCACTGCCGTGCCCATCATGCTGCGCACCTGCTGCCCCCATGTGTAGCGGTAGCCCTTGCTGTTCTTGAGCTTGTACGTTGAGGCGAAGGCCCATTCCGCAGCCGTGGGCGCGGGCGGTGCGGCCATCGATGCCGGTTCGCGTGGCGTGACCGGCACGACCACCGAGGAAACCTCCGGCGCCGGAAGCGGCGCGGCAGGCAGCGCAGACGCCTCACCTTTGCGAGGCGGGAGTTGGCGCTCGGTTGCGGATGGCTCGGGCTCGGGCGGACGGATGGTCAGCACCGTGACGATGTGCTTGCGCGCAGGCAGGTCTACCTTGTCCGGAGGCGCACCCAGGTGGTTGAAGGCCCCGACGAACACCAGCGCATGCAGTACCAGGGACACGAGCAGGCCGACAACGGCCGGCAGCCCGCCACGTGGCTTCGACCGATCACGGATGCGGCTCAGGAGCCGCCGATCCTTCGATGGGGCACTGTCGGACCCCCAGGTCACTCGCGTTCGACCTCAATATAGGTTCGGCTCGCATTGCCAGGGTTCAATTCCGTGGCGTTCAACAGGTGCCGGAACGGTGTCACGTTGAACGACTTCACCGCGTCACTCACGTCGATGCCCTGCTCGACAGCACGCTTCATGTGCGCGCGCAGGGCTTGCAGATAGGCCCGGGTCTGCGCATGCGCCGTGGCCAGGTCGGTCAACCGGCCATGGCCCGGCACGATGCGCTTCGGCGCGAGTTGCTCCAGCGCCGCGAAAGCGTCCAGCCACGCCCGCGTGCTGCTGACCGGCAGCACGGCGAGCAAGCGGTCCACGTAGACGATGTCCCCGGCAAACACCACCTGTGCCTGCGGCAACCAGACCATCATGTCGCCCGGCGTGTGGCCGCCCCCGCGGTGACGCAACTCGAACACCGTGCCATCCAGAGTCAGCCGGGCGTCCGGGCCTTCGACCAGGCGCGTCGGCAACACCGGCACCGTGTCGTCCGCCGCCGCGCCCAGCAAGGACCGCAGCGCCGACAACTGGTCGCCACCGCGGGAGCGCATGTCGGGAACCGCGGCCGCATGGGCAATCAGTTCGGCGCCCTGGGCCTGGAAGTAGCCGTTGCCCAGCCAGCGGTGGTCCTGACCGCCGGTGTTGATCACCCAGCGGATCGGCTGCGTGCTCACGCGGCGGGCCGCTGCCTGGATGTCGCGGGCGCTGCGCCAGGTGGCGCCGCTGTCGATCAGCACGGCGCCCGCTGGCGTCACCACGAGGCCGAGGTTGGCGTTCAGCCCTTCGTTGGCGACGCTGCGCGCGCCGATGTCGCCGAGATGGGCGTACACGTTCTCGGCCACGGGTTCGAAGCGAACCTCGACGGCCGCTGCCGCGAAGGTCCACAGCACGAGGATGGCCGTCGTGAGCCAGCGAGCCATCACGCGTGCCCCCCTTTCGATTCGCCAACCCGTCGCATCACGGCCTGCACCAGCGGCGAGATGCACGATGGTGGGAACGGCGACACGCTGCTGACGTTGATCTCGCACAGCACGAAGCGTGCGGCGCCATCGGCCGTTGGTTCGCCGAGCATGAAGTCGCAGTCCCACAGCAGCGGCAGTCGGTCGCGCGGCAGACCGACACGTTCGCACAGCTGCCCGACCCAGTTCGACTCCAACTGCTGCCGCAGCGACTGGAAGCCTGCCAGCTCCGGCCCGTGGTACAGGCGCGGCCCGGGCATCGGTGCATCGGGATGCAGCGCGTTGACGGCTTGATGGCCGAAACCAGCGACGCGGTCTTCGACCAGGTAGGCCCGCACCATGCCCTCAGCCAGCCGCGGCTGCCAAGCTTGGTCCAGCATGTGGCCGCCCGCAGCAGCCTCGAAGTACGGAGCCAGCGTGGCCTGCAGCGTCGCCATGTCCATGTGCTGGGGCGTGCTGCCGCGCTGGGCGTGCTGCACCGTCAGCACGCCGTCGCCGGACTGCTCGACACGCCACACACCGATGCCGCTGTGGCCGCGGTGCTGCTTGAGAACGCGTGCGCCCCGCCGCAGTCGCTCCGGTAGTTCGGATACCAGTTGCGCCAGGCTGTCGATTCGGTGCACGTCGCTGCCGAACGGCAAGTCGCGGGTCTCGAACAGCACGTCCTTGGTGCCCAGGCGTTGGATGGCATCCGGGTGCGCGCTGACGATCACGCCTTCCTGCGCCACCTCGCGCAACACGCCATCCAGGCGGTCGCGGCGGCGTCCCTCCTCGATCGGGTTGCACCAGGCCAGAACGAGCTGCACTGTGCGTAGCTGGTCCCTGACCTCGTTGGCGAAGTCGTCGTGCCACACGGCGGGGTGCGCTTCCACGCCGACGGCAGCAAAGGCCTCGAACAGCGCAGCGAAGCGGCTCGCCGCGGGGTCGGCGCGATCGCGGGCAGCCCGGTCACCGGGATAGAGCAGCGCGACCGTCGGTGCTGGCGATGCGTTCATGTCATCTGCCCCGCAGGCTTGTCCACCACCGGGCGCTGCGCGGACTGCCAGCCGTCGATGCCGCCACGCAGGTAGCGCGCGTTCAGGCCCGCGGCGCGCAGCCGCATCGAAGTGGCGCGGCCGACCTCGTGGCCGTAAACGCAGTACACGACCACGTCCCGGTCGGCCGGCAGATCCGCGCACCAGGTAGCGACCGCGGACGGGTCGCACCAGCGCGCGCCGGGGATCATCGTCCGGGCCTGCTCGAACACGCCGGCCCGACGCACGTCGAACACCTGAGCGTCGCCGATCTCGTCCTGGTCGGCGCCGAACGCTTCACTGGCCGCGTGCACGGCCCGCTGGTAGCGGCCATAGACCGCGGCCCAATCGATGTTGCCCATGAACGCATCGACATAGGCGCCCGCGGCGGCGCCGTAGTCCATGTGATACGCATGCTCGTACATGTCCAGCGCCAGGATCGGCACGCCACCGGCCACCGCGTGGGTGTGGTCTGCGGCCCACTGGTTGACCAGCGAGCCCTCGCGCGGCTGGAACACCAGCAGCACCCATCCCGAGCCGCCGCCCAGCGCCTTGCCCATGGCGATGAACTCTTCGCGCCAGCGTTCGACGCTGCCGAAGTTCGCTTCCAGCATCAGCTTCGCCGCGGGTTCCATCGTCACGCCATCGCCGCCCAGGCTGCCGAAGTACAGCTCGTGCAGCAGCATCGAGTTGGTGGCGATCAGTTCCTCGCGCTTGAGGCCATTGAGCTGGAACCCGGGCGCCGTCGCGAACGCCGTCGTCGACAGCTGGACGCGGATCGCATTGAGCCGCTTGACCGCCCCGCCGTAGTTGTTCTGGTGGTGGCTGGTGATCAACCCGGGCGACAAGCGATTCAGCGCGGCGGGGTCGAACGGAAGGTCTTGGAGACGTGCGTCCATGGGAACTCCTTCAGCGCAGCAAGGGAACAAGCCAGGAGGCGATCAGCCCGACGCCTGCGCAGGCTCCGAGCAGCGGCAGGACGCCAACCTTGAATCGGAACAGTGCCACGGCGGCGGCAACCGCGATGACGGCCGACAGCGCATCGAAGCGCCCGCCGAAGCCCTGCGGCCAGAGCACGTGGTACGCGAAGAACATCGCCAAATTCAGGATCACCCCGACCACCGCGGCGGTGATCGCGGACAGCGGCGCGGTGAAGCCCAGCTTGCCGTGCGTGGCCTCGACCACCGGGCCGCCGGCCAGGATGAAGACGAACGACGGCAGGAAGGTGAAGAACGTGACCACGGTGGCAGCGAGTGCGCCGCCGAGGAAGAGTGCATCCGGTCCCAGCACCTGCTTCAGCCAGCCGCCGACGAAACCGACGAAGGCCACCACCATGATCAGCGGCCCGGGCGTGGTCTCGCCGAGCGCGAGTCCGTCGATCATCTGCGGCCCGCTGAGCCACTGGTGGGTCTCGACGGCGCCCTGGTAGACGTAGGGCAGCACCGCATAGGCGCCGCCGAAGGTCAGCAGCGCCGCCTTGGTGAAGAACCAGCCCATCTGGGTCAGCGTGCCCTGCAGCCCGTTCGTCGCGACCAGCGCCACCATCGCCAACAGCCACAGGCCCAGGCCGGCAGCCAGCACCTTGGCCAGGTGGCTGCGCGAGAAGCGCGCATGCGCTGGCGTCGGCGTGTGGTCGTCGATCAGCGCCGGCCCGAAGCTGGCCTTGGCGCTGCCGTGCCCGCCGCCAAGGGCGAAGACCTGCGGCCAGCGGCGTGCACCGAAGTGCCCGATCAGGCCGGCCGCCAGCACGATGGCCGGGAACGGCGTGTCGAAGGCGAAAATCGCGATGAACGAAGCCGCCGCGATGCCCCACATCCAGCGGTTCTTCAAGGCCCGCGTGCCGATGCGATGCGCCGCGTGCAGCACGAGCGCGGTCACGGCAGGCTTCAGGCCGTAGAAGATGCCTGCGACCAGCGGCACGTCGCCAAAACGCAGGTAGATCCAGCTCAGCGCGATCAAGATGAAGAGCGACGGCAGCACGAACAGCGCGCCGGCGACGATGCCGCCCCAGGTGCGGTGCATCAGCCAGCCGATGTAGGTGGCCAGCTGTTGCGCCTCCGGCCCTGGCAGCAGCATGCAGTAGTTCAGCGCGTGCAGGAAGCGTTGCTCGCTGATCCAGCGCCGCCGTTCGACGAGCTCGGTGTGCATAATCGCGATCTGCCCGGCCGGGCCACCAAAGCTGATGAAACCGAGCTTGAGCCAGAAGCGGAAGGCCTCGGCAAAGCTCACCGCAGCCGGTGCCGCCATGGGAGCCGCCGGCTCCTCGGCGATGGGTGTCGTGGCAGTGCTCATGTCGGTTGTCCAGGTGCGGCGTACAGCGCGTCGAACACGGTCGCCGCGGCCAGGTTCAGTTGATCGTCGTCGGCGTGGACCTCACGCAGGCCGGACAGCACGGCCTCCAGCCCGGCAGCCTCGGGCACTGGGATGCCGCCGATGTCGAGGAAGTGCACGGCACGCGCGATGCGCTGCAACCGCGGGTCCGCATCCAGCCCGAAGCTGGCCGCCAGCACCTCGAAGCTCACGCGCGAGCCGATGTGCGTGAAGCGCGCGCCGTCGTAGTCGAAGCCCAGTGCGCCACGCGGCGCGGGGGTCGATCCAGCCGGGTCGGCCAGCCACAGGAACTGCGCCTCGGGATCGATGAAGCGGCGGATCAGCCACGCGCAGGCCAGCCGATCGACCCAGGGCCGCGCCCGCGTCGCCCAGCGCTTGCGGTGGAACTTGCGCGGATCCAGGCGTGCGATGCCGTGCGGCGCCTGCGCCACCGGCTCACCGCGCGAGAAGCGCGCATCGAGTGCCTGGCGCAGCGTATCGAGTTCGGCCTGCGCCTGCTCGGCCGCGGCACCCGGGTAGTAGTCGATGCGGCGAAGTGCCTGCAACGCCTCGGCAATGCCACGCCAGCGGCGCCGGGCCTCGGTCTCTTCAAGCGCCGGCAGCGCGGCGGCCAGCGACTGCGCCTCCGCTCGCCACTGGCTGTAGGCCTCGGCGCGGTCGAAGAGTGCCAGCACGTCTGCGCGCTGCGCCTCGTCGCGCGTCGACAACTCAAGCACGCTGGCCTCACCGCCATGCGCCCGGACCTCGGCGACCAGCGGGTCGAACAAGGCCGCTTGGGCTTCGGGCAGGACATAGACGCCGTCGCGCAACGATCCACAGCCCAGCGTCTTCAGCGCACGCCACACACGCAGGCGCACGGCGCTGGGCTGGGTGGGCAAGGTCAGGAAGAGAACGCTCCACATGATAGAAGCATACGCTACTCCCTGTGAAATAGACATTACTAGCGATGAATCAGCTGCAGCGCCAGCCCCAGTACGGGCTTGGAGACCGGCGGGCCTGGGGAAACCCCCAACTGACTACAATTGCTCGCATGCCCTCCCGGGTGATCGCCTTCCTCCTAGCCTTCGTTCTGTTCTGGTCCGGTCTCAGCACCATTGAGGCACCGAGCGCCTTGGCGCAGCCGTCTCCCGAGCAGTCATACGCCCTGTCCCATTCAGGCGCGCAGCACAGCTTGGACGACGGCTCCGTGGAAGATCACCATCTCGACGACCAGCCGTTGCAGGCCCAGGGTGATCCTGCGGCCGAAACGCCCGGCTTACTGCCGGCGCCGCTGATGCCCAGTTCCCAATCGTTGGCGACGGCCCAGCCGCACACCTTCGTGTCGGCAGCCGCAGGATCGCCATTCCTCGCTGGACCCCTGCGTCCACCCTGCAGCGAAGCCCTCGCGGGCTGACGCGCCACGGCCGCGCCGTCTTCGACGGCTTTGGCGGCTTCGATGGCTTGGTCCGTTGCCACGCAATCCAGATCCCACAGGTGTCCGACCGGGGCGTGCCGCCCTTGTGGCGCAGCCGGCCGGGCCTTCAACCTCTCAATTCCCAGAAGTCACCATGAACCAGACCACCACCTACGACCCGATCCAGACCGGCGTTTCCAGCGTCGGCGAACGCAACCGTGTCCTGCGCAACACCTACTGGCTGCTCGCGCTGTCCATGGTGCCCACCGTACTCGGTGCTTGGATCGGCGTGACCACCGGCATCGCCCGCGCCATGTCGCCCGGCATGGGCCTCGTCGTCTTCCTGGTCGGCGCCTTCGGCTTCATGTTCGCGATCGAGAAGACCAAGAACTCCGCGGCTGGCGTGCCCATCCTGCTGGCCTTCACCTTCTTCATGGGGGTGATGCTGTCGCGCCTGGTCGGCTCGGTGCTGGGGCTGGCCAACGGAGCCGGGCTGATCATGACGGCCTTCGCCGGCACCGGCGCCATCTTCCTGGGCATGGCCACGCTGTCGTCGGTCATCAAGCGCGACCTGTCCTCGATGGGCAAGTTCCTCTTCATCGGCGCAATCATGTTGCTGGTGGCCGGCGTGGCGAACTTCTTCATCCAGTCCAGCGCGCTGATGATCACGCTGTCGGTGCTGGCCATCGGCATCTTCTCGGCCTTCATCCTGTACGACCTGAAGCGTGTGCAGGACGGCCATGAGACGAACTACATCACTGCCACGCTGGGCGTCTACCTGAGCCTCTACAACGTGTTCCAGTCGTTGCTGGCGGTGCTGGGCCTGGCCGGCGGACGCGACGAGTGACCCGCTAGACCCCCGCGACTGCAGGCACGCCGTTCAGGCGTGCAACAGCGAGCGACTTTCGCCCCGGCTCAACCGCGGGGCCTGATCGTTGCTGCCGAATTCAACTGGGATCCCATGGAAATCGCCATACTTTTCGCCCTCATCGTCCTCAACGGCCTGTTCGCCATGTCCGAGATTTCGCTCGTGACGGCGCGCAAGGCCCGGCTGCAAAAGCTGGTCGACGAGGGCGATGGAGCCGCTGCCGCGGCCGTCAAGCTGGGCGAGGACCCAACCCGGTTCCTCTCGACCATCCAGATCGGCATCACCTCGATCGGTGTGTTGAACGGCATCGTCGGCGAGGCCGCGCTCGCTGCGCCGCTGGCGACCTGGCTCGGAGCGCTCGGCGTGCCGCAGGAATACGCCAACTACGGCGCCACCGGCCTCGTCGTGGTCACGATCACCTACTTCTCGATCGTGGTCGGCGAGCTGGTGCCCAAGCGCATCGGCCAGACCCACCCCGAGACCCTGGCCCGCCTGGTGGCGCGGCCGATCAACTGGCTGGCCATCGCCACCAAGCCCTTCGTGAAGCTGCTCTCGCTCTCGACGCACGCACTGCTGCGCCTGCTGGGCGTGAAGGACAACGGCGGCAACGCCGTCACCGAGGAAGAGATCCACGCCATGCTGGCCGAAGGCACGACCGCCGGCGTGATCGAGTCGCACGAACACGCCATGGTGCGCAACGTCTTCCGGCTCGATGACCGGCAGATCGGCTCCTTGATGGTGCCTCGGGGCGACATGGTGATGCTCGACGTCGACCGGCCCTTCGAGGAGAACCTGGCTCGCATCGAGACGAGCGACCATGCGCGATTCCCGGTCGTCAAGGGTGGCCTCGACAACATCCTCGGCGTCATCAATGCGCGGCAGTGGCTGTCGCACGCCTTGAGAGGCGATGACCGAACGCTCGCCGGCCAGCCGCTGCAGCAGCCGCTGTACGTGCCCGAGACCCTGACCGGCATGGAACTGCTCGACAACTTCCGCAGCTCCGACGTGCACATGGCCTTCGTCATCGACGAGTACGGCCAGGTGCAGGGCATCGTCACGCTGCAGGACCTGATCGAGGCCATCACGGGCGAGTTCCACCCCCGTGACCCCGAGACCTCGTGGGCAGTGCAGCGCGAGGATGGCAGCTGGCTGCTCGACGGCCACATCCCCGTGCCTGAATTGAAGGATCGGCTGCACCTGGAGAGCGTTCCCGACGAAGAGCGCGGCCGCTACCACACGCTCAGCGGCATGCTGATGCTGCTCTCCGGGCGGCTGCCGAAGGTCGCCGATGCGGTGAATTGGGAGGGCTGGCACCTGGAGATCGTCGACATGGACGGCAAGACGATCGACAAGGTGCTGGCCAGCCGCCTGCCCGACACCGAACCGGTCGAGGACGGGACGGACCCGGCGAGGCCATGACTCAGGGTCGGCGACCGGGGCTCATGCGCGGGCTGACCCAAGTCATGGTGGCGGCGGTGTTCGCGCTGTCGTTAGCGGCGTGCACAGACGGGTACCCCACCGAGGACGTTCCGCAGATCGACCCGGCGCGTATGACGCAAGCGCAGCTGCTGGCGGCGCTCAATGCCCTCGGCAAGGAGCCGCACCTGGGCAAGCGCTGGCGCTATGCGTTGCATGCCAACTGCGAACTCGAGGTCTCGGTGCGCGATGGCGACACCGATCGCCGCCGCATCGTGCTCGAAGGTGCACAGGTCACCACCCGGTCCGTGGACGGCGTTTCCCAGATCCGGCTGGAGCCCAAGACCGGCGGCGAGACCGAGGCGCTGACGGTGCTGGAGACGCGCAGGTGGTCCGACACCGTCGTGGCCAGGTCCCTGCTCACCCACCTCGAAGTTCGGTGTGGCAGCCCGGCTGCGCCGACTGCATGACCGAGTCAAACACTGGCCCGGCCGGCAAGGCCACCTTGCTGTCCATGCTGCATGCCTTGGCGCAGGACGAAAGTCGCGACCGCATCGCCGTCGGTGACCTGCTGGCCTCACTTGGCGATCGCGCGTTGGCGGCATTGCTGTTCGTGTTCGCGGTACCCAACGTGTTGCCGGTTCCGCCGGGCACGTCAACCATTCTGGGAGCACCCCTGGTCTTCCTTGCCGCGCAGTTGGCTTTCGGCCTCCGTCCCTGGCTTCCGGCGGTGATCTCGCGTCGCACCATGACGCGGACGGACTTCGCCACGCTGGTTCGTCGCATTGGTCCCTGGCTGGAGCGCGCCGAGCGGCTGCTGCGGCCACGCGCTGTGAGTCTGGCCTCACCGCCGATGGAGTACCTGGTCGGTCTGCTGTGCCTGCTGTTGGCAGTCGTACTGGTGCTGCCCGTGCCGCTTGGCAACATGCTGCCAGCCCTCGCCATCAGCCTGTTCGCCCTGGGCATCATGGAACGTGACGGGCTTTGGATCCTGGCTGGGTTTGGTGCGGCGGTGATATCGGCCGTCGTCGTGTCGGGCGTTGTATTCGCCATGGTCAAGGCGATCGTGTACTTCTTCACCAAGGTGCTGCTGTGATCCCGACATCGGCTCCGGGTGCCGGTACGTGCCTCAGGCCACGCGTAGATGGTTCTCGGCCGAGTCACGCGCTGGCACGACTTGGTTCGTCCGGCCGCAGCTTGGAGGGCGATGCCCTGTGAACGCACAGCCGGCGCAGAACTTCTTCTCCCGACGCTGGCGCGGTGAGGTGCCGATGCGCACCGTGTTCTGGCGCGACATGCTGGGCGTCGGCACGGCCGTGAACGTGCTGGCCACGTTTGTCGCGCTCATGGTTGCCAGCCAGGGGGCGCCATCCTGGATTGCGGTCACCATCCATTTCGCTCCGCTGCCGTACAACATTTTTCTCGTCGCAGCTGTAGGCCGAGCGCCGCCTCACAGCCGCCTGACTGTCATCGGTTCCCTCGCATGGCTGGCCGTGATGACAGTCGTGTAGCCGTGAATCGGCAATACCCGCGCCGGGACGCGGCGGCGCCTGTCACGTGGTTGCACCTGTGACCCCATCTGCACGCTGACGCAGGCACACAAGCTACAGTTCTCCGGTCGCACTCTCTGGGATCAGAAGCTCCAGACGACACCTTGCAGGCTCGACTTGTGGGGTGTTCTGTGGGGTTCTTGAGGCAAGGGAAATAAGATATGCAGACACGACAAGCACTTGGCTTCGCACTCGAAGTTCAGGTGCAAAACATTGAATGATGCTCCATGTAGCGCCATCTGATCTCAAGTTTCCGGTTTATCCGCCACTTTTCAGCAGCTTGGAGACCCATCTCCCAATGGGGTGATCATGAAGTGTCACCGGGTCTCACCAAAGCGCGCGCTTCGCGCCAGATAGATCGTTGAAGGCCGTACCCAGGCCCTCTCGCTGAGGCAAAGCCGTCAATAAGCCACGCTCTGGATGTTGGCGCGGTCGATGTGTAGACGGCCCGCGCTACGAGGTTGGAAATTCGATGTTCCAAGGCAGCTGCGCCTCATTGAACCGCCCGGGCTTTCACGGAGGCCCATTGGCTTGAGTCAGGCCGATATGGTCTGCTGCTCAAGAATTCGATAGTAGTTGGCCTCGAACTCGGCCGGCGGCACGTAGCCCAGGGGGCCCATCAGGCGCTGGTTGTTGAACCAGGATACCCACTGCAGTGTGGCCAATTCCACCGATTCCCTGGTCTTCCATGCCGTGCGCCGATGGATCACTTCGGCCTTGTACAACCCATTGATGGTCTCGGCCAGCGCGTTGTCTTAGGAGTCGCCCTTGCTGCCCATCGACGGCTCGATGCCGGCCTCGGCCAGCCGCTCGGTGTAGCGAATGCTGACGTATTGCGAGCTGCGGTCCGAATGACAGACGAGGGCATCTTCACGCTCAGGTCTGCGCTCGTACAAGGCCTGCTCCAGCACGTCCAGGACAAAGTCCGTGCGCATGAAGCTGCTCACGCGCCAACCCACGATGCGCCGAGCGAACACGTCGACCACGAAGGCCTTTGTGCGTGGCCTTCAAGCCCCATCGCCACGATGCGCCGAGCGAACACGTCGACCACGAAGGCCACGTACAGCCAGCCCTGCCAGGTGGACACGTATGTGAAGTCCGAGACCCACAGCTGGTTGGGCCGCTGCGCGCTGAACTGCCGGTTCACCCGGTCCAGCGGACACGGCGCCTTGGCATCGCTGACCGTGGTGCGCAGTTCAACGAACTGGCGGCGAGGGTGCGGTGAAGTGGGACTTGACAGGGGCGCTCTGGCTGCTCGCCACGCCCCACGGCTTGGCTGTGCTTGTCTTCGTCGCCGCAGCGCTCGTCGTGAGAGAGGTGCGGCGCAGGTGACGCGGGGCGGTGGTTTATCCCTGCGTTATCCCCGGAAAAAATAAAAGGCACCTAAGTGCCTGATCTATAAGAATAATTTCTGGGGTGGCTGATGGGACTCGAACCCACGACGACCAGAATCACAATCTGGGACTCTACCAACTGAGCTACAGCCACCGTCGCAAACCATAAATTATAGCGCGGCTTAGGGAAGCTCTGTTGCCTTCGCCCAGCAGGGCCCGCAGGCTGGCCTCGTCCTCGGCCAATGTCTCTTCGAACAGTTGGCGTTGCTGGGCGGTTGTGGCCTCGGTCCTGGCGCCGAACCTCCAGGCGTTCAGGCGTGCTAGCTCGAACGTGATGCGCTCGATCCTGGTGTCCTTGAACTTGAGTGATGGCCAGGCGCTGGTGGAGATCGGCGCCGAGGTCAGCGAGCAGATGGACGTCATCCCCGAGCAGGTGCGTGTGCTGCAGCACAGGGCACTGCAGTTTGCCCCGTCAGCCTATCGGCGCCATGCGGCCCGCCAGCGTCACTCGGAACTGCTGTGTGCTCGGGCGCAGCGCGATGCGGTGTTGATGCCGCACATCGAACGCGTCTGGCGATCCAACCATCAGATCTACGGTGCCGACAAAGTCTGGCAGCAGTTGCAGCGCGAAGGCTTCACGGTCGCCCGCTGCACCGTGGAGCGGCTGATGCGCCGGCTGGGCCTGCGCGACGTGGTGCGCGGCAAGGGCCTGTCTGAATTTTTGTGTTCGAGGCGGTTGGTTGATCTGCTCTCGATTGATTTCTCTTCTGTCTTCAGGCCCCTGCCAGGCCGCCGGAGGCGCCCCGGTTGAGCCATGTATTCAT
>Ga0075163_10001608_pt1 | contig 30529 bp, 16 predicted proteins | sample JI1023141ADNA_FD_71478 | JGI IMG/M metagenome (GOLD analysis project Ga0075163, IMG submission 71478) | Wastewater effluent complex algal communities from Wisconsin, to seasonally profile nutrient transformation and Carbon sequestration -... | ecosystem: Engineered > WWTP > Effluent > Algae...
GAGGCCGAGCCCGCGGCGCTCGGGCTGCCGCCGCCGCGGATCTCGGCGCACCGGGCCCGCGCGGACGGGACGATCGAGGCGATCGCGCTGCGCGAGGGGCTCGTCGGCGCGCACGCGGATTCGGTGCTGCGGGTCGAGACCGGGTTCCGCCGCCACGCGCGGCTGATCGCGTTCGCGGGCGGGTGGTGGATCGAGGCGCTCGACGGCCCGGTCGAGCTCGACGGGGCCCCGACGCTGCGCGCCCGGCTGCGCGACGGCGCGGCGCTCGGGCTCGGGGCGACGCGCGTGGTGCTGCGGCTGACCGACGACCGGGCGCCGGTGCTGCGCGTGTACGCGGACGGCGACCCGCGCAGCTTCGTCGACCACCCGCTCGGGGCGCGCACGCGGGTCGGCAAGCACGGCGGCAACGACGTCGTGATCGCCGACAGCCGGGTCTCGCGCGAGCACTGTCAGATCTGGCGCAGCGACGACGGGCTGGTGATCGAGGACCTGCACAGCACCAACGGCGTGACCGTCAACGGCGAGGCGGTCGAGCGCGGCGCGCTGCGCCACGGCGACCGCGTCGAGATCGGGCGGGCGCTGTGCGTGGTGCTCGACCCGCCGGGCGAGCCGACGCCCGCGCTCCGCTCGCTCGAGGCGGCCTTCGTCGCGGCCGGGCTGCCGAGCCCGCCGGTGCCGGCGGCCTTCGTGCCGCTGCTGCAGGTGTTCGCGCCGTGGTGGTTCGGCACGCGGCGCACGCCGGGGCTGTATCAGGGCGGCACGTCGCTGTTCGCGGAGGCCGACGACGCGGCGGTGAAGGACTTCCTGATCACCGGCCACGCCGGCCACGGCCTCAACTCGTACGCGATCCACTACTTCCTGCGCCACGAGGGCGCGCTGCTGCTGTTCGAGTTCGCGTTCGGCGGGGTCTACACCGACCCGGCGCGCAGCACGGCCGACGTCGCCGAGGCGTTCGCGGCCGCGGCGGCGATCGTCGACGCGCTCGGCTCGCTGCGCCGACGCGGGGTCCCGCGGGCCGGGCTGCGGCTGATCGTCTCGAGCGTGCGCCTGTCGCAGTGGCAGGCGGGCGTCGACGGCGGCGCGGGCAACTGGCGCGAGGTGCTGCGCGACGCGGTCGCGTGGGCGCGCTCGGACGCGGCGTTCCGCGGCGCGCCGGCGCCGTCGCCACCTGTCCCCGGGGACAGCCCGGCGGCGGGGGTGCGCGAGGACGAGCATCGCGTGCGCGTGTACACGGGCGCGGACGCGGCGCCGTTCGACCTGCGGATCGGCGCGGGGCTGGTGGTCGGGCGCGGGCACGGCTGCGGGCTGCAGGTCGCGGACGCGCTGGTGTCGCGCCAGCACTGCCGGTTCTTCGAACAGGACGGGTGCTGCCTCGTCGAGGACCTGGCGAGCGCCGACGGCACCCGCGTCGAGGGCCGCAAGATCGCCGGCGCCTGCGTGCTGGCCCACGGCGCGCGCATCGATGTCCGCGGCGTCGAGCTCATCTACTGCGAGGCCGGCCGGCCGTGCCCGCCGCGGTTTCGCTCGAAGTGAGTCCGCGGTATCCTGGTCGACCACGATGCGGCCGATGTCGATGCTCCTGGGCGCCCTCGCGGCGTCGGCCTGCGGCGGCGGCGACGTGACCGCGGCCGCGGGCACGGAGGCGAGCAGCGGCGCCGACGCGAGCGTCGGCGGGACGGAGAGCCCGACGACCGGCGGCCTCGCGCCGGACATGGGCGCGGTGGTGGCGGGCCCGAAGATCGTGTGGTCGACGCCGACCACGACGCCGGGCAGCAGCGTGTACGTGCGCAGCGACGCGCCGATCACCGACGTCGAGCTGCGCGTCGGCGGCCTGGCCGTGCCGCAGCCGCCGATCGTGTCCGGGGCCGACGGGACCGGGGCCCTGTTCGCGCTGCCGCCGGAGCTCGGCGTCGGCGTCACCGAGCTGGCGGTGCGGGCGGTCGGCGCGGCGGCGGACTCCGACGTCGCGGCGCTCGAGGTCGCGGCGCCGACCTTCGTCGACGTCGCGGAGGCGACCGGGCTGCTGCAGGTCCACGACGTCGCCGGCCACCCCGAGAGCTGCGCGTGGAGCTCGACCGGCCTGGCCTTCGGCGACGTCGACGGCGACGGCGACAGCGACTTCTACGTCGGCAACGTCGGCCGCGCCGGACGGCTGATGCGCAACGACGGCGACGGCGACGGCGACGGCCTGCCGGAGTTCGTCGAGGCGACGGTCGAGCTCGGGCTCGGCGGCGTCGACAACGTGTCGTCGGCGATGTTCATCGACCACGACGGCGACGGCGACCGCGACCTGTTCATCGGCCGGCGCGGCGCGAACGTGTTGATGCGCAACCAGAAGATCGAGACCGGCGAGCCGGGCTTCGTCGACGTCACGGCGGCGGCGGGGCTCGGGCTCGAGAGTCAGCGGACGATGGGGGTCGCGTGGGGCGACTACGACGGCGACGCGGACCTCGACCTGTACGTGGTCAACCACGCGTACTGCTTCCCGCTGGCGAGCATGGAGCTGCTGGCGCAGGACCACCTGTACCGCAACGACGGCGGGGTGTTCATGGAGGTGACCGAGCTGCTGGGCACGGCCCCGGGCTCGCCGGTGCACTCGCTCGGGTTCTCGGCGGTGTTCCTCGACCACGACCGCGACGGCGACCAGGACCTGATCGTCATCAACGATCACATCCCCGGGCTCGGCGGACCGAACGCGCTGTGGCGCAACGACGGGGCCGACGGCGACGGCTGGCGCTTCACCGAGGTCGGCGCGTCGTCGGGCCTGGCGATCCCCGCCGCGACCCCGCCCGAGGCGGTCAACGGCATGGGCCTCGCCGTCGGCGACGTCGACCGCGACGGCTGGCCCGACCTCGCGTTCTCCAACATCGGCCCGAACGTCCTGCTGCTCAACAACCGCGACGGGAACTTCCGCGACGTCTCCGAGGCCGCGGGCGTGCGCCGGGGCGGCCTGCCGTGGAAGCAGTCGTCGATCACGTGGGCCGCCCACCTGTTCGACCACGACAACGACACCGACCTCGACCTGTACTTCTCCGGCGGCAAGATCCACGACGACGCGCTGATCCCCGACGCGCTGCTGCGCAACGACGCCGGCGTGTTCACCGAGGTCACGTGGGCCGCGGGCGTCACGGCGCTCGCGTCGGGCAAGGGCTCGGCGCGCGTCGACCTCGACCGCGACGGCTGGCCCGACTTCGTCACGGCGCACTGGGCCGACCGCCTCCGCGTCTATCACAACCGCCGACCCGCGCCCGAACATCACTGGCTCGTGGTCGACCTCGAGGGCGCGGCGCCGAACACCGAGGCGCTCGGCAGCACCGTCGCGGTCGAGCTCGCGGACGGGCCGACGCAGACCTGCTTTCGCGCGACGCAGCCGGCGCTCGGGGCGGGCGGCGAGCTCGACTGTCACTTTGGGCTCGGGCGGGCGGGGAGCGTCGCTAAGCTGACGATCACCTGGCCCGACGGCACGGTGACCACGCCGACGCCGCCGCCGGTGGACACGCGGGTGCGCTACGTGCAGTAGTCCGCGTGCAGTAGTCCGCGTGCAGGAGCAGCGCCGTCGCGTGGTCGATCGCGGGGCCCGGAGGCGTCAGCGCAGCGTCATGCGGGTGCTCATCACCACGCCGCGCTCGGTCGCGTGGGCGTCGTAGACCACGCTGCCGAAGGCCTTGTAGAAGTCGAGCAGGACCTGCATCTCCGGCGGGGTCTGGCCGGAGGCGCCCATCAGCTGGCCGGTGACCTCGCCGATGCGGCCCATGTCGTAGACCATCACGAGCAGCGGCGGGTCGGTCGGCGGCGGGGCGCCGAGGAGCGACTTGACGTGGTCGGCCGAGCCGGCGCCGACGGCCAGCACGGCGCCCTTGCCGGCCTGCGCGGCGAACGAGAGGTCGGTGAGGAAGGGGATGGCGCCGGCCGAGAGGCTGACGACGCTGCCGTCGTCCTTGATCGTCTGGCCGGCGAACGGCGGCATGTTCATCAGCGGGCGCAGGAGCGTCAGGACGTCGGCGGAGGCGACCGAGACGTAGCCGCGGATCGTGGTCGGGATGAAGCCGGCGAGCTTGAGCTCCTCGGCGACGAGCGTGCCGCCGCGGGCCTGCAGCAGCTCGGTCGGGGCCTTCTTGAGCTCCGCGCCGGCCTCGATCGCCGCGTTGTTGATGTCGGCGAGCGCGGGGCAGGTGTAGGGGGCGGCCTGGATGGCGGCGGCCCTGGACTGCGCGAAGGTGAGGGCGCGCGCGACGTCGAAGCCGGCGCCCATCGCGAACAGCGCGGTCTTCATGGTCTCGGCGTCGAGGCCGGGGACCGCGGCGCGCATCGTCATCAGCTCCTGGGCGACGTCGGGGCGCAGCTCGAGCACGAACTTGCCGGCGAAGCCGTCGCCGTCGATCTTCTCGGTGCCGAAGACCATGCGCGGCGCGAGGGCGACGAGCGAGCGGATCTCCTGCTTGCACTCCGCGGTCAGGGTCGGCCACTTCGCGGCGAGGTCGGGCGCGACGCCGGCGACGCTGTCGCGGTTGAGCGCGTCGCCCTCGCCCATGAACGCCTCCGCGAGCACGCGGGCGTCGATGAAGCCGGCGCTGATGCGCCCGAGGTCGTGCTCGGTGAGGAGCTGCTTGAAGCGGTCGGAGCCGCCGAGGTGCCTGGCCGGGCGCTCGACGCCGAGCAGCAGCGCGAAGGTCTTCTCGGCCTGGGCGGTCGGCGCGAGGCCGGCGACGAGCTGATCGTCGATGATGGCGATCGCCGCCGAGACGGTCCCGTCGCCGACGTGCCAGTACTCGATGTCGCCGAGCTTGCGGGTCGCGAAGCGCACGCCGCTGCCGGTCTGGACCCGCTCGATCGCGGCCCGCAGCGCCGCGGGGTCGCGCAGCTGCAGGCGCAGGGCCGGCAGCACGCCGAGGCCGTAGAGCGCGAAGCGGGCCTCGACGTCGAGGCCGAGCTGGGCGAGGCCGTCGACCGAGAGCTTGCCGCGCAGCTCGCCGACGACCGCGCGCAGCAGCGCGAACCTGTCCGCCGACAGGCCGAGCGTGTTCTGGTCGAGCGCGGCGAGCTTGCCGTCGACCTGGGTCAGCAGCGGCGTGAGCGGGGCGTAGATCTTGGCGATGAAGTCGCGGGTGCCGCCGCCGCCCATGCTGACGAACGCGTACGGGGTGTCGGCCGGAATGTGCTGCAGGAGCTTCTGCAGCGCCGGATCGGCGACGACCTGCGCCGCCTCCCCGCCGCCCGAGCGCGTGCAGCCGACGACCGCCAGCGCACCGGCCAACATCCCCGCGAACACCCGCGTCTGCAACCATCGCTTGCTCATTGACGGATCTCCTGGGGTGGCAGGATACACGGCAAAGCCGTCCGTGGCGCGCTCGCGGCCCGCCGGCTCGCTCGCGGATGGCAGTGCACGCATACGAGCGGGTCCAGGCCCGCGGCCGGGCGCGCGCGCGGCCGCGGCTTGCCACCCCCGGGGGGCGCCGATATCATGCCCGGCCGCGTCGCGCCCGGTGTGCGGCCATCGACCCGATATGGCGAACCCACGCGACAGACGCGGCCTCCGGCCGGTGCAGGACGTCGTCGGGAGGATCCGCTTCGACGCGGCCCTCGACGTCGCACACTTCACTCTCGGCTACGAGGAGCGGTTCGCCGGCATCCGCGAGGCGCCGCTCGTCGAGTTCATCGCCGCGGGCGAGATCCCGTGGCACCGGATCTGGTTCATCAAGGCCGGCGCGCTGGTCGTGTGGGACCGCCGCGAGCGCATCGACCTGATCCTCGGATCCGGCGCGACGCCGGCGGCCGACCTCGCCGCGGTCCAGCGCGCGTGCGCGGCCGCGTCGGCGCCCGTGCCCGCGCCGCCGGTCCGGCGCAGAGGCGCGGGCGCGCCGGAGTTCGTCGCCCAGCCGTGCTGGCGCTTCGACGGCGGGCGCGGGGCCTGGGTCGCCGTCGACGGCGGGCCGGGCGACGTGACCGCGGAGTCGCTGCTGGTCGCGACCTACAACGTCCTGTTCGACCTCCACGAGGCCGAGCACATCTACAGCGAGCGGCGCCGGGCGGCCTGCATCGCGCTGCTGCAGGCGCAGGACGCCGACATCGTCGCGCTGCAGGAGGTCACGCCGGAGTTCTGGGCCGAGCTGCTGGCGACGCCGTGGATCCGCGAGCGCTATCACGTGTCGTCCGGGCCCGACGCCGCGGGGCTCGAGCCCTACGGTCAGGCATTGCTGTCGCGCTGGCCGCTGGCGCTCGAGCTGCACGCGTTCTCGGCCCGGAAGCGGCTGCTGGTCGGGCGCACGACGCTCGCGGGTCGGCCGCTGACGGTCGCGGCGGTCCACCTGACGAGCAATCAAAAGGACGGCGCGGCCGACAAGCGCGCGGAGCAGCTCGCGGTGATCGGGGCGCGGCTGGCCCGCGACGGGGGCGACGCGATCGTGCTCGGCGACTTCAACTTCGGCGACGGCGACGAGGACGCGCAGCTCGCCGGCGTCGCGCTGCAGGACGCGTGGCGCGTGGTCCATCCGCACCACCCCGGCTTCACCTTCGATCCGGTCGCCAACCCGCTGGCGACGCGGATGAGCCGCAGCGGCGTCGCGGGCCGCTACGACCGCGTACTGCTGCGCGCGCCGACGCAGGCGCTCGCGCCGATCGACGTCGTCATGTTCGGCGAGCGACCGTTCGCCGAGCAGGGCGGGCACCCGATGTTCGCGTCGGACCACTTCGGCCTGTGCTGCCTGCTGCAGGTCGCCGGCGCGGCGCGGCCCGAGCTCGGCGCGCTGGCGACGGCGCCGCCGGTGCACACCAGCGCGCTGGTGGTCACGCCGCCGGCGCGGCTGTGGCCCGACATCGACGTCATCCGCGCGGTCCACGACCCGAGCCACGGGCGCTGGATGCCGCACATCAACCTCGTGTACGGCTTCGTGGCCGCGGCGCAGTTCGAGGCCGCGGCGCGGGCGATCGCGGCGGTCGTCGCCGGGCGGGCGCCGTTTCGCGTGCGCCTCGGCGAGCTGCGCCGCTTCGAGCACCGCGGCAGCACGACCGTGTGGCTCGCGCCGATCAGCGAGCCGCCCGGCGCGCTCGAGGCGCTGCAGGCCGCGCTCGCCGCGTTGTTCCCCGCCTGCGACGAGCAGCGCGGGCGCTCGCCGACGGGCTGGACGCCCCACCTCACCGTCGCGCGCCTGACCGGCAGCGCCGCGGAGATCTCGGCGAAGATCGCGGGCTGGCAGGCGCAGTGGCGCCCGCTCGAGTTCACGGTCGACGCGGTCCACCTGATCGGCCGCGCCGCCGACGGGCCGTTCGCGGTCCGGCGCTCGGTGACGTTCGCGGGCGCGACGACCGTGAATGTCGACACCGAGATATCGCCGACGAATGTCGGCGCCGAGATATCAGCGGAGAATGCCGACGACGGCATGAACGTGTTCGCGCCGGGGGTCGCGCCGCTGCCGGCGTACGCCGCGCTGCCGGGACCGCGGCACGTCGAGGCCGTCGCCGCGGTCGCGCGCGCGTGCATGGCGGCGCTGGGGGTCGAGGGTCCGTGCGTGCACGTCGTCGGCTCGGCGCGGCTCGGCGTCGCGGTCGCCGACTCGGACCTCGATCTGGTGTGCGCGGGGCCGGCCGAGCGCGACCGCGAGGCGTTCTTCGCGGCGGTCCGCGGGCAGCTCGCGGCGCAGGGGCTGCTCGACGGGGCGCGCGAGGCGGGCAGCGCCGGGGTCGCGGTGCTGCGCTGCCGCATCGGCGAGCTGCCGGTCGACCTGCAATACGCGGGCTTGCCCGCCGCGCTGGCGCAGCGGGGCCTCGAGGCGCTCGCGGTCGCCGAGCTCGAGCAGCTCGACGAGGTCAGCCGGCGCGCCGCGCTCGGCTGCGTCGAGGCCGACGCGCTCGTGCGCCTGGTCGGCGCGCACGTCGAGGTCGCGACCTTCATCGCGTTCTTGCGGCGCGTGCGGGCGTGGGCGCGGGCGCGGCAGCTCGACGTCGGCGCGTGGGGGCTGCTGGGCGGCTACACGTGGGCGCTGCTGGCCGCCTTCGCGGCGCGCGACGCCGCGGGCGCGGGCCTGGGCGACGACCCGGACGCGCTGCTGGGCCGCTTCTTCGCGCTGTTCGCCGCGTGGGAGCCGGGGCGCCCGGTGACGCTGCGCGACGAGATGGTCGCGCCGGCCAGCCGCCGCGCGCCGTGGCCGATCCACACGCTGACGCCGCCGACCTTCAACTCGGCGCGGGGCCTGACGCGCTCGACCGTCGCGCTGCTGCGGGCCGAGCTCGAGCGGGGCCGCGGGCTCGTCGCCGACGCGGCCGCGCTGTGCGAGCCGGTCGCGGCCGCGTCGCGGCGGATCGTGCTGACCTTGCACGGACCGCCCGACGACCTGCCCGACGGCGCCGGCTGGCTCGACGGCCGGGTGCTCGGGCTGCTGCTCGCGCTCGAGGACCAGGGCGCGCAGGTGCGGCCGTACCCGCGGGCGCTGCACGGCAACTGGCGGCGCGAGTACGCCGTCGGGGTCGAGGGCGGCGTCAACGGCTCGCTGGTCGCCGCGGCGCGCCGCTTCGTCGAGGACTTCACGGCCTGGATCGGCCGCCCCCCCGAGCTCACGCTGACGGCCGCGCTCGTGCTGCGCTGACGATCACTCGGCGGCGGCGAGCACGTCGACGGCGTCGCGGTCGGCGAGGTGGGCCGCGCGCATGCGCTGGACCCGGGCGACGCTGGCGGGCTTGCGCGGCGCGAGGTGGCCGAGGCGCAGCAGCTCGCGGATGTCGGAGACGCGCGGGCGGGCGACGCGGCCGAGCACGAAGTCGGCGAGCGGCAGGACGACGTTGTAATTCTTGCCGGTCTGCTGGTGGTGCATGAAGTGGTGGCGCGAGATGAACCGGAAGTAGCGGGTGTCCGCGAACCAGCAGTTCTCGCTCGGGACGTGCATTTGAATGTGCACGATGCCCCACACCAGGTTATGCAGGTAGATCATCGCCAAAAAGGTCAGCGACGAGGCCGGCGAGACCAGGAACCACAGCGCGACGATCAGCGGCGAGAACGTCAGGATCAGGCGCAGCGTGTCGCCCCAGAGGATGCGGACGTTGAAGGTCTTGCCGGCCGGGTCGGGCTCGTGGTCGAACTCCTTGTAATAGGTGCCGTGGTGCAGCACCGCGTGGTTCTTGAACTGATTGCGCAGGTCCGGGAGGACCTTGTAGACCCAGCCGGGGAGCCGCTGCCGGTGCATGAGGTGGCGGTGGATCGCGAACTCGGCGAACGAGATGATCAACGCGGCCGCGACCGCCGTGCCGAGGATCTGGAGCAGGATCGTGGCGATATGCATGCGGGGGTGTCGAGCGGGGTCGGCGAACGGAGGGCCGAGCTCGCGCATCGAGCTGGGCGGTCGAACCGGGCGTAGCGTCGCCTCCGGGCGCGAGGCCCGTCAACCATGTTCCTCGGCGTCAAATCACGCGCAGGCGCCCCGGAGGGCGATATCGCCCCGGGCACATGTCAGCTTGACGCGCGGCATTTTCGGCCGCCATGCTCGGGTATGCGCTCGTACGTCGCCGCGCTCGTCCCGCTCGCCATGGGCCTGTCCGCCTGCTCGTTCAACAGCGCCGGCCTCGGGCTGGAGAGCGGGGGACAGGGCGCGAGCGAGGGGTCGACCACCACGGGTGGCGAGGTCCTCACGACGACGACCGTGAGCCCGACGACGCCGACGAGCTCGGGGCTCGTGACCTCGAACATCACGGAGGGCGACGCGACCTCGGCGCCGATCACCAGCGCGAGCTCGAGCAGCGGGGCGGTCGACGGCACGGACAGCAGCGGTCCGGTCGAGCCCGGGTCGAGCTCGAGCGGCGACGTGCCGCCGCCCGCGTGCGGCGACGGCAAGATGGATCTGGACGAGGGCTGCGACGACGGCAACACCGACGACAGCGACGCGTGCACGGCGCTGTGTCAGCCGGCGGTGTGCGGCGACGGCAGCGTGCAGGCCGGCGTCGAGGAGTGCGACGACGGCCCCGCCGACGAGGTGGCGTGCACGTCGAAGTGTCTCAAGCCGACGTGCAGCGACGGCGCGAAGAACGGCGACGAGACCGACAAGGACTGCGGCGGCGGCACGTGTGCGCCGTGCGGGAGCGGCGGCGCCTGCGTGGATGACGACGACTGCCTCTCGGACAATTGCGTCGTCGGGGTCTGCGTCGAGATCGCGACCAGCTGCCTCGACCTCAAGAAGATCCAGCCGGGCGCGCCGAGCGGGCAGTACATGATCGACCCCGACAAGGCCGGGCCGAACGCGCCGTTCGCCGTGTACTGCGAGCAGGAGCGCGACGGCGGCGGCTGGACGCTGGTGCTCAAGGTCGACGGCACCAAGCCGACGTTCAGCTACGGCGCGCAGACCTGGACCAGCCCCGATCCCTACATGCCCGACCCGGACCTCGACCGCGTCGAGACCAAGCTGCAGAGCTGGACCACCGTCGCCGCGACCGAGGTGCTGGTCGGGATGGAGACGCCGATCAAGGGCGAAGGCCCGCTCGACCTCAAGTACGTGACGCTCGACGCCGGCGCGCCGCACCTGCACGCGGTGTTCATGAACGGGGCGTACAAGGGGTCGGCGCTCGGGCGCGCGGCCTGGAAGGCGTTCGTGGCCAACAGCTCGCTGCAGGACAACTGCAACCTCGAGGGCTTCAACGCGACGGCCCCCGGCGAGGAGGCGTCGACCTTCGCCCGCATCCGCATCGGCATCATCGGCAACGGCGAGATGGACTGCAACACGCCGAACTCGTACATCGGCGTCGGCGGCGGCTGGATCGGCAACAACTGCCAGGGCGGCCTGAAGTCGACGACCGGCAACCGCGCCCTGATGTCGTGCGACGCCGACAACGGGACCAAGGACCTCGCCGGCTTCGCGCTCGTGTTCGTGCGCTGACCTGTCCTCGCGGACAGGTCGGGGCTCAAGGTCGGGCGTCAGGCCTGGACGCGGGCCGCGGGGACGTGGGTGTCGCCGAGGACCTTCGGGCCGGCGGCGGTGAACTCGAGCAGGCGCAGGCGCGCGCCGCCGGCGGGGTGCGGGTCGATGACGAGGCCGGTCGGGCGGGAGATCAGCGCCGGCGCCGGGCCGCGCGCGGGGTCGAGGCCGGGGTTCTTGCGGCACTGGTCGAGGAACTCCTGCCACGCGTCGATCGGCGCGTCGGCGGCCGGCAGCCGCATGAGATAGATCCACGTGCCGGTGTTGACGTAGGTCAGGCCGGGGTCGCTGCGGAACCGGGCCGCGTGCGTGTGGCCGAGGACGACCGCGTCGGCGCGGTACTTGCCGGCCAGGCGCTCGGCCTCCGTCCACTCCGCCGGGTCGGGCGCGAGGTCGAAGTAGCTGTCGCCGGACTTGCCGGCGAGCCCGCGCTGGGCCTTCGCGTACAGCCGCAGGCCGGCGCGCACGAGCTTGACGTGCGCGGACCCGAGGATGTCGCGGATGTCCGACAGCACGCCGAAGCTGACGGGCGCGTTCGGGTCAAAGGTGGCCTCGAGCGCGGCGCGCTCCTCGGGGGTCAGGTCGGCGGCGTCGAGCGCCGCGGCCAGGCCGAGCTCGGGCTCGGGCTCGGGGGCGGTGCCCGGCGCGAAGGAGACCTCGTCGTCGAGGCGGCGAAACAGCTGCCACAGCAGCTTGAGCGTCGAGCCCTGGAACACGAGGCCGAGCGACGCGGCGTCGACGGCGAGCATGGTCAGCACGCCGCCCTGGAAGTCGGGCTTGAGCAGGTCGGCGAAGCGCATGCCGAAGCGCCGCTTGAGCGGATTGAGCAAGGTCTTGACGAGGCGCGAGCCGGGCGGATAGCGAAAGCTGCCGGCGTGGGCGGAGTCGAGGTTGTCGTAATCGATGCGGTTCCACGGGTCGTTGTGCTCGCCGTGCGCGAGCAGGATCTTCGCGCCGCCGATCTCGAGCAGGCCGGGGGCGTCGCCGAGGGTGAAGACGAGGCGCGCGGCGATCGCCTCGGGCTGCTGCAGCGCGCCGCGAAACACCGCCTGGACCTCGGGCAGCGCGAGCTCGGCGTCGTGGTTGCCGAGCCGGATCTCGACCTGACCGCCGGCCGCGAGCACCTTCCCGAGGCCCTCCAGCGCCGCGGCGCTCGGCGGGTTGGCGACGATCGCCCGGGCCTGCGCCACCGCCCGCTCGGTCGAGAGCTCGAGCGGATCCTCGTTCATCAGGAAGTCGAAGGTGTCGCCGTTGAGCACGACGTTGGCGCCGGCGGCCGCGGCCGCGGCGAGCGTCCCGGGCAGGACGGCCTCGCCCGCGAAGATGTCGTAGCCGGCGCCATTGCCGAGGTGAATGTCACTGAGTACGAGTGTATGCACGGTGAAACCTACGGGCTGCTGCGGTCAGGAGCGGCGCAGCGGGCCCACGGCGGGCTCGCTGCGCGTGACGACGCCGGGCCAGGATACCGCAATCCCCGGCCTGCGAGCGCCGCGAGGGCGCGCGCGAGGGGCCGCCGCGGCGCGCGGGATCGCGGTACAAGGTTCACATGACCCGTACGATCCCGATCATCGTCGCGCTGCTCGGCCTGGACGTCGCGTGTGACTCGCCCGGCGCCGCTCGCCCGGAGGACCGCCCGGCGCCGAAGCAGGCCGCGGCCGCGCCGGCGCTGCCCGGGGCGCCCGCGGCCGCGAGCCCGCAGGTCGCGGCCGATCAGGTGCCGGTGCCCGACAGCCTGGTCGCCGACGGCGTCCCGCCGATCCCACGCGCGCTCGCGGAGGCGGTCGGCGCGTACGCGGAGGCGCGCTCGGCCAGCGTGCTCGACTGGCACCCGCGCGATCGCTCGCTGCTGATCTCGACGCGCTTCGCCGACACGGCGCAGGTGCACGAGGTCCGCATGCCCGGCGGCGCGCGCCGGCAATTGACGTTCTTCGCCGACAAGGTCGGCGGGGCCACCTATCCGCCGGTCGGCGACGGCAGCTTCCTGGTGCTGTCGAAGGATACGGGCGGCAACGAGTTCGCGCAGAACTGGCGCCTCGATCGCGCGAGCGGCAAGCTGGCGCTGCTGACCGACGGCGCGGCCAAGAACAGCCTCGGGGTGTGGGCCAACGCGGGCGACCGCATGGCGTACACGTCGACGCGCCGGACCGGCAAGGACACCGACCTCTACGTGATCGACCCGCGCGACCGCGCGACCGACCGCCGCGCGGCCGAGCTCGAGGGCGGCGGCTGGGCGCCGCTCGACTGGTCACCGGACGACCAGAAGCTGCTGGTGATCAACATGGTGTCGGTCAACGAGAGCTACCTGTGGCGCGTCGACCCGACCAGCGGCGAGCGCGAGCAATTGACGGAGAAGTCGGACCCGCCGGTGGCGTGGTCCGGCGGCGCGTTCACGGCCGACGGCCGCGCGGTGATCAGCGCGAGCGACGGCGCCGGCGAGTTTCGTCAGCTCGTGCGCCTCGAGCTCGAGGGCCGCAAGATCACGCCGCTGACGACCGACGTGCCGTGGGACATCGACGGCTTCGCGGTCTCGCTCGACCGCACGCGCGTGGCGGCGGTCGCCAACGAGGGCGGCAGCTCGCGCCTGCACCTGTACGACCTGCCCGACGGGCGCGAGCGCACGATCGGCGCGAAGCTGCCGGTCGGGGTGATGAGCGGGCTGCGCTGGCACAGCAACGGCCGCGACCTGGCGCTCAGCGTGTCGTCCGCGCGCGCGCCGACGGACGCGTACGTGCTCGACACGAAGGCCGACCGCATCGAGCGCTGGACCGAGAGCGAGGTCGGCGGCCTGAGCCCGGAGACCTTCAGCGAGCCGCAGCTCGTCACCTGGCGCAGCTTCGACGAGCGCGAGATCCCCGGGTTTTATTACCAGCCGCCGGCGAGGTTCACGGGCAAGCGCCCGGTGGTGGTCATCATCCACGGCGGCCCCGAGGGCCAGTCGCAGACCGGCTTCATCGGCCGCAACAACTACTTCCTCGACGAGCTGGGCGTCGCCCTGATCTACCCGAACGTGCGCGGCTCGACCGGCTACGGCAAGAGCTACGTGCGCCTCGACAACGGCGAGCAGCGCGAGGACTCGGTCAAGGACATCGGCGCGCTCCTCGACTGGATCGCGGCCCGGCCGGAGCTCGACCCGCAGCGCGTGATGATCATGGGCGGCTCGTACGGCGGCTACATGACGCTCGCGGCGTCGGTGCACTACGCCGACCGCATCCGCTGCGCGATCGACATCGTCGGCATCTCCAACTTCGTGACCTTCCTCGAGCGCACCGAGGCGTACCGCCGCGACCTGCGTCGCGTCGAGTACGGCGACGAGCGCGACCCGAAGATGCGCGAGCACCTGCTCAAGATCTCGCCGCTGACCAGCGCCGAGAAGATCAAGAAGCCGCTGTTCGTCATCCAGGGCCGCAACGACCCGCGCGTGCCCGCCAGCGAGGCCGAGCAGATCGTGGCGACGCTCAAGCGCGGCGGGACGCCGGTGTGGTACCTCGAGGGCAAGGACGAGGGGCACGGCTTCGCCAAGAAGCGCAATCAGGACTTCCAGATGTACGCGATGATCCTGTTCATGCGGACGTTCCTGCTCGACGGGCTGTGAGCGGATAGCGGCGCGCTCGGACACGGGCCGGGCGCGCCTGGCCCGCGTCGGACGTCAAAGAGTGTGTAGATAGGCGATCAGGTCGTCGCGCTCGGCCGCCGACAGTTCGGTGCCGGGCGTGTGGCCGGCGATCGGGCCCGGGCCGCGGGCGCCGCGGGTGTAGCCGGGGCGCAGGCGGTCTGGATCGAAGAGGTCGGGGAGGGCGGCGATGGTGCCGTCGTGGAGGTAGGGGGCGGCCTCCGCGACGCGCAGGAGGGGGGCGGGGCGGTACAGGCCGGTGCCGCGCGAGGTGCCGCCGGCGAGGGCCGGGTCGGTGCCGATGTCGGCGGCCGCGATCGGTGGGCCGCCGCCGCCGGGGTCGCTGTGACAGTGGCTGCAGTCGCGACGGAAGGTCGCCTGGCCGCGGTCGATGGCGGCGGTCTGTTCAGGAGCGGGGCGTGCGGGCGGGGTGAGCGAGTAGAGATAGAGCGCGAGGGCCCAGGCGAGCTCGCGCGGCGGGCGGGTGCGCTCGCCGTTGGCGTGGAGGATCTGGGTCTCCTGGCGGATCGCGAGCGCCAGCGGGGCGTCGTCGCCGAGGGTGGCGTGCTCGAGCGTCGCGGCCTGGGTCAGCGCGGCGTGGCTGCGCAGGCCCCACAGGTCGGGGATCGCGACCGGGTCCTCGTCGTCATCCTCGGTGATGTCGGCGCGGCCGGGGCCCCAGGTGGCCATGCGGCGCGCGAGCTCGGGGTCGACGGGGGCGCCGGTGTCACGATGGTAGGCGAGGCGCATGCCGCCGTAGTCGAGGTCGCGACGGGCGCGGCCGGGGACGACGACGCCGGCCTCGAGCGTGCTGTGGCACAGGGCGCAGGTGATGCCGACGCGGGCGCTGCCGTCGATGTCGACGAAGCGGACGACGCCCGGGGAGGTGCCGTCGGCTGCCACGTGCAGGCCGATCGCGCGGGCGACGTCGGGGCGGGCGAGGGCGTGCTCGGCGAAGATCTCCGGGCGCAGCGGGTACAGGAAGAACACGCGGCGGCCGAGGTCCTGCCACTGGGCGAGGGTCGTCGGGCGCTGGCCGTCCCACAGCTGCGGTCCGCCGCGCAGCTGCGAATCGTCGGTCGGGGGCGGCCCGGTGACGGGCTGGACGCGGGGGTTCCAGGCCGGCAGCAGGTCCCAGCCGAGCTCGCCGCGGCCGTACGAGCCGAGGCGCGTGCGCGAATAGAGATTGGTCGGGTTTCGCAGCGAGCGCTCGAGCGCGCGGCGGCGGGCCGCGGGGTCGCCGAGGTAGCGGTCGGTCTGCGCGAGCAGGCGGGCGTCGTCGAGCGCGGCGCTCGCGGTCGGCGGTGACATGTCCTCGGGGACAGGCGCCGTCGAGATGGCCTTCGGGACAGGTTCATTCGCCGGCGGCGCGGCGGGGGCCGGGTCGCAGGCGGCCGCGAGGGCGAGGGCGAGGGATCGGCGGCTCACGTGACGACGATGTGCACCTGCTGGCGCACGAACTCGGGGGAGCGGATGGTCTGGGCGACGCCGTCGACGGAGAGCTGGACCTCGAGCAGGAAGGGGCGCGAGTAGAGGTCGGTGGGGCCGCCGAGGGTGACGGTGGCCTGCGACCAGTCGGGCTCGGCGAGGCGGTAGGTGGCGTTGACATTTGTCTTTGCGGCGACCTGCTCGTTCCACGGCTGATAGGCGCCCTGCGGCTGCCACTGGTGGGGCTTGCGCGGGACGATCGCGCCGAGGTCACGCTTGGTCGTCGCGTCGACCAGGCGCACCGACAGGACGCGGACCTGGCCGGCGGCCTCGCCGGTGTTGGGCAGGAAGATCTGCATCGTGGATTGTGTGCACGGCGGGGACCAGTTGCTGTCGGGCCGCATGCGCGCGGCCGCGGGCGAGCCGGGCTGGGGGATGTCCGCGGAGGCGGCGCGCTCCTCCATCGCCGGCATCGGCGCGGCCGCTGCGGCGGGCGGAGGCGGGGTGTACGGGCCCGCGGGCGCGTTCGACAGCGCGGCCTCGCCGGGCGGATCGGGGCAGTCCTGGATCAGCTGCACCGATGCGATCGACGCCCGGATCTCGGCGCGTGGCTCGGGCGGCGGCGGCGGCCTGTCGCCGGTGGCCGGGCCCTCGTGCGCGGCGCAGGCGGGGAGCGAGAGGGCGAGCAACACGGCGTACAGCTTCGCGGGCATCGGCCGCACTCTACCACCGGGCGCGTGGGCCCGGCCTGCGGCCGCGAGCGCGTGATGTCGGTCGATCGGCCGGCGGTCCGGCGCCGCGCGATCACGCGGCGCGGGACCACAGCGCGGCGTCGAGGCCGGCGACGAGCCGCCGCGCGGTCGCCTGCGCCGGGACGCCGAGAGCCAGCAGCGCGGGCTCGTCGTGCGCGCCGTCGATCCAGGCCGCGAGCTCGCGCACCGCGGCGGCGCGGGCGTGCGCGACCATGGCCCGCGCGGCGGGGCCGAGCTGTCCCGAGAGCCAGGTGTCGAGCGACCAGGCGAGCTCGGCGTGGCGGGCCTCGTCGGCGGCGATCTCGGCGTAGATGCGGCGCAGCGCCGGATCGTCGGCGTGCAGCGCCTGGTGGGCGGCGGACAGCGCGGCCCAGGTCTCGCGCACGCAGCCCTCGATCGCGTTCTCGGTCGCGATCGCCTGGAGCCCGCGCATCGGGGTCGCGGCGATCGTCGGGGTCGGGGGCTCGGCGCCGCGCGCCCGCGCCAGGGCCGTGACGCGCGCGGCGTGGCGGACCTCGTCGCGTCCGGCGGCGCGCAGCCGCGCGAGCAGCTCGGGCGGCGCGTCGTGGTCGGCGAGCTCGCGCGCGAGCGCCTCGAAGGCGTGCACGCTCGCGGCCTCGTCGTGGGCGGCGCGGGCCAGCCACGCGGCGGCGGGGTCATCGTCCGTGTGGCCCGCGGCGGCGCCGTGCGAGCGCACGCAGGCGTGCCGGCGGCCCTCGCAGTACGCGGGGATCGTGCACTCGACCGGGATCTTGCCGTTGGCGTTCAGCGGGCCGATCGAGCACGACTCGACGTCGCCGCCGGGGCTGTCCATGGCGCACACCATCATGCAGATCTCCTGGTCGGTCAGCGGCGCGCCGGTGGTGCCCGCGCTGGTGCCATCGGCGCCGGTGTCGCTGCCGGTCGTGTCGGCCGCGCCGGTCGAGCCGGTGTCGCCGCTGCCCGCGTCGCCGGCGGTGCCGACGTCGCCGCTGCCCGCGTCGCCGCCGACGTCGCCGCTGCCCACCTCGCCCATGGCGGTGCCCCCGGGCTCGCCGGTCGAGGTCCCGCTGGTGGCGCTCGTGGTCGGCTGCTCGCCGCTCGTCTGCGACGGGTGGCCCTGCATCCACTGCGCGTACTCCTCGGGGGTCAGCTCGATGGTCCGCATGTACGAGCCGCCGTCGAAGCCGTCGCAGCTCGAGGTGCTGACGCAGCCCGACAGCAGGGCCGCGAACAGCGGGGCGAGGGGGATGAGGAGCGCCGAAGTATGCATGGGTCGGCACCCTAACAAAAAAGCCTCGCGGGCCGCGAAGCCGGCCTGTCCCGAGAGACAGCACCCGGCGCGGTCGCGCGACGCGTGAGCCGCCGCGGGGGCTCACTGCCACGGCCGTCGCGGGGGCATGGACACGCGCGCGGCGGGGCGCCTACGATGCAGCGTGCCCTCCATTCGCCTGCTCGTCGCCGGTCCGCTCCTCGCCCTCCTCGCCGCGGACGCGTATGCGCGCGACCGCGCGGACGCGCTGCCGAACGTGGACGCGTGGCGCTCGGCGCCGCCGGTCGCCGCGACGCCGGTGGACCGCGGCGTCGCGGTCGCGCGCGACCCGGGGCGCGGCGTGCCGACGCTGCTGTGGACGCCCGGGGCGCCGGCGGCCCCGCGCGGGGCCTCGGCCGAGCTCGCGGCGCGCGTGCACCTCGAGCGTCACGCCCGCGAGTACGGGGTCTCGCGCGCGGCGCTGGCGGGCCTGCGCACGCGGCTGGTGCACGACACCGGGCGCGGCGGGATCGTCGTCGTGCTGCGCCAGAGCGTCGCCGGCGTCGACGTGTTCCACGGCGACGTCAAGCTGCTCCTGGATCGCGATCACCGGCTCGTGGCGATCGCCGGCGCGCCGCACCCCGCCGGGCACCCCGCGGCGGTGCGGCCGTTCGCGCGGACCGCCGACGCCGCCGTGCGCACCGCGCTGCGCGACCTCCACGGCGACCTCGCCGACGCCGCGAAGCTGGCCCCGACGGGCGCGCGCGGCGGATGGCAGCACCTCGGCCTCGCTTCACCCGCTTCATCAACAACTGCATCCGCGGCGCTGCGCTTCGACGCCCCGGCGCGGGTGCGGCCGGTCCACTTCCCGGTCGGCGAGGCGCTGGTGCCCGGGCACCTCGTCGAGCTGCAGACCGCCGTCGCCGGCCGGCGCGACGTGTTTCAATACGTCATCGCCGCGGACGACGGGCGCGTGCTCTACCGCCACGACGCGACCGCCGACGAGGCGTTCTCGTACCGCGTGTGGGCCGACGCGGACGGTGACATGCGGCCGCTCGACGGGCCGCTGGTCGACTGGAACCCGTACCCCACGAAGGAGCCGGGGGAGGGTCCGAAGGACGCGGCCGCGCCGGCGCTGGTGACGATCGAGGGCTTCAACACCAACCCCGACGGCGAGGCCGACCCGTGGCTGCCGCCGGGCGCGCTCGAGACGCTCGGCAACAACGTCGATGCATACGTCGATCACGACAGCCCCGACGGCCTGACCCCGGAGACCGAGTTTCGCGCCAAGGTCACCGCGCCCGGCGTGTTCGACCGCGTCTACGACATCGCCCTCGAGCCGCTGGCGAACGGCGATCAGTCGATGGCGTCGATCACGATGCTGTTCTACGTCAACAATTGGATGCACGACTGGTGGTACGACTCTGGCTTCGACGAGGCGGCGGGCAACGCCCAGACCGACAACTTCGGGCGCGGCGGCGCGGACAACGACGTGCTGCGCGCCGAGGCCCAGGACGCGGCGATCTCCGGCGCGCGCAACAACGCCAACATGTCGACGCCGCTCGACGGCGCCTCGCCGCGGATGCAGATGTACCTGTGGTCGGGCCTCGAGCTGTTCTCGGGCGTGACCATCGAGCCGCTGGATCAGGACATCAAGACGCGCACGGCGACCTTCGGGCCGGCGACCTTCGACGTCACGGCGCCGCTGATCTTGATCAACGACGGCATGGGCAAGAACGGCAACGACGGCTGCGAGCCGCCGGCCAACGACCTGAAGGGCAAGATCGCGCTGATCGACCGCGGGAACTGCACCTTCGAGGCCAAGGTCACCAAGGCCCAGGCGGCGGGGGCCGTCGGCGTGCTGATCGTCGACAACGTCGACGCCGCCGAGCCGCCGACGCTCGGCAACGACGTCGACCTCGAGGACCCGACGCTGCCGACGCTGGGCATGACCATGGCCGTCGGCGCGGGCGTCAAGGCGGCGCTGGCGAACGGCGCCCAGACGGCGCACATGGCCGCGGCCTCGACCGTCGAGCGCGACGGCACGATCGACAACATGATCGTCGCCCACGAGTGGGGCCATTATCTGCACCACCGCCTCGTCGAGTGCGGCAACCAGGCGTGCGGCGGGATGAGCGAGGGCTGGGGCGACTTCAACGCGCTGCTGATGAGCCTGCGCGAGGGCGACGACATGCACGCCACCTTCGCGCTCGACAGCTACGCGAGCTTCGACACCACCGGCTACTTCGGCATCCGCCGCGTCCCGTACTCGGTCGACATGACCCGCAACGCGCTCAGCTTCCGCCACATCGGCGACGGCGCGCCGCTGCCCGACGACCACCCGTGGAGCCCGAGCGGCGGCAGCAACAGCGAGGTCCACAACGTCGGCGAGGTGTGGGCGACGATGATGTGGGAGGCCTACATCGCGCTGCACGAGGCCCACGGCGACATGAGCTTCGACGAGGTCCGGCGCCTGATGTCGGACTACGTGGTCGCCGGCATGTTGATGGCGCCGGCGGACCCGACCTTCACCGAGCAGCGCGACGCGCTGATGATGGCGGCCGCGGCCGCGAGCGAGGCCGACATGATGACGCTGGCGGAGGCGTTCGCGCGCCGCGGGGCGGGCAGCTGCGCCGTGTCGCCGCCGAAGGACTCGACCACGCTGGTCGGCGTCGTCGAGGACTTCGGGCTCGACGCGAACGGCGTGCTGCTGGACGTGCGCGCCGCGGAGGTGACCGCGTGCGACGGCGACGGCGTGCTCGACCTCGGCGAGGTCGGGCGGGTCGACGTCGACGTGTACAACGGCGGCGTGGTCACGCTGCCCGCGGGCGCGACGGTCGCGGTCGTCGACGCCGATCCGGCGCTGGTGTTCGTCGACGGGCCGACGGTGACGCTGCCGGAGCTCGGGCCGCTCGAGCAGACGACGGTGTCGCTGGCCGTGAAGCTCGACCCGGAGTTCGTGACGGCGAACCGGGCGCTGCTGATGACCGTGCGGCTGACGAACCCCGCCGGCTGCGAGCCGACGCGCGAGCGCGCGCTGCCGCTGGAGATCCACGCCGACGTCGCGCCGGCGGTCTCGGCGACCGACGACGTCGAGGCCGACGCGACCGTCTGGGCGCTCAACGGCGGCGGCGCCGACATCGTGTGGAAGCGCGAGTACGCCGGCACCGACCGGTTCTGGCGCGCCGACGACGTCGGCCACCCGAGCGACACGAGGCTGGTCTCGCCGCCGCTCGAGGTCGACGCCGCGGCGCCGCTGGTGATCACCTTCGATCACGCGTTCAGCTTCGAACGATCCGACGACATCAACTGGGACGGGGGCCTCATCGAGCTGTCGCGCGACGACGGCAAGACCTGGGAGGACATCTCGACCTTCACCGCCGAGACCGGCTACACCGGCGCGATCGGCAGCGCCGAGAACCCGCTCGACAAGCGCCCGGCCTACGTCGGCACCAACAAGGCGTATCCGCAGCGCGAGACGCAGACCCTCGACCTCGGCACGCAGCTCGCGGGCGAGACCGTGCTGCTGCGCTTCCGCGTCGGCACCGACGCGGCCGCCGGCGCGCCCGGCTGGGAGATCGACGACATCGCGTTCGCGGGCATCACCAACACCCCGTTCGGCCGCTGGACCCTCGACGCCGGCCTGTGCGCCCCCGACGACTGGACGCCGACCACCGGCGACGAGGACAGCCAGGGCGACGACGACGGCGCGACCCCGACGACGACCGCGAGCGATGGCGAGGCCGGCCCGAACAGCAGCGGCGAGAGCGGCTCCACCGACGCGGCCGGCGAGGCCGGCGGCCAGGTCAGCGACGACGACGGCTGCGGCTGCGTCACGAGCGAGCGCGGCGGCCTCGCGCGCCTCGCCCCGCTGCTGCTCCCGCTGCTGCTCCGCCGCCGCCGCCGTGCGTCGCTCGGTCCCACGTGAGCGTCTCCCCGGGGCGCCCGAGGCGTTCCCGGCCCGCGCCGCGGACATCGCGGCGGTCGGCTGGCGGCCGGTGCCGCGGCGGGCGCGCTCAGTCCTGCGTGAGCGGCTCTCCGGGGTCCTCCTCGAGGTCGATGTCCTCGAGCGCGTCCTCGTCGTCTGTCCCGAAGGACAGGTCGTCGTCGGGCGGCCCGAGGTCGCCCGGGCCGACCACGCCGGTGCGGTGGGCCTCGAGGCTCATCGGGAACTCCCAGTGCCACGGCTCGGTCTTGTAGGGGTGAAACCCGAACTCGTAGGCGTGCGCGACCAGCCAGCGGTGCAGCGGCTGCTCGCGCTGGAACGCCACGCTCGCGCGCGAGGGCGTGAGCCCGCCGACGCCGATGTCGATCGCCAGCCCGGTCTCGTGCGGCGAGTCGAACGCGAGCCAGCGCTTGCCCTCCGCGACCGAGCCGAAGCGCTGGACCAGCACGGCCTCGTACTGCTCGCGCGACTGCCAGCGGTGCGGTCGCCAGGCCGACGCGAGCTTGAGCTCGAGGCCGAGGTCGCGCTGGACCGCCCGCGACATCACGGCCAGCGCCTCCGCGGCGAGCCGGTGCAGGCGCCTGGGCCCCGCGCCGGCCGCGGGCACGGCGACCAGCAGCGGCGAGCTCGCGGGCAGCTTGCCGTAGATGCGGACGCGGACGCGGCGCTCGGCGTAGCTGTCGCGCCCGCCGGCGACGGGCGTGGCGACGGCGGCGGCCGGGGCGGCCGGCTCGTCGGCGTCGGCCTCGGCGGCCTGCTCGTCGCCCTCGTCGACGAGGGCGGCGGTCGGCGCGGGCGCGGGGTCGTGGCCCGGGCGTCGCGTGCCGGTCGCGGCTTCGAGCGCGGCGATCGTCGCGGGGCCGGCGACGCCGTCGACCGCGAGCTTCGGCGCCGCGGGCACGAACTCGTGGACGCGGCGCTGGAACTCCTTGATCGCCGCGCGCGTGCGCGGCCCGGCTGCCCCGTCGACGCCCAGATCCGGCGCGACGAGCCGCTGCAGCCCCGCTTGCAGCCAGCGATCGACGTCGCGCTGCGATACCCCGCTTCCCCTGTCGTGCCCACCCATGCGACCCATCGGGCGCCTCGCGGCGTCGGATGTCAAGCGCGCGGGCCGGTGGGCGCGCTGACGCGGCACGCACCGAACCGGCGCGCCGTCGCGATCGTCAGCGCGGGCGCCGGCGCTTCGCAAGCCGCGGCGCGGCTCACGGGAGGAACAGCTCGGCGAGCATGCAGCGCGCGCTGCCGCCCCCGATCGCCTCGATCGTCGGGATCGCGACCGGCAGCAGCTCGGTGCGCCGCTCGATCGCGCGGAGCTGCGCCGGCCGCAGCGCGGCGTGGGCGGTCGACGAGAGCACGAGCAGCGGGTCGCGGTGCGCGTCGACGAGCTGCAGCATGTTGCCGGCGAAGCTGTCGATCTGCGGCGGGTCCAGCTCGATGCACACGCCGATCTCGTCGAGGCGGGCCCGCAGCGCGGCGCGCTCGCCCTCGGGCACCTGCGCGAGCCCGCAGGCGGCGAAGCCGTCGCCGACGCAGAGGACGACGTTGGTGTGGTAGATCGGGCGGCCCGCGGCGTCGTGGGCGTCGAACAAGATCGGCTCGAGGCCCTCGCGCGCGGCCCAGGCGGCGACCAGCTCCGGGTCGGTCCGCGGCGAGCGGCACGCGAACACCCGCCCGCGCCGGACATCGAGCACGAGGCTGCCGGTGCCCTCGAGGTGGCGACCCTGCGCGGCGTGTCCGGTCCAGTCGACGACCTCGAGGACGCGGTGGCGGGCGACGAGCGAATCGACCAGCTCCGCCCGCACCTCCGCGCGTCGGTTCGGCGTCGCCATCGGATAGAGGTGGATGCGCCCGCCCGGGTGGGTGCTGATCCAGTTGTTGGGGAACACGGCGTCGGGCTTCGGCGGGTCCGGCGTGTCCGACCACATCGTCACGTCGACGCCGGCCCGCGCCAGCGCGTCTGCCATCGCCGCCGACTCGCGCCGGGCCTGCAAGGCGACGTCGACGTCGGCGGGCGAGGGGCGCTGAAAGCCGTTGCTCGCGGCGGTCTGCGCGTTGAAGCCGAAGGCCGCGGGGCAGACCATGATCACCCGCGCCGTGAAGGCGCCGTCCCGGACCGATCGCACGCGCGCAGCGTAGCGGGCGCGGCGACGGCCGTCGAGCGGGCCAGGGGCGCGCGTGCGAGGGCCCCGGGCCCCCGATATCGCCGCCTGCGGGTCCGCCCGGCCTCTGCACGGGGCACACGCGGGCGGCGCCGCGGCGCCGCCCCGGCTGGTATCGTGCGCCGATGATGACCTGCAAGATATGTACGTTCGTCGCGGCGCTCGCGGGCCTCGGTGCGTGCAGCGGCGGCGGCGGCGAGGGGACGGGCGGCGACACGGACGGCGGGTCCACGGGCGGCGGGGCCGCGAGCACGGTCGACTCGAGCGCGGGCGAGAGCGCCGCGCCGGACACCGAGGATACGCCGACCACCGGCCCGGACGGGACCACCGGCGGGGGCGCGCCGGAGGGCCCGTACGCCGCGTGCGGCGCGGATATCGTCGATCCCGTCGATGGCACGATCGACGCGGCGCGCTACGCCGCGGTCGCCGGCGACTGGGGGCGAGACGCGGTGAGCTGCCGCCTCGGTCCGACCTTCGCGGATCTACACGACGGCGACGATCTCAACGACGCGCCGGAGGTGTGGGGACCCGCGGGTCAGACATGCGACGGCGGATATCTGACCGCGGGCATTCCGGTGCAGGCCGGGCCGTGCCCGGAGGGCGGCGGCTGCTACGGCAGCGTCGCGGGTCAGGTGATATTCGTGCCCGCGGGCGGGCTCGCACCGGGCGCGCCGGGCATGGATCGGGTCCAGACCCACGCGTGGGAGCAGGGCTCGATCTCCAGCCATCCGAAGCTGCTGGCGAGCCCGGAGCCGTACGTCACGCGGCCGGAATATGTCGCGAGCCCGCTCGGTCAGCCGATCGCGATCGCCCGCAGCGAGCGCAACTGGACCAACGACGGCATCGCGATCTTCGCCGACGGCGCGGTCGCGACCGCGGGCACCCCGACCTCGGGCTCGGCGGGCGCGCTGTACCGGTTCCCGGCCCATCAGCGGCCGAGCGCGGTCACCGTCACGACCAACAACGAATTCGCGTTCGTCACGCTGTGGAACACCGACGAATTGCGCGGCGAGCTCGCGGTGTTCTCGATCCGCGCGCCGACCCCGAACGCGCACACGTGGTGGTACCACGGGCTCTTCAACGCCGGCGGCGTCCGCGAGCTCAAGCTGCTCGGCACGATCGATCTGCCGTTCGCGACCCCGACCTCGGTGTCGGCCGTGACGACCCGCGGGTGGACCAACCCGAACGACGCCAACGGCAAGTCGATGCGCAGCGTCGCGTTCACCGGCCCGGACAAGGACACCAAGGCGGACCGCTGCTACACCGACGCCGCGCAGATCCCGGATCCGAACAACGCGGTCACGATCGACGCGTTCGCGGCGGGCGGCGGGCTCGAGCACCTGGTCGCGCGCCGCGGCTACGTGATCGTCGCCAGCCAGTGGGAGGATAAGGTCGCGTTCGTCGATCTGCGCCCGCTGCTCGACTACTACCATTCGATGTACTTCGAGGACGCCGCGACGTGCACCGAGACATTGTCGCAATTCGTGTGGGACGAGGCCCAGCCGGGCGACGCGGTGCTGCCGCAGGCGCCGGCGGACGTGTGGCCATATCCCCTTTCCATGATGCCGGAGACGGCGCGGCCGACGGTGGCGGCGGTGTTCGACGTGACGGCGCCGCGGGCGGTGCGGGCCGGGCCGGACAAGAGCGACGCGATCTACGGGCCAAACAGCGGCGTCGACGTGTGGAAGGCCTACGCGGCGGGCGCGGACGGGGTCCTGCACGTGTTCACGCCGGGCGCGATGATGGCGAGCTGGTTCGAGATCGGCAAGGGCGAGGCCGCGACGGGCGAGCCGGCGGAGGTCGCGACCGGGCAGGTGTGCGCGCACCCGACCGCGCTGGTGATGCACCGCGGGCTCGGCGGCGACCGGGAGTCATACAAAGACGTCGCGCCGGAGAAGATCGGCGAGCAATCTCAGCTGGTGTCGGGCATGAGCGACGGCGTGATCGTCGTGTGCCGCGGCGAGCGCAAGCTGCAGCACGTGATCTCGTGGAAGGGGCAGGTCCAGGTCTACGAGGAGATCCGCGACGTGCGCATGAACGACCCGGTGGCGGTCTGGTACAGCGATCGCGCCGACGTGCGCACCGTCGCGGACTTCGAGGGCCAGAAGATCCTGAGCTATCGCTTCGGCGCGGTGAAGATCGAGGACTGGAAGGATAACGGCTGCGGGCCGCAGGGCGCGACCTACGGGCCCGGCCCCGACGGCGCGGCCGACTTCGAGTTCTCCGGCGAGCTCGCGGTCGCCGGATATCCGTTTCACGTCAGCGTCGCCAACGTCAACTGAGACGACGACGGCGCAGCCCGAGCATGACGAGCAGCCCGAGCAGCGGCCACAGCAGCGCGTGGGCCGGCGCCCGCCCGCTACGGCAGGCGCAGCCGTCGTCGTCACGATCGCCGCTGATGAGGCCGGTGCCGCCGGGGTTGGTCTCGCCCGCGGTGACCCCCGTGGTCGCGACGTTCGTGGTCGACGCGCCGGTGGTGTCGGGTCCGCCGTCGGTCGGGGTCGAGTCGCCGCCGGTCGCCGTGTCCGCGCCGGTGGTCGCGTCATTCGTCGTATCGCCGGTGGTGTCGAGGACACCGGTCGAGGTCGCGGCGGCGCTGGTGAGCGCCTCGGTGGTCCCGTCGGTCGTGCCGCCAGACGTGCCCGGATCGCCGCTGCTCGCGTCGCTGGTGGTCTCGGGCGGCGGGATCATGAGGCCGATGCGGCCGGCGAGCAGCGTGCCGTCGGCGGTGGCGAAGACGACGCGATAGAGGCCGACGTCCTCGCGCGCGAGCGCGAAGCTGGTCGCGTCATCGCTGCCCGGCAGCGCGGCGACCTCGCCCCAGGTGTCGACGCCGAGCGCGACGCGCAGGCGCGGCGCGTCGGCGGCCAGCCAGGCGACCGCGCGGTCGCCCTCGGGGCCCGCGGCGAGCGCGACCGCGGGCTCGCCGTCGGCGGCCTCGGGGTCGAACAGGCCGCTGGACGCGAGCGCCGTCCACGGCTCCTTGGCGCTGCCGGTGCGCACCTCGATCGAGGTCGGCGTGGCGTCGACCCAGCCGATCGCGGCCCACAGGTGCTTCATGCCGTCATATTGAAATTGCGGTCGTCCGACCGAGGTCGACCCCGCGGGCAGCTCGATATTCTTGAAATTCGTCCACGCGCCGTCGGTGAGGTCGAGGCGCTTGAGCAGGTCGAAGCGGCCGAGCACCGCGAGCCCGCCGCCGCCGGCGGGCGCGACCGAGATCTCGATGATGTTGGGGAATTGCCAGGCCTCGGTCTCGACCGGCGGGCCGCCCGCGAGCGGGGCGCGGTGGTCGAACACGCCGTCGTTCGCGTCGGGCTCCTGGGCGCCCTTGATCGCGGTGAGCAGGACGTGCACCTCGTCGGCCGTGACGGCGACGGCGATCGACTCGATCCACTTCTTCGAGATCTGCGCGGCGGCGCCGATCGGCGCGCCGTCGCTGCCGAGGCGCAGATATCGGGCGCCGTTGCCGGGCGCGCTCGCCGGGCCCCACGCGACGTGGGCCACCCCCGCCGCGTCGACCGCGAGCGCCGGATAGTTCTTGTTGCCCTGCTTCGACGACGTCTCTCCGCCCGGCACGAGCTGCGTCGCGACGAACGACGAACCTGTCCCGGCGACCATGTGACCGAGGCCGCCGGCGCGCACGCGATACACCGCGTGGACCTTGCCGCCGCCGACCGCGAGCGCGGGGTTGCGCGCCGGCGGTGCGCCGGGCACCATGGCAGGACCGTCGATCCACATCGGTCCGAGGAGCGCGAGCGCGAGGGCAGGGGAGAGCGCCGGGAGGAGCATGCGGGGGATACTGGGCGATCGCGCGCCGGTTGCCAAGGGCCCTTGCGACGGCTCGTGGACGGGTCGGTGGGCGCTCGACCGCGGCGCGCGCCGGCTGTACCGTGACGCCGCGATGCCCGCCCTGCACCTCGCCCCGTACCTCGAGCAGCGCGCGCGCTGGCCGGCCGAGGGTCGCCACATCCTCGCGCAGTTCGACGCCGATTCGGTGGTCGTCTATCAGGCATATCGCCCGGAGATCGGGCTCGACGCGGCGGCGCGCGGCCGCTTCGGGCCGGCGTGGAGCCGCGAGCGTATGAGCTGGATCAAGCCGAATTTCTTATGGATGATGTATCGCAGCGGCTGGGCCGAGAAGGACGGGCAGGAGGTCGTGCTGGCGCTGTGGCTGCGGCGCGAGGGCTTCGATCGCATCCTCGCGGACGCGGTGCCGTCGTCGTACGACGATAACTTCGCGAGCCGCGCGCAGTGGGAGGCCGCCGTCAAGCGATCCGACGTGCGCCTGCAGTGGGACCCGGATCATGGGCCGGGCGGCGCTCCGGAGCGGCGCCGTGCGATCCAGCTCGGCCTGCGCGGCGCGGCCCTGCGCTCGTTCGCCGACGAGTGGCTGCTCGCCGTCGAGGACGTGACCCGGCTGGTCCGCGCGCAGCGAGACCACGCGCGCGCGCCCCGTCTCGAGGCGCTGAACTTGCCGGCCGAGCAGGTCTATCCGGTCGTCGACCCCGCGGTCGCGGCCCGCCTCGGGCTCGCCGCGCCGTGAGGCGGAGAGCGGGGGTCGAATACCCGGGCCGGGGTCGCGGAGGCCTTTTCGCTTGCGCGCCCGCGCCCGCCCGTCGACACTGCGATCCCCATGCTCGGCCTGTCCGTCGCGTCGCTGGCGGCCGTCCTCGCGGACGACCGAATTCCGAACCAGGACGCGATCGCGCTGGCGCCGACCGTCGGCTGGATCCTGCTCGGCTGCGCCGCCTTCGTCGCGCTGATCTTCGCGCTGCAGGGCGAGCGCTGGCGCCGGTTCTGGCTGACCAGCGAGGACCCGCGGCCGATCGCGCTGTTTCGCGTCGTGTTCGCGTTCCTCTGCATCTGCAACATCAACGACCTGTGGGAGTACTTCGAGTTCCTGTTCACCGATGAGGGGCTGTTCCTCAGCGACGCCGCGCGCCAGCAGATCGCGGCCGGCCAGTTCAAGGGCTTCGGCGAGGGCGGGGCGGAGCCCTACGGCTTCTTCGACGCGTCCGCGTGGCTCGAGTATATGCGCGGCAGCAAGTACTCGCTGCTGTACTTCTACGACACGCCGCGCGCGATGTGGATCCAGCTGATCGCGTTCCACGCGGTCACGATCGCGTTCATGCTCGGCTGGAAGACCCGCGTGATGGGCGTCCTGAGCTTCTTGCTCATGAACAGCTTCTTTCTGCGCAATCACCTGTTCTGGGAGGGCACCGAGCTGGTCTATCGCGTGTTCTTCTTCTACCTGCTGCTCGCGCGCAGCGGGCACGCGTACAGCGTCGACAACTGGCTGCGCTGCCGCAAGCTGCGGCGGGAGGGCCGGCTCAGCGAGCCGGGGGGCCCGGGCGGCGGAGCAGGTGCGCCGCCGAGCCCGGAGCACCCGCAAGGGCTCGCGGCGATCTATCGCCTGATCCCGACGTGGCCGCGGATGCTGATGGTCTGCAACCTCGGCGTGCTGTACTGCTATACGGGCACCGTCAAGAACGGGTGGGTGTGGGCCAGGGGCGACGCGCTGTATTACGCGCTCAACATGGACCACTTCTATCGCTTCTATCCCCAGGAGGCGTCGTCGATCCTCGGGCTCAACCTGTTTCGGCTGGCGACGTGGATCACGCACTGGTGGGAGGCGACTTTCCCGCTGATGATCGTCGGGCTCGTGACCCGCTGGGCGATCCGCGAGCATCTGCCGCCGCTGCAGGGCGCGCGGCTGTGGGCCGTGCGCGGCGCCTGGCTGGGCTTCGGGCTGATGACGATGCTGCTGGTGATCGTCGCGTTCCCGGTCCATTACGCGCACGCTCCCGGGGGCCCGACGCTGGCCCGCGTGCAGCTGTACTTCGCGCTCGGCTGGAGCGCGATGCTGGCGACGGTCGGCGGGCTGTGGTGGGCGCTCGGCACCGGTCGCATGGCGGTGAAGATCCGCGGGACGCGGTATGTGCTGGACCGCGAGTGGTTCTGCAGGTGGTTCCTCGGCCGGCGCGTGTGGCTCACCCTCGGGCTGATGTTCCACGGCAACCTGCAGGTGCTGATGAACATCGGCATGTTCGCGCCGATCATGATGTCGACGTATCTGTTCTGCCTGCAGGGCGACGAGCCGGCGCGGATCCTGCGGTTCTTCGGGCGGGGCCTCGCGCGCATCGGCGTGCCGATGCCGGCCTCGGTGGTGCGCGGCGATCCGCCGGTGCCGGCCGAGGACCGCACGCTGCCGCAGCTGCACCGCGACGATCGGCGGTTGTCGCCGGCGCTGGTCAACGGGCTGCTCGCGCTCGCGGGGCTCGGCGTGTTCCTGCAGGCCGGGCCGGTGGTGCCGTGGATCAAGCGCGAGCTGCTCGGCATGACCGAGCCGCCGACGCTGACCGGATTGCACTTCGGGTGGACGGTCGCGGCGATCGCCGGGATCCTGATCGCCGTCACCTACGCGCAGGGCCACCGCGGGACCCGGAGGTTCGGGCTCAGGCTCGGCGCGCTGATCGTCGCGCTCGTCGCCTACGCGCTGCTGATGGGG
>Ga0075163_10001609_pt1 | contig 30523 bp, 34 predicted proteins | sample JI1023141ADNA_FD_71478 | JGI IMG/M metagenome (GOLD analysis project Ga0075163, IMG submission 71478) | Wastewater effluent complex algal communities from Wisconsin, to seasonally profile nutrient transformation and Carbon sequestration -... | ecosystem: Engineered > WWTP > Effluent > Algae...
AAACTTCGACTTTCTCATGGCTACAGTGAGGTTGAAAGTAGCCCCTTGCCGATCGCTGCGCGCAAAAGCCGCGCAGCCAACCTCCAGTTACGATCGGACCGATCTTAGGGAAGCCTACACTCCCTTCTTGCCTATTCAAGGAGCAACAAGCAAAGCGCAGAGCATATTAACTCGTTCGTTGCACGAAGCGCTGACTTAAAGGACCTGAAGTCAGGTGGCTACCGAGTTATCTATGAACCCGAATTCGCTTACGAGTACAACTTCCTTTAGTACTTGGTCGGATGCGGACCTGCGTCTGTGACCTCTCGCCTTCAAGCCAGCGCAGGGTCTTCCATCCCCGAAGACCCTGCGCTTACCGGCTAATATGCCGTTGACCGCTACCCCTGCTCCCGCGTCCCGTTCCAATCGATGCGGCGGCTTACCCACATGACCAGGGCCAGGGTGATGAAGAGGCCGATGCTGCCGAAGAGCAGGGCGTAGTCCTGTTGGTGGATGAGGGCGAACATGAAGCCGAAGACCAGCAGCATGATGAGGCCCAGCAGTTGCGAGGCGCGCCGCACCTTGAACACGCTGTGCGCATACACCACCACCAGGCCGATGACCGCTACCGCCGAGAGGATGTAGGCCTTCGCAAAACCCAAGTGCTCGCTGATGGCGATGAGCAAGGTGTAGAAGATGCATAGCGCGAAGCCCACCAGCAGGTATTGGATGGGGTGGATGCGCAATTGCTGCAGCACTTCCACGAAGAAGAAGACCAGGAAGACCAGCACGATCAGCATGAGGCCGTACTTGCTGGCGCGTTCGTTCTTCTGGTACTCGTCCACCGGTTGCATAAGCCGCACGCCGAAGGCACTGGCTTCGATCGCTTCGCGGCGGCTGTCCTCGAACTCCTGTGGATAGGAGCGGTTCAAATGCAGCACGGTCCATTTCGCGTTCAGTCCTGCCGTGGCCTTGCTGCTGTCCTGCGGATCGGGCAGGAAGGCGCCGTTGTAGCTCGGGTCCTTCCACGAGCTGGTGCAGGTGGCGCGCGTCACCTTGCCCACCGGCACCAGGTTGTAGCTGCCACTGCCGTTGATAGTGAGCACGCCATCGAACTCCAAGGGCATACCCAGTTGTGTGCTGTCCAACGGGAAGGGCGCACTAAGGCCATTGCCAACGATGTCCGTGTTCGAGAGGCCGGGTTCGAACTGTACAGTACGCCCGCCGATGCGCAGGGCCACCTGTTCCTTGATGCTGCGCAGGTCGCTGATGCCGAGCACCAGCTGGGCCTCTTCCCACCGCAGTCGATAGCCGCTCTTGAGGCCATCGGCCGGCAGCGGCGCAAAGGATCCAGTGAGGTGCGTGCGGCTGCTGTACACGGCCACATCGTAGATGCCGCGGTGTTTGGTATAGGGATCCAGCACGGCATCGGCGTTCAGCGCTTGCGGCAGGAAGTGCGCGTAGTGGATGTCCATGCGCGTGACCATGCCGCTGCCATCGCCCGCTTGCACACGCACCGGCACTTCGTACGGCACATCGATCACCGGACCGGTGATGGTCTGCGCGCCGCCCCAATCGGCACTGATGCTGGCTTCGGCCTCCTGCTTGCGGCCGGCGCGTTCGCTGATGAGTTCGCGGACCATCGTCAGCGGGATCAACAGCAGGAGAATGAGGATCGCCACCACCGCCGCGCGGAAGGTGAGCGAGCGGCGCAACCAGCCTAGGCGCGGCTGGCGGGGAAGTGGTACGGAGGGAATGGGAGCTACAGGTGGGAGTGGTGGTTGTTCGGACATGGTGGTGGACCGTTGGTGGTGTTGTGGACGCCAACGGTGCGCTGTGCGCGAGCCGTATCGTTTTGTGATTTTTTGGGTGAAGACGATCGCGTTTATAATTGGCGTCATCATCGAGCGTGCCATTTTCCAAGGGCCTGATGGACATGATTATCTTCGTTGCATGCCCCCGAAGAAGAAAAAGGCGTTGCCTGCTCTGAAGCCGGTCGCCCGCCGTGTGCGAGCACCAAAGCGCGCACGGGCTGTGAAGAAGACGGCCGCCCCGGTCAAGACCCTGCGCAAGGTGTTTGCGGACAAGAGCATTTTCGGAGCATTACCAGGTATGACGGAATGGGCATTGCCTTTGCTGAAGGAGTTGCGCGATAAATAGTCCAACTTCATGGTGGCTGATGCGTGAGCTTTCATAAGGATGAAGAATGCTCTCCGCGCAGTAGAATACCTCGAATCCATTTTGGGACCTAAGCCCAAACCGCAATGGCAGCTGCCGTGAATGCAGTAGAAGCGATGAGCCATGGATAAAGGATGTGCCTAAGCTCATGTCTTCTTTTCCAGAACATTACTAGGAACAAGACGGTCAATGGCCAAATAGCACACGAGAACAGGATCATCCCGATGACTGGGAGCATTATCAATCCCATGCCACCATCAGAATTCCATACTACATATACCAGATAGCCGAGTACACCAAGGCCGATTACGGAGTATGTCGTCAGAATGAGTTTGCGTGGCTCTGGCACGAGTGAAATGTAACATCCAAAGCCCTCCGCAACCCGCCTGCCACGGATGCCTTCGCATCTTCGCACCATGCCCCGCGTCACTTCTCCGATCGAGCCACTTGCGAAAGCCCGCGCCTACTGCGCCCGGCAGGAGCGCTGCCAGCAGGAGGTGCGCGACAAGCTCTACGCATGGGAGCTGCATGGGCGCGAGGTCGAGGGCATCATCAGCCAGTTGATCGGCGAAGGCTTCCTCAACGAGGCGCGCTTCGCGGAGCACTATGCGGTGAGCAAGTCACGGCAGAAGGGCTGGGGGCCGCGCAAGATCCAGGCTGCGCTGAAGCAGAAGCAGGTCAGCGAGCCGTGCATCCGTGCGGCGCTGAAAGCCATCGATAAGGGTGAACAAGAGGATCTGTTGAAGAAGCTTGTCGCAAAGCGATGGGAAAAGGAGAAGGAACCGAAGCCCTTTCTGAAGCGGCAGAAGGTGATGGCCTATTTCCTGCGGAAGGGCCACGGTCCGGAGGAGATCGAACGATGTCTGAAAGAGGCTGGATAGGTCTTCACGGCGCTACGGGCACCCCTGCTCCTTGGATGCCGCGTACCCCGCCCGTGCCCACGGCGATCACGGTCTTGATGGTGCTGATGGTGTCCTTCTTCTTTTGCGCACGCACCTGCTGGTAGTAAAAGCACTCCGAAAAATCGGGGTCGTCGGTGAGTGTTTTGGGAATGCCGGGGATCTGCGTCGCGGTGCTGAAGGAATCCCAATACATCCTGGCGTAGATCACCCCCAACGCACAAGGGGAAAGGTCGCGTACCTGAGGTTTCAGCTTGACCTTTTGCCCGGTGTGTTCATTGAACACGTGTTGTCCCCCGAGATCGACGAGCATGAGAACATCCGCTCGTGGCATGTCCCCGCCACCGATGAAGTGGATCTGGTCCTTTGTCCATGTCACACCCCTTGGTGCGGATAGTGTGTCCCCATTCCGCAGGACGATCAAGGTGCCGGGGGATGTGATGTCCACATCGCTCCTCACCCCATCCAACGGACTTGCTTCCTCGACGACCTCGATCTCCACATCGGCACTCTTCTCAACATCCACCGCGCGAGCGGGACAATGTGCCGTGAAGCACCGCATCCATTCATTCGTGGAAAGGCTGTCGAGCAAGGGGTCTGCGACCTGGGTCCCCGGTTCTGCCTTCACGTACTTGATGCCGAACAATGCGGCGCGTCGACAGAGTGGATCGGTTTCCTCGAGCTTCGTCCTGCTCATGTTCATTCCGGGCAGTGGGAACTGATAGATGTGCTTGCCCGATGTCATGCAGAGCACATCCTTCTTGGCCACCCGTCCACCGGGGAAGCCGAGGGAATCGCCCTTTGTGTAGTACTCCTTGACCTGAAGTGTATCGCCACGCTCCATGACGATCCGGTACTGGGCTGTTGACCGTGACTGGCCGAGGATCAATACGATGGCAGCCAGGAAGAGGCGGTGGTCCATGAGGGAAAGATAGTCGCTGGCGACCTCCTGATATGTGCTTGCCATTGTGCCACCTACTTTTGCCGCCCAATGATCACCATCGACAAGATCGACGCACTCAACGAGCGCCTGGAGGCCCTCAAAGGCTACCTGGACATCGAGGAGAAGCGCGGCCGCGTCCTGGAGGAGGAGAAGTACACGCTGGACCCCGAGTTCTGGAACGACCAGAAGAAGGCCCACGTGGTGATGCACAAGATCCGCGAACTGAAACGCTGGGTCGGTCTTTACGAGGTGGTGAAGCGCGAGATGGACGACCTCGGTGTGATGTTCGACTTCTGGAAGGCGAAGGAGGTTAGCGAGGAGGAGGTGGACGCCCAGTTCAAGAAGGCCAGCGACGCGCTCGAGGAACTCGAGTTCAAGAACATGCTCAGCGCCGAGGAGGATCCGCTGAACGCCGTGGTACAGATCACCGCCGGGGCGGGTGGAACCGAGAGCTGCGACTGGGCCGGCATGCTGCTGCGCATGTACCAGATGTGGGCCAAGAAGAACGGCTACGAGACGCGCACGCTCGACTACCAGGACGGTGAAGGCGCGGGCATCAAGCAGGCCACCATGGAAGTGGATGGCGAGTTCGCCTTCGGCATGCTGAAGAGCGAGAACGGCGTGCATCGCCTGGTACGCATCAGTCCGTTCGATAGCAACGCGCGCCGCCATACGAGCTTCGTGAGCGTGTACGTGTTCCCGCTGGTGGACGAGACCATCGACATCGACATCAACCCGGCGGACATCACCTGGGATACCTTCCGCAGCGGTGGTGCCGGTGGCCAGAACGTGAACAAGGTGGAGACCGGTGTGCGCCTGCGCCACGGACCAACGGGCATCGTGATCGAGAATACCGAAACGCGCAGCCAGCTGGACAACAAGACCAAGGCGTTGCAATTGCTGAAGAGCCAACTCTACGAAGCGGAGCTGGAAAAGCGCCGCAGCAAACGCAGCGAGATCGAGGCCGGTAAGAAGAAGATCGAATGGGGCAGCCAGATCCGCAACTACGTACTACAGCCGTACAAGCTGGTGAAGGACGTGCGCACCGGCTACGAGACCAGCAGCACCGATGATGTACTGGATGGCTACATCGACGAGTTCCTAAAAGCGTTCCTGATGCAGCAGGGGCAATCACAAAAAGTCTGATAGGCGCTTATCGAAGCGCCGTAAGGGCGCGAGATCTCGCGCCCAAACAACAGGAATATGGAATACCGCATCGAAAAAGACACCATGGGCGAGGTGAAAGTCCCCGCCGACAAATACTGGGGCGCACAGACCGAGCGCAGCCGCAACAACTTCAAGATCGGCCGACCGGCCAGCATGCCGCTGGAGATCATCCGCGCGTTCGCCTATCTGAAGAAGGCCGCGGCATTGACCAACGTTGAACTGGGCAAACTCCCGAAGGAGAAGAGCGACCTCATCGGCAAGGTGTGCGATGAGATCCTCGAAGGCAAATTGGATGAGCAATTCCCGCTCGTGATCTGGCAGACCGGCAGCGGGACCCAGAGCAACATGAACCTGAACGAGGTGATCGCCTACCGGGCACATGTGGTCAATGGTGGCAAGCTCACCGACGAGCAGAAGGTGCTGAACCCGAACGACGACGTCAACAAGAGCCAGAGCAGCAACGACACCTACCCGACGGCCATGCACATCGCGGCCTACAAGCAGGCGGTGGAAGTGACCCTTCCCGGGGTGAAGAAGTTGCGCGATACGCTGAATGGCAAGGCGAAGGCCTTCGCCAGCATCGTGAAGACCGGTCGCACGCACTTCATGGATGCCACGCCGCTCACGCTGGGTCAGGAGTTCAGCGGCTACGTGCAGCAATTGGACAATGGCATCCGCTGCGTGAACAATGCCTTGGAGATGGTGCGCGAACTGGCGCTGGGCGGTACCGCTGTGGGCACGGGTCTCAACGCACCGAAAGGCTATAGCGTGCTGGTTGCGAAGAAGATCGCGGAACTGACCGGACTTCCCTTCGTGACCGCACCGAACAAGTTCGAATCGCTCGCCGCGCACGATGCCATGGTGGAGTTGAGCGGTGCGCAGAAGCGCATTGCTGTGTCCTTGATGAAGATCGCCAACGACATCCGTATCCTCAGCAGCGGCCCCCGCAGCGGCATCGGCGAACTGGTGATCCCGGACAACGAGCCCGGCTCATCCATCATGCCCGGCAAGGTTAATCCTACGCAGCCCGAGGCGCTCACGATGGTGTGCGCCCAGGTGATCGGCAACGATGTGGCCGTCAGCATCGGCGGCATGCAGGGCCACTTCGAACTGAACGTCTTCAAGCCATTGATCGCTGCGAACGTGCTGCTCAGCGGACGCCTGCTAGGTGATGCCTGCGTGAGCTTCAATGATCGTTGCGCAGAAGGCATCGAACCGAACAAGGCCGTGATCCAACGTCACCTGGAGAATTCGCTGATGCTCGTGACCAGCCTCAATCCGCACATCGGCTACTACAAGAGCGCCGAGATCGCGAAGAAGGCCCACAAGGAAGGCACCACGTTGAAGGCCGCAGCATTGGCGCTCGGGTACGTGAGCTCCGAGGACTTCGACACGTGGGTGGACCCTAGCAAGATGTGCAGCGAAGGCTAGGTCACGTTGTTCCTCGGTGATATTCCTCACCGGCGCGTACTGCTGATCTCCGTCCCTTTGCACATGATCTGGAAAGAGACGAAACTGTACAGCATCCTCGGGTTCAAATGCCCGGTTTGCCATGAGGCCGACTTTTTCCTTTCCCACCTGTACGACTTGAGCAAGACCGGGGACTTCCACGCGAATTGTCCGGTGTGCCGTACCAAGTTCGAGCGTGAGCCGGGCTTCTTCTACGGTGCCATGTATGTCTCCTACGCCATCGCAGTGGCCATGTTCGTGACCGTTTGGGTGGCCCTTGCGGTGCTGGCTCCGGAGATGGGTGCTTTGGGCCAATCCTTGGCCGTGATCGGGGTGTTGCTGCTGGGCAGTCCTTACTACTACGCCCTTAGCAAGATCATCTGGGCGAATATGTTCTTCCACTTCGATAGGACAAAAGCACCGGGATATGGCTCTGAGGTGGTGACTGAACGACCCTAGGTCATTGTGTGCTGTGCTACTTTGCACACATGTTCATCGACCCCCAACTGCAGCGTGAGTTCGAGAGTGTGGTGGTGCATCGCTCGTTGCCAGCCGGCACCACGTTGATGCGCGCCGGTGATCCCATCACCCACATCCCGATCGTCCAGAAGGGCAGCCTCCGCATCCTCGCGCAGGACCCAGAAGGCCGGGAACGGTTCCTGTACCACATCATGCCCGGCGAATCATGCGCCATGTCGCTCACCTGCTGCGGATCCAAACGAACGAGCAGTGTGATGGCGGTAGTGGAGGAGGATGCTGAGCTGTTGATGATCCCGGCCCGCTACATGGAGGAATGGATGGTGTACCCGGAATGGAGGCGCTACGTGAACGATACGCAGGCCCAACGGTTCGGCGAACTGCTTGAGACGATCGAAGTGGTAGCCTTCAGCAAACTCGATGAACAGCTCTGGAACTACCTGGTGAAACGCGTGCAAGCCACGGGCAACCACATCGTGAAGGTCACACACCAGGACATCGCACAGGAACTCAACTCACCGCGCGAAGTGATCACGCGGCTGTTGCATCAACTCCAACACGTTGGTCGTGTCACGATCTCCCGAGGCTCCATCGAAGTACACCTGTCGGCGGAATGGAAACCGTCTTCAGAGAAAGGGTTGTAGGATGCCCTGTAGTTGGGCTGCACTGATCACGCCCGACTTCCGCCAGACGATCTCTCCTTTCTTGAAAATGGCCAGGGTGGGAACGCCCCGCACGCCATAGGCTTGGGCGGCTGCCGGGTTCTTGTCCACATCGATCTTGATCACCGTTGCACGGTCGCCCACCATCCCCTTGAACTCATCCAGGATCGGTTTCATCATCTTGCAGGGCCCGCACCACTCGGCGAAGAAATCGACGACTACCGGCTTGTCACCGTTGATGAGCGTGTTGAAGGAAGGGCTCTTGGTCTCCATGGTCATGTGATCTCTTCGTAGCTGACGTTCGCAGGTACATACGGGGTCGATCCCTGTTCGATTCGGGTGCGTTGTGGCGGACACGAGGTGCCGCAACAACCCACGTTCAAGAGCGCCTGGAACCCGAAGAAGGCTGCTGCTGCGTAAGCCACGGGTTCGTGTTGTGCGATGCCTGCAAAAAGGAAGATGATGGCGAATGCGAGGCGGATCCAGCGCATCGCATGCCAGTTGGTCAAGAGGCGCGTTCTCATTGTTCCTTGACCAGTTGATCGACCTTGGTCCAAGGTCCGCCATTGTGTGCCATGAAGCCGTGGTCCTGAAGTATTTGCACAGCCTGCCCGCTCCGCATCCCGCTGCGGCAACACGCAATGATGGGTCTGGTCTTGTCCAATTTGTGGAGGTTCTGCGTCAGGATATCCAGTGGAATGTTGACCGAATCCTTCACGTGGCCCTGCTCGTACTCCGATGCAGTACGCACGTCAACTATGGTGCCGCCTTGCTCCAGCAACTGCTTCACGTCAACCTTGGGACCGAGCCCGAAGAGCGAGCGTAACATGGATCAGGAGATGTGGGGTTGTTCGCGCGCATCCTTTCCTGGAAGTGGTGGGGGAACTTTCGTCGGTTTTGTGAACGAGTTGACCAATAGGCCTCCCATTAGCGCACCGTACAAGGAGCTGTTCACCGGGCTGCTGGTGATCGCGCAGCCGTTCGTGCAACCGAAGTAGTTCCAGTAGAGCCAGCCAAGACCAGCGCCTACCAGCACACCCAGTGCGGAGAAGATCACGGTGCGCTTCATTTCTTATTGCAGGTATTGATACCGAGAGGGGCATAGAGCGGGCAGAAGCTCATGAAGCTTGTGAGAAGGAACACGCCGGCCAGGACGAGGAGCACGATGCCCAAAGTGCCGGGGATCGTCCCCGTGAAGTACAGCACGGCGATCACTACGGCCAACAAAGTGCGCAGGATACGATCGGTGGTTCCCATGTTCGGTTTCATCAGTGTGGTGTTTGTGGAGCAAAGGTGCTGCGATATACTCTCGTTGATGGTGAGGATCGTCACCGATCGCCGAAAGATCCCGGGATAGGTTCGTTGCCCTGAAACCGAACCCATGGCCCATTTCCAGCTTCTTGTTATCGGTGGTGGCAATGCCGGACTCTCCGCTGCGGCCCACCTACTGCTGAAGTCACCAAAGACATCAGTGGGCATCGTAGAGCCTTCGGACAAGCACTATTACCAACCGGCGTGGACGCTTGTGGGAGGTGGTGCTTTCAATATCAAGGACACCGAACGCGAGGAGAAGGACTTCATACCAAAAGGTGCGGAGTGGATCAAAGACCGTGTGGAGTCGTTCCAGCCCGAAAAGAACGAGGTCACCTTGGCCAGTGGTGCAGTGATCGGCTATGATCAGTTGTTGGTGTGCCCTGGTATCCAGCTCGACTGGTCGGCGGTGAAGGGGTTGCCGGAGAGCCTCGGCAAGAACGGCGTTACCTCCAACTACAGTTTCCAATATGCGCCATACACGTGGGAGTGTATCAAGGGGTTGAAGAAGGGGAAGGCCATTTTCCACAACCCGCACACGCCGGTGAAGTGTGGTGGTGCGCCGCACAAGATCATGTACCTCGCTGCTGACCACTGGCGCAGGGAAGGTGTGTTGAAGGACATGGACATCCAATACTGGAGCGGTGGAACAAAGCTCTTCGCCGTGCCACGGTATGAGAAGACCTTGTTGAAAGTGGTGGAGCGTGGGGGTATCAAGCTCAATTTCTTCTGGAAGCTCGAAGAGATCGATGGGCCGAACAAGCGGGCGCGTTTCGTTGGCTTCGGGGAAAAGAACAAGGATGAAGTACAATGGGTGGACTATGACATGATCCATGTAACACCACCGCAGAGCGCACCGGACTTCATCAAGAAAAGCCCATTGGCCAACGCGGCCGGTTGGGTGGATGTGGACAAGCACAGCCTCCAACACGTGAAGTACAAGAACGTGTGGAGCATCGGCGATGCGGCCGGGCTTCCTACGTCCAAGACCGGCGCCGCCATACGCAAGCAAACACCCACGGTGGTGGCGAACATGCTCGCGGCCATGGCCAACAAACCCTTGCCCGCGGACTACAACGGATATACCTCGTGCCCATTGATCACCGGATACGGCAAGCTGGTGCTCGCAGAGTTCGACTACGACAATAAACCCCAAGAAACGTTCCCCATCGACCAAAGCAAAGAGCGCTGGAGCATGTACCAACTGAAGCGCGAGGTGCTCCCGCGGTTGTACTGGAACTTCATCCTGCGGGGCAGGGCACAAGGCTGACCGACAAAAGAACCCGAATACACATGAAGCAGATCTTTTTACTTCTCGCCATTCTTCCATTGCTCGTCACCGCACAGTACTTCAACGGCCGCCAGTTGGTGTTGGAGGAAGTGACAGTGCCGGAGATGCCTGCGCTTCACTCCTTCGCATGGGGACAACACGATGGTCAGTGGTTCCTCATCGGGGGGCGCACGGATGGCCTCCATCGTCGGCAGCCTCCTTTCGCTTTCCTCGCCACCGGTAACAACCTTAGTGCTTATGTGGTGGATCCAGTGACGCAGCAGGTCTGGTCCGCGCCGCTCTCCACACTTCCCCAGTCCTTGCAAGAGCAGTTGCAGAGCACGAACATGGAGTTCGAGCAACGCGAAAGCACGTTGTACTGTGTTGGAGGATACGGCTATTCACCTACAGCAGCGGATCACATCACCTATCCGAACCTTACCGCGATCGATCTGGCAGGGGTGATGGACGCCATTCGCAACGCACAACCCATCGCCCCCTTCTTCCGGCAACTGACCGATCCACGCATGGAGGTCACGGGTGGCCAGATGCGCTTGCTCAACGATCGGTTCCACCTGGTCGGTGGTCAGCGTTTCATCGGCCGGTACAACCCGATGGGTCCGGATTTCGGACCGGGATTCATCCAGGAGTACACCAATGCCCTACGCCGATTCGCGATCGATGATGATGGCGTCTCATTGGCGATAAGCGACTACCTGGAAGTCGAGGATACGGTGAATTTGCACCGCCGGGACTACAACCTGCTGCCGCAGATCTTCCCGAACGGCGAGGAGGGGTTGACCGCGTTCACAGGTGTTTTCCAGTACGTAGAGGATGTTCCCTGGCTGAACACTGTCGACATTCTAGGTGCTGAAGTGACCGCAGTGCCGGCGTTCGAGCAATTGCTGAACCAGTACCACAGTGCCCATGTGGGCCTCTACGATGAGGATGCGAACGCCATGCGGTCGCTGTTCTTCGGTGGTATCGGCCGGTACTATTTCGATGCGAATGGAACGTTGATGGATGACGTCAATGTACCCTTCGTGAATACCATCAGCCTGGTCCAACGCGATGCTCAAGGCTCCATGCTCGAAGCACAGGTAGGAGCGATGCCCGCCCTGCTCGGCGCCGGTGCGGAGTTCGTCCCGTGGCCGGGAACACCGCAGAATGCCAACGGGATCCTACTACAACATGCGTTCGTGGGCGACACCATCGTGTTGGGTCATATGGTCGGTGGTATCGAGAGCACGGCGGGCAACATCTTCTTCATCAACACTGGCGTTCAGAGCGAGGCTTCGTCGCGCCTCTTCCGTGTGCTATTGGTAGATCCTTCGCTTTTGGTGCCAACGACAGAAGCTACTGCCGCAGATATCCGGTTACGCAGAGAGGGTGAGCTCATGCACGTTTCGGTCGGTGCGGGCGTGGTGGGTGCATACAGTGTGGTCCTGCTGGATACGGTCGGCCGCACAGTGCAGGTGTTGTCAGCCCGAACAGATGGTGCGGAGCGATCCTTCGACCTGGACCTGCGAACCTTGGTACCGGGTGCGTACATAGTTGAACTGCGCGGAACACGCATAACGCTTTCGGAGCGGTTCATGCGTTGACGTTACCGCCCGTGACCAGTGACATTCATCACCTCCTTCAGACCCAAAGTGTCGTCTCTTTGTACCCGCAATCAACACTTCCATGGAAACGATCAACAACATGCCACGCATCGGTGACCAAGCGCCCGACTTCGAGGCACTTACCACAACTGGTCCGCTGAAGTTCAGCGAGTATATCAAAGGTGGTTGGGCCATCCTCTTCTCGCACCCTGCGGACTTCACACCCGTGTGCACCACGGAGTTGAGCGGCTTCGCGCAGAACAAGGAGTGGTTCACAGCACGCAATACCAAGCTCATCGGTGAAAGCATCGATAGCATCCACAGCCACATCGCATGGGTGCAGGCCGTGCGTGAGAAGACCGGTGTATACATGGACTTTCCCATCATCGCCGACATCGACATGAAGGTGGCGAAACTCTATGGCATGTTGCACGAGAATGCGAGCAACACCGCCGCTGTGCGCGCTGTGTTCTTTATCGATCCCAAGGGGATCATCCGTCTGGTGATGTATTACCCGCTGAACGTCGGGCGTAACATGGATGAGATCAAGCGTGTGCTGGAAGCGATGCAAACGGCCGACGCCAACGGATGTGCGATGCCGCTGAACTGGAAGAAAGGAGAGAAGGTGATCGTGCCGCCACCCAAGACGCTGAAAGACCTCGATGCACGCTTGAGCGAGAAGGGCATCGAACTCATCGACTTCTACCTCGCAAAAAAGGAACTCGAGATGGCCTAGGTGGTGGTGTGCCATCCTGAGTGCGGTGAAGGCTCCTTCGGGGGCCTTCACTTTTTCGTATGGTGATGATCATTACACTAGACCCATTTCCTGACGATCATCACGAACAGGCCCTTTCCGTGACCGGACATTTGTGTTGAACGAGGCCGGGAACGGTCACAATACGAACGAACCATGACCATCAAACAGATCTACACCGGTTGTATCGCACATGCTGCGTACTACCTCGAAAGCGACGGCGAAGCGGCCATCTTCGATCCGCTGCGTGAAGTGCAACCGTACATCGATCGCGCCGCTGCGGACGGGGCGAAGATCAAGTATGTCTTCGAGACGCACTTCCATGCCGACTTCGTGAGCGGCCATTTGGATCTGGCGAAGAAGGCCGGTGCCACTATTGTTTATGGTCCCACGGCAAAGCCCGGGTTCGAAGCCCATGTGGCTACCGATGGTGAGATGTTCAGCATCGGGAAGGCGAAGGTGAAAGTGATCCATACGCCCGGACACACGATGGAAAGCACCACTTACCTGGTTATCGACGAGAACGGCAAGGAACATGGCATCATCACCGGCGATACGCTCTTCATAGGTGATGTGGGGCGCCCCGATCTGGCGCAACACGTGATCGCGGACCTCACGGAGGACAAGCTTGCGGGTCACCTCTTCGATTCGCTCCGCAACAAGATCATGCCGTTGAGCGACGACCTTATCGTGTACCCGAACCACGGTGCCGGCAGCGCGTGCGGCAAGATGATGAGCAAGGAGACCACCGACACGCTCGGCAACCAGAAGCGCACCAACTACGCGCTGGATCCGAAGCTTACGAAAGAGGAGTTCAAGAAGGTGCTGCTAACCGGCCTTACGCCGCCTCCGGGCTACTTCCCGAAGAACGTGCTGATGAACATCCAAGGCTACGAAAGTCTCGATGTGGTGATGGCCCGCGGGAAGCGTGCATTGAGCCCGAGCGACTTCGAGGTCGTAGCGAACGAAGAACGTCCACTGGTCCTGGATACACGGCCGGCCGCAGTGTTCGCCCAGGGCTTCATCCCGAACAGCGTCAACATTGGCCTTGACAGCAACTTCGCCATGTGGGTTGGCGAGATGATCCCCGACATCAAGCAAACGATCCTGCTCGTTACCGAACCCGGGAAAGAGGAGGAGAGCATCATCCGTTTGAGCCGCGTGGGTTACGACAACACCATCGGTTACCTGGAAGGTGGATTCAATGCATGGCAGAAGGCTGTTAAGGAAGTGGATTCGGTGAAGCGTATCACGGCGGAGGAGTTCGCGAAGCGCTATCCCGAAAAGCCGATCGTCTTCGATATGCGTAAGAAGAGCGAGTTCGAGAGCGAGCATGTGGAAGGTGCGATCAACGTTCCATTGAACATGATCAGCCAACATCTTGCGGAATTCCCAAAGGACAAGCCCTTCATCCTGCACTGCGCCGGTGGTTACCGCAGCATGATCGCCGCCAGCATCCTGAAGCAACGCGGCTGGGAGAACTTCGTGGACGTGGAGAGCGGGTTTGCCGGGATCAAGAAGACCGGCGTTAAGGTCACCGAGTATGTGTGTCCCACAACGCTGCTCTGAACGGAACGGTAGATGAACGAAAAGCCCCGGTCGCAAGGCCGGGGTTTCTCATTTCAGTTACCCTGATCTATCGCAAGAGAAAGTGTGACGTGCCTTGGGTCGAACTGCATCTGCTCCACATGCCCCATCCAGTCGCGGTCGGTGGTGATCGCATGCACATGGATGTTCGTATCGTGGTGCGTGAATACCGCCTTGTGCTTGGTGGAGAAGAAGCCGATGATGTCCATCACGCGGCCCTCCGAGTGGTAGGCCTTGTTGTGGCGGTGCGCGTCGTCCGGGCCGTTCACTTCGCTACCCATCGGTACGTCCACGATGTGTACATCAACCGAGGCAATGATGCCGTGGATGAGGAATGCGAAAGGCCTTCCGATGTCGGCGAAGCGCACCGTGAGGTAGGCATCGAGCGTTGGCAGGTCGACCACGCTGTCCGGTAGTGCCACCGGGGTCCATTCCGCAACGTGTTGATGCACGAAAAAGGGCGCGCGCACTTCGGTCCGTTGCACCACCTGCATGCCTTGTTCTTTTTCCACCGCGGACACGAACACGATCCCATCGAGCAACAGCACTTCACCGCGCAGGTATGCCAATGGACCGATGCCATAGGTGCCAGGCTTCGCGATGCTATCCAGTTGGATCAGCCCTTCAAGTTGCCCATTGAACATGGTGTTGCGCATCGCACCGGTCGGGATCACTGGACCATTTTGGGCAGTGCACACTGCGCCTACGAAGGCGTTGACGATCACAAGCAGCGTGAACTGCTTCCAATTGTGGCGCAGGCCAAGCTGGGCTACCGTCAGGGTCATGCTCGAAAGCTACGCCCTGCGCTTTATTCTACAGGTTTGCCTGCGCTGCTCCATGCTCCGATACCACCCTCAAGGTCCACCACATCGGTGAAGCCTTGGGTGACCAGGAATTGTCGAGCGGCATCGCTTCGTCGGCCCGATGCGCAGTACAGAAGCACGGGTTTCGACTTGTCCAGTTCGGGTACGGCGGCTTCCAGTTGGCCGCTTGTCCAATCCAGGTTGCGGGCATGTGCAAGATGACCACTGCTGAACTCACCAGCGGTGCGCACATCGAGCAGTTGGGCACCAGCATCGTCCAGTCGTTCTTCAAAAGCCTCCACTGCCATGCTTCCACCGCCCGGTTGCAGTGGTGTACATGACACTAGGAAAGCAACTGAGGCAAGAAGGAGAAGGCGCATGGTGTTGGGGTTTATGAGAAATGAACGGCCGCGCAACTGCGCGGCCGTCAAACCTGCTATTGCATGGTTACTTCAGGTTGTTCACGCTGGTCCACGGTCCGCCGTTGTACACATCGTAGCCTGCTTGTTTCAATACATCCGCCGCCATTCCGCTGCGGGCACCACTGCGACAGCAGGTGATCACCGGCTTGTTCTTGGGGATCTTTTGCAATTGGCCTTGCAGCCGATCCAGCGGGATGTTGATGGAGCCTGGCACATGACCGCTTCGGTATTCATCAGCGGTACGGACATCCACGATCGTGGCGCCTTCTTTGATCTTCTGCGAGAGGTCCACCTTGGGACCACCGAGGCCGAACAGTGTCTTGAACATGATCTGTGTTGTTGTGTTTTGGCAGTGCAAAGGTCCGGCAAGGGGAAGCCGCCGTCCGTGAGAGAGGTCACAGAACGCTAGAACACGTAATTGATGATCAGGTCCGCGTGTAGCATGTCCACCTTGTTGATGGACTGGCGTTCGGTGAGGTCGGTGTCCAGCGGGAGCTTTGCGAGCACCAGAAGCTGTGCAGCAACGCCTTTCCAACCGCCGGTGAACTGGTACTGTGCGTTCACGTCGAACTGTGAGTAGGATGGCATCGCATACTTGTTGAGCCGTGCATCGGTGAGTTCCGGCATCCGGTAGACGCCGCCGTCCACCTGGATGCGCCATCCATTGTCCGCTTTCCAGATCAGGTTCAGTGAAGCCGCGTTCACATCACCAGCGCCTTCGTTGCGCTCGCGCGGCAGGAAGGTGAACAAGGGGTCACGTCCCCATTCACGCGGCATCAGGTAGCGGCCATGTGCGGTTATCCGTGTGTAGTTCAGTTGCCAGCGGAATTTGCCGAGGACGTTGCGCAAGCGACCACTGAACGCCCACGAGGCTTCGCTCGACGGCATATAGGCGATACTGTCAAGGGCGAGTGTGCCGCGCGTGGCCGGATCCTGGCGAATGGCCATGGCCGAGGCGCTCCATCGGTCCTCCCGTCCTCCTGCATCAACCTGCAACAAGGCCGAGTTGAAGACATTCTCGGTGTACACATCCCACGCCGTGGCGCTCACCTTGCGCCCCAACGCCTGTTTCATCGAGAAGGCGAAAATGCCAGCGCTCTCGATGTGGTCGCCGTATGCGGAAGCCTTGCCATGGATGTCGCGACCGACCGGATTGATGTCCATGCTTTCGGATACCACGTACCACCCACTGGTGCCGCGCGGCGAGATCCGGTAGATCCAGCCACCTTCAAGTACGGTACCCTGTTGCATGCGATGCTTCGCCCACAGACCCTCGAAGAGGCTGGGGTGCATCCTGCCGTCCTGGGCGTTCAGGAAGGGCGTGTTCAGCGACTGCTTGCCGAAGATGACATTGCTGCGTCTGCCGGGTGAAAGCCAGTCAAGCTGGAATTCCTGAAGATAGGCGACGTCGTTCCTGGTGCGTGGATCCGTGATGTCGAATAGCCCGATCTCGTAGCGGCTCGGCTGACCGGTCACCGGATCGGGAAGGGTAAGATCGCTGGAGGCCAGATCGAAGGTGTACCCGCCGCTCAGTTTGGATCGTAGTCCTTTCCAACGTTGCGAGCTGAAGCCCAGGGTGCCTCCAAAGGCCACGGCATGGAAGTCTGCTGGCGTGCCATCGTTCAGGGTCACCATGTTGTACTGGCGGAAGCGGCCTTCCACTTCGCCGTGCTTCATGATGTCGTAAAGTGTGCTGCTTCCCCGCAGGCTATCGTTCGATGGGATGTCGTGCTCGCTCTGTTGCGCCTTGCTCGGGAACACGAAGACGACCAGTAGGACAAGGGCCAGGCTCCACCGACCGCTTTGCGATCGGTCCATCACTGCATTCTGCATGCGTCAGAAACCCGCTTTGATGTAGCTCCAGCCGTCCTCCTGCCGCTCCACGATGTGGATGATCCCGGCCTTCACATGGCCTGCTTCGGCCAGCACCTTGGCAGGGTCGAGGTTGCGCTCGCGGATGGTGTTGTCGCAGGCCAAGAACACGATGCCCTGCGCGGCGAACTCCTTCAATTTCCCTTGCACAATGCTTCGATCGCTCATCAGCATGTCCATTCCGGGACCGTGGCACACCACCTCGATCTGCATGGTGGGAGCGGCCTCCTTCATGTTCTTGAACTGCTTCATCAGGTTCTTGTATACCAGCGTATCACCGCTGGTGAGCTGCATGATGATGCGGTGCTGGCGCTCGGTCTGTTGGGCGAACGCGACGCTACTGACGAGCAGTGCGAAGAGGAGGAGGAGCTTCTTCATGGGGCAAATGTCCGGTGGCAGCGTTGAGCGGTCTGTGACCTATCTCACACAACTCAGCGGAATTCGTAGTCGTACCCTTCGAGTTGGCTCAGCAAGGTCTGCGGCGCATCGGTAGCAGTGATCCGTCCTTCCACTTTCGGAGCCACTGGTGAGAACGCCCCGAAGTACTCCCGCAGGATGTTGTGCATGGTGGCGTTGGCACGGCGCGGGTTGGAGACTTTCTCCAGCCTGCACAATGTGTCGTTCGGGTCGCCTTCACGCTCGCAAGCCGCGATGAGGTAAGTCCGCTTCAGGTCGATGGGCTTCTTGCCCACTTTGATCCAGTTCACGCGCTTGCCCATGTCTTTGTTCATGGTGAAGTTGGCCGTCATGCCCTTGAAGCGCACCACCCAACCACCAAAGCGTTTGGCAGGATCCTTCGCGAAGACGTTGTGCAACTCCTTCTCCAACCAGTCCCATAGTTGCTGACCGGTCGCCTCGCCGTACTTGGCTTCGCTGTCCACCGGGATCATGCTCCAGATGTTGTCGTTGGTGATCGGCGTGGGCGTCCTGCCATCGGCCACGATCGGCGGGCAGAAGCGGAAGCCGTTGCTGATGGCGACCTCGGGCTTCAACTTCCACATGATGGCGTCCGTGATCAGGTTGTCCATCGGGTTCTCGATCACGTAATAGCGCACCAGCGTGTTCTTCGTGCTGCCCACCACCTTGCTCAGTTGCTCTTTGTAGGGCGCGCTCACTTCGTCCACGAGTTGAAGCATGCCTTGGTCAGCCGGATACTTCTCTGGATCCACATCGAGCAACTCGTAGTGGCTGTCCTTCACCTTGCCATCTTCCACCACCACATCCAATCTCGCAACGAACGATCCGAAGGCTCCCGGCTCGGTCACCTTGCTGTACTTGCCGTCGATGGGCTTGCGCACACGCTCGTGCGTGTCTGCACCGAGGATGAGGTCCGCGCCTTCCACCTCGGGCTTGTTCGCCAGATCCACTTGTTGTGCCAAGCCCATGTGCGTGACGAGGAAGACCATCGCACACTGCTCATAGTCGCGCAGGATGCGGATGTACTTGGCGACGTTCACTTCCGGCTTGGTGAACTGGATGCCATAACTGTACGCCGGCGATTGGCGCTTGGGCGTGAGCGGATCGTTGTAGCCGATGAAACCGATCTTGACACCAGCGACGCGCTTCGTCCAGTACGGTGGGAAGATCATTTCGCCTTTGAACTCGGCATTCTTGTCGGGCGTCGAGATCGAACCTTCGGGGTACGCCGCATGGAACATGTTCGCGCAGATCTTGTCGGCCTTGTAGGATCCGAGGTCCTTCAGCATCATCTCCTTGCCGTAGATCACCTCCCAGTTGCCGGGCAGTACCAGGTCGTACCCGATCCGGTCCATCAACGGTACCAACGCACGGCCTTCGCTCATCGCGGCCACGCCGCCGCCTTGGAAGCAGTCGCCGCCATCGATCACGATGGTGTTCTCCGGATCCTCGCTGCGCAGTGTGTCGATCATGGTCTTCAGCACACCGAAGCCGCCGCGTTTCTTGTACACGGGTTTGCCACCTTCCAGAAAGAACTCGTCGTGCGTGTTCAGCTGTGCATGGATGTCGCTCGTGTGCAGGATGGTGAACTTCTGCGCCTTGCCTTGCAGAACGGCCTTGCTCTTCACGAGTTCATCACGCCGATCGTTCAGCGCGCCCATCGCCAGGGTGGGACCGAGCGTCAGCCCAGCGCCCAAGGCCCCGAGCGAGCGCAGCATGCCGCGTCGCGAGATCCCGTTCGTCTCTTCGTGGTGCGCGTCGCAAGTGCAGCCGTCAGGGTGTTGGATGTCGCTCATGAGTTCACATTATCTGATCGTCTGATCATCTTATTTTCTCATCGCCTTCTTCGCTTCGGCGATCGGTCCGAACGGTCCGAACTTGTGTTGCACTTCAGGGATGCTGTCGGTGTAAGGGCCGAAGGGATGATCCGCAGGTTTACCCGTGATGTTCGGCCAATCTGCTGACAGGTCGCGATCGGGTCGCTGTTGTGAGTTCACGTACGCGGCCACGTCCCACGCCTCTTCATCACTGAGCTGCGGGATCTCCCACGTAACGCCCTGCGGCATGTTGTTCTTCACGTATCCAGCGAAGCGGCTCAAACGGTAGAGGCCCGCACCGATGTTGTAGCTGTGCTCTCCCCACAAGGGCGGGTATTGGTACGTGAGCCCGCTCACGGCTTTCACACCTGCGCCATCCTCCTTGTGGCAGCTCGCGCATTTTGCGGTGTAGATCGTTTCCCCGTGAACGGGATCGGCAGCACGGTCCATGAACTTCAATTCGGCAAGCCCGGAGCCCTTCGGCTTCTTGCCTCTCTCGATGCCCGTCCCGAGCCATTCCATGTAGGCCAGCATGGCCTGCATTTCGCGGCTGGTGCTATCGAGGGCAGTTCCATTCAAACTACGTTCGAAACAATCGTTGATGCGCTTCACCACCGTTTCATTGGCTCCACTGCGTTCACGGAACTTCGGATAGGTGCTCCACACCGCGCTGTAGTTGTTGCCCCACGGTCGTGTGCCAGCATCGAGGTGGCAGTTCTGGCAATTCATGCCGTTCGTCTGCTGGGACACGGTACCATTCGGTCCAAGGTAGCTGGCCGTGTTGCGGATCAGCTCGCGGCCATAACGCACCAATTCTTCGCGCTCTCCGCCTATATGTTCGATCAGTGTACTGTCCATGCCCATCCACAGACTGTCGGCAGCATAGCTCGCGATCATCGGAGGCGGTGGCTCGAACCACTTGCGTGGCGAAGCCATGAACGCAACGATCAACACGATAATGGTCACGGTGGCACCCTTCGCGATGCGCGGACCACGTTCATCGTACTGCGATCCTGCTCGCTCTTTAAGCACGCGGATCGCCTGATCGGTCACACTCTGCCACAGCAGGATGAGCAGCGCGATGATGAGCAGAACGATCGCTACGTGCATGACCGGTCGAAAAACTCAGTGCGGTAGCTTGTCGCGGAGCAACCCATACACCCACGTACCAGCCACCGCACTGACGAAGGTGACGATGATCACGCTGAATCCCGCACCCATTTGTGCGAATAGCGGACCGGGACACGCGCCGGTGATCGCCCAGCCCAGGCCAAAGAGAAGTCCGCCATAGATCTGCCCTTTGTTGAAGTCCTTGTTCGGTATGTGGATCTCTTCGCCGTAGATCGTTTTCGCTTTGGTGCGCTTGATGAGCAGTACGCTGATGAGACCGACCATTACAGCTGTGCCGATCACCCCGTACATGTGGAAGCTCTCGAAGCGGAACATCTCCTGGATGCGGAACCAGCTCACGATCTCCGCTTTCACGAAGACGATGCCGAAGAGGATGCCCCAAGCCGCGTACTTCAAGTTGTGCCACCAGGGGTGGACCAGTTCGCTTTCGTTGACGCAGATCGCATCCAGTTCGCGGGCCTTCAGATCGGCGAGTTCCTGCTCCGTTGGCGTGTGTTGGAAGGAATTTGCCATGGGGTCAGAGGGTAAGGAGGTATGGAAGAATGAGCCATGTCATCGCGATGCCGCCGGCCATGAAGCAACAGGTGGCGATCAGGCTCGGCCATTGCAAGCTGCTGAGGCCCATGATCGCGTGACCACTGGTGCATCCACCGGCGTAGCGTGTGCCGAAGCCCACCATGAAGCCACCGATCACGAAGAAGATGAAGCCGCGCAGGGTGAAGAGCTGATCCCAGGAAAAGATCTCCGATGGCATCAGGCTTGTTGTGTCGGTGATGCCTTTCTCAGCGAGATAGGCGGCCGTGGGCTCCGCGAGCACCACGGGGTTCGGGTCGCTCAGGAATTGCGCCGCCAGAAACGCACCGAGCGCGATGCCACCGACGAAGAACAGGTTCCACGCTTCCTTCTTCCAGTCGTACTTGAAGAACTTGATGTTGGCGGGGATGCATGCGGCGCACAGATGCCGCAGTGAACTACTGATCCCAAAACTCTTGTTGCCCACGAGCAACAGGTAGGGCACGGTGAGGCCAATGAGGGCACCCGCCACGTACCACGGCCAGGGTTGTTTGATCGCTTCTAGCATGGGTTTGTGATCAGATGATCAGAGAATTAGATGATCAGATGATCGACGGAGCCGATGATCATGATCATGGTTTTCGGTTTGCGTTGCTGGTGGAAATGATCTTGTTCAGAACCCGGATAATGGGAAGCAGTTTGTCGAGGCAGGGTTTTGCCGAAGCGATGCTGCGCTGAATGCAGAGCAGCAACCAATACTCGGTTTCATCGGCCTCCTTCAACGCGATCTTCATCTTGTGAATGAAGTCAGCAAGACTCTCGCCGTTCTGCGCCTCCCGCACGAGCGCGCCGATGGCCGTTCCGCTCCGGAAAAGTTGATTGGACAACGCGAACTTCCGCTTCTCTTGAAGTTCCTCTGACAGGTCCCAGATGGCCAAGGCGAACTCGAAGGTCAAAGTGACGATCGCATTGTCCTTGTATCTGGGGTTGTAAGACGCAGGTGCCTCGGCGACAGTCGAACTGCCAACGAACTCATCGTTCACTAAGGCGTTCTGCCACTCTTTCAGATCAACGTTCTGGATGTCCATCCCGGTCAGTCATTATCTGATCCTCTGATCATCTCATTTTCTGATCACAGTGCTCGGGCAGACGTAGTCCGTCACCTTGATGTCGGTGTTCTTGATCGCATTGAAACCGCCGCGAACCTCCACAAGGTTGTGGTAGCCACGTGATTTCAACAGGCTTGCTGCGATCATGCTGCGGTAGCCGCCTGCGCAGTGTACATAGTTCGGCTCGTCCTTGCTGAAGGCCGCCATCTCCTGATTGATGAACTGCAATGACGCATGCCATGCACCATCCACATGCTCGGCGGCGTACTCACCGTCCTTGCGCACATCCACTACGCGCAGCTTGTTCGCATGGAAGCGCTTGGCAAATTCGGTAGCATCGATGCGTTCGATGGTGTCCACTTCCTTGCCGCTGACTTTCCAGGCGGTGATGCCGCCTTTCAAGTAGCCGAAGACATTGTCGTAGCCGACGCGCGCGAGACGGGTCACCACTTCGTCTTCCATGCCTTCATCGGTCACAAGCAGCAGCGGATGCTTCACATCGGGGATCATGCTGCCCACCCAGGGAGCGAAATCGCCCTTGATGCCGATGTTGATGCTGCGCGGGATGAAACCGTCTTTGAAGTCCTCGGCGCCACGGGTGTCGAGCACAAGGGCTCCTTCCGTCCCCGCGACGAGCTCGAATTGGTCGGGCGTGAGTGCGCGCAGGCCTTTCTCCTTCACGGTATCCACGCTCTCGATCACGCCTTTGTTGAGCGCCACGTTCTGCGGGAAGTAGGCGGGCGGTGGCAACAGGCCATCGGTCACTTCCTTGATGAACTGTTCCTTGCTCGCTGCACGTAGTGCGTAGTTCACTTCCTTCTGGTGGCCCAGTGTGTCGAAGGTCTCCTTGCTCATGTTCTTTCCGCACGCACTACCCGCGCCGTGGGCCGGATACACGATCACGTCATCGGGCAAGGGCATGATCTTGTTGTGCAGGCTGTCGTATAGGAAGCCTGCGAGGTCTTCCTGGGTGATAGAGCCCATTTTCTGCGCCAGGTCCGGGCGGCCAACGTCGCCGATGAAGAGTGTGTCACCGGTGTAGATGCTGTGGGGCTTGCCGTTCTCGTCGATGAGCAGGTAACACGTGCTCTCCATGGTATGCCCCGGCGTGTGCAGCACCTTGATGGTGACCTTGCCCAGCTTTAGTTCTTCACCGTCCTTGGCAATGTGCGCGGCGAACGATGGGTTCGCGTTGGGCCCGTAGATGATCGGTGCGCCGGTCTTCTTGCTCAGGTCCAGGTGGCCGCTCACGAAGTCCGCATGGAAGTGCGTCTCCAGCACGTACTTGATCTTCGCATTGCGTGCCTTCGCCCGTTCGGTGTAGGGGCTTGTTTCGCGCAGCGGATCGATGATCGCCGCTTCGCCATCGCTCTCGATGTAGTAGGCGCCCTGGGCAAGGCATCCGGTGTATATCTGTTCGATCTTCATGGTTTCTTGGGTTGGGGCCGACGGTCGTCGGCTCGTACGATCAGAGGTTGGAGAGTTCTTTGGAAATGATGTAGATGCCCATCACGAGCACGAACCAGCCGAAAGCCGGTTTGAGCTTCTCGTTGGGGATGCGTTTGCTCAACATGCTGCCCGCGATGATGCCCACTACGGCGATCGCAGAGAAGGTCATCAGGAAGCTCCAGTCGATGACCTCTTGTCCTTTCAGGTCGCCGGTGAAACCGATCAGCGATTTCGCAGCGATGATGATGAGCGAGGTGCCCACCGCTTGTTTCATCGGCAGCTTCGCCAACAACACCAGCGCTGGGATGATCAAGAAGCCACCACCCGCACCCACAATGCCGGTGATCATACCCACCACAGCTCCTTCAACTAGGATCAGCGGGTAGTTGAATTTCGGCCCGGCACTGCTTTCCTCTACCTTGACCACCTTTTGTTTGCGGATCATGGAATAGGACGCAAGCAGCATGATCACTGCGAAGAACAACAGGATGCCCAGTGGTTTAGAGATCACCTGATCGCCTACGGAGAACAGCGGGTCGGGAAGTGCGGGCACCAACCAAGCACGAGTGGCATATACGCTGATGATGCTCGGGATACCGAACACGATGGCCGTGCGCCAATGGATGTTGCCCAAGCGCATGTGGCTGAACGAGCCGACCAAACTGGTGAGGCCCACGATGAAAAGCGAGTACGCCGTGGCAAGTACCGGCTCTACCATGAACAGGTATACCAGGATCGGTACGGTAAGGATGCTTCCACCGCCGCCGATCAGGCCCAACGAAAGTCCCATGAGAATAGCTCCGATGTATCCGAGGATCTCCATGTTGACGGATCAGAGCGTGTCACAACAGTTTTCCAAACACTGCACGATCTTCAGGAACTCGGGTCGCTTCAGGTGCCAGAAGGTGTATTTCCCTTCTTTCTCGAAGTCCAAGAGTCCTTTGTCACGCATCAGGGTGAGGTGCTGGCTCAGGATCGCCTGTTCGATCTCCAGCAGTTCCTGCAACTCGCGGTTGCATAGGCGAGCATGATGCCCCAACGCGTCCAGGATCGCCAACCGCTGCGGATGCGCAGCGGCCCGCAAAAGCTCACTGGCCTTGGTCAGTTTCTCCGTTCCTACGCGCTCATCCAGGGTATTGGCGATCATGACCGTTGTCATTGACCGCAAATGTATAGCCACATCACTATGTGATAATGTGACTAAGGTCACGGGCCTGTTACCCTACAGCACTTTCAGGAGGGCCTCGCCAAAGTGCTCCACCTGGTAGCGCCGAATACCGGGGAGTGCGGCCAGACTGGCCTTGTCACCCGGCAGCGTGCGGGCGATATCGGCAAGCATCTGGTTGGCGGCCACGATACCGGGTCGCAGGTCGTACTGCTGCATCAGCACGTCACGCGCAACCTTCAAACGTTTCAGGCGCTCCTCGTAGTCATTGTCCCGATCCCAACGTTTGGGCCGTTCCAGGCGGGGCCACTGCTCTTTCGGCATGTCCTGGCCCTTCTTTACCGCCGCCAGTATGCGGCGACCGTGCTTCTCCAGCAAGCGCTCGTTCACGCCCCTGCGAGCCGCGATATCGCCTACCGTCTCGGGTGGGTCCGTAGCCAACGAGAGCAGGATGTCGTTGCCCAGGATCATGAACGGGGCACGGTCCTGCTGTTCCGCGACCGAATCACGCCAGGCGTGTACCTCCCGCAAGATGGCCAGTTGAGCCGCCTTGAGCAGCTTCGCTCCCTTCATGCGGAGGAAGGCGGGCTCATCGTTTACCACAGCATTGAAGGGCGCATCGGTCAGCAAGGCGAATTCCTCCTCCGCCCAGGCCCAGCGACCTTTATCCTTCAACTTCTCCTTGAGCAGATCGCGGATCAGGATCAGGTGTGACGTGTCACCGGCCGCGTAGTCGAGCATGGGCTGTGGCAATGGTCGCTTGCTCCAGTCGGCCTTCTGGAACTTCTTGTCCACCTGGATGCCCTGGTACTTCCCAAGCAACGCCGCCAGGCCGATCTCGGGTTCGTTCAGCAGTTCGGCAGCCACCAAGGTGTCGAAGACGTTCTCCACCCGGATGCCATGGTGCTTGGCCAGGATCCGAAGGTCGTAGTCGGCATCGTGGATCACGACCTCCGTACTTTGTTGTGCCAATAATTTGCCCAGCGGAGCAAGGTCGGCGATGGCCAGTGGATCGATCAGGAAGGTCTTGTCCCGCGTGCTGATCTGGATCAAACACACACTTTCCTTGAACCGATGGAAGCTGGAGGCCTCGGTATCCAAGGCGATCACCTCTTCCCGTGCCACGCGTTCCAAGAAGACCGCTAAGGCCTGCGGGGTCGTAATGAGTTCGAATGCGGCCACTGGGTCTCTTGCTAGACCCAACGGGCCTTTGACACGGTGCAAGGTACGGGGAAGCCGTTCAGTGTCCGCTGTGGGCCATGAACGGGAGGTTGCGGAAAATGCCCCAGCCCATGGTCACAAAGGCCCAAGTGAAGACCACCCAGTTCCTCGCGCTCAGTGGTTTGGCCGTCGGGAGCAACTGGCTAAGGCCCCACTGGAACCCCAGCAACGGGATGCTCAGCACAAGCAGGGCATTGTGTTCGAAGGCCTCCCATACCCGGAAGTGCAGCAGGTCATGTACTGCCCGCTGGGAACCACATCCGGGGCAGAGCAGGCCGGTAATAAGCCGAAAAGGGCAGCCTAGAAAGCCGCCCTTTTCGGGATCGTTCAAGTACAAATGGATCAAGGAGAGCAGCACGCCGAGGCCGGCCAACCACCATCCCCAACGGCGCATTATTGGACGCCTTCCATGTTCTGCAGGTCCATACCGGCCTCCAGGGCCTGCTTCATCATGAAGAAGTAGGCGATACCGCCGACCACGTTCAGGACCAAGCCGATGATGAACGCCAACTTCGTCCATTTCTTGGCATCGGCACTGGCCTTCATGGCTCCGGCCACATCGCCACCATCGAAGGCACTGTTCACCTTGGCGGCATTGATGATGCCAACGATACCCAAGGGCAAGCAACAGAAGAGGGTGGCCAAAATGGATTCGACGAGCCAGTTCTTCGGGCGTGCAGAAGTAGTTTGATCCATGCGTGTAGGTGTTTGGTTCGGCACATAGATAAGGAAGCACCCCACAACTTCCAAGAGTGCATGGCCTGCCGCGCAGTGTTGCCGGTCACACGTACCGGTCGCCGCTCTCCGCAGTGAGGTCGTTCACGAACCGCTTGATCTGCTGCTCGTCCTGCTTGCGGCAGACCAGGAGAGCATCCTTGGTGCTGACGACGATGAAATCCTCCAATCCTTGCAGGACCATCAACCGGTCGTCCTGGGCATGTACCACGTTGCGTGCGCAGTCGTACAGCTTCACCTTTTCGCCGATCGTGGCATTGTCCTTCGCGTCCATGGGCAAATGGGAATAGAGGCTGCCCCAGGTACCCAGATCGCTCCATCCGAACTCGCTGACCACGGTGTAGACGTTATCGGCCTTTTCCATGATGCCATAGTCAATGCTTACGTTCTCGCAATCATCGTACATGGATGCGATGAACGCCGCTTCTTCCGACGTGCCGAACATTGCCGCCCCTTGGGTGAAGAGGGCCTCCATGTCCGGGAGATGGTCGCGGTAGGCCTTGCGAATGCTGCCAAGGCTCCAGATGAAGATGCCCGCGTTCCAAAGGAACTCGCCGCTTTCGATAAACCGCACGGCCGTGTCGTGGTCGGGCTTTTCGGTGAAGGCTTTCACATGCTTGATACGTGCATGCCGGGTGCCGCCTCCTTCGTTGAATTGGATGTAGCCGTAGCCGGTGTCGGGGCGGTTCGGCATCATGCCAAGTGTCACCAGGCAATCGGTGCTCGCCGCTTGTTCCAGCGCCAAGCGGATGGTCTCTTGGAACGCCTCTTCCTTCATCACCAGGTGATCGCTCGGCGCAACGATGATCAAGGCCTTGGGATCGCGGCTCGCGATCACATGGTTGGCATACGCCACGCAGGGTGCCGTATTCCTGCGCGACGGTTCGCACAGGATCTGCGCATCCTTCAACGCGGGTAACTGGGCCTTGACGATCGGTGCGTACTGCGCATTTGTGACGATCAGGATGTTCTCCGGAGGGCAGATGGGTAGGAACCGGTCGTAGGTCTGTTGCAAGAGCGTTCTGCCCAGTCCGAGAAAGTCCAGGAACTGCTTGGGGTAGGCACTGCGGCTCATGGGCCAGAAGCGGCTTCCGACGCCACCGGCCATGATCACGCAATAGGTATGTTCGTTCGTCATGCTCAACTCGGGAGTGCCTTACGAGGCCTTCAACACCACCATGGGCCCGTGTACATGCACCTCGGCCAGGGGGTCGATGATGTAATTGCGCCGATCATTGAGGCACTGGCACTTGTAGAGTTTCCTCAATTGCGGGCCCTTCACAAAGACGCGCTCGTTGAACCGGAAAACGGACCGCTCCGGAAGTTCTTCCAACAATTGGCGTGGCTCCCGGTCGTAGTTCATCAACACGCGCATCAAGCCGTGGTCGGTGCAACTGCTGGCGGGGGCATCGTGCAGGTGTTCCTGCAACGCGTTGAGTACATCAGCAGGGAATACCGCCCGGCTCATGAACGGGCGCATCAGCTTGGCGTACTCGTTCTTCCAAGCGGTGCCGTGTGGCTGTGTCCAGCGCCGCGTGTTCATGTACGTGCTGTAGTGCGCGAATTCATGCACGAGCGTCACCAGAAAGGCGTACTTGTTCAGGTCCGCGTTCACACTGATGCGATGCGGTTGGGTGCGCGTGGCGCTGCGGAAATCGCCCAGCTTGGTCTGCCGTGGTCTGGCGACACGCACTTGTACCGGATTACGGCGCATCCACGACACGATCACCGGCCAGGCGGCGGCGGGAACGTGCTTCCGGAGAAGTTCCGGATCGGAGGCTGAAAGCATGGGCACGGAAGGGGAATGGGTCAGGAATGGCTCGCGGGACCGCAATAATAGGGACCCTTGACGGCATCGGAGCAGGCGCGCTCGGAATTTCCCGGAGGCGGCACGGCCCTGTTCCATTTGGGGCAGTCGCATTCCTTTTTCCGGCGGTATTTGGCCGGTTGGCTGGAGCAGGCGGCCAACAACACCAGCATCAGCAGCCAGCCCCGGCCCGGTAGGCCAGACCGGCGTATCGCGTGCTTGTGTGCCATGGGCCGCGAAGCTACAGCGGACCTTTCCCACGGCCTTGCGCTGCTTGGCCTATTTTCGTGCCCTTCCCCATCATGGGCATCATAGCGCACATCGGCCGGTACTTCCTGTTGCTGAAGGAGACTTTCAGCAGGCCGGAACGGTTCAGCATCTACTGGCAACGGACCCTGGAAGAGATGGACCTCCTGGGTGTCAAGAGCGTTGGGATCGTGGGGCTGCTCTCCTTTTTCATGGGAGCGGTGATCACCATACAGACCAAGACCAACATCGATAGCCCGTTGATACAGGCCTGGGTGGTGGGTTTTGCGGCCCGTCAAAGCACCATCCTGGAGTTCAGCCCTACCATCATCGCCTTGATCTTGGCCGGGAAAGTGGGCTCCAATATCGCGGCTGAGATCGGCTCCATGCGGGTCAAGGAACAGATCGATGCGCTGGACATCATGGGCGTGAATTCGGCCGGCTACCTGATCCTGCCCAAGATCGCGGCGTCCATGCTCATCAATCCGTTCCTGGTGATCGTAAGCATGTTCCTGAGCATCGCCGGGGGGTACGTGGCTGGCACGGCCACCGGGATCATCAGTTCCGCGGATTATCTCCAAGGGATCCAGACCAACTTCATTCCCTATCACGTCACCTACGCGTTGATCAAGACCGTTGTCTTCGCTTTCGTGATCGCCACGGTTTCCGCCTACCAAGGATATTACACCCAAGGGGGTACCCGGGAGGTGGGCATCAGCAGCACAAAAGCCGTGGTCTACAGCAATGTGGTCATCCTCATCGCGAACTACGCTCTCACCCAGCTCCTGTTGATATGATCGAGGTGCAGGGCGTGAGCAAGCGGTTCGGAACGGTGCAGGTGCTTTCCGATATCAGTGCCGTGTTCCATACGGGGCAGGTCAACCAGATCATTGGCAAGAGCGGCTCCGGCAAAAGCGTGCTGGCGAAGTGCATGGTCGGCCTGCATGTGCCGGACGAAGGCAAGGTGCTCTATGAGGGCCGGTCCTTCCATGACATGGATCGGGACGAGATGACCGGCATCCGCCAGGAGATCGGCATGTTGTTCCAAGGCAGCGCCCTCTTTGACAGTCTCACCGTGCTGGAGAACGTGATGTTCCCCTTGAAGATGTTCGCCACATCGAGCAAGAGCGAAATGGAGGACCGGGCGCACATCTGCCTGGACCGGGTGAACATCCAGGACAAGGACAAACTCTACCCTGCCGAATTGAGCGGGGGCATGCAGAAACGTGTCGGGATCGCCCGGGCCATCGCCATGAACCCGAAGTACCTGTTCTGCGACGAGCCGAACAGCGGCCTCGATCCGCAGACCAGCATCGTGATCGATGAGCTGATCAAGGAGATCACGGAAGAATTCAAGACCACCACCATCGTCATCACGCACGACATGAATTCAGTGATGGAGACGGGCGAGAACATCATCTTCATCCACGAAGGCCGCAAGTGGTGGCAGGGAACACGCTCGGAACTCCTGGAAAGCGACAACAAGGAACTCAACGAGTTCATTTTCGCCAGTGGCCTGATGCGCCAGGTGAAGAA
>Ga0075163_10001610_pt1 | contig 30522 bp, 59 predicted proteins | sample JI1023141ADNA_FD_71478 | JGI IMG/M metagenome (GOLD analysis project Ga0075163, IMG submission 71478) | Wastewater effluent complex algal communities from Wisconsin, to seasonally profile nutrient transformation and Carbon sequestration -... | ecosystem: Engineered > WWTP > Effluent > Algae...
CGCGAGGTGCAGATCTTGGTCGCAGCGATCGGACCTTCAGCGGTCGCCGGCGTGCTGGCGTCCAGATTGATGACCGTGGTGGTGGGCGCGGCGGCCGACGTGGACACGCGGAACAGCTTGCCGTCATTCAGGCCGGTCGGCGCGACAACGGTGAACCACTGGCCCTTTTGCAGGGTGGCCCAGGAGTCCGCGCCCGAGGTGGCCACCGAAGCGGTCAGCGTACCCGAAGCGAACGTCACCGAAGAACCCGTGCCCTGCACGCCGTTGGTGCCGAAGACGGTCCAGGTGGACTCCATCAGCGAGGCCAGCAGGCGGTCGTACTCGGCGTAGCTCAGCTCAGCCTGGATGCCGCCGGCCGACGAGGCGCTGACAGCCACCTGCGACAGCGTAGTGCGCGAGGAGTTGATTTCCTTCGAGGTCTCCTTGGTGAGGTCGAAGTTGAACGACTCGCCGGTGACTCGCAGGTCATAGCTGTTGCCGGTCGCGGGAATCGTGCCGAGCACAGATTCCAGGATGTAGCGCATCTGAACGCGCGAGGTGCTTGCGAGTGCCATGTGGTGGGCTCCTTTTCAGTGGAGTGTAGGGACGATGAGATGTGCCAGCAAACGAAAACAGCAGACTGAAGTCACTGCTGACAGCACTGTTAAAACAAGGTGTCAGCCTCAAACGGAATCGCGACTGGGTAGTAAACCCAACCAAGATGAGGACTGTCTTTGTGGGGCCGAGAACCCCACAACCGCAAGGCGCCGATCGAGCGCTGCTGCAGCGAGGGGACGAAGTGGTCAAGCAGGGCGTTCGCCTTCGCGGAACCCTCGCCTTCGCGCACCACGGCCGAGACAACAACCAGGCCGTGATCGCGGTGATTCTGCGAACCCAGGTCGATCTGTTCGCCGTCAAAGTACGTTATGCCAACCCGCAGGAAGGGGTTGTGCTGCGTCTGCGTATCGACCAGGAGACGGTTGTCGTACTCGATGATGAGGGTGTAGTCCGACCAGGTGGCCTTGCGCGCCTCGATCAGACCAACGATGGCTTGCCGTACCGATTCGCGGCTCATGAGTCAGAACTCCACAGCAGGGTTTCGCCGCGCGAGTACTTGGCCACGACGTAGTACATCATCATGTCGAAGGGAGGCAAGTGCTGAGGGCGCAGCTCCTTGCCCTCCGGGCCCTCGCCCTCATTGACCTGCATGGCGTAGTCGACCGGGTTCTCGAAGCGCACCTTGGTATTCCAGTGCATCTTCGAGATCTGATCGACGGCCTGCTCCATCGCGTACATGGCCGCCTCGCCGTCGCCGATCTGCACCGACTTGAACGTGTTGTCCATGAACCCGCCGGTGTGGCCCTTCTTGAACCAGGGCACCACGGTGGCCGGCCCGTCGTTGGTCAGGCGGATCTGCCAGTTCACGGCCAGGTTCCCTGACCACTGAGGCGTGTGCATGACGAGGTCCTCGAAGACCTCGCCCACGAATTTCTGGTAGGCCTTCGTCACCCCACCCTCGGCCTTCTTCTTGGCCTCGGTGAGGGAACGCTGCATGCTGCGCAGGCCTTGGACGTCGAGCATCAACGCCTCCGGATGTGCAGGGACCAGGCGTCCTGCTCGGTGGTGACCTGCTCGATGCGCCACTGACGGCCATCGACGGTGATCTCCCAGCCAGGCTCAGGCGTGATCGAGGATTTGGCCACCAGCAAGGTGTGGTCACCCGACAGGTAGCGCGCGTCGTCCTGGGTCTCGAGCCGGTATAGCCGGGCTCGGTTGATGATCAGCGCCGGCACCGCGGTGCTGGTCGTCGTGTTGGTGTCCGTCGCAGGCGAGTAGCTGGAGCTGGTGAAGGTGGCCGTGACCAGCGACTCCAGGCCCAGGTCATCCGTGCTGGCCATCAGGAAGCCGGCCACATCGTCGCGCGCGGCGCGCACCCGGAACAGCTTGGTCGGCGTGACGATGTAGCCGCCGCGCGTCACCAGCTCGCTGATCGCGAAGTGGGTCTCGTACTGGGCGTAGTAGTCGGCCGTGGTCGACGCATCGACCGTGTCCTTCAGGTACTCGCGCATGCAATACGCCGTGAAGCCACCGGCGTTCAGCGCGGCCTGGCCCGGCGTGCGAATGGTGGCGAAGTCGGTCGCCTTGCGCATCCAGTAGCTGTCGCGCACGTTGCGCCCGAACATGCCGTCCGAGCTGCCGGCGCCCACGATCCACAGCTCGTTGAGCAAGCGGATGACGCGCCGCGCCGGCATGACCAGCCCGGGCGCGACCGACAGCACGCGCCGACGCGCCACCGATCCCTCCGGGTTGGAGGTCTCGAAGCTGCCGGGCTGCGACTTGAACAGGTATCGGCCCGAGTACGCATCGAACGTCTCGATCGTGTCGAACACCTTCGAGACGTTGGAGAATTTCATGCGTTGGTCACCGGGTCAGTGGCAAGGCCCGTGCCGGTCAGCAAGGTCCGTGTGACGCGCGTGGTGACGGAGCCACCGGTGGCGGCCGCATAGGCGGCCAGCAGGCTCTGGCGCGCGGCGACGAAGCCGGCCTGCACGCCGTCGCGCGTGAACGCGAAGGGGTCCTTGACCCGCTCCTTTTCAGAGCGGCCATCCTGTACGCGCAACTCGGCGAAGTAGGGCATCGACGTGAGCAGCGTGCGTCCAATGGCATAGGCCGAAAACAGCTGCACGAGGTCGAAAAACCGCTTCTGCACCTTGGTGCGACTTGCGTACGGGATGGCCGAAACCGTGTCGAACGCATCGGGGATCCCGGCGTCCACGTCTTCGATGTCGAGGATGAGCTGGCGCTCGTAGAAGGGCTGCACCAGCACCGCGTCCTCAAGCTCCTCATCGGAAACTCCGAGAACTGCACGTACCTCATCAAACGTCGTATACTGTGTCAGCATTTCACGTACCCTTAAAGAGGCCCACCATGGAAGACACCGTCACCGAGACCACGCAGGACCCTGTGTGCGAGCTGGTTCGAATCAACTTCAACTGCCCGACCAACTTGCGTGACGCCTTCCAGGCTGAGGCCGCGAGCCAGGGCCGCGGTGTGGGCTCGCTGCTGGAGCAGCTGATGCTCGAGTACCTGCAGCACCGGGTCACAGCGCTGGACCTGATGGGGCTCGACATGCTGCCCGACTGGATCAAGCGTCAGGTGGTGGCCTTGCCCGCAGGGGAAGACCGTCCGATGGCGATCCCGGAGGTCCGGCCAGCTCAGGGCAAGCCGCTCAATGAGCCCGTCGAGCGTCATGAGGGGGTCTCCTCACGCCTTCTTTGACGGCGCCGGCGCGGCGGCCACAGGGGCAGGCGCCGGCCACGGATCGTCCGTGAGCTCGATGGTGGGCTGGCTCTTGAGCCACACGGTGTGCTTGGCCTTCACCGGCACGCCGGGCGGCACGATGACCAGGCCTTCTGGATCGTAGATCGAGAACTTGCCGGTGTTCTTGAGCCAGACACCAGTGGGGTACAGGACGATTGGGGTGATCATTTTGTTGACTTGCTTGATAAGTTGCTGTAGCGTTGGGCCATGCCTTCAGACATCCCTGCGGAGATTCTTTCCAAGTGCCAGGCCAAACACGGCGATGCGTTTCACTACCTGAATCGCACGCGCCTGCCAGTGGGTCAATCGGGCCTGTTCTACCACCTGCAGTTCACATGCCGGCTCCACCCTGAAGTGGGCGTTCTGCTTCAGCGTCAGGACTCCCACATCAAAGGTCAAATCGCTTGCCCTTCTTGTGCCAGCAGGGCGCGAGAAGGGCGCGACCGGAGCTCCTTCGAAACTGTAGTGGAAAGCTGTAGGGCTGTACATGGAAACAGGTATGACTATCTCAATATTGGCACGATACCGGGCAAACCCACTACCGTCACCGTGAGATGCCCAAAAGGTCACACCTTCACCTGCACTGTGTCAAACCACACATACCGCAAGTCCGGCTGCCCAGTTTGCACCCTGCCTCGGCACACCTTCGAAACGGCAGTGCAGGCAGCCAGGGAAAAGCACGGTGACCGTTTCTCGTACACCGCGTTCCATCCCCACGAACTCGGCAAGCGGTCGACCATCTCCTTCCTGTGCCCTGATCACGGCCCCCAGACGCAAACGCTGACCGTGCACCTGAAGGGGGTTGGCTGTGGGAAATGTGGCCGAGCGCAGGCAGGGGCAGCTGTCCGCGCAGGGCGAGAGAATGCGCTGCAGAAGCTGGAGCGCTCCGGATCACCGCTGCGCCTGCTGGACGAGACCTACACCTACGGCACAGCCAAGGCGTCATTCGTCTGCCCGAACGGCCACGTCACGCAAAAGCTGCCGGCCCTGCTGGAGTACAACCCAGGCTGCAACCTGTGCACGTCCCGCGTCAGCAAAGCCAACCGGGAGATCCAAGCCCTGCTGCCAGGGTCCGAGCTGGAGGGGTCTCTGGGCCTGCGCTTCAAGGTCGACGTGCTGCATGAGGCAACCAAGCTCGTGGTGGAGCATCACGGCATCATTTGGCACAGCGATCGGCACCTAAAATCGCCTGGCTATCACCGCGACCGGATGCGCAAGATCCAAGAACTTGGCTACCGTTACTTGCAGATCTTCTCCGATGAGTGGGCACTGCGCCGAGGCCCCTGCGAAGCAATCATCCGCCGCGCTGCAGGGCTGGACACAAGCCCGCGCATCGGCGCCCGATCCACCTCCGCAGTCGAGGTCTCTGCCCAGGCTGCCCAAGCGTTCCTCGAGGAGCACCACATTCAGGGCTCCCCCCTGGACTGCTCCAGGGCCTTCGGCCTCACGCACGACGGCCAGCTGATCGCTATGGCCACCTTCACTCCGATGTCGTCAAGCCGCAAGCTGCTCGAGCCCGGCGCGTTCGAGCTGAGCCGCTTCGCCACCGCCTGCCGCCTGCCTGGGGGGTTCAGCAAGCTGCTGAAACACGCCCGTAGCCAGCTCGGCGCCACGTCCTTGCGGACCATCTCAGACAACCGCCTGTTCACCGGCCAGACCTACGCACGGTGCGGATTCAGGCGTGTGGCAGACATCCCAGTGGACTATGCCTACACCGACGGCACTCGGAACTCCCGGATGCACAAGGCCAACTTCCAGAAGGCTCTGCTTGTCGCCCGGCACCCAGAGCTGTCCATGGAGCAGACCGAGCAGCAGATGACCCAGCAAATCGGCCTGTACCGGGTCTATGACGCCGGCAAGGTGCTCTGGGAGTGGCAGGCATGAAAAAGCCCGCCGAAGCGGGCTTTGCCGGGGGGTTGACGGGGAATCAAGCGATCGTCAGGACGTCGAAGGCCTTCAGCTCGAAGTCACCGAACATGCGGTAGCAGGCTTCCGACCAATCGATGCGCAGCGCGCTCTTGCGCTCCATCACGAAGGCTTCCGAGGCGCTGTAGCTCGCCGCGGTGTTGGTCACCTTCACGATGCCGCGCGAGGCGTCCAGGGCCCAGACCGTGTTGGCCGGCACCGGGCCGCCGGAAGCGGCATCGTCGGTGATGAACCACTTGACGTCGTTGCCGAAGCCAGAGTTCATGACCACGGCCTGCGGGTCGATACGAGCCAGCGTCGGGTCGTAGTTGTTCGAACCGGGACGGCCCGTGCGGCTTTCGACCTTCAGGTAGGTGTCGATGTCGGCCGCGACGTGGGTGATCTTGCGGTACTTGCGGTTGCGGGCCAGGAACTTCACCCACGACTTGTGGGTCACGACGCCGCCGGATGCAAGCGCGTCGAGCGAGGTGGTGGTCACGGCCGAGACCGCGCCGGTGTTCAGGTCGCCGTCACCGGTCCAGATGTCCGACATGAACTCGTACACGTGGGCGTCGCGCTCGACTTCCATCAGGCGGGCCATCGTCAGGGCGACGATGTCCAGCGTGCTGGCGCGCAGGGCTTGGTCCGAGAACTCGGCGCCGAACGACCAGGTGGGCAGGCGGCGCAGGCGATCCGCGGTCGAGAACTTCGCGACCATCACCGGGCCGGCCAGCTGGGCCATGCGCTGCGAGCGGGTCTGCTCCGGGCCGCCGGCCGTGCCGTAGTTGACCACCGGCTGCTCGAAGTTTTCACTCGAGATGGACATCGGCACCGCGATCATGTCGTCGAAGACGACCGAGTCGGTGGTGCGGTCCTTGGCCATCGCCGATTCGATCATCGTGACGACCGCAGCGGGGAACAAGGTGCGCGAGGCCGAGCCGAAGGGCGAGCCGGTGTCCTTGGTGTTGGTGCCGTTGGCCGCCTGGAAGCCGCTCTTGCCTTCCAGCACGTCCTGCAGGGTCGCAGGGCGCAAGCCGAACTGGTTGGAACCACTCATCGACAGGCCTTCGGACGCCAGGACCTGCTGGTAGGGCGTGCCCTTGCCAGCGTCGCACTGTGCCGAGAACTTGCGGTTGATGAACTGCGGCACCGACAGCTTGGCGTCATGGGCCTCGCGGTAGATGGAGGCCTGGATGTCAACGTGCTGAGTGTTGCCAGCCGTGTCAATGAAAAATGCCATGGTGATGTGCTCCTGTGACTGGCTGGGTTCAGCAAACGCGCTGGATGACGCCCTGGGTGCCGACCGCGCCGGTGCCTGCGGAGCCCAGCGAGACGACGCGGAACTTGTGGTTCAGCGTGGTGCCGGCGCCGGTGGCCTTGCAGACCTTCGGGTAGGTGGTCAGGGCGGTGCCGGCTGCGGTGATCGAGCCGGCAACCACGTAGTCGCCAATGGCGACCACACCCGTGCCGGGCGTGGCCTGCAGGCCGTCGAAGACGACGAAGGCTTGATCGAACTCGACGGCGATGCCGGCGATGGTGAACTGGTTCTGCGTGGCCGACTCGACCGAGGTCACGATGCCTTCGATCTCGTCACCGGCGACAGCCAGGTTGTACTGCGATTCCGCAGCCAGCTTGACGATCTTGCCTTCTTCCTTCGAAGTGTAGGCAGCGGCCGAAGCGCCCAGGCGAGCCGTGATGCTCTTCTCGGTGACGCCCGAGGGTTGGATGTAGTGTTGACGTGCCATGGTGAGTAACTCCTCAGTGAGTGGGAACGCTCTTGGCCATGGCCAGGAACATGGGGTTGATCGGGGGCTTGATCGCCGGCTTCGGGTCGGTTTCCGGATCAACCGCAGCCACACCACCCACCTTGAACTTATCCTTGAACACGCCGCCCAGGCGCGCGTGCTCTGCCAGGATCTCGGTCGGGCCGAGCGTGTCAGCCGACGAGGCCGTGCCGCCGAGCGCCACAGCCATGTTGCGCACGCTGGTACGTGCGATCGCCAGCAAGCCGTCCTGGGCCGAGCGGGCCTCGGTCAGCTGGCCTTCCAGCACCTGCTTGTCGGCCAGGGCCTGGACCAGGTTGCCTTGCACCTTGGTCAGCTCGCCCTGCAGGAACGTCACGACGTCGGCAGAGGCGGCGGGAGCGGCAGCAACCACCTGCACGATGGGCGCGGTTTCAACGGGCAACGGGGCAGCAGCGACCGGCTTGGTCTCTTCCACCACAGGGGCCGCGGGAGTGCCCACGGCCATCTTCAGCACCTCTTCCATCGGCGTACCGGAGGCAAGGGCTGCAAGTTGGGCTTCGGTGAGGTTCATGTCGTCTGTTCCTGGTTTTTCGGAATTGTGGGATGCCACAACAGGTGTGTCCACAGATGCGGTAAGACTTTTGCGCACATTGGCAGGCTTCGGGGCTTGGGCCTTGGCATAGGACATAGCGTCCCCCAGGCTTCCGACCACATCGATGCCGCCGGCTGCCAGCGCGTCTTCTGCCAACATCGTGCGACCCTGACCGATCTTGCGATCGGCCACAGCTGCGGTCATGCCACGCCGTTCGGCCACGTGGCCCAGGAAGATCGCAGACAGGGCATCGGCCTTGCTCTGCATCTCAGCCTTGGCCGTGTCCGACAGGGGTTCGTAGGGACTGCCCAGGGCCTTGAACTTGCCCGAGCGAATGATGGTCGCCTTGACGCCCATCTCGTCCATCATCTTGGACTTGTCCATGTGGACCATCATGGTCCCGATGGACAGCACCTCAGCCGTCTGCGAAGCGAAGACGCGCCGGCCGCTGACGCCCAGCCAGTAGGCTGCCGACATCATGGCGCCGCCGGTATGGACTGCCACCGGCTTGACCTTGTCGACGTTTGAGATCAGCGTGGCCAGATCCTGCACCCCGTTGATCTGACCGCCGGGTGAGTCGATCGACAGGACGATGCTGTGCACCGACGGGTCCTGGACCGCCGCGATCAGCGAGTCGGCGATGTTGCCGTAACCGGTGATGCCGAACAGGCGCATGAAGCCAGCGTCGCCTGACACCAGCGGGCCTTGGATTGGGATCACACCGACGTTGTCCTGGACTTCAACGCCAGAACCCATCATGTCTTCCATGCTGCCACCACGGGCCTGGAACTCTGCAGCCGACACAACAGCCTGCATGTAGGTCTCGTAGCTTGCTTCAGTCCCGAGCCAGAGACCCGATTCAAGGGTCTCGCGCACGGTTTTGGAAAGCGGTTTGGCCATGGGTCAGGACTATAGCGAAGGCGAAGGGCGTAGTGAGTGCCTACTTTGCTCGACTCTAACCAAAAGCGATGACCGGCAGCAGACCTGCATTGACCAGGACACGCCCGGCCGACGTGGTCGCAGCGCAGTAGCAGAGGTAGGTCACGTTGCGCACAGCCCCGGTGACCTTCTGCAAGGCGTAGGGCGTGGCCGCTTGCGTGGTGCCCACCAGGAGCCCGCTCGGGCTGGGATCCGTGCCGTTGACCACCGAGATCGTCGTCACGGCTGAGACGATCGTCTCCGCATCCACCAGACGGTCGGTGTAGTCGAAGGTGAGGACATCGGTCTCACCCACTTCGAGAGGGACGAGCCGATTGGGTTCACGGGTGATTGTAGATATAGAGGTGCCTCCTGAGTTATGTGATGGAACAGCAAACATAGACAAGTCCGGCAGCCCGCCCTCGGCCCCCCCATCAGCCGCGTACTCTGCTGTTGCGTATTCGTCGGTGGCGTATGTCACGGCTCAATTGCAAGTTGTATTGCTGCGCCAGTAGCAAACCGAACCATTAACCTAGACTTTCCTGCCCCGTTGTCCTCTACCCAAATCCGAGCTTTGTTTGCGGACGGAGCAGATGGCGCTGTTACCTCCGCCATCTGGTGATAGTTTGTTTGGTTGATTACCCCAACGTTTTCAATATTGTTGAAACCAGCATCGAAACCATTGTTGCAATAGATTGTCTGGGCTTTAAGGTCGGCGTATCCGCTATCGTCTGCCTTCCGAACCTGCAAAACTCCAGAATTGTTTTTGATTGCTGGGGTCGCCGATGTAACACCACCCAGTGTAAGCATCCCCGCAGCAGTCACTCGGACACGCTCTGACCCGCCAGTGCGAAACGTCAGATATCCTGTTCCCCGAGGGTGGTCAATAGCCAATTCATCAGGCGAACTCGCATTGTCTTCAAGCGTAATCATCGGGCGGCTTGCATTGACAAACGACATAAATATGCCGGTCACATCATCTGCATCACGCGCCTGGAAAAGCGCACCACGGCCAGGACTATTACCACGCAATGAAACTTGAGGCGTTCCAGAATCTCCTAAGAACAACTCAAAAATGTTTCCATTGTTCCCCGTCTGCCGCAGTGTCCCGCCGTACTGGTAATGCGTAAGATCAAGCACGCGAGGTACAGCATCGCCCGATGTCACGCGGACATATCCCGAGTTGGGATTGATGTCGATAGCGGATTGCTTGCCTAATTCCACCTTTCCACCACCGCCCCTGGCAGGCTCCAACTCCTGCATAGCCTTTGCTGTCGAGCCAAGGCTCACCGTCGCTGCCGATGAAAGCGCAACGGCTGATCCGGTGGAACTGTCAACCAACGTGCCGCGCGTCAGCGTGGCCGTGCTGTGCGTGTAGACGCAGCCGGTGCGCGTCTCCCAGTTCAGTCCGTCTTCAAAGGTTGGCTCGAAGCTCTTGCCGTCCTCGGCTGCAGTGAACGTCCGGCGAGCTGCCGATGTTGCTGGGCCGATGGCGATATTGCCCGACGTGCCCGGCGTGTTGGTGATCGAGCAGCGCAGTCGGTTGATGTGGGTTGTAGTCATGGAATTCCTCAACGCGCGGGGCGCGAGATGCGGCGACCAATCGCCGGCCGGTTGACGATGCGGGAGAAGCCGCCGCGCGTGACGCGCCGGAAACCTGGGCTCAAGGTGCCCAGCTGGACCAGTGTGGCGGCCCAGGCGTCCGAAATGGTGATGCTCTCGGTCTGCGCCGCGAACTTGGTGACGATGGCGTCGCAAGTCTCGGCCAGACCCAGGCTGTCCGCGCTGCTCCCCGCGGTGGCCAGCGCGGCGCTCGAAGCTTCGGTCAGGGCCAGCGCCTCGGCCTGCTCCGCGGTTAGGCCTGCCGTGCTGATCGAGGTATCGGCAAGTGCAAGAGTCTCGTCCTGTGCGCCGACCTGCGCCACGCTGCCGGCGCTGGAGTCGGTCAGCGTGAAGCTCTCGGCCTGGGCTGCGCTGGTGTCGCGCGCGGCCGCGCTGGAGTCCGTGAGGGTCAGGGCCTCGGCCGCGGCCGCGCTCGTGAGATTCGACCCGGTGGCGGTGTCGGTGAGGGTCAGGGCCTCGGCCGCAGGGCTGACCTGCGTCGTGATCGCAGACGGCGTGTCGGTCAACGTCAGCGCCTCGGCCGCTGCGCCGGTGAGGCTGACGTCCAGGACTTCGCCCTGGATGATCGGAACGACCTGCTTGACGACGGTGCCGAGTGCGTATGCCATGGTTGCCTCTCGAGGTGTGTTGGCGGTGGAGACGGTCAGCCGACCGATTGGACGGTGATCTCAGCGCCTGGCGCCGTAGCGCTGCCGTCGCTGCTGTCGGGAATGGGGGCTGCGTGCTCACTCTCGCCGGCTGCAAGCCGGGCGTCGATGTGTTGCTTGAGGTAGGCGCGCTGCTGGCGGATCTTCTCGAGCTGATGCCCCAGCCCCTGGCTCATCTGGATGAGCTGGGCAAGGGTCAGGTCGGAGACGGCGATTGATTCGGTCATGATCAGTTCTGGATGCGTAGGGTAGAGGCGTTCAGGGTGAACGTGCCACCGGAGGTGATCACGTCCGACCCAAAGTCGTTGACCGCGATGATCTCGTCCGCGCTGGAGGCGCCGCCGCGCGACTTGTAGTACACGGCCTTGCGCGCGGTGATCGTGGAGGTGGTCCAGGTCGTGCCGCCGAGCGAGATGTCGATGCGGTCGTTGGCCGTGTCCAGCGTGACGGTGACGGTCGCGGTGTTGCCGCCGGCGGTGTAGCCCGTGCCGGTGACCTCGTTGGTCACGTCATCGCGATAGTCGTGCGTGTCCTTGTTCTCGGAGTAGCTGCTCGTGGTCAGCATCACCTTGAACGTATCGGTGTCGAAATCGATCGTGCCCTTGGCCCATTGCTCGAGCGCACGGTTGAAGATCAGGCTGGCCATGCGTCAAGCCTCCGCGAGGTTGTAGACCTGCGCCTTCGGCTTCGGGCCGGAAGGCGACTTCGGTGAGGCCGGCGTGCCCGGCTGCGTCTGTTTGGTCATCGTGCTGGTCTGGCTGCTCGGATTCTCCGCGCCGGCCACCGGTGCCGCATTGCCCTTGAACATCGTGCCACTCAAGGGGGCCATGCCCGCGGGCGGCAGCTGGCCGGTCAGCAAGACGCAGGCCTCTTCGTCCGAGACCAGGCCCAGACTCAGCTGTTCCAGGATCCGAGACTGGTACATGGCCCGATAGGCCTCCAGCTCCGCGGTGGGGCGCAGGTCGATCTGGGCGTACTGGAAGTCGATGTAGACGTCGTTGCCGAACAGGCGCACCGCAAGGGTGAACATGCGTGACCAGAACTCGTTCAACTTCCTGCGCACGATGTCGGCGTGTTTCAGGAAGAGCATCGTCTCGGCGCTGGCAGCGTTGGCCGCTGACGTGTGGCCGAGCACGGCCGGCATCGTCTTCGCACCGGTGGCCACCTTCGCGTTCAGGATCGACTGCACCGCCTGGAAGGTGCCGGCGACGTCGCCAGCCTGCCCCTCCATGTAGCCGTACTCGACCGAATCGAACCCCACCAGCGCATCCTCGGGGTTCAGGCCGTTGATGACGTTCTCGACCTCTGCAAGCAGCAGGTTCAGGAAGGCACTGTACTTGTCGGGGTCGGATAGGATGTCGGGCGGCGCGGTGAGCTTGATCTTGTCCTCGATCAGCTTGGCCGTAACGCGCGGATGCACCGCGCGCTTGAGCACCCGGCGCAGATCGTTGGTGAAGTCCGCATCGGCCAGGATCGGCTGGATGGCCGCCTCGAAGTACGAGCTGGCGTAGGCGTTGAGCAAGTCCTGATCGATCGCGATGTAGACGTAGGTCGGGATGTCGAGGTCGATCTCCGTGCCGCCCACGTACTGGATGGGGCGCAGCCCCTTGTCCTCTTCGTAGAAGCGCACGTTGGTCGTCGTGACGGGCACGATCTGCGTGGGCAGCCGGCTCTTGTCGAGCACCAACTCGCCTGACATCGCGCCGTACTGCAGCAGCTCCTTGGTGAGCGACTCGCTGATGGCTTGCAGGCTGCCGAAATTGTTGAACCCCAGCGTGTAGTCGGGCACGTAGGTGAAGCGCCGCATGAGCTGGTAGGCCAGTGCCGTCGACTCGGGGTTGATCGAGCCGTCCATGTTGCGCCCGACCATCGTGAAGTCTTCGGGGATGCCCACGCGCAGGTAGGTGCTCGTGGCCGCCGCCAGATCGGGGCTGCCTGCAACCAGGCTGCGCACGACATCGTTGGTCGACTGCCCGGTGCGGAAGGTCAGCAGATCGGTGTTGGCCAGCGCGCGGTCTTCGCGCCGGCGCACCGAGGTCGTGTTCGCGATCTGGGTGCGGTAGCCCGGCAGGCTCGCCTGCTTGTTGGGCACCTTGGGCGGCGGCATCGGCGCCAGATTGGCGCTGCCACCGGTGGACGCAGCCTTCGCTTCAAACGGAGACGCGAAATCCGAACCCCAGGCCCTTGCTGTGGGCTTGCGCACCAGATGTCGGATGGTCGAGAGAAGGCCCATCGCTCGATTATGGGCTACGGCTCACTGTGTGTGAGTGCCAACTTTAGCGCTGTTTGACTGGGAAGCTTCTTATGAGAGGAACCTGTGCCCTGTTGAATGTGCCTGACGCAAGGCCCCGCATCTTGATTGCGAGATAGAGGTACAAAAGCGAGAAGTGGGAGTGATCCTGACCATCAGTCTTTTCCCAGCTGTAAACCAACTCATTCGTGCGGTCGAATTTCGCGATTCTTTTCAGACTTCGCATTTCATTCTTCCACGCGTCATCAAGGGCGTCCTGCGCCTGCACCACCACCTTCTCGGCCTTGATCTCGGCCATCAGGCTGTCGAAGGCCATCGTGCGGGTGATGTTGATGCGCCGCATGTTCATCTTGCCTTCCTTGGCGTCTTCCTCCTGCTCCTTGACGCTGTACAGCACGCTTGGCGTCCCGGTCGTGAAGACGCCCGCGTAGGCGTTCGGGTCGCGCTCAGTCAAGCGCCGCACCATGTCGACATAGGGCTGGGCATCAAACAGGCAGATGGCCACGCGATAGAGCCCCCGCAAGACGCCGAGCCGCTCTTCGAACTGGTGGTAGGGCACGATCTCGCGGTGCACGACCAGGATGATGCCGTCCGTGGTGATCCGGCCGATGGAGATGCGGCAGAGCAGGCCCATGTCGGCGCCCAGGTAGTGCGTCTCGGCCGACTTCAGATCCGCGCGCACCAGCGCCTTGGCCAGATCCTCTTCGGTGATCGAGTCGTCGGAGTCCTCGGAGGTCAGGCCAAGGGCCTGGTTCATGAACTCGCTGAACTTGTCGTACTCGGTGGAGTTCTTGACGAGGTAGGGGATGCCGATGATCGTGGGCGCGCTGAAGGGGGTGATGAACCAAGCGTTGGCGGGGTAGGCGTCCATCGGGTTCTCGCACACCCATTCCTGGTGTTCGGGCCGCACTTCAGGCATCTTCCCGCAGTGCGGGCACAGCAGGCGCGCCTCCTGCCACCGGATGTCCTTCAGGTTGGACTTGGTGATTTCCTTCTTGTCGCGGTCCCAGCCGGGGATGATGACGTTGTTGAAGTAGTCCGGCAGGAACTGGAAGTTGCAGTGGTTGCACTGCAACATTTGCCGATATCTGCGCGCAGTTTCCGCTTCTTTGCTGATTCCGTACTTGTTCACTGTCGGGGTCGAGAAGAGCTTCCGGATCTTGTGCGGCTTGTGCTGCAAGCGGGACACATAGACGCTCATCTGGGTCAGGTTCGACTTGTCGACCTCGTCGTGGATCACCGCATTCGCGGGCACGGACAGGGCCGCGGTCTCGGAGAGGGTGCCGCGGAAGTAGATGAAGCTGTTGCGGTTGAACTGCTTGATCTCGGAGTTGTTCAGGTTGGGGTTGATGGCCCGGCTGAGCTCTGCCGAGTCGTTGATGCAAGGGTCGATCCGCGTCTTGCAGAACTTCTCCGCGTCGTTGGTCGTGGGAAAGGTGTAGATGACCGTGAAGTCGCTCTGCGTGGTGCAGGCCGCAAGGGTCCACCGGGCGAGGATCTCGGACAGCCCGACCTGGGCGCACTTGACGACGATGGATGTGTTGACCGCGTCCTGGATGATCGTGCGCTGGAATTCGTGGCCCTTGAACGAGAACGGCCGCCCATCGAGCTTCGTTTTCCGCTCGATCCAGACGTCCAGGTTCTGCAGCGCGTAGGTGTCTGCCAGCGCTTCTTCCACGCGCTGCAGGTGCGTTTCGGACTGACTCACTGGCCGTTCTCGAGGTTGGCCTTGTAGGCGTCCATGAAGGAGGCCTGCAGTTCGGGGAATGCCTTGAGCGTGTCGATCAGGATCATCTCGATGCGCTTGAACTGCTGCGAGTTGTGCAGGTCCGTCTGCAGCTTGATGATCTGGCCGAGGACGGAGGTGACGGCAGCAAGGACCTGGGCGCGCTGGTTGGGGGGCACGTCAGCGTCGTTGAGCGTCTGGGCCGCAAGGTTCTCCGCGCGCTGGTACTGGATCATCAGCTCTTCAGCGGTGTCGAGCTCGCTGAGCGTCTTGAGCGGTGCGTCGAAGATGATGGGCTTGGTGTCAGGGCCGCTGCGCGCGTCATCCATGTCGAAGTCGTCAAGCATGCTGCAGGCTCCTGACGTTGGCGATGTGGCGCCACATGGTGCGCTCGCTGCAGTTGGCGGTGAGGGCCGCTTTCCGCCGGTCGAGCCGGCCGGCGATCACTTCCGCGGCCAGTTTGTCCCTGAACTCGTTGCGCACGGCCAGGAGGATGCGTTTTTCCTTGCGCGTGGCCTGGGCCTGGCCCGGAATCTTGCCTGGGAAGGTTCGACTGAGGTGGGTCTCGCTGACGCCCAGCTGGCTGGCCAGCTCGCGGGTGGTGATGCGCCTGTTGTACAGGTCCTCGCGCTGCTGCGCCGTGATGCGTTCGCGAAGTGTCATGGAAGCGCAGTGTGCCCTCTCTTCTGTCGGTTTTGCGGGTTTTATCGCAGATATTGTCAATTATGACGTCAATGTACCCCAAAATGTGGCAGAAAGTGCGAAAAAACCTAAAATTTTGGTGAAAATGGGCTAAAAAACAGCAGATTTGATCAAAAACGGCACAATTTCGCAAAAATTTTGAAGCGGATTTTCGAGCCCAGGTGGCGCCGCTCACTCCGCCTGTTATTAAAACGCTATACGTCAAAGTGGGTGGCCACCCCGCCAGCGCCGCGCACCATGTCCACCCCCCTATCATATTAGCAATGACCACCTACATCAGATATTATAGGCCTGTGGATAACCTGTGGATTGTTGCCCCCTCACTTTATGATATATACGGCGCACAGTGAGCGAACGGCAAAGGGTCAAGGGGTCAGGTAGTCCCCCTGTGGATAACTCAATACAGAGCGTTTAAATCGGTTAATAAGCTGTGGATAAGATTAGTTTACTAGCACATCATTCAAAGGTTTTGAATGTTGGTTTTTGTTGTTTTTAGGTTTGTCAATTAGGGTTTTCACCTACACAAAGACTAGGTTTTAGGGCATCATCTAGTTGTTGTCTGTTCTGTAGGGTTACCCTGCAGGGTGTAGGCAACGGGAAAGCCTCTAGAGGCAGAAAGTAGGGTTAGCACTATGTTCGCATCGTTCGCGCAAGTAGCAGGGTTCGCGGCGCAATGGCAGGTGGCCAGTGAAGAGCAATTTGTCAGGCGCACCTTGTCTGGTGACGTCGGCGCAGTGGCCGCCATGCTGGAAACCATCGGCGCAACCCTGCCTGCACCAGTCAAAGGTGAAACCCGCGACAAGAAAGCCACCTACACTCCCCATGGTAAGGTGGCCATGATTCGCTACCTTGACGATCCGCTGACACGCGACGCGAAAGTGATTCGCGGGTATGCATCCGGCGCATGGGCGTTGTTCTGCGCCGCATCGTCGGCAGCGCTCAAGGGCGACCGGACGTTGAGCGATAAGTTCGACGCTGACTGCGCCGCGTCGCATGCCGCGCTCAAAGCGGCCGCTGACAAGGCGCGCGCTGACAAGGCGGCCGCAGTCAAGGCGGCCGCACCTGCCGCACCTGCCGCACCTGCCGCTGACCCTGTCGCGGCGGCCGCACCTGCCGCACCTGCCGCACCTGCCGCTGACCCTGTCGCGGCCGCGCTCGATATCGTGAACGCGGCTGTTAACGCGGGCACGCTCACCTCTGAACAGTGCAGCATGCTGCGCTCGATGGTAGAGCGTTTGGCTATCAAGGTGTAATCGTTCGCCCTGCGCCGTGCCATGGCACGGCGCAGGGCACACGTCAGGGCATGTTGTGCCCTGACGTGTGCCCGCTGACTGCGCGCACGATGTTGTGACCCCCTACGCTCACGTGTAGGGCGTCGCTCATCGCTCTTTTACAATCCGACGCTACCCTTCGATCGAGCATCTCTCGAAGGGTCAACCCTGAGACAGTGCTTTTGTGCTGACCTACGCTCACGTATAGGTCAGTGCTTAGGTGGGGTGTTAGGTGTCACGGTAGCGTCAACACATAGGCCCCCTAAGCCATGGGGAACCCTTAGGCCGATGCTAGAGAATCAAACGCATGGGCGCCGCTGTAGCGTATCAGGATACATGATATGGTCCCTTGTAATGGTCGATCTTCAATGAATCAGCGATTAGGATTCATTGTTGCGAACACTGCGCACAGCATACGGTAATCGATTAAAAGTAGCCGAAAACGCAAACTCCCTGCACAGTGCTAATGCACTCCCTGCACAGTCTGCTAACGCGTGAAATCTGTCGATCAACCTGCGCACTGAAACGCATGCACGATGTGCCGCAAACCTAAGGTGACACTGACAGTCGAAACAACGGATGTGCCATGCCCATGGTGCGCCGTTGATGTGGCATGGATCGATAGGCAAAATCCCTTCGATCCATGGGAATGTCAGCGCGTAGAAGATGCCTCTTGCGGGGCATGCGCAGAATAGGTGCGAGCATGTGAAGCAAGGCCTCCGGGTCTTGGCAAGATGCGCCAATGAGATAGCACCCTACCCCGCAACGCAGAATCTTGGATCAATCGATGAATGGCCAGTCGCGTGGCCTGTGTCGGATTGATTGACCATCGCGCTGAAGTTGGCACCAAACGCCGAATTTGTCAGCACCCCTAGCAAGGGTGGAATGCGCCATCGCACACGGCGCGAATAGTGTGATCCCGTGGCACGCCACGGCCTGTTCCCGGTTCCAGAGATGCTCCGAACCGGGCAACCCTCAACCAGCGCACCCTCGCAGGACAAATCGTCCTTGCGGGGTCGCTCCATACCTGCTGTGGTCCAGCAGAGAAAAGCAAAGTTCATCGAACCCAGCCGCAAGGACAACCAGTCTTTGCGGCCGTGCTCTTGCGGCAGTAACCGGAGTTTGCAATGTCCTACCTTTGGAACCACTCGCGCGAAACCCCTGCGGCCAGCAACCCCCACGCTGACTTGTGCCTCACCGGCTGGCAATTTGCAGATGCTCGCGGTGCCCGCATGGTCTACCCCTTCATCGACAACTGCTGGGAATCTGACCACCGCGGCCACTGCCTGGACGCCACGGACAAGCTGCCGGCCGGCTCGATGATCTCCTACAGCAACAAGCATGTGTGCCCCTTGCAGGCCCACACGCACCGTGAGGCCTGATCGAGTCCAGCCGCAAGGACAACCAGTCTTTGCGGCCGTGCTCTTGCGGCAGTGACCGGAGACCCACCATGGTCCATCAAATCAAGGGGCTCAGCGCCCAGCGTCCCATCTTGCAGCAGCAGCGCCAGCCGCGCCAACGTCCTGCGCCGTCGATCGGTAAGGCCTACGCCCATGCCGTCCGCATGGAGCGCCCCGTGCAATCTCGCGAAGGACAAGCATGAAACAGATCTACACCATCATCGCAACACTGGCCGCAGTCGCTGGCGTCATCGCCGCACTCCATCCGACCTTCATCCCTGAAGGCGGCATCCTGCAAGCGCTGAGCCCCTTCTTCTTCGGGTTCAGCAGCGCCACCTTTGCGTGGATGGCCGCGAAATGAACATCGCCGCCATCGCCCTGACCATCATCGCGTTGGTCATCGCCGAACCCTGCGCCAACGCGGGGTTCATCCTGCTTCCGATCGCCATCGTGGCGGTCGCTGTGGTGTGCGCTGTGCACGCCGTCGAGGAGATGGAACTGTGACCACCTACACCATCAAGTGCCTGCCTTGCGGCCGTTGTGGCGAGCGCTGGGCCATCCTGGACGCCATGGGCCATGCCTGCGGCATCTACCGCCACATCATCGACGCGGAAGCGCGTCGCCTGCAACTCCAACGGAGCCACTGACCATGGACGACTACGGAAACACCATCCACGCCGACGATTTCTTCGGCTGGATATGGGGCCCCTACGGGCTGCACCACTGGCACAGCATCGAAGACGACGATTTCATCTGACCACCCGGCCCCTTGCGGGGCCTTCGCACTGCCCCCAGCCGGGTCCAGTGCGAAGGCGTTTGGTTACACTCTGAAATATGTGGTCTGACCCCAATTAACGCCTTCAAAGTCCAAAAATTGGGTTTTTCCACGTCCCCTCAATGCTGCAGTGCAGCAAGAAAGTTCATCATGTTCATCGAAATCACCGAGTACGACCTGGCCGATTGCGCATGCGACGACGACTATGCGCAAGCCGTGCGTGAAGCCTTCGAGACCGGCGACCTGACCCGGCAGTTGGACGAAGTGGAGACCCTGATCGCCATGGAGGCCCTGTCATGCTGAGCGGCCGCGCTGCCCGCCACGCCGTGCAAGGCTGCAACGACGCCTTGCGCCTGAAGATCCTCAATCTGGCCATGCCCCATGTCAACGATGCCATCGAGCGCAATGTGCGCCGAGCCAGCGAGTACGAGCAGCTGGAAGCCCTTGCGGAAGGCCAGCATGTCGCAATCTGGATCTGGGAGCGCGATTGCGACTGCTGCGAAGGCACGCGCCGTCGCCTGATCAGGCCCACTCGCAAGGCCTACGACGACATGGTGTACAACCTGTACCGCGGCGCTGAAGGCCCCGTGTCCTGGTCCATCCACCGGCCAAGCGAGCCCTTCGAGGCCACGTCCCGTGACCGCATCCTGAAAGCTTTCGAGGACGGGCACCCATGGTCCGTCTAGCCCTGCTCCTAGCCCTCACCGCTTGCGGTGGCGGCGAACCCACTTATCCCGTGGAATGGACCGACACCTATGCTGCACAAGCCCAAGCTGGCCGCGTCCTCTACGTGCCCTACCCGTGGCTCCTGCAAGGCCAGCTCATTCTTCCGGACACCGTGCTCACCGTCTGCCAACTGAGCGCCGATTCCTTCAACTTCGGGCCTTGCCCGACCAAATAAAGAGGAGCCCTCCCTCCAAAAGTCGTACACATTACTCATGTAACGGATCGTATCCGGTAATTTCTCCGTAACATGAAAAACTTCCGGTTACGGTGATTGGAGGGAACTTAATTCGGTTTCCCTACGACACAAATCGCGGCTTACGACAACTTTCACCTTGTTACACCTCAAATTACTCAAAAAGAGCCAATAACGCGCATCGGGAATGAATTTATCAACCCGACAGACGATTTTCGTAACCGAAACTCACAATCGGTTTACTCAAGGGTGCCAGCAAGGTGCGCCAGCAAGCCGCAAGTCACTCACAACCCTATGGGAAAGGGGTAGAAAATCAAAATTTACATACACATCTAGAAAGTACATGTGCAAAATTTCGGACGCTGAGCAATGGAGCACTTTTCAACCCTTTTCTAGGGAGCCCATTTTTTCGCTCTCTTAGGTGTGCTCTACCCCACTCGAGCGTGTTGAACTCTCAGAATTTGAACCCTTAAGACAAACGTTTACTCATTTCCTTACAATGAGGGACCTACACATGTCCGTTACTATTTTCCAGATCCTCCCCGCCTCCACCGGCCTGCGCCTGCGCGACACCCAGGCCGGGAGGGTCTACCTGACCCCCGACCAGGACCTGATCATCGGCGTCAGCCATCCTGAGGTCGACGCCATCGACCCCGTCACCGGCGAGACCTTCGACGCCGACTCCACCGACGACAACTTCCCCATCACCCCCTGCCGCGTGGCCATGTTCGTGACCACCGCCCCCGAGGTCGACCCGCAGGCCCTTGCGGACATCGCCCGGTGCATGCATGCCCAGGGCGGCAGCTTTGCGGCCGCCCTGGGCCAGGCCTTGACCTATGCAGACGGAGACAACACCCGCCGCATCCTGGCCGCATTCCCCGACCTGATCGACAAGTACGCCACCCCCACCTGAAAGGAGCACCACCATGAAGCACGCAATAGACCCCCGCACCACCCGCCGGCGCATCCCCGCCCTCGAGTGGGCCCGCAACGCCGCGCGCTACGCCACCTTCAAGCTCGTCGGCAAAGACGGCCCCACCTGGGTCGTCATCGAGCGCAAGCTGGAGTTCATCAAGCATGGCTGACTCGAACACCCACACCCAAGACGGCCCGTGGGTCGACGCAGGCCTCACCGGCAACAACCCGCGGATCCACGGCGGCCCGCTGCGCTTGATCAAGTGCCAGGGCGTGGTGATCGCCTTCCTGCCCGCCTGGCTGAACGACCACGCGCAAGAGGCGCGGGCCAACGCCCGGCTGATTGCGGCCGCCCCAGCCTTGCTGGATGCCTTACAGGATCTGGTGGACACGGTGACCGGCCAGATGGAAGGCGAGACCGTGGCCCTGCACAACGCCCTGGCAGCCATCGCCCAAGCGAAAGGACCCACCCCATGAAACTTTCCCAAGCCATCGACGCAGCCGACCTGATCCTGGTCGATATGTACGAGATCGAAACCTGCTCGACCCTGCCCGACGGGACGATCCACATGGACGGCCCCGACCACGCCTGGGTCTGCCCCGACCAGGAACTCGAGCTCGACCAGGACGGCGAGACCTTGCTGAAGAACGTGCGCACTGCGGACGGCTTCGACTGGATCGACTGCCCCGAACCCCCGCGCATCACCTTGCGGGTCTACCACGGCATGACTGAAGAGGACATCGAATGAAACCAAAACCCTCCGGCTACCACGGCATCGCCCTGTGGGACAAGCAGCTGGGGCGCAAGAATAGCTACACCCAGAAGGAGCAGGCACACGCAGCCCAGACCAACGCACCCATCGACGCCATCTACAGCGATGGAAAGCACGCTTGGGTCTGCGTGTCCGACCTTGCCAAGAACCACACCTTCCGCGCCGACTATGCGCACTACCTGGAGAAGCAAACCATGCCCGTCCCCTTCCACTACATCCGCCGCCTGCACGAGCTGTATCCCAAGGGCTACACGGAGCCCACCTTCGACCTGGTCGTCATCGACAAGGACCAGAAGCACCGCTACAGCAACAACAACTGGGGATCGGCCGACAACTGCGAGGAGGAATTCTTGCAGGAGCAGCGCGACGGCTTCGCCAGCCTCCCCCAGTGGGAGTTCTTGCCCGTGTCCGAACAATCCCGCTCCACCCGACCCCCACCCGTGCCCGCCTCCAAGCTCTCCAACTTGCGCATGGCCGCGGGCAACGAGAAGACGTACAGCTGGGTCATCATGAAGGGCTCGGTCATGTTCTGGGTGGGCATCGGCTGGATCAATGAGAGGCCCGCAAAGCCGGCCGACTTCGAGGTCTACCCGGTGGTGATCGATTGAGCCGCCACGTCTACCGCCAGCGCAGGGAGCTGCCCGTGGCAGCCCGCGTCTTCGCACGCCAGCGGTGCCGCATCGGCTTGATGATGAGGCGTCTCCTCACCTGGGAGCGCATGCCGCAGCGCCGCCGCATGGCCCACGAGTACAACCGAAAGCTGGACTACTGGATGGTCCGCATCTGAAAGGAGGGTACTGACAGAATTTCCAAGTAAGATACCAACCACGAAAGGAGGCCACCATGTGGCAGATAGAAGTAACCGACACGTTCGGAGGAATCCCTAACTACTGTTGGGTGCGGCGTGGCACCACCAAGGCCAAGACCCGGCGCGGCCGCATCGAGGCGGCCAAGCAGCTTGCCGGGTGGACCGGCTGGGTGCGTGTGCAAGTGCAGGATTACGGAGACATGCTTGAGATCCGTCCCACCCCTGGATCTGGCTTGTGCCAGGTCGCGTTCGTCACCTGGAGCGATACCCCATGAGCAAGATCAACTGCAACCTGGATCTGGTCATTGACCTGATGAACTACAGCCCGCGGGGCGCGCTGTGCCAGGCCTTCATCATGGAGGCGATAATGAAGTATGCGCAGGCGTGCAGCAAGGCCGATCCCGCCACCTTCGACTCAGCCTTCATGAACGGCCAAGCCTGGGTCGATGTGGCCAAGGACGTGAAACAGCGCTGCGAAGCGTTCTACGGGAGGAAGTGACCATGGCCCAGAGGTTCTACGCATCCCCCACCGACACCTTCACGTGGCCCAACGGGGCGATAGGCCACCGTTCCGGCTGCAGCTTCGACGGCCTGGGTCCGTACGCCAAGGTGCGCAACTGCCCCATCGACGGGACGACCCTGCGCCTGACCTGCTATGCGACGGCCTACGCGGACTCGTTCTTCAGCGTGCCCGCCTGCACTCGTCACAAGGGGAAGTACATCAAGGGCTTCTTCACGCTGCGCGACGAGAACATCGTGTTCGTCGTCATGGATTCCCACAAACACCTGATCTGAAAGGAGGCCTGACATGGCCTACATCGCCCCCTCAGCCCGCGTGTACGGCTCAGCCCAAGTGTACGGCTCAGCCCAAGTGTACGGCTCAGCCCAAGTGTATGGCTCAGCCTGCGTGTTCGACTCAGCCCAAGTGTCCGGCTCAGCCCGCGTGTCCGGCTCAGCCCGCGTGTTCGACTCAGCCCGCGTGTCCGGCTCAGCCCAAGTGTATGGCTCAGCCTGCGTGTTCGACTCAGCCCAAGTGTCCGGCTCAGCCCGCGTGTCCGGCTCAGCCTGCGTGTTCGACTCAGCCCGCGTGTCCGGCTCAGCCCAAGTGTCCGGCTCAGCCCGCGTGTCCGGCTCAGCCCACATCCTCGGCGACGGCCGAGTCAGCAAACCCGGCGATTACATCACCGTGGGCCCTGCCATCAGCAGTGGCCGCTTCACCACTGCCCACGTGGACGAGACGATCGGCGTGCGCGTCAACTGCGGCTGTTTCACGGGCACGGTCGAGGAGTTCAGGCAAGCCATTGAAGCGACCCACGCGGAAAGCGCGCAACACCTTGCCCAGTGCCGCGCCTTCGTCGCCTTGATCAAGGCGCATTTTGCAATTGACAGAAAGGAGGCCTAGCCATGGCCAAGAAGCTGAAAACGAACGAGGACTTCGTGCGAGACCTCATGAACTACAGCCCCTTCGAGACTTACCCCGCCGGTGAGCGGCACTTCGACCGCATCTGCTGCCTCGACCTGTTCGCTTGCATCATGGAGGACATCGATGCGATACCACTTCCGTAACAGCCGCGGCGTGCACATGTCCGCGTATCTCGTCCGCAAGGGCGAGATTTGCCAGGGCTTGATGGCGCAGCGTGACCAGATCGAGTTCTACGACGAGCGCTCGAGCCCCGAGCTCGTCGGGCGCTGGTACGTGAAGACGCTGCGGGACACGACGCGCGGCGTCAACATGCATGCCGATTACGACATCTGGGACCTGACCGAGGACGAGCTGGCCCTCGTCTTCAAGAACCTGGGCCTGAACGACCCCACCCGGCAGTACCGCGTCACGTGGACGATCGACGTGAACGCGACCAGCAAAGAGGAGGCGGCCAAGCTTGCGTTGCAGATCCAGCGCGACCCGACCTCCATCGCGACCGTCTTTGATGTGATGGAAGAGGACGGCGCTGACTCTGCGTTCATTGACCTGCAAGGAGGTGCGTGACATGAACACCCAAGACCTGAAGAACCTGATGAACACCTACATCGGCGGCAGCGACACGCGCACTCGCCACATGTTCAATCGCCGCTTCATCATGACCGAGGGCGTGATGGCCGTGGCCCAGGCAGCCGGCTGCTTTTGGCTGCTCGACATCATCGCCACCGAGGTGGCGCCCATCTGCCTGAAGAAGTGGGATCACGAGGGCAACGGCATGACCTTCTTCAAGGTCGAGTCCGACGGCCAGAAGGCCTCGCTGTGGCTCGAGGAAGACGAGGGCGAGCCGCGCCTGTGGGAGCGCAACATCAGCTACACGGACTTTCCCGCCGGCACCTGGACCTTCTACCTCGCCATCGACGGCATCATCTGCGCGCCGCAGGAGGTGCTCGTGATGCTGCTGCCGCAGGAGTACTGACATGCAGCTCACCACCACCGCGTGTGGCTGGCCTATCGCTCGCAGAACTACGAGGACGAGGAAAGGTTCATGACGTCAGGCAGCACGGCTTGCGAGGCTATCTGCCGCACGTTCGTGCGGTTCATGCTTCGTGTCGATTGGGTCGAAGAGCAGAAGGATCTATGACCCCCTCCAAACCCATCCCCCCAGGCCCAGCCTGGACGTGCCCCCAGTGCAAGCGCCAATGGGGGCACGCTTTCTATCGGTGCGCTTACTGCCACATCCCCAGACCATGACCCAGCGATGCACCAAGTGCGACAAGCCTTCCGTCCCCGGATTGATCCAGGGTGCCGGCAAGTGCCAGTACCACTGGAATGAGGGAGTGTGGGGCAAGGAGTGGGCCGACAGGCTCTCAAAAGGAAGCATGAACGCCTTCGACATCTATCTGGACGGTGCCTATGTCGACACCGTGTTCTCGACCGAGGAAGACGCTGAAATCACGCGTCAGCAATTGATCAACCACGACGGCTTCGATCCCCGAATCACCGTCATCAAGCAAGGAGCCTAAACCATGAGCACACGTTCCACCATCGCCATCTACGAGGGCACGCAGCACCTCGTCACCATCTACCAGCAGCACGACGGCTACCCAAGCAAGCCGCACGGCGTCGGCTGGAAGCTGGCCCAGTTCATCAAGTCGGGCAAGTTCGTCAACGGGCTGGGCAGCGAGAAGAAGGTCTTCAACGGCATGGGCTGCTTTGCGGCCGCTCTCGTCGAGCATCTGAAGGACGGGCCCGGCGGCACCTACATCGTGCCCAAGGGCCAGAAGGAGGAGTACAACTACAAGGTCGTTGGTGACTTCGACAAGCCCTCGGTGACCGTCGCCTGCCAGGGCAACGAGAGCTTCAAGACGGGTACGCCGGCCGCGTTCATGAAGTGGTGCGAGGCCCAGAAGTGAGGTCCTACACCAAGACCGTCTACGTGTCCGATGACGGACGCGAGTTCGACAACGACCTGGACTGCCGGGTGCACGAGAAGCAGTACGAGATCGTGAGCTGGCTGCGTGACGACCCTGACCTATGGCTGGATGAAGACGTTTGCGCTCAGGTCGTCCAGTCGCTGCTGAAGAAGTTTGACATCACTGAAAGGAGTGACCTGTGAGATACGAAGACCGGCGAGTGTGGATCGCAAAGGACGGCAGCGAGCACCGCACCGAGCAGGATGCGGTGCGACACGAGCAGGCCCAGGAGCTGGCCTTCTATTTGGACCGCAGGGTCGACTGGCCAGGTGACAAGACGATGATGGACATCGCTCTCGCCATCCTGGCCAACTACGACATCAAACCCATCGAGGAGTGAACATGGGACTCAACGTTCAAGCCTACAAGGGCTTTTCCAGCTACCGCCAGTCGGTCACCAGTTCGGCCCAGGCCGAGTTCGTGGCCATGATGATGGTGCGCAACGGCCGGCATTTCTACGCCGAGCCGCAGTGCGATGACTGGTGGTCCTTCTGTGTGGACACCGAGCACGAGCGGGCCCTGCAGGGCTACATCATCGCCGCCGAGGTGACGCATCCCGCCCCCAAGAAGAAAGGATCCAAGGCATGACCATCTCCGAGGACTACCTGAGCCAGCTCGAGAACTTCCGGCGCTACCTCACCACGCTCACCGACAAGCAGGTGTGGGGTGTGCTCGACAAGGAACGCGCCGCCCACCGCAGCGACGAGACGGCGCTGACCTACGCCGAGCTGCGGGCCCGCGGCTTGATCCAGAGCCGCTGACCCATGAAGCGGGTGAACGGCATCCTGGGCCTGGAGGGCGCGATGTTCGTGAGGACGAACGCCTCCCAGAACAAGGAGACGATCGTGCACCTGCAGCACGTCATCGAAGACGAGCTGGAGGGCTTGCGTATCCTCCTTGCCCAGGTTAGAAAGGAGGCCCCCGAGGCCTTCGATGAAGAAAAGCCGATCTTCAAGATCAGAAAGCAGACCCTATGACCGAGCACACCAAGCCCCTGCTGACGCTGTTCTATGCGGTGTTGTACAACCACCACCGCAACCACTTCGCTCGCTTTGCCTTGAGCGCAGCGGACGAGGCTTCAGCGTCGCAGGAAGCCATCGCGGCGGCCGGCCCCGGCTACCGCCTCTCAACCCTCACGCCACTGTGCCGCACGACGGACATGGTGCACCTGGAAATCTGAAGTGAATCTCTCCGACCGCCAACTCAACACCCTGCGCCGCCGCCTGAATTTCCTGCAGACGCGCGACTACGACAACTCCTACGACAAGGCCGAGATCAGCGCTTTGACGGCTGTGATCGCCCAAGCTGAGCAGGCGGTGCCCGTGACCCGGCGCGTGGTCTGCGCGGCCATCCATCTCGAGGACACCGGCGTCATCCTCGGGCCGCGTCACTACGACGCGACGATGCATGCGGCCATCGACCTCGAGCCCGACGACTTGAGAGATGACTGGCGCCACGAGGCCGAGCAGGGCTTCATTGATCAGCATGGCCATTTCCTCACCCGCGAAGAGGCCTGGGTCATTGCTGAAGAAGCGGGTCAGATCATCCGCCGCGTGGGCGGCGATGGTCAGCGTCTCTACTCCGAAAACCTCTACTGAAAGATCACCATGCAAACATCCGAAATCGTCATGAGCAACGGCGCCACCACCTACGCTGGCCCCGACGCCGTCAACCTGTTCAGGGCCCGCGCGCTGCGCTCGAGCATCAAGATGCACCAGCGCAGCGGCATGATCCCCACCCGCGGCGTGACCATCACGGTCATGTTCCAGATCGCCGGCCAGTACACCGGCAAGAAGTACAAGCGCGGTCAGCACGACCAGGCCATCGCTGACCTGGACGTGTGGATCTCCGCGATGACGTCGGCGATGCCCTTCACCGACGAACGCACGGGGGGTGTGTGATGCTGAGCCCCATCGACAGCTGGATCGTCCGCAGCCTGATCGAGCGCCTGCGTGGCGTCGGCTACGAGGTGCACAACGAGGTCGCGAACCCCGGCAAGTGGTGGTTCACCTGGGCCAACCCGAGCGGCCAGGGTGACGTCGAGTGCGGCCCAGATTGCACCTCCGAATTGGCCGCTTGGCAATCGGCTATGGAGGACTTCTTCCAGGAAGTGGTGGAACACCATGGTGCATGGGCACTACTCGGCCGACGAGATGGAATGGGCCAGCCGGGCCCTTGCTGAGGCCAACAAGTTCTTCGTCCCACTCGAGGTCTGGCCCTTGCGCCAGGAGTACGTCAGGGCGTGGCGCGCCTTCAAGCAGAACCCGACGCCGTCGATGATGAGCGTCATCCAGCAACTGACCAAGAAGATCAAGGAGCAGAAATGAGGAAATATTTCATCGAACTGACCCAGGAAGAACTGGACATGATCCGAACCGGCGTGCGCCTGGTGCAGATCGACGCGGAGGATTCAGCCGATCTGTCGCCTGAGCTGGAGATCACGTTCAAGGAGCATGCGCTGAAGGCCATGCTCCTGGTCAAGAAACTGAACCAAATGGAGCGCGGGGAATGAAATACAAAGTTGAAGTGATCGCCGACAACTCTGGCAAGTGGTGCGGCAACGCCATGCTGTACGAGACGCACGAGGAAGCGAAGGTGGCCGCGGTGAACCTGATGAACCGCTGGCTGCTGGTGCGCGAATGGCGCGTGGTCGAGGTGGCGGACGATCTGTTTGACGAGCCGAAGGACATGACATGAGCCCCTTCACCGTGGTGCTGCTCCTGCCCGACTTCCTGCAGGACCAGGGCTCCGACAACTACGTGGCCTTTGTGCATGCCATCGATGCGAAGGAGGCAGTCAAGGTGGCCACGGAGGAGGCGCGTCGAGCCCACAAGTGCGCCAGGAAGGACTTGGCGCATCTGGTGACCTTCGAGGGCCACCCCAAGATCGCCCGTTTCAACTTCGAAATCTGAAAGGGATGACATGAGCAGAAAAGGAGTGATCAAGGCAGCGCAGGAAGACCCGCGGTTCCACCGCCAAGCCACCCTCGGAGTTTACGGTGATGGGCCGATTGACGAGGGCGTGGGGCACCCCTGTGGAAACCAGGATGTCGCCGTCTTGCACCTGCTGCCCGGCTTCGTGGTGGTGCGTACCGAGTACCTCGATGCGCTGGAAGGACTTGTTCAAAGCCAAGGCGAGCGCCTGGCACAACTGGAGAAATGACATGACCCGATTCATCGGAGAAATCAAGGACGACGCCTATGCTGAGGCGCCCGAGGACGACGCTTGCCACATCGGCTTCCTGCAGCACTCACGCTACTGCCTGGGCACCAAGCGCTGCACGTCGGAAGAGCTGCAGGCCATCGAGAAGAGCAAGGCGGTGTGGCTGCCGGTCTATGCCTACGTCCACAGCGGCTCGACCATCTCGACCAAGCCCTTCTCCTGCCTGTGGGACTCGGGCCAGTCGGGCATCGCCTGGATGGCCTACGAGGACGCGCTGTCGATCTTCGGCGAGATGAAGTTCGGCAAGAAGGTGCTCACCGCGGCCGGCCGGGCGAAGGCTGAAGAGTACATCCGCGGCACGGTCGAGTGCTTCGACAAGTGGCTCACCGGCGAGGCCTGCGGCTGGGTCATCACGGACACGCAGACGGGTGAGGAGGTCGACTCCTGCTGGGGCTACTACGACCGGAAGGACTGTGAGCAGCAGATGATGGAAGAGCTGGCGCGCCACAACCAGGACGCGGACGATTCGCTGAACCTGGCCTCGGTGCAGGCGGGAGTGCTGCTGTGATCACCACCGACGACATCATGGCGCTGGCCGCAGCAATGCTCCGAGCTGGCCCGAACTACGACGGCACGATCAGCGAACTCCGCGCAGCCGTCGCCGCCCTGGTGGCCGAGCGCGATGCTCTCAAGGCACAACTCGAAACCCCGCCTGAGTGGCACTCTGGCCTTAAAGAGTTCGGCCTTGAGGCGCCTACACCGAGAGCGTTCGCGGAACGCATGTATGCCCGGTGGTCGAACAGAATGGACACCATCACGGTCGAGCGGGATGTGCTGCGCCGCCAGTTAGGCAAGTGCCTGAAGAAAAACGATGCGCTGCGCCAGGACGCCGAGCGGTTCCGTGCAATCAGGCAGTGCCGAAAGACGGTGCAACTCTACGTCTACGAGGTCGCCGACGATCCATTCTCGGGGGGTTGGTCGTACAAGAACGACCCAGAAGACTTCGACAAATTTGCAGACGCAGCAATGGGAGAGCAGAAATGACCAAGCCCTATCCAGCCCTTTGCCGGGATTGCTACTACAGCACACCGGACCCCCATAGTGCCTGGACGTTGTGTTGTAAACACCCCGTTGTAAACGCTGGCGATGAGTGGGCACTGTCTTCAACAGAAATCCGTGGAACAAGTTGCACCAATGAGCGCGGTAAAACTAACTGGTTCGCCAAGTGTGGCAAGGCCGGTAAATTGTGGGAGCAGAAATGACCGACCTCCGAAGCATCGCCCTTGTCATTCTGCTTACTGGCTGTAGCCGCATGACCCAGCCGAGCGACATTACCGTGGCACTTGAACTTTGCAGTCAGCGCGGCGGCTATTCACACGTTGCGCGATACCAAAACGGAAATAACCTGCTCATCAACTGCAAGGATGGCACCGCCATTGACGTGCTACTACCGGAGGGGAAGAAATGACCGACGCACTGACCAAAGCCGCGCAGGCGGCGCTGGATGCGCTGGATAACGCAATCGACCATCTGCCCAAGCCGTACAGCACGGGTTGTTCGAACGCCGCAACTGATCTGCGCGCAGCCCTTGCCGCGCAGCAGGCCCCAGACCTGATCCCGCAGGACGCTCTGTTTTCCTGCCCGCAGATGGGCAATAGCGTCACGCGGGTCACGCAGCAGGCCGCGCAGCCGGTGGC
>Ga0075163_10001611_pt1 | contig 30518 bp, 22 predicted proteins | sample JI1023141ADNA_FD_71478 | JGI IMG/M metagenome (GOLD analysis project Ga0075163, IMG submission 71478) | Wastewater effluent complex algal communities from Wisconsin, to seasonally profile nutrient transformation and Carbon sequestration -... | ecosystem: Engineered > WWTP > Effluent > Algae...
CCAAGACCATCCCGCCGCGGATCCGGCGCGCCGTGCTGCGGCGCGACCGCGGGCGCTGCCGCGTCCCCGGCTGCAAGAACGCGCGGTTCGTCGACGTCCACCACGTCGTGCCGCGCGGCACGGGCGGCGATCACACGCCGAGCCGCCTCGCCGCGATGTGCTCGGCGCATCACCAGGCCGCGCACGACGGCCGGATCAAGGTCGACCTCGACAAGCGCGGCCGGCTGCGGGTCGCGCACGCCGACGGCCGTCCCTATGGCAGCCAGCCGCCGCCCCGCGTCGTCGCGCCTGGCGAACCGCCGACCACGCCGAGCGCCCCGGCCGTCGCCACCCCAGCGCCCGCATCGAGCCCGCCTGCTGCGTCCCACGCGGGCGCGCAGGGCACCGCCACGCCGCACGACTCGCCTGCCGTCGTCGCGCGCGACGCCGCACCCCAGCCCAGGCCGGCGAAGGCTGCGTCGCGCCGCGTGCGTCACCTGGGGTGGAAGACGAAGAAGGCCGCGCCACGCCCCGCGCCTCACCTGGGGCGGAAGACGAAGAAGGCCGTGCCGCGCCCCACGTCCCACGTGGGGCGGCACACGGCGAAGGTCCGCACGAAGGCGCAACCGCGGACCGCCTCACACCGGACGCGTCGCAAGGCGACGCCGGCGGTGGAGGCGCGGCGCGCCACCACAGCTCACGTGGGTCGCGACAAGGCGAAGCGCCGCGCGAAAGCACGATCGCCGGCCGCGTCCGATCTGGAAGATGGCAAGGCCAAGGCGCGTCGGCGTCGCGCGCCAGCGCGCCCGGCGGTGCCGACTGCTCTCGGTGGGTGATACAACCCGCGCCATGCGTTCCAAGTTGGCACTCGTCCTGATACTCGCCGCGGTCGCCGCGGGCGCCTGCAAGAGCAAGAAGTCTGACAAGGCCGGCCCGGGCGGGGGCACTGCCACGGGGACGGCCACGGGCACCGGTGGCAACGGCGAGCCGGGCGGCAACGCGGGCAACGGCACGCAGTCGGCGACGACGACGGCGACCGGTCCACTCAAGGCGGTGAACGAATGTCCGCCGGCGCTCAAGGACGCAGACAAGGGTCTGGCGCGTACGATCCCGGCCGGCTGCGCGACCGTCGTCGAGGGCGAATACTACGTGGATGGCGAGCTGACGATCGAGGCCGGGGCAAAGCTCTCGTTCAAGCCAGGGGCGGCGATGTACATCGGATACACCGACGCGTCGAAGCTCACGGTCAAGGGGACCGCCGACAAGCCGGTGACCTTCACTTCGGGTGGCGACGCGGTCGCCGGCGCGTGGAAGGGCATCCACCTCTACCCCAAGGCGGCGCGGTCGCAGATCGAGGGGTTGGTGCTGGAGTACGCGGAGACCGGCCTCGAGCTCGATGCACCGGACGTCGCGATCAAGGGCACCTTGCTCCGCGCCAACAAGGCGGCCGCGGTGCGCGTCAGCGACGACGTGCCGCTGGCGGCGTTCGACGCCAACACGATCGAGCAACCAGGCGTCGTGGCGCTGAGCCTGCCACCGGCGGCGCTGATCGGCATCGGAGCGACCAACAAGCTGCCCGCCGAGGCGGTGATTGAACTACGCGGCGGCGCGGCCACGACCACAGGGACCTGGCCCAACCTGGGCGCGCCGATCCGCGTGGTGGGTGAGGTCTACATCGAGGGCAAGCCGAGCAAGGCCGCGATCACGATCGCTGCCGGTGCGACGTTCCGCTTCGACAGCGGCGGCGCGCTGTACGTCGGCTACGGCGGTGACGGCGAGCTCAAGGTCGCCGGCACGACCGACGCCCCGGTGAGCTTCGGCGCCTCGGGCGAGGCGGCGCCGGGCGCATGGGAGAAGGGCATCATCGCCTACAGCAAGGGGGCGATCACGCTCGAGCACGCGGTCGTCCAACACGGCGGCGTCGATGGCCGCGGCGCGGTCCGCAGCGAGGGTGGCAAGGTCGCGATCACGGCCTCGACGTTCAAGGAGAACAAGGTCGGGCTGTCGCTGGACGACGCCAGCGAGCTGCGCGGCTTCGATCAGAACCAGCTGGTCGGCAACACCGAGCAGGCGCTCGTGCTGATGCCGCGCCACCTCGGCGCGCTCGGCGCGGCGAACACCTACGCCGACGGCCAGGTCGTGCTGGTCCACGGCGGCGGGGTCGACAAGCCTGCGACCTGGGCGCTGCAACCGGCGGCGGCCGTGACGATCGACGGCGAGATCTACGTCGACGGGGGCGCGGTCACGATCCCGGCTGGCGCGACCTACGCGTTCGCGGATGGCGCGGCGCTGTACGTCGGCTACGGCGATACCGGCACGCTCGTGGTGCAGGGCACGACCGACAAGCCGGTGACGTTCAAGGGCAGCCGCGACGAGCCCGGCGCGTGGAAGGGCGTCGAGCTGTACAGCAAGGCGGTGGCCAGCACGCTGACGCAGCTCCACGTGAGCGACGCTGCGACCGCGTGTGTGCGCGCCAGTGGCGGCGCGGCGGTGACGATCGACGGCCTGGTGGGCAGCAAGTGCGAGACGGCCGCGCTGACGTGGGACTGCAGCTCAAAGGTGAAGCCGGGAGGCGTCAAGGCGGCCGCTGGCACGCCGAAGGGCGCGCTCGCGCCCGACGGCTGCTGAAACCAGGCGCGGAGTGACGACGCCGCGACCACCAGGTCGCGGCGCGCCGGCCGCCGGGGGACAAGCTGGCCGGCCTCAACGTCTTCCCGATCATCCTCAGCGCGCCGTTCGGCGTGACCGGACGCGCGGCGGGCCGCGCGCGCTCGGCGGAGCGGCAACGGCGAGTGCGACGTGTGCACGTGGTGGGTCTGGTACAATCTGGCACGACGGCCTCGGCCCGCGCCTGACGCAAACCAGCGTGCGCGATCCGCGCGACAACGACGCCCAGCGGGTGGCCGGCTGCTGCCGCACCTTCGAGCGCGATCTCGTGATGTGCAACGGGCCGGCGATCGCGACGACGCCGGACGCGTCACGCCGTGGCGGGCCGACGCGCCTCGGGCCGGCGGCGCGCGGCGAGCCACGTCGCGAGCACGGCGATCACCGCGCCGCCCGCCAGCGCGACCGGGGCCAGCGCGATCGGCGCAACGCCGAGCGCGTCGACGCGCGGCCAGGGATGCAGCGCCGCGGGGTGGGCGGCGCGCGACCACGCGAGCCAGGCGACCTGACCGGCGGTGACCGCCGCGACGCCGACTATTGCGACGTCGGTGGTCCAGCGCGGCAGCCGCGCGGCGACGAACGCGCTCGCCGCGACTGCGACCACGGCGAAGGCGCTGGCGAGGCCCAGCGACGCCCCGGCCGGGGCAACCGCGGCGACGCCCCGGCCGATGGAGCCGAGCGCGAGCCCGACCAGCGCGGCGGCGCCGACGACCCGTGCCGCGGTGACGCGCCGAGCCTGCCCGACGAGCAGGACCACCAGCGCGAGCCCCGACGCGCCAGCGAGGCCAGCGCCAGCGGCGCCCCACCCGAGCGACGCGCCGACGCCGATGCCACCGAGGGCGACCACGACGGCCCGGCGCCGCCTCGACGCCCCGGCGAGGACGCAGCCCAGCGCGAGGAGGGCCAGCCCACCCCGCTCGGCCAACAGCCCGGCGCTGTGCATGGCGGTGAGCCGCGCGCTGGCCAGCTCGGCGCGATCGAACAGCGCCTGGGTCCGCACGATCTCGTGGGCCAACGCCTCCTCCAGCGCGCCGCGATCGACCAGCGCCAGGAGTCGTGCGAGCTGCTCGTCGATGCGCGCGGCGAGCGTGCGATCGACCGCCGCGACCGCGACCAGCCGATCGCGCAGCGCTCGGCGCGCGGCGACGATGCGCGCGCGGGCCGGCCCCCAGCGCCGCGCCTGGTAGTCGTCGAGCGCGGTGGCGAGGTGGACGCGGGCGTCGGCGAGCCGGCCGCCGACCGGCGCGAACGCGACCTCGACCCGCAGGTACGCGAGCACGTCGTCAGCGACTGGCGCCGGCACGCCGCGTCCGATCAGCGCGGCGGTCAGCTCGGTGTCCGAGCGATCGGCGAGGGACGTCCAGGGTGGCGCGACGCCGGTGACCTGGGCGAAGGCGCGGCCGCGCGCGACGACCTCGTCGACATGGCGGAACGACAGCACCAGCGCCGCGAGGCCCCAGCGCTCGGCGCTGGTCGGGATGCCGAAGGACGGCATGGCGGTGCCAGCCATGCCGTCGGTGATCCGGCTGTAAGCCCGACTCGGCGCGAGATCGACGATGAACTCCAGCTCCTGGAAGTCCTTGGGCCCGGGCTCGAGAAACAGGCCCTGTGGGCCGTCGCCGATGCCGGTGTCGCCGTGGCACGCGGTACACATCGTCGACCACAGCGCGCGCACCCGCCCCAGGGGCGGCGGCGCCGCGGGCGCAAGCACGATGCGCCGGCGCGCGAGCATCTCGCCGCGCATCCGCCGCGCGACGCCGACCACGTCAGCGGCCGGCGCCCGACGGGTGATCGCCGCGACCAGCGCGGCGATCGCGTCGCGGTCGCGGTCGGTCAGGTGCTCCGCATAGCGCCCGGCGTCGTGGAGGAGGTGCTCGAGCACCCGCATGCGCACCGGATCGACGACGGCGCCGCCGTCGACCGCGTTCGGGTAGTCGCCCGCCACGTCATCGAGCGTGTTGACGATGCGGCGGACGTCCTCGAACGAGCCGTGATCGACCGCCGGCGCGGGTGCCGCCACGCACGCCGCGATGAGCCCGAGCCAGACCGAGGCCACCGCGACGAACACACGGCCGGAGAGCATGGCCACGATCGCATCACGCCGCACGGCGCGCGTCCGCACGATCGGCCTGCCAAGTTTGCGTGATGGCGCAGGAGGAGCGGCTGGCCGGTGAGCGGCCCCGCCTGCGGCGCGCCCGCGTCCGTGGCGCCCAATCGTGACGCGCCCGATCGTGACGCGCCCGCGTCCGTGGCGCCCGAGCGTGACGCGCCCGCGTCCGTGGCGCCCGAGCGTGACCCGCCCGCGTCCGTGGCGCCCGAGCGTGACCCGCCCGCTCGTGACCCGCCCGAGCGTGACGCGCCCGAGCGTGACGCGCCCGAGCGTGACCCGCCCGAGCGTGACCCGCCCGAGCGTGACGCGCCCGAGCGTGACGCGCCCGAGCGTGACCCGCGCGATCGTGACGCGCCCGATCGTGACGCGCCCCATGCTCCTCGCACGACGCGTGCGCCGCGCCGGCTGGCGCGGGTCGTCATCCGCGGCCCATGTGCGCGTGGCGCGACGTCGCTGGCGAACCCCGGATCACGGCGACCCGCGCCGTACCACGGGCAGGTAGTGCGGACGCCAGCGCGCGGCGGCCGCGCGCGCTCCAGGATCGCCGTCGACGGTGGCCACGCCGCCCTGGATCGCGGCGTCCATGGTCGCCAGCGCCACGGCCCGCGCGACCGAGGGCAGCTCGGCGACGGGTGGATAGATCGCAGTCGGGTGGTGCCGCTCGGTGTAGGTCACGACGGCCTGGGCCGCAGCCATGACCATGGCGTCGGTGATGGTGCGCGCGCCGCAGGCGATCGCCCCGGCTCCCAGGCCGGGGAAGACGAAGGCGTTGTTACCCTGGGGCACGACGCGGGTGGTGCCACCGTGGGTGACCGCGGCGAACGGCGACCCGGCGGCGACCAGCGCGCGACCGTCGGTCCACGCGGCGAGCTCCGCGGGCGTGGCCTCGGCGGCGCTGGTCGGGTTGGACAGCGGGAAGATGATCGGCCGCGGCGTGTTGGCGGCGACCGCACGCACGACGTCCTCGGTGAACGCCCCGGCCTGACCCGACAGGCCGAGCAACGCGGTGGCCCCCGCGCGCCGCACCGTGGTCGCCAGATCGAGGGCGCCCCACCCTGCTACCCGGGCGCGCGGCTGCGCGAACGCACGCTTGTAGGCGTCGAGCGGCCGATCGTCGACCAGCAGGCCGCGCGAGTCGAGCACCAAGAGGCGGGCGCGGGCCTCGTCGCGGGTCAGGCCATCGGCCATCATGCCGCGGGCCAGCTGCTCGGCGACGCCGACGCCGCCCGCGCCGGCGCCGTGCACCACGATCACCTCGTCGCGCAGCCGCCGCCCGGCGAGCCGCGACGCCCGGGTCACGCCGGCCAAGGCCACGGCGCCGGTGCCCTGGATGTCGTCGTTGAACGACGGCTGGGTGGTGCGGAACGCGTCGAGCACGGTGAAGGCGGCGTCCTTGGCCAGGTCCTCCCACTGGATCACCGCGCGCGGCCAGCGGCGGCCGACCGCGCGCACGAACTTGTCGACGAACGCGACGTAGGCGTCGCCGCGCAGGCGCGGCGCGCGCGTGCCGAGGTACAAGGGGTCGACCCGCAGGTCGTCGCGATCGGTGCCGACGTCGAGCGCGACCGGCATGGTGTGGTAGGGCGACACGCCGCCGGCGCAGGTGTAGAGCGCGAGCTTGCCGATCGGGATCGCCAGGCCACCCCAGCCCTGATCGCCGATGCCGAGGATCGCCGACGAGTCGGTCGCGACGATCATCCGGACGTCGGCGAGCGGATAGCGCGTGAGGATCGCGTCGAGGTGCTCGACGTTGTCGGGCGTGATCGACAGCCCGCGCGGGTGCTGGTACAGCGCGCTGAACCGCTCGACGGCGAGGCCGACGGTCGGCGTGTACACCACCGGCAACATCTCCTCGAGGTGTCGCTCGAGCAGCGCGTAGAACAGGATCTCCTGCCGCTCCTGGAGCCCGCGCAAGAACTGGTAGCGCGCCAGCGCGGTCGGCTCGGCGCGGTAGCCCTGGTAGGCGCGCGCGACCTGGGTGTCCAGGTCGTTGACCTGCGGCGGCAACAGGCCCTCGAGGCCGAGCGCGAGGCGCTCCGCGCGCGTGAACGCGGTGCCCTTGTTGATCAGGACCAGGCGCAGGAGCGCGATGCCGTCGACCGCGACCTCCATCCGGGACTGGCCGTCGGGCCCAGCGACGATGTCGAAGTACGGCGACAGCGCAGGCGCGGCCGGTGCCGACGCGGGCCCTGGTGCGGGCGCGGCAGCCACCCTCATCGATACGCCCTCAACAGCGCCGCGCTCGACGCGTCGCTGCCGGCGTCGGCGACGCGCTCGCGGATCGCGGCGCCCATCTGCGCGGTGGTCAGCGTGCCACCGAGATCGCGGGTCCGACAGCCCGCCCGCAGCGCGTCCTCGACGGCGCGCTCGATCGTGTGCGCCGCCGCGTCCAACCCGAGCGAGTGGCGAAGCAGCATCGCCACCGACAGGATCGCCCCGACCGGGTTGGCGACGCCGTGGCCCGCGATGTCGGGCGCCGACCCGTGGATCGGCTCGTACAGGCCGCGCGGGCCGTCGCCGAGCGACGCCGACGGCAACAGCCCGATCGACCCGCTCAGCACGGCCGCCTCGTCGGTGAGGATGTCGCCGAACATGTTCTCGGTGACGATGACGTCGAAGTGCGCAGGCTGGGTGATCAGCCGCATCGCGGCGGCGTCGACCAGCAAGTGCTCGAGGCGCACCCGCGGGAAGTCGACCGCGACCTCGGTCGCGACCTGTCGCCACAGCCGCGACGACTCGAGCACGTTGGCCTTGTCGATCGACGTGACCTTGCCGCGGCGGGCCGCCGCGACCTTGAACGCCAGCGTCACGACCCGCCGGATCTCGGCCTCGGTGTAGACCAAGGTGTCGACCGCGCGCCGGCCATCAGCCTCGATGGTGCGCCCCCGCGGGGTGCCGAAGTACAGGCCGCCGGTCAGCTCGCGGATGACGATCAGATCGACGCCGGCGAGGCGATCGGGCCGCAGGCTCGAGCGATCGCGCAGCGACGGATACGGCGTGACCGGCCGCAGGTTGGCCCACAGCCCGAGGCCCTGGCGCAGCGCCAGCAGCCCCTGCTCGGGTCGCACCGTCGCGGCGGGGTCGTCCCACTGCGGGCCACCGACCGCGCCGAGCAGCACGGCGTCGGCGTCGGCGCACGCCGCCAGCGTCGTCGGCGGCAGCGGCACGCCGGCCACGTCGATGGCGCAACCGCCGATCGGGTGCTCGGCGAACGCCAGCGCGAGGCCGCAACCGGCGGCGACCTCCTCGAGGACGCGGCGCGCCTCGTGCGTGACCTCGGGGCCGATGCCGTCACCAGGACAGAGAGCGATCCGTGCGCGCATGTGTGCTCCTCGTGGCAGTTGACGTGGCGGTGGGTTCGGGAGACGTCGTGATGGCGAGCTCGAGGCCGTCGACCAGCGCGTGCCAGGTCGCCTCGAGGATGTTGGGCGACGCGCCGACGGTGGCGAACCGGGCGGCGCCGAGACGCCAGTCGATCAGCACGCGGGTGATCGCGCGGGTGCCGGCGTCGCCGTCGACGACCCGCACCTTGTAGTCGGCCAGGGCCAGGGTCGCCAGCGCGGGGTAGCTCGGGACGAGCGCCTTGCGCAGCGCGCGATCGAGCGCGTGGACCGGGCCATCGCCGTCGGCGGCGGCGTGCACCGGCTGATCGCCGACGCGCAGGCGCACGGTGGCCTCGATCGCGGTGTCGGCGCCGCGGCGCCCGACGATGGCCTGGTAGCCGTCGACCGCGAACGGCGCGACGTAGCCCGGCGCGGTGCGACGCACCAACAGCGCGACCGAGCCGTCGGCGGCCTCGTACGACCAGCCGGCGGCCTCGCGAGCTTTCACCGTGGCGACCGCGGCGGCGGCCTCGGCGGGCGCCAGCTCGGGCAGGCCGAGGGCGCGGGCTCGCTCGACCATCGTGGCGCGGCCGGCCAGCTCCGACACCGCGAACCGCGCGGCGTTGCCGACCACCGCCGGATCGATGTGCTGGTAGCTGGTCGGGTCGCGCAGCATCGCGGCGACGTGGACGCCGCCCTTGTGCGCGAACGCGCTGGCCCCGACGTAGGGCGCGTGGTCGTCGGGCGGCAGGTTGGCGATGTCGGCGACCAGCCGGGCGAGCGCCGGCAGCGCGGCGAGATCGATGGCGGTGGCGACACCCAGCTTGAGCGCGAGGCCAGGGATCACGGCGGTCAGGTCGGCGTTGCCGCAGCGCTCGCCGTAGCCGTTGATCGTGCCTTGCACGTGGGCGGCGCCAGCCCGCACGGCGGCCAGCGAGTTGGCAGTGGCGCAGCCGCTGTCGTCGTGGGCGTGGACGCCGATCCGCGGCCCCATCGGCCCGAGGTGATCGCGGGCGGCCCGCACCGCGGCGTCGATCTCCCATGGCAGCGCGCCGCCGGTGGTGTCGCACAGGACGACGGTCTCGGCGCCGGCGCGCGCCGCGGCGGCGAGGGTCGCCAGCGCGTAGGCGGGGTCGGCGGCGAAGCCGGCGGCGAAGTGCTCGGCGTCGTAGACGACCCGGCGGCCGGCGGCGCGCAAGAACGCGACGGTGTCGGCGATCATCTGCAGGTTGTCGTCGGCCGACGCGCCGAGGATCTCGATCGCCTGGAACCGCGACGACTTACCGAAGATGGTGCAGACCGGTGTCGCCGCGTCGACCAGCGCCACCAAGCTGGGGTCGTCGGCGCACGTCCGATCGACCCGGCGGGTGGCGCCGAACGCGCACAGCGTGGCCCGGCCCAGCGGCTCGCGGCGCAGCCGGGCGAACAGCTCGGCGTCCTTGGGGTTCGAGCCGGGCCACCCGGCCTCGACGAACGTCACGCCGAGCGCGTCGAGCGCGCGGGCGATGCGCAGCTTGTCGGCGACCGAGTACGAGATGCCGGCGCGCTGGCTGCCGTCGCGCAAGGTCGTGTCGTAGATCTCGACGGCGGCGGTCATGGTGCTCCGTCCCGCGCGCGCTCCCACGCCGCGATCGCCGGCAGGCGCGCCTGCAGGTAGCCCAGCTCGTCGACACCATCGAGCAGGCAGCGGCGCGCGAACGGCTCGACGGTGAAGCCGGCGCTGCGCCCGGCGAACTCGACCTGCTCGGCCGCCAGATCGACGGTCACCGGCGTCCCGCGGTCGGTGGTCACCGCGGCCACGAGCGCCGCGTGCTCGGCGTCGCCTAGCGCCACCGGCACCAGGCCGTTCTTGACCGCGTTGCCGCGGAAGATGTCGGCGAACGATCGGGCGATCACCGCGCGGAACCCGGCGGCCACCAGCGCCCACGGCGCGTGCTCGCGCGACGAGCCGCAGCCGAAGTTGCGGCCGACGATCAGGATCTGGGCGCCGGCGGCGTCGGGCCGAGCCAGCGGCCACGCGGCGCCGTACCCGGCGCGAAAGTCGGCGAACAACGCCGGTCCCAGCCCCGCGCGATCGGTGACCTTGAGGAACCGCGCCGGGATGATCTGATCGGTGTCGACGTCGTCGGCGACCAGCGACGCGGCGTGGCTGGTGACGCGGGTGAACTGCGGCGCGGTCATCGCGCGACCTCCAGCGTGCGGGGATCGGTGACACGGCCGGTGACCGCGGCGGCGGCGGCGGTGAGCGGCGACGCCAAGACGGTGCGGCCGCCGGCGCCCTGGCGCCCCTCGAAGTTGCGGTTCGACGTCGACACGGCGAGCTGACCCGGCGCGAGCTGGTCGCCGTTCATCGCGATGCACATCGAGCAGCCCGGCGTGCGCCACTCGGCGCCGGCGGCGCGGAACACCTCGTCGAGCCCCTCGGCCTCGGCGGCGCGGGCGACGGCCTGCGAGCCGGGCACCACCAGCGCGCGCACCCCGGCGGCGACGCGGCGCCCGCGCAGGACTGACGCCGCCGCCCGCAGATCGCTCAACCGCCCGTTGGTGCACGAACCGACGAAGACGACGTCGACCGGATGGCCGAGCAGCGGGCGCCCCGCCTCGACCCGCATGTACGCCAGCGCCCGAGTCAGCGCCGCGCGCTCGTCGGCGTCGGCGACGCCGGCCGGGTCGGGTACCGGCGCGTCGATCGCCGCGCCCATGCCGGGGTGGGTGCCGAACGTCACCATCGGCGCCAGCCCCGCGGCGGCCAGCGTGACCTCGCGCTCGAACCGCGCGTCGGGGTCGGTCGGCAGCGCGCGCCACAACGCCAGCGCGCGGTCCCAGGCGGCGCCGGCCGGCGCGTGGGGTCGCCCGGCCAGGTACGCGAACGTCGTGTCGTCGGGCGCGATCATCCCAGCGCGAGCGCCGGCCTCGATCGACATGTTGCACACGGTCATGCGCGCCTCCATGTCGAGCGCGCGGATCGCCGCCCCGGCGTACTCGATCACGCAGCCGGTGGCGCCGCCGACGCCGATGCGCGCGATGATCGCCAGGATCACGTCCTTGGCGACGACCCCGGCGGGCAGCGCGCCGTCGACGGTGATCCGCAGCGTACGCGGCCGGCGCTGGAGCAGCGCCTGGGTCGCGAGCACGTGGGCCACCTCGGAGGTGCCGATGCCGAACGCCAGCGCGCCGAACGCGCCGTGCGTCGACGTGTGGCTGTCGCCGCACACGATCGTCATGCCGGGATGGGTCAGCCCCAGCTCGGGGCCGATGACGTGGACGATGCCCTGGCGCTCGCCGTCGACGCCGTGGAGCGCGATGCCGTGCGCGGCGCAGTTGCGGGCGAGCGTGTCGAGCTGGTGCCGGCCGGCGTCGTCGACCGTGGCCAGCACCGACGGTCCGCGCCCGCCGCGATCGCGCGGCGCGGTCGGCACCGAATGATCCATCGTCGCGACGGTGCGATCGGGGCGCCGCGCCCGCAGGCCGCGCGCCGCCAGCGCCGCGAACGCCTGCGGCGAGGTGACCTCGTGCACCAGGTGCAGGTCGACGCCCAGCACCGCCGGCGCGTCGCCCTCGTCCTCGACGAGATGCGCGTCCCACACCTTCGCGAACATCGTCCGGGCGGTCACGCCGCGCCTACCTTGCGAGGGGTTGTCGCCAAACCCAGGTGGCGGTTGGGGGCGCTCGGCACGTCGTGGTTCTCGTCGGCCTGCGGCGGGCTCGCCCCGGCGGGTCCCCCACCCGAGACGCGAGACAGGTGCCCCGCCGAATCACCCAGGGCCGCCGGCGCGCGCGCCAGCAGGTGGTTGAGCGCCTCGAGGTACGCCTTGGCGCTGGCGACGACGATGTCGGTGTCGGCGCCATGGCCGTGGACCGGGCGGTCGGCGCCGCCGGCGACCCGCACGCTGACCTCGCCCAGCGCGTCGATGCCCTCGGTGACCGCGTGGACGACGAAGTCCATCAGCTCGACCGGCGCGGCGACGATCGCGTCGATGGCCTTGTAGGTGGCGTCGACCGGGCCCGTGCCGACGGCGGCCTGCACCCGCAAGACCCCGTCGGGATCGCGCAGCCGCACGGTGGCGGTGGCCAGCCCGACGGTGCCGCACGCCACCTGCAGATCGTCGAGCGCGTACCGCACCGGCGCCGCCGCGCGCTCGGGGGCGGCCAGCGCCAGCAGGTCGGCGTCGTGGATCGCGCGCTTGCGGTCGGCGAGGCGCTTGAAGCCGGCGAACACCCGAGCCAGCGCGTCGGCGTCGAGCGCGACGCCCAGCGCCGCCAGCCGCTCGGCGACGGCGTGGCGCCCCGAGTGCTTGCCCAGCACCAGGCGCGTGGTCTGCGCGCCGACGTCCTCGGGCCGCATGATCTCGTAGGTGCGCTGGTGCTTGAGCATGCCGTCCTGGTGGATGCCGCTCTCGTGGGCGAACGCGTTGGCGCCGACCACGGCCTTGTTGGGCGCGATGGCGAAGCTGGTGGCGCGCGCGACGACGCGGCTGGCCGCGACCAGCTGCGTGGTGTCGATGCCGGTGGTCAGGCCCAGCACCGGCGCGCGCGTCGCCAGCAGCATCACCAGCTCCTCGAGCGAGGCGTTGCCGGCGCGCTCGCCGATGCCGTTGATCGTCACCTCGGCCTGCGACGCGCCTGCGCGCAGCCCGGCCAGCGAGTTGGCCACCGCGAGGCCGAGATCGTCGTGGCAGTGGACCGAGACGATCACGTCGCGGGCGCCCGGCACCTCGGCGAGGACGCCGGCGACCAGCGCGCCGAACTCGTCGGGCAGCGTGTAGCCGACGGTGTCGGGCAGGTTGATCACGGTCGCGCCGGCGGCGATCGCGGTCGCCACGGCCTCGTGCAGGAAGCCGCGGTCGCTGCGGCCGGCGTCCTCGGGCGAGAACGCCACGTCGGGGCACAGCCCGCGCGCGTAGCGCACCATCTCGGCGATGCGCGCCAGCACCTCGGCGCGGCTCATCCGCAGCTTGTGCTCGAGGTGCAGGTCGCTGGTGGCGAGGAACGTGTGCAGGCGCGGCCGCGCGGCGCCACGGATCGCCGCCCACGCGGCGTCGAGGTCAGCGACGTGGGCCCGGGCCAGCGCCTGGATCACCGGCGGCGGCCCGCCGGCGCGCTCGGCCTGCCCCACCGTCACCGCGATCTCGACCACCGCCGCGTGATCATCGGGCGACGCGGCCGGGAACCCGGCCTCGATGACGTCGACGCCGAGCCGGGCCAGCGCCCGCGCGACCTCGCGCTTCTCGCCGATGGACATGCTGGCGCCTGGCGCTTGCTCGCCGTCGCGGAGGGAAGTGTCGAGAATCTGGATCCGCCGCATGGGTCACCTGGGGTCGGGGGTCGTGTCGATGGCGCGGCTGGCAGCGCGCCGAGGGTGGTGCTCGCGACGGCTCAATCGCCCGGCTTGACGGTGACCGCGTCGAGGAACGGCATCAGCGCGCGCAGCTTGGCGCCGACCTCCTCGAGCGGCTGGGTGCGCTCGGCCTCGCGGCGGGCGGCGAAGCGCGGCGCGCCGGCCTGATACTCGTCGACCCAGGCCTTGGCGAACGCGCCGCTCTTGATGTCGCCGAGGATGGCCTGCATCGCGGCCTTGACCTCGGGGCCGATCACCCGCGGCCCGGCGACGTAGTCGCCCCACTCGGCGGTGTCGCTGACCGAGTAGCGCATGTAGTTGAGCCCGCCGCGGTACATGAGATCGACGATCAGCTTCAGCTCGTGCAGGCACTCGAAGTACGCGACCTCGGGCTGGTAGCCGGCGGCGCACAGGGTCTCGAAGCCGGCGCGCACGAGGTGCGAGACGCCGCCGCACAGCACCGCCTGCTCGCCGAACAGATCGGTCTCGGTCTCCTCGGCGAAGGTGGTCTCGATGACGCCGGCCCGGGTCGAGCCCAGGGCCCACGCGTAGCTGAGCGCCAGCGGCTTGGCCGCCGCCGACGCGCCGGCGTGCACCGCGATCAGCGCCGGCACGCCCTGGCCGTCCCGGTACGTCTCGCGCACGCGGTGGCCGGGCGCCTTGGGGGCGATCAACGCGACGTCGAGCCCGGCCGCCGGCGCGATCGTCCCGTAGTGGACGTTGAAACCGTGCGCGAACAACAGCAGCTTGTCAGGGCGCCCGTCGAGGTGTGGCGCGAGGTGATCGCGCCACAGCTTCGGCTGCGCGGTGTCCGGCGCGAGCACCATCACCACGTCGGCCCAGGCCGCGACCTCGGCCGGCGGCGCGACCTCGTGACCGGCGGCCTTGGCGGCGGCGATCGAGCTCGAGGTCGGCGGCAGGCCGACCCTCACCCGCACGCCGGCGTCGGCGAGGTTGCCGGCGTGGGCGTGGCCCTGCGAGCCGTAGCCGATGACGCCGACCTGCTTGCCCTTGATGAGCGCCGGGTCCGCGTCGCGATCGTAGTAGAGCGTTGCCATCTGGTCTCTCCGGTGAAGGGTCAGGCGCCGTGGGCGGCGCGCGGGGGTTGGAGGTCGGCGCCGACGCCGACGCGGGCCATCGCGACGGCGCCGGTGCGCACCATCGCGACGACGCCGAACGGCTCGAGCACCGCGCGCAGGTCGTCGATGCGCTGGCGCGGCGCGGCCAGCTCGATGATCAGCTCGTCGGGCGCGACGTCGACGACCCGCGCCGCGAACAGCTCGGCGGCCTGGACCACCGCGGCGCGGCTCGCGCGATCGGCGCGCACCTTGATCAGCGCGAGGTCGCGCTCGACGACGTCGGCGGCGGCCAGCTCGTCGACCGCGACCACGTCGACCAGCTTCCACAGGTTGGCCTCGAGCCGGGCCGCGGTGGCGTCGTCGCACGACACCACCACGGTCAGCCGCGACAGGCCCGGCACCTCGGAGGCGCCGACGGTCAGCGACGCGATGTTGTAGTTGCGGCGGCGGAACAGCGAGGCGACCCGGTTGAGGACGCCGGGGACGTCCTCGACGGTGGCCACCAGCGTGCGCAGGCGGGGCGTGCCGGGGGCGGTCATCGGGGCGGCTCCTCGGTGAGCTCGTCGTCGGCGCCGGTCTCGATCAGCCGCGAGCGCAGCGGCCGGCGGATCATGTCGCCGAGGTCGGCGCCCGACGGCACCATCGGGTAGACCGAGTCCTCGGCCTCGACGCGGAAGTCGATGACGACGGTGCCGGCGGCGGCCCGGGCCGCGGCCACCGCGTCGGCGACCTCGGCGCGCCGGGTGACCCGCAGGCCGGTCAAGCCGTGGGCCTCGGCCAGCTTGACGAAGTCGGGCGAGCGCATCGGCGTCGCGACGTAGCGGCCGCCGTAGAACAGCTCCTGCCACTGGCGCACCATGCCCAGGTAGCCGTTGTTGATGATCGCGATGTTCACCTTGAGGTCCTCCTGGGCGCAGGTCGACAGCTCGGCGGCGGTCATCTGGAACCCGCCGTCGCCGGCCACCACCCACACCTCGGCGTCGGGCCGCGCGAACCGCGCGCCGATCGCGGCGGGCAACGCGAAGCCCATCGTGCCCAGGCCACCGGAGGTGACCAGGCCGCGCGGGTGGTCGTGCTTGTAGTACTGGGCCTCCCACATCTGGTGCTGACCGACGTCGGTCACCACCACGGCGCGGCCCGCGGTGAGCCGCCACAGATCGTGGAGCACGTGGGCGGCGTGCAGCTTCCCGGTGTCGGGCAGCTGCTGGATGTCGCGCACCGCGCTGTCGCCCTTGGACGCCTCGATCGCCGCCATCCACGCGGCGCGGTCGGCGGCGCGACAACGGGGCGTCAGCGCCGCCAGCACGGCGCGGACGTCGTCGACGATCGCCACGTCGACGGCGACGTTCTTGCCGATCTCCGACGGGTCGAGATCGACGTGGATCTTGCGGGCGCGCGGCGCAAACGTCGCGAGGTTGCCGGTGACGCGGTCGTCGAAGCGCATGCCCAGCGCGATCAACAGGTCGGCGTCCTGGACCGCGCGGTTGACCCACGCCTCGCCGTGCATGCCCATCATGCCCAGCGCCCGCGGATCGGTCGCGGGGAAGCCGCCGAGGCCGAGCAAGGTCGACGCGACCGGCACGCCGGTGCGCGCGACGAACGCGGCCAGCTCGGCGGCCGCGCCGGCGGCGACGACGCCGTGACCGGCGAGGATCAGCGGGCGCTCGGCGCGGTCGATCAGCGCCACCGCGCGAGCCAGCGCGTCGGCGGTGGTGCCGCGGGCCGGCCGCACCCGGGCCGGCCGCGCCAGCGCGCGATCGGAGGGGTCGAAGGCGCACGACGCCTGCTGCGCGTCCTTGGTGATGTCGACCAGCACCGGGCCGGGCCGGCCGCTCCGCGCCACCGCGAACGCCTCGCGCAGCACCGGGCCGATGTCCTCGGCGCGGGTCACCAGCCAGTTGTGCTTGGTGATCGGCAACGTCACGCCGGTGACGTCGGTCTCCTGGAAGGCGTCGGTGCCGAGCAGCGCCGACGACACCTGCCCGGTGATGAACACCACCGGCACGCTGTCGAGCATCGCGGTGGCGATGCCGGTCACGAGGTTGGTGGCGCCGGGGCCGCTGGTCGCGACCGCGACGCCGACCCGCCCCGACGCGCGGGCGTAGCCGTCGGCCATGTGCGCCGCGCCTTGCTCGTGGCGCACCAGCACGTGGCGCACCGGGTAGCGCGGCAGCGCGTCGTAGGCCGGCATGATCGCGCCGCCCGGGTAGCCGAACACGACGTCGACGCCCTCCTGCACCAGCACCTCCCAGATCATCTCGGCGCCGGTGCGCGTCGCGGGCGCGGGCGCGGGCGTCGCCGCCGCGGCGGTGGCGGCGGTCACGGCGTCACCTCGTCGGCCGGCATCGTCACCGCGCCGTCGGCGGCCGAGCGCACCGCGCGGGCGTACTTGCCGAGCACGCCGCCGGGTCGCGGTCGCGGCGGCGGGGCCAGCGCCCGCGCGCCGAGGTCGGCGGCGACGTCGAGCCGCCGCGCGGCGACGTCGATGGTGATCACGTCGCCCTCGCGCAGGCGCGCGATCGGCCCGCCCAGCGCCGCCTCGGGCGCGACGTGGCCGATCATGAACCCGACGGTGGCGCCCGAGAACCGGCCGTCGGTGATCAGCGCGACGGTGGCGCCGAGGCCCTGTCCGACCAGCGCCGCGGTCACCGCCAGCATCTCGCGCATGCCGGGGCCGCCGGCCGGGCCCTCGAAGCGGATCACCACCACGTCGCCGGCGACGATCGCGCCCGCGGTGACCGCGGCGAACGCCGCCTCCTCGCTGTCGAACACCCGGGCTGGCCCGGTGTGGCGGGTGCGGGCGTGGCCCGACAGCTTGATCACGCAGCCCTCGGGCGCGAGGTCGCCGCGCAGGATCGCGAAGCCGCCGTGCGCGGCCTTGGGTGCGGCGAGCGCGGTGATGACCTGCTGGCCCGGCGCCTCGCGCGCCGCGGCGGCCTCGGCGAACAGCGACCGGCCGCTCACCGTCGGCGCGTCGTGGAGGCGCCCGGCCGCCACCAGCCGCTGGCACAGGAGCGCGATGCCGCCCGCGCGGTAAAGGTCGACCGCGGTGAAGCGGCCGCCGGGCTTGAGGTCGGCCACCGTCGGCGTCGCCGCCGCGAGCCGGTCGATGTCGTCGAGCGTCAGCGCCACCCCGGCCTCGCGGGCGATCGCGACGAGGTGCAGCACCGCGTTGGTCGACCCGCCGCTGGCCGCCACCGCGGTCACCGCGTTCTCGAGCGACGCCCGGGTGATGAACGTCCGCGCGCCCTGCCCCTCGGCGATCAGCCGCATCACCAGCGCGCCGGCCGCCGCCGCGCCGTCGGGGCGCTCGGGCGCGGTCGCCGGCACCTCGCCCAGCCCCATCGGCGCCAGTCCCATCGCGGTCAGCGCGGTGGCCATGGTGTTGGCGGTGAACTGCCCGCCGCACGCGCCGGCGCCCGGGCACGCGCGATCCTCGAGCGCGCGCAGGTCGGCCAGCGTCAGCTTGCCGGCGGCGTGGGCGCCGACCGCCTCGAAGACGTCCTGGATCGTCACGTCCCGCTCGGCGTACCGCCCCGGCGCGATCGGCCCGCCGTACAGCACCAGCCCCGGCAGATCGAGCCGCGCCAGCGCCATCGCCGCCGCCGGCAGGGTCTTGTCGCAGCCGACCAGGCACACGACGCCATCGACGAGGTGGCCGCGGCACACCAGCTCGATCGAGTCGGCGATCACCTCGCGCGACACCAGGCTGGCGCGCATGCCCTCGGTGCCCATCGTGACGCCGTCGGAAACCGCGATGGTGTTCCACTCGATCGGCGTGCCGCCGGCGGCCTTGATGCCGCGCTTGACGTGCTCGGCCAGCGCGCGCAGGTGCAGGTTGCACGGCATCACCTCGGTCCAGGTGTTGACGATCGCGACCAGCGGGCGCTCGAGGTCGGCGTCGCCGAGGCCGGTGGCCTTCAGCATCGCGCGGGCCGGCGCGCGCGCGGCGTCGCGCAGGAGCGCGAGGCTGGGACGAGGTCGAGTGGGGTCGGGCATCGGTGAGTCTCCGTCGAAGAAGGCCTGGAACGACGAAGCCCCCGTCACCTTCCGGTGCGGGGGCCAGTCTGGGATCCGGGTGACCGGAGTCAGCTGGGCGGCCCGCACCGGGTCGCGTCCAGAACGACGACGACCAGCAGCGCTAGGACGCTAATAATGGAAATGAAAAGCCCGCGACCGGTCAGGACGCGGGCGAGCTTGGGGAGGACACCGCCCTGCGCGGCGCCGCACGACTGCGGCGCGGCGGGCTGATGATCGGCGGCGACGTCCATCACGCTTCGCAGCCTACGGGGTCGCGACGCGTCACGTCAAAGATAAATGCACGTCAGTCCGGATCAACACGCTGTCAATGCGTTGACTGACCTGCTCCCCACCGTCGCCGCCATCGCCGATCGTATGCGCTACTGCAGATCACCGTTCACGACGAGGTAGTTCTGGGCGGTGCCGACGCGCAGGCTCGCGGCGCGCAGGCCACCCGGCAGCGCCGGCAGCGGCACCGCGCCGAGGAGCGGCGTGAACGTGCCGAGCATGTGCGTGACCATCGCCGGCATGAGCGACTCGATGCCCTGCGCCGGCACGCCGGTCACGTCGGCGAGCACGTCGGCGTGGATGGTCGGCGTGGCGATCGTCACCGACGCGATGTTGGTGGCGCCGCCCGGGTGCGGTGCGACCTGCACCTCCATCTCGACGTTCATCGCCAGGGTCGTGGCCTCGACCTCACCCGCGTTCAGGTGGACGATCAGGTCCGGCATCGTGACCTTGAGCGCGCCGCCCTCGCCCGCGCTGACCACCGGCGGCAACAGCGCCTCGAGGCGGATCGCGTCGTAGATGCCGGCAGACTGCGCCAGCGTCTGATCGAGGCCACCGGCGCTCCAGAAGTTCGACATCACCTGGTTGAGCGCGTCGTCGGCGACCGCCAGCTGGAACCCGGCGGCGCCGCGGGCGGGCGGCGCCTGATCGTCGGTGAACAGGAAGCCGTGGCTGCCACCGGCGACGGTCAGCGTGGCGTCGAGCACCATCTCGGCGCCGGCGCTGTCGAAGCCGATGCCGGCCGCGGCGACCTCGGCGGTGAGGTCCTTGCCGAGCACGGTCACGGTCTGCGGACCGACGTGGATGTTGGCGATGGTGTCCTTGACCATCGGGCCGATGAACTTCTCCATCTGGCTGGCGAGCACGTTGCGGATCTCGTTGTCGAGGTCGAGCAGCGAGATGACCGCGCCGGGCAGGCCCGAGGCGTCGACGTCGAAGCCGGTGAAGGTGACGGTGGGGTTGACCAGCTCGACGTCGAAGCGGCCGGCGTTGACGGTCACCGCGACGGTGCCGCGCAACCGCGCGGTGGTGGCGCTGATCGTGATGTCGGTGTCGCCGTCGAGGCACGCCGCGGCGTAGCGGGCGTGGAGCGGGATGTAGAGCTGGTGCAGCGTGGCGTCGAGCGCGAGGCCGGCGTCGCCCGGGACCAGCGCGATGTCGGCGTGATCGAGGTCGAGGCCCTGGCGCACCGACACCTTGCCGTAGAGGCAGTCCTCCTCGCCGTTGGACAGGCCCTTGGCGATCACCGGGTTGTACGGCATCACCAGCATGTTCAGATCGGTCTGGGCGATCAGCGTCTCGGCGGTGTTGCCCAGCACCTCGAACGTCTGGGCCGACAGCTGCGCGGCGATCGCGTTCTCGACCGTGGCGGTGGCCGGGCGGAACGTGCCGGTCAGCACGCCGCGCATGTCGTCGGCGCGGCCGCCGTCGGCCGACAGCGCCACGGTCGAGATCAGGTTGGTGCCGGCGTGGACCGGCACGGTGACGCGGAACGAGCCGTCGGCGGCGAGCGGCGCGTCGATGCCGTTGACCGAGACGCTGGCCGCCGCGCTGCCGGTGGCGCTGGCGCCGACCGTGCCGATGACCTCGACGCTCGACAGCCCCTCGCGCATCGTCCCGCGGGCCGGCGACTCGATCCGCAGCTCCGGCGGCTCGGGGCGGGACCCGACGTCGTTGGCGCAGGCGGCGACGACCGGGACCAGGAGCGAGGCGACGGCGACCAGGCGGCTCTGCATGGAACCCACGTTCAGCAAGAAGAGCGCCACTCACCTACATGGGATCGCCGCGGCTAACCGGGCGTAACCACGATCGCCGCGCCGCGGCGACAGTGGTGACTCGGGACGCCCCTGGGGGTGGAGTCCACGCCTACCCGAGTTGCCACGCGGCGCGTCATGGCGCCCCGACGCCCTCAATCGAACTCGACGCCCTTGAGCCCGGCGACCACGCCGCGCTTGGTGGCGGGCGCGGCGATCCCCGACTTGAGGTGGCACGTCGAGCTGCTGGCCTCCGACAGCGACCAGGCCTTGCACGCGGTCTCGCGGGCGCACGCCGCCTGGCAGGTCGACGCGGGATCCGCGGCGGTGGTCGTGAACGACCGGTAGTCGTTGCCCGGGAAGTCGGTGTTGTAGCGCAGGCCGCGGCGCCGCGCCGACGCCATGCCGGCGGTGGCCGTGGCCCACGGCACGCCGTCCTTGCGCCAGCAGCCGCGGTTGCTCTCGACGAAGGTGTAGGCGAGGCAGCGCGCGTCCTCGGCGCACAGCTTGGTGCACGCGGCGCGGTCGGCGACGTTGTCGAACGCGTAGTCGCTGCCGGGGCGATCGTAGCCGGCGGTCGCGCGATCGACGTGCCCCGACACGCAGGTCCCGCACGGGACGCGCGGGCCGATCGCGCCCTTGAGGACGCAGAAGCCTGACGTCGGCTCCCAGGTGTACGCCGCGCACTGCGCGTTGCCGCCGCACGCCTGCTGGCACTGCTCGAGGCGCGGCACGGTCAGCGACGTCAGATCGTGGCCGTCGAAGCGCGCGGCGACGGTGGCCGAGCCGAGCCCCGAGATCACGTCGCCGGCGGCGCGCGCCGGCGGGACGCCGTCCTTGAGGAAGCAGCGGTTGGCGCTGACCGACACCGCCCACGCGCGGCAACGATCGTCGGCGCGGCAGCGGTCCTCACACGCGAACGCGGTGGTGACGAAGGGGCTCGACGAGAACGACGCGTAGTCCATGCCGGGGCGATCGAGGCCCTCGGTGCCGTAGCCGTGCCAGTAGGCGAACAGCCCGTCGAGGTGGCGCTGGTACGCCATCACGTGCTTGGCGAACGGCTGGCTGCCGAGCACCGCGAGCCCCCACACGTCGCTCGCGCCGCTCGCGCCGCCGAAGACGTGGGGCGCGCCGCCGTCGTTGGCCTCGAAGGTGATCGGCGAGGTCGCCTCGACGCCGTCGTCGAAGAACGTCTGGACCCGCTTCTGGGTGACGTCGGCGGCGAGCCAGCCGAACGCGCTGACCTGGACGCCGGCGCGCGGCGGCGTCACCGCGAACGCCAGCGGCGTCGCCTGGCTGGCCGGGATCGGCGGCGACAGGCGCCCGAACGCCAGCCCATGGAAGCCGGCGACCTCGGCCACCTGCACCAGCCGCCGCACGCCGCTGGCGTCGACGAAGTGGAACGTGCTGCCGGCGAACGGCGCGAGGCTGGCCCGGCCGCCGATGCAGCCGTCGCCGGTGACGATCATGATCGGCGAGATCAGCGTCGCCGCGCAGCTGGCGGTGGTGCCGTCGCGGTGGACCCGGCCGATCGCCGGGCGCGCGGTGGTGGCCGTGCCGCCGAGCGCGGCCTCGTCGACGCCGAGGTCGTCGTCAGGCGCCTCGACGCACGCCGCAGCGAGCGTCGCGAGCACGGTGGTGGACAGGGCGAGGTGAGCGAGCCGAGGTCGGGTCATGCCCGCCGCCTGAGCACCGCCCGTGCCACCGCGGATCAGGCGCGGGCGCGCGTGGCGCGTGCTCGGGGCGCGTAGGTTCTGCTCACCGCGCGCCCGGTGAGCAGCCGTTGCTCACCCGAGGAACGACGCCATGTAGCCGGGGTCCTCGACGGTGCGCGCTGCCGCGGTCGCCATCAGCGGCTTGAAGGTGTCGACCATCACCGCCAGCTCGTCGGTGCGGGTCGCGCCGATCGACTTCTCGTAGCTGCCCGGGTGCGGGCCGTGGGGGATGCCGGCCGGGTGGTGCGAGATGCTGCCGGGACCGACGCCGCGCCGCGAGGTGAAGTTGCCGTCGCAATAGAAGATCAGCTCGTCGCACGACGGCGAGCTGTGCGGGTACGGGCACGGGATCGCGTCGGGGTGGAAGTCGACCAGCCGCGGCACGAACGAGCACACCAGCGCGCCGCGCGCGCCGAAGGTGCCGTGCCAGGTCGGCGGCAGATGCACCGACGACACCCGCGGCTGGAACGCGCGGATCGGGAACACCCACGGGTAGACCGTGCCGTCCCAGCCGACGACGTCGAGCGGCGACGCGTCGAGCGCGAAGCCGTGCCAGCGCCCACCGCGCTTGACCAGCAGCCGGCGGATGCCCTCGTCGCGCGGGGCCGCGAGCACCGGGCGGCGGAAGTCGCGGTGGCAGTACGGCGCGTCCATGCGCAGCTGCCCGACGCCGTTGCGCCACTGCTTGAGCAGGTGCACGTCGTCGAGCTCGAACCACAGCCAGTGCTGGGGCGCGCTCGACGGCACCAGCCGGTGCTGGATCGCCCGCGGGATGCAGACGTAGTCGCCCGGGCCAAACGTCAGATCGCCCAGCGGCGTGATCAGCGTGCCGCCGCCGCCATGGATGTAGATCAGCGTGTCGCCGTCGGCGTTGGCGACGTAGACCGGATCGGGCGCGTCGGGGAACGCCACGCCGCACACCAGGTCGGCGTTGTGCAGCATCGGCACGAACGCGTCGACCGGCGCGCCGCCGGTGCGCGCCACCATGCCCGACAGGTAGTGGCGCTTGGCCAGCGGGCGACCGTCGTCGATCGTCGGGGCGGTCCAGCCGTGGCCGATGACGTCGGGCTGCTGCAGGTGCGGCCGCCCGAGGTGGTAGAGGATCGTGAACGGCCCGTCGAAGCCGTCGCGGGTGAAGCACTCTTCGAAGCGGAGCGCGCCGTCGGCGCCGCGCAGCTGGGTGTGGTGCTTGGCGGGCACGTCACCCATGACGATGCGATCGAGCATGGCGCGGACGATGCCATGGCCCTGCGCGCCGTCAGGATGTCCGACGCCGAAAAGCGAGAAGGCGGGGGTCAACCCGCCATCTCATCCGACGCTTCGCTTTTCGTTCGCAGTGACTCCGCAGTTACCTTCACAGTGACTTCGCAGTTACCTTCGACCGATTCGCGTGCGTGACTGGCCAGGGCTGGATCCGGGTCGCGCGGCCTTACCACCGCGCGCCGCGTGCTGGGACACGACCCAGTAACGTGGTCCCGACCGAAGTCCGGGGACCAATTGGGTTTCACGCCTGGAAACCGTGCCTGGCGCGTGGATACCGAGAGTGCTTCGTCGCAGTACCTCCAGAAGGGGTTGCGTCGCTCGCGTTTCCCGTCTCTCTGATTCTCACCCTACGCCCGCCGATCGCGACTGGCAACTGGAAAGTTTGTCGCAGCGCACGCGGCGAGATCGGCGATCGCTCGACGAGGAATCGCGACGCGAGCGCGCATACGATCGCGCGCGGTGAGGCCGCGAGATCACGCGGAGATCGCCGTGACGCTGGGCGTCGCGCTCAGCTGATCGGCGATCGCGCCGAGCGCGCGCAGCGGCTGCGGATCGCGAGGCAGCTCGGTCACCGCGGCCACCGGCAGGCCCGGCACCACGCTCGCCAGCCGCGCCAGCGCCGCGCGCTCGGCGGCGGCAGCGGCGACGGCGTCGGCCCAGGTCGCGGACATCCAGGCCCGGGTCGGCGCGTCGGTCAGCGCGGCGAGCGCCGGCGCGATGTCCACCGCCGCGTCCACCGGCGGCTGGACGCGGTTGACGACCACCGCGGCCAGCGGCGCCGCGGCCGCCGCGAGCTGGGTCGCCAGCGCGCCGGTCTCGGCGAGCAGCGCGGCGCGCGCGGCGGCCACCAGCACGAAGGCAGTGCCCGGCGCTCGGAGCATCGCCCGGGCGTGGCGCGCGCGGGCCGCGGCGGCGTCGACCAGCGCCTCGAGCGCGGCGAAGAACGTGGCCAGTTCGGCGAGCGTGCGCGCGCCGGTCGCGCCCTCGATGCGGCGCGCGACGAAGCGGGCCAGGGTGCCGGCGGCCCCCGCCGGTCGCGCGAGCGCCGCCACCACGCCGCGCTCGACCAGCGGCGCGATGCGATCGGGCGCGCTGACGAAGTCGAGCGCGTGCGCCGCCGGCGGCGTGTCGACGATCACCAGATCGTAGCGACCGCTGTCGACGTGGCGGCTCATCTCCTCGAGCGCCATGTACTCGGTCGAGCCGGCGAACGAGGTCGACAGCGCCTGGTAGACGCGGTTGCCGAGGAGCGCCGCGGCGTGGGCGGGCGTCGGCGCATGGCGGCGCACGAAGGCGTCCCACGCCGCGCGCTGGTCGAGCATCGCGGCGTCGAGCGGCACCGGCAGCGCCAGGCCAGCGCCGGCCAGCGCGGCCGCAGGCACCGGCTCGCCGTCGGCGGCCAGGCCGTCGAGCCCCAGCGCGGCGGCCAGCGCCCGGGCCGGATCGATCGTCAGCACCAGCGCCCGGCGACCGCGGCGCGCCGCCGCGATCCCCAGCGCCGCGGCGATCGTCGTCTTGCCGACGCCGCCGGTGCCGACGGTCACGATCAGCCGGCTGCGGGCGAGGACGTCGATCACGGCGCGGGCTCCTCGGTGATCGCCGCCGCCAGGACCGCCGGCGCCAGCGCGCGCGCCAGCGCGAGCTCGTCGGGCAGCCACCGCCGCGGCAGCCGCGTGACCGTCGCGCCGAGACCGTCGAGCCCAGCCAGCGCGCCCGCTTGCTCGCCGGCGACCACCACCGCGCGCCGCGCGACCGCGGCGAGCGCGTCGCCGCACGCATCGCCGCGGGCGTCGAGGGCGGCGAGCGCCGCGGCGACGTCCGCCGGCGGCACCGGTCGACACAGGTTGGCGTAGAGCGCGCCGATCGGCAGCCCGAGCGCGCGCAGCCGCGCGATCACCTGCCCCGCCTCGGCGACCGGCAGCTCCTCCGGCGTGGCCACGACGTGGATCGCGGTGATCGCCGGGTCGGCGAGCAGGCGCGCGTTGACCTCGGCCTCGCGGTGCACCAGCCCGCCGGTGAAGGTCGCCGCCGCCGCCGCCGGCATGCGCAGGTGCTCGAGGGCGTGGCCCGACGCGCCGGCGTCGACGACCACGGCGTCCCAGCGCGGCCCGGCGCCCAGCCGCTGCAGCACCAGCTCGTCGCGGATCTTGCCCATCGCCAGGAGCGCCTGCACGCCGGGCGCGGCGGCGACGAAGCCGCGGTACAGCGGGTGCGCCATCACCGCGCGGCCGAGGCGCCCCAGGCGCATGCGCCGGGTGAGGTACTCGGCAAGCGCGACCGCGCCGTCGAAGTACGCGACCGACAGCCCCGGCGTCGTCAGCACCGGCGCGATCGCGCCCGGCGCCATCGGCCGGGTGGCGAGCGCGCGGCACAAGCCGGCCGCCTGGCCCAGCTCGATCGCCAGCACCCGCCGGCCGGCGCCGGCCAGGCCGATCGCCAGCGCGGCGGCCACGGTCGATTTGCCCACGCCGCCCTTCCCGGTGACGACGTGGAGCGCGCGGGCCATGGCGACGCCAGCGTAGGGACGCCGAGGCAGCGCGTCGAGGCCGACCGCCCGCGGCGAACGCGCGCGGCGCGGTGGCACACCCGGTGCACCACGTCGGGGCGTCATGCGTGGACGCGCTCGCTCGATGGTGGACCGCGCAGGGCGCGCAGCCACCGCGCGCGGCCACGCAAGCGGTTCGCGGCGGAGGCGGCGATGACCGCGGTGCCGATCCCACCGACCCGCGCCGTCGGTCGTCGCGGCGACTACGACGCGATCGTCGTGGGCAGCGGCGTCGGCGGCGCGGTCACGGCCGGGCTCCTGGCCCACCGCGGCGCGCGGGTGCTGGTGCTCGAGAAGAACCCCAGCCTCGGCGGCATCCTGGCGTCGTATCGCCGGGACGGCTGGAAGATCGACACCGGCAGCCACCTGATCGCGCACGGCGATCGCGGCCCGCTGGCGCGCGCGCTGGCGGCGGCGGCGCTCGATCGACCGCGCTTCCTCACCCACCCGATCCCGGTGCGCTCGCGCGGCATGTTCGCGATCACCGCGCCGGCCCACCGCCGCGGCCTGGCGCGGGTCGCGCTCGAGGCGGCGCGCACGCTAGGCCTGGGGTGGCGCGAGCGGCTGCGCCTGGTGCGGCTGCTCGAGCAGGTGTTCACGCTGACCGAGTGGGAGCTGCGCCGCTGGGACCGGCTGACGCTCGACGAGTTCGTGCGCAGCCACACCGAGCACCCCGGCGCGTACTTCTTGTTCAGCTTCCTGGCCAGCATCTTCTTCGTGCTGCCGCCGTGGCAGGTGTCGGCCGGCGAGGCGCTGCGCGCGCTGCGCGGCGTGCTGGCGGCGTACCGGCTGTCGTACGTCGAGGGCGGCATGGACAGCCTGGGCCACGCGTTCCTCGGGCGCGTCGCCGAGCGCGACGGCGATCTGGTGACCGGCGCGGCGGTGACGGCGATCCGCCCGGCCGGCCGCGGCCTCGAGGTGGTCACCGCGGCCGGCGACAGCTACCGCGCGCCCGCGGTGGCGGGCAACCTCGCGCCCGCCGATCTGCTGGCGCTGGTCGACGGCGCCGAGGTCCCGGCCGCGTACCGCGCGCAGGTCGACGCGCTGGTGCCGTCGGGCAACGCCCACCAGCTCAAGCTCGGCCTGGCGCGGCCGCTGGTCAGCGAGGGCTGCCTGATCGGCGGCGTGTCGCTCGAGGGCCTGACGCTCGGCGACCTCAGCCTCGATCTGATGCGCCGCACGGTCGCGTGCATCGACGCCGGCCGGGTTTCGGACCCGCTCGCGATCTACGCGCCGGTGCCGACCAACTACGATCCGTCGCTGGCGCCCGCCGGCGGCCAGCTGATCGTCGCCAGCATCTACGGGCCGGTGCGCCCCGACCCCGCCGATCCGCCGGCGCGCTGGCGCGACCGCGCGATGGCCGCGATGCGGCAGATCATCCCCGGCCTCGACGACGCGCTGGTGTGGAGCGAATGGACGCCGATCGCGGCGATCGCGGGCTGGATGGGCAAGCGCAACCGCGGCGCGATCTGCACCGGCCAGGTGCCGGGCCAGGTCGGCCGCGATCGGCTGGGCGTCGCGACGCCGGTGCCCGGCCTGTACCTGTGCGGCGACGGCGCCGGCGGGCGCGGCATCGGCACCGAGCTCGCGGCGGCCTCGGCGATGGAGACCGTGGCGGCGATCGCGGCCGCGCGGAGGGCCGCGTGAGCGACCTCGGCTGGCTCGCGCTGTGGCTGGCGATCGGCGGCGCCGGCGTCGCGGCGGTGATCGCGCTCGGCGCGCTCGGGCTGCGCGCGACCTACGCCCGCGATCTGCTGCACGTCGGCGCCGGCGCGTGGGCGCTGGGCTGGCCGGCGTGGCACGGCGCGGTCGCGCCGCTGGCGCTGGCGGCGACCGTGACCGTCGCGCTAGCGCTGGTGCCGACGCTCGCGCGCGCGGTGCCGCTGGCCGCGCGGCTCGAGCGCACGGTGGCCGGCGGCGACGAGCGGTGGAGCGGCCTGGTGCACTACGCGGTCGCGGCCACCGCGCTCACCGCGATCGCGGTCGCGGGCCACGGCTTCGCCGCCGCGGCCGGGCTGTGGGCGCTGGCGCTCGGCGACGGGCCCGGCGGCGCCGTCGGTCGACGCCTCGGTCGCCATCGCTTCCGCGCGCCGGGGGCCAAGCCCAAGTCGCTCGAGGGCACGGCCGCGGTCGCGCTCGGCGCGGCGCTCGGCGCGCTGGCGGCGGGCGCGTGGTTCGCGCACCCGATCGCGCCGGCGGTCGCGCTCGCGATCGGCGCGGTGGCCGCGCTGGCCGAGGCCGTCGCGCCCCGCGGCACCGACAACCTCACGGTCCCCGCCGCGGCCTGGCTCGCGGCGGAGCTGCTCGCCTGACGGAGGCCCCATGACCACCACCACCCTGCCCGCGCCCCTCACCGCCCCGCGCACCACCGCGGACGCCCGTCGCTCGATCGCCGCCGGCGTGTGGCGGGTCGCCGATCCCAAGATCACGCTGGCGTCGGTGGCGTCGATGATCGTCGGCGCGACCGCCGCCGGCCACGCCGGCCCGATCGCGTGGGGCTGGCTGGCGCTCACCGTGCTCGGCATCTTCGCGATCGAGGCGGCCAAGAACGCCTCGGGCGAGATCTTCGACTGGGACTCGGGCACCGACGCCGCGGTGACCGAGGCCGAGCGCTCGCCGTTCTCCGGCGGCAAGCGGGTGCTGGTCGACGGCCTGATGACCCGCCGCCAGACCGCGATCATGGCCGCGGCGTTCTACGCGATCGGGATCGCGGCCGGCCTGGCGATCGTGCTCGGCCGCGAGCCGCGGGTGATCTGGCTCGGCATGATCGGCGTCGGGCTCGCGTACTTCTATCACGCGCCGCCGCTGGCCCTGGCCTACCGCGGGCTCGGCGAGCTGGCGGTGGCGCTGGCCTACGGGCCGGTGATCGCCGTCGGCACGTACCTCGTGCAGCGCCAGGCCATCGACGCCGCCGCGCTGTGGGCGTCGCTGCCGCTCGGCCTCGCGATCGCCGGGTTCCTGTGGATCAACGAGTTCCCCGACGCGCGCGCCGACGCCGACGCCGGCAAGCGCACGCTGGTGGTGCGCCTGGGTCGCCGCCGCGCCGCCCGCGGGTTCGCCGCGCTCGAGGCCGCGGCGTTCGCCGCGGTGCTGCTGCTGCCGCTGGCCGGCCTGCCGTGGCCGGTGATCGGCGGCGTGATCGGCGCGCCGCTCGGGCTGCGCGCCGCGCGCCGCCTGCTGCGCTTCCCCGAGACCCCGGCCGAGCAGATCCCGGCGCAGGCCGCGACGCTCGGCGCGTTCGTGCTGATGGCCGTCGGCATCGGCCTCGGCTTCGTCGTCGCCACGCTCGCCTGACCAAGGAGATCGCCATGTCGCTCACGCTCGCCGACCGCGTCGCCGCCTACCTCGACGGCCACACCACGCTCAACCTCGCGACCACCGGCCCGGCCGGGCTGTGGGTCGCCGCGGTGCTGTACGTCCACGAAGGGCCGCAGCTGTACTTCACGTCGGTGGCGGTCACGCGCCACGGCCAGAACTTGCGCGCGACCGGCATGGCCGCCGGCACGATCAACGACGACTGCACGTCGTGGCAGGCGATGAAGGGGCTGCAGCTCGAGGGCACCGTCGCCGCGGTCGACGCGGTCGGCGAGCGCACCCGGATCGCCGCGGCGTACCTGCGCCGGTTCCCGTTCGCCGCGGCGCTGTGGCACGGCGAGACCGACGCGGTGCGGATCGGCGTCGACCCGGGCACCCACGGCTTCTTCCGCCTCACGCCGACCCGCATGTACTTCATGGACAACGAGCACCATCCGCAGGGCCGCGAGGAGGTGCCGGTGTCGACGGCGCTGGTGGTGCCGCCGCCGGCCGCGCCGCCGGCGATCATCGCGCCGCGGTGACACCCCGCGGCGACCGCGCGGCGTCAGGCGCTGCGCGCGACGCGCCCCGGCCGCGCGCCGGTGACCACGCCGTCGGCGGCGATCACCTCGCCGTTCACCAGCGTCGCGCGGTAGCCGGTCGCGCGCTGGAGGAAGCGCTTGCCGCCGGCCGGCAGATCGTGGAGCAGCTCGGGGCGGCGCAGCGCCAGCGCCGGCAGGTCGATCAGGTTGACGTCGGCCCGCCGGCCCGGCGCCAGCACGCCGCGATCGGGCAGCCCCAGCCACGCCGCCGGCTCGCCGCTGAGCTTGTGGATCGCCTGCTCGATCGTGAACACGCCCTTGTCGCGGGTCCAGTGCGACAGCAAGAACGTGCCGAAGCTGACGTCGCAGATCGTGCCGACGTGCGCGCCGCCGTCGCCCAGCCCGAGGATGGCGTGCGGGTGGCGCAGCATCTCGCCGACCTCGCGCAGCGTGCCCGAGGCGTAGTTGTAGATCGGGAAGTACAGGAGCTGGTGGCCGTCGTCCTCGAGCAGCGCGTCGTAGGTGACCTCGAGCGACTTCTTGCCGGCGCGCATCGCCTCGCCGAACAGCGACGCCTGGCGATCGGGCTCGTAGTCGGGCGTGG
>Ga0075163_10001612_pt1 | contig 30504 bp, 32 predicted proteins | sample JI1023141ADNA_FD_71478 | JGI IMG/M metagenome (GOLD analysis project Ga0075163, IMG submission 71478) | Wastewater effluent complex algal communities from Wisconsin, to seasonally profile nutrient transformation and Carbon sequestration -... | ecosystem: Engineered > WWTP > Effluent > Algae...
CCTTCTTGGTCATGTCCGATCCTCATTCCCTTCTTGAGTAGTTCAACACCATCAGCCACTCGACAATCCTCCAGAAGTCACGACGAGCACCACGTCGAAAGATTTCACCAGCACGTTCTTCAGTTCGTTGAACGCATCGCGTGACCGTTGGATCATCCAGTACCCATCCGGCCCCTGCGCGCGCTTCTTGCCGGGCGCAACGCACCCGCGCAGTTCCGACGCCCAGTTCGCGGGGTGGATGAGCACGTTGGTGCGGGCGATGCCGCGCATGGCGGTGGGCACCTGCGACTCCTGCACGTACACGCCGAGCGCGGGATTGGAGAGTGAGAACACGCCGGGGTGCGCATCCGACGAGTACTTCGACACCCGGTACTCACCGAGCGGGATGCACGACTGGCCCTTGGTGCCTGCGGGGAACCCGGATGACGGCACCCACGGGCGCTCGATGGTGTCCCACGCGCGGCCTGTCTGCGGATCGGACAAGCGCCCGAGGATCGCGTAGGGCAGGAAGCGGTCACGGTTTAGGTTGAGTTGGATCATCGCTTTCTGAACTCCGCTCTGAGGATGTCTTCTCTGTGCATGAAGCCGTAGCCGCCGGACGATTGCCACCACCACAACAGGTACGCAGCGACAGAATTGTTGGCCGTGACCGGGAATGTGCCGTAGGCATTGAATGACGCCATGGCGTCGCCGGTCTGGTAGCTCTGCGGGATGATCGACCCGGAACCAATGTAGTAGTAGGAGTTCGCCCCGACCTTGCCGAGTAGCTGCATGAACTGGTTGTTCGGAGGCGACACCGTCGCGCGGGAGTTGCCGAAGTCGCTGCGTGCAAAGATGTCGATGAACCCATCGTAGGTTATCGAGCTAGGGTCAATGTTCAACTCTGCGACAGCCACGCCGCTGATGCCGCCGACTGAACTGTGCGTCTGTGTGACAAGGCAGTTGACCTGCGTCGCCCAGGACACCGCCCCCGGGGCAATGTTCCCTGTGCCGATGACGCCTGTGCCAAGGTTTGCGCTGCCGATGGCACCGACGGCGATGTTGAGGCTGCCCACCGCGCCGAGCGCGAGATTGACGGCATCCGTGAGCGTCGCCGCCCCCGGCACGCCGGAACTCACGCCGGGGAAGGTGCTGTATGACCCGTTCGCGCCGACGGCGTCTACCCAGTAGTAGAAGGTCTGTGTGTTGGGCTTCGTCAGCACCTTGCGCGTCGCATCACCCATCCACCGCTCAAGCGCGACTTCGTAGCTGTTGACCGAGGCTTCCATGAGCCGGTACGCCATGCCCAGCGGCTTCACCGCAGACTCCTCCCACAGCACGTCGATTGCGCCGGGGTACGAGGTTGCGGAGAGCGCAACAACAGCGGATGGCTTCGTCGGGTTCTGCGGCGGGATCGCGGCGAGCGAGGGTGAGGTGTACTCCGCCGTGTCAAGGTCGGTCCAGTCGGCCTCCTGTTCCTCCGACAACGCAACGCGCACCGAGCCGTCCATGAAAAGCGACATCGCGACCACGCGGAACGTCTTCGAGACCCACCCGAGTTCCGCGAACGTGAGCGCGACGGTCTCGTATGTCTTGATGCCGTGGAAGCGCGGCGGGAGTGTGCCGACGAGCTTGATCCCGTTGCGCGACGCGCGAAGCAGGAACTCGGCCTTGCGTTGCGCTTCCGACTCGTCCGTGCACAACGGCTGCTCCATCTCGATGGGCAGTGTGCGGCCCGCGTCATCCGAGATGTAGGTCGTGTTGCGGCGGACGTAGGCTTCGACCCGTTGCCAGTTGCGCGTGGGGTTGATGAAGAAGCAGTGCACCTCGTTGAACCTGCCTCCCTGCTCGAACCCGGACACAGTGTCGATGGATTCGATAGACAGCCAGTCGGTCGCGGCGATGCTCCATGTCGGCACGGTCCATGCGCCCGCGTAGATGTGCCACTGGCCGTTGACGAACGTGCGGCGGCCGAGCATTGAGTCGATGATCTTCTGCTCGTTGTCCTGCAGGTTCTCCGGCTCGTTGATGAGCCGCCCGTTGCACGTATAGCGCTTCGACGTGCCGCCGTCCTTGTTGTCGACGAGCGCGTCGCAGATGTCTGCGGCCGCTGCGACCGAAGGCCAGTTGATCTCGGTTGCGGGATCGACGTCGAACCCGTAGTCCGCCATGCGGTAGTTCGCCCAGCACAACGCGGGGTTATTCGAGTAGGCCCATGTCGACGGCGTCGCGTAGCGGTGCGCCCCCGAGCCGCCGTTGGTCGTGTCGAGGCGCGGGTCGTACACCTTCGCCCCGCGCAGCTTCACCGTCGGCTGCGGCACGCCCTTGTAGACCTTGCCCTTGCCCCAGTCGTAGGTGTAGGCGACGTAAGGGAACCCGCGCCCGCGCGCGGTCGACGCCCACTCCGAAGGGAACGCGTTGTTAAGGCGGTAGTCGACGTTCTGCGACATGGTGCCGGTGTAACCACGCACCCACGCCGCGCCGCTGTACTCGCCGGACGAAATGGCCCCGTCGCCAATCGCGCCCGAGATCGCAGCCGGAGTTGGCAGCGTGTCTTGATCGAAGTAGTGCGTCTGGTACGAGTCAATCTCATGCACGGCGAAGGCAAGTATCTGGTGCAGGTACCGGCCATCAGCACCACTCGTCACGGGCGGGATCATGTTCACGCCCGACGTGCGCACCTCGCCGAAGATCACGATGCCGGAAGCCGTGGAGTCTGTGAGCGCAACTTCGAGGCCGCGACCCTCGCCGGTCTTGCCGCGCTTGTTGAGGATGCCGAGCGCCTTGTTGAGGATGAACGTGGTCGCGGCGTAGTACAGCCCGGTGTACACGGCGGTGCCGATGGCGAACGCGGTGCCGACAGATACGCCGGCGCCCATGAGTGTCACGCCGATGTAGGGAATGATCTGCGGCATTAGCGCACGCGCCTCCACAGCAAGGTCGCCGCTTTCATCGGCAACGGCCGGAACCCGACCTCGTGCGCGACGAGCAACACAGGCGGCGCGACAACACCGAGCGCCGCGCGGGCGCCACGGCCGACGAGCACGATGTCGCCGCGCATCAGGTGGTCGTGCTCACTGATGAGCGTCGGGATGCCAAGCACGTCGCGCGTGAGCGCTTCCAGCGTCCGGCCCGTGCGGAGCATGGCTCGGTAGGTGCGAGCGGAGAGGACGCCGTGAGCGCGGACGATGCCGACGTAATCCGTGCCGAGCAGCGCGTCGAGGGCGCCGGCGGCGAACCCGGCGCAGTCGTGCTTGCCCCAGGTGAACCGCGTGGTGCGGCGAGAGTCGAGGTACTGTTGAAGCGCGTCGGTCATGTCGTGCGGGCCTTGTTGAGTGCGTCGGTCTTGGCGTTGCCTGTTGAGGGCGCGTTCATGATGCCGCCCGAGAACCCGACCTTGTTGCCGCCCCAGTCGCCCCGGAACAGCGGAATCTGGTCGATCCAGTCCCCGAAGGTGTCGGACGAGTCGACGGCGCGGAACGTCTCGCGGTTGATCAGTTGCACCTTCGACCCGCGGCGCCACTCGTTCACGGCGCGCAGCTCCCACTCCCCGCGCTCGATGTCGACCTTGACGCCGCCCACCGTGCCGCGCCACTGAAGCTCGGCGGAACTCGTGAGCGCCATGGCGGAGCCGACGTCGAGGAACACGCGCCGGATCGTCACGGGCCGCCCCGCCATCGACTCGCGCAGCGGCTCGTAGATGCTCGACGATCCGTTCGCTGTCATCGTGTTGACGCCGCACAGCCGCAGCGTGACATCGCGCGGGAACACGTCGGACTCCTCCTCGATCGCGCTGATCTCCCCGAGGCCGCCGACGGGGACGTAGGTGTTGGCGTTGTAGTAAATCCACTGCGCCCCGGTGCAGAAATACACGGCCCCCGACGTCACGCCGATGTCCGCGAGTTGGCGGAACGCCGTGAGGCTCTGCTCCGAGAGCGCCTGCTGGGAGGTTTGCAGGAAGCGCGTCATGGTCCGGCCTCCACGAGGTCAAGCTCGAAGTCCGTGTACTGCCCGTAATTCTCGACGATGCGCGGATTGCTCGCGAGGGAGAACCGGCCCATGGGGTTGAGGATGATGACGGGGTCGTTGTCGGCGACCGGTGCCCAGAGGCCCGGGCGGAACGAGAGTACGCCAAGGCCCGCCGCATCGGAATCGAGCGACGCCGTGCACTGCTTGAGTTCGCCGTTGATCTCGAAGAAGTCTCCCGCGAGGAGGAGGCCCGAGGTGCTCACGGGCAGGCCCTTGACGTACAACTGCCCGCCGCTCTGCGCGGTGCCGGTAGTTGCGGTGGTCGTGGTCTGCGTCAGCCGCACCGGGAGGGAGGACTGCGCCAAGGTTGCGCGCCACATGCCGATGTTGCGTGAGCTAGTTCCGGTGTATGTGGTAGTCGTGGGGTTCTCGACTAGGTTCACGACGGCTTGGACCGTAGTCACCGAACTCGGGACTCTGACCACAAGCGCGCACATGAACCAGCCGTTGCCCATAGAAACCATGAACGAGCGAGAGTTGGTTCCGCCTCCAGCAGTAGTCGTGCTGACCACGGAGCCTGCTGACAAGTCGAATAAGGCCACGCCGCCGTCTGTACCACCTGGGCCGACTACTCGCAATTGCGCCCTGTCGCGCAGGCTAGTTACGTCGCCCTTCGACAACGCAACGCACAAACACCAATCTTGGGCTACAGCTGACTTCGATGCTGCTTGCACAACGTAATGCTCACCCGTGCTCGTGTCCTCGATAACTCTGTCAGCAGTCACTGTGCCGTCCGGGGCGGCGTAGTAGTTCCCAGTCACGGTAACGCCCGTTTTCGTCCACGCCGCATTATCAATCTGGTCGCTGTACGTCAGCGCATTCGGCCCGTTGTCGACGAGGGCGCAGCGGGAGAGGGAGGACCACGCGCAGTCGATGTATGCGCCCGCAGAGAACCCGGAATTACTTGAGAATGCGACAGGGAACTGGTTTTGAGCGCTGCCGGAGTCGAGCACCGCAGACACGGTGCGCAGGCCCCGCGTTGCGTTGTATGCCTGCGCAGAAGCGCTCCCATAGGTTAAGGACGGGCCTACAGACAGCCCGACAGTCTGCGGGCTGTCTGCCATCATTCCTCGAAGTGCGTAAGGGGCGTACTGCGTGCCGGCAACCGCTTGATAGAAAAACGGCTGCGACCCCGCACCGCCGTTGTATGTGAGTCGCGCCACGCGATCAGAGATGGACAGAACAGCGTTTCCAATAGTCCACCCCGTCGTCCCATTGCTGAAGTCGTTGTTCGTCAGCAGTTCAGTTGCCGGGAATGAGCCGCGCAGTGGCAACCCGGGCGTCATGCGGATGTTGGCGGCCTTGCCGCGTGCACCGAGGATCGCGGCGCGCACGAGCGCCCGGTCAGCGGACGCGAGGCCACGGAACCGCACCTTCCAGCCCCACGTGGGATCGGCCCATACCTGGCGCTGCGTCGTGCCGCGACCGAAGCGCGGGCGGAAGTCCGTGGTCTGCTCGTCCATCAGCGACGGCTCGCACGGGGACTCGGGCTTGACCGATGGCGGGATGATGACTTCAGGGTAGGCCATGGTTTATCGCATCCTTCCGAATCCGTTGCGTTCTAGCATCTTCACGTTCGCCATCTGGTCGTTGCGGCGCGTCTCCTCGATGTACGCGAGCACCTGCGAGGTCTCGACGCCGGAGAGGTGATAGGTGTGGTGGTTGACGATGGACTGGCGTGGGGAATCGCCGCCTGCGCCGGCCATGGCGAATGCCATCTGGCGTTGATTAACGACGCGACCTCCGTCGCCAAGGTATGCCCATTCAACGCCTTCTTCTCCGACCTTCGTCCACCCTGTCCCGCGCCCGCCACCGGCCTTCCCTCCGAACAGCGAACCGATGAACGACCCGACGCCTTTCAGGAACCCTCCGCCCTTGCCGTTGCCGCTGAATGCGGCGCTGATGGCGTCGCCCACCTTGTCGATGGCCGCGAAGAGTTCGCGCGAGGCCATCTGCACGACGATCCGCGCGATGAGGCGCTTGAAGGAGAAGTCGCCGTAGTACACCATGTCCTTCATCGCCTCTTTCCAGTCCTCGACGAACTGGTTGACGGGGAACTTGAGCTGCTTCAGTTCTGCCGTCACCTGCTCATTGACGTAGCCCCAGGCTTCCTTCGATGATTGCGCGATCTCCTTATCGCCGTCCGTGACAGCCTTCACGCGGGCCTTCTCCTCCTGCTCCGCGAGCTTGGTCACGGCGCGCATCGCGGCGCCTTCCCGGTCGAACGCCTCGCGGGCTGCGGCCAGCCGCTCGGCTGCGGCCTTTTTCTCCGCCGCCGTCCGCGCACGATCCGCAGCCTCTTGCGCCTGCTGCAGGTCACGGTTGATGTCAGCGATGACGCGTTCAAGTTCCTTGACGCCTTTCGCCTGGTCCTCGACGTCGTTGGTCGTCGGCAGGCGCGACGTCAGGCGCGAGACGTCGAGCTGGTTTGCGCCGACGCCTTCGGTCGTGCGGAAGTCGCGGATGCGCTGCACGATCTCGGGACCGAAGCCGCGCGTGTCACCGCCGAGGATGCGCTTGAACGTGGCTTCGTCGATGCCGAGGATACCGGAGGCCGAGAGCGAGCTGAAGAACTGCTTGTTCTCCTCGCGGATGATCTCGATCGCGCGGCCTTCGTTCACGCCGAACAGCCGCCGCAGCGCGTCGATCTTCTCGCGTTCCGTGCCCTTGCCAACGGCGATTGACCCCGCAAGGTCCTTCGACTGCGTCAGGTTCGTGGGGTCGAGGCCCACGGCCGCAAACGACGCGATCTGCGCATCCTTCAGTCGTGCGTAACCACGGGCAGCCTCGTTGAGTTGCAGCGCAACTTCTTCCCAGGCGTCCGAGTACCGCTTCACCTCGTCATACGGCAGCTGCAGCGTCGTCGCGAGGTCCGAGACGCGTTGGTGCTCCTTGACGACGTCCTTCAGGTAGTTGATCAGCATGACGAACGCGAACCCTGCGGCCGCAATCGCCTCGATCGTGCCCGGACCGATGTGGAACGCGGCCTTCGCGGCCGACTCCCCGACGTCCTCGAACCCCTCGCCCAACTCCTCCAGGTTCTTGTTCATCTCGGGCACAGCCGTGCGCGCGGCCGATGTCGCGCCGTCGAGTCCGCCTGTGACCTCGTCGAGCTGCGCCTTGATGTTGCTCAGGGGCGCGGAGGCCTGATCCACCGCCTGCACCACCATCCGCAACGTCGTGTCTTGCATCATGACGATCGCTCCTTAGCCCGCGCCTGCGCGACGCTCATCGCGACTTCCGACACGATCGAAAACGCCCGCACCACGATCGCCGGCTGCTCCAGCAGGCTGCGCCCGTCCGGCCACGCGAGACGCGTCCCGTCCGGCCCGTGAGACGCGTCCCACAGGTCGATCCAGGCCGTCGTGCTGTAGCCGCCGATCTCGCACCCTGCTACTCCTTCTGGGAGCCGTCGCCCGGCGAGGACGTGGGCGAGCTCCCGTCGGAAGGGTCCGCCTGCGCCTTCGTCACCCGTCCCGTCGCCATCAGCGCAAGCGACAGCTTGCCGACGAGCGGGGCGAAGTAGAAGTCACGGAACACGGTCTCCACGGGCACGATCGCTCCGTCGGCGTCCTTCACGTTGAGCAGCATGACGTGCTCGCGAATGACGTCGGAGGCTTCCGCGCGCGTCTTGTCACCGAGGGCGAGGGCGTCGGCGTAGCTGATGCGCCGCAGCTCGAAGCACACCTCCTCGCCGTCGAACTCCGTGGAACCCTTGACCGTTGATCTGTAGGCTGACATTCAATCCTCCTGTTGCTTCGGGCCTTGGGCTCAGTAGCCCGCGGCGTAGGTCGAGATAAGCGTGATCTTCAGTTCGTAGTTACTCGACGGGTCGAGCAGGCCGCGCGCCGTGAGAGGCACCGAGACTTCGCCCGGCCCGTTGAACGCCGGCTTCATCGCCGTGATCTTCACCTGCGGCACGTCGATCGTCAGCGTCGGGTAGTACCCGGACTGGATCGTGGTGCGCGTGTTGCGCGCCGTGATCAGCAGCTGCCGCTGCGTCGAACCGATGAAGTCGTTGAACTGCGTGCGGTTGTCGAAGATCAGCGTACCCTGCACCGTCACCTCGCGGAACCCGGAGCGCGTGTACTTGTAGGGCTCAAGGGTTCCGTTGATGGTGTAGAGCGGGTCGATGTTCTCGTTCACGCGCACCGTCAACTGCGAGAAGTTGCTCGCGGCCGTGCCGCCGATGCTGACGGACGCGACGTCCCACAACCAGCCCTGCGACAGGTCACCCGTCGCGAGCGTCGGGGCCATGCCCGCAGAACCCGCGCCCGTCAGGACGCGCTTGCCGCCCGCGGCAGTTGCACGCGCGACGAGCAACTGGCCTTGCTGGAAGTTGAACTCCAGCGAGTCCCACTGCATGTCGTAGAATTGCTCGGCAGAGGACACGTCCCCGAACTTCAGCAGGAACGAGAACGGCTCGTTGATCAGCCCGCCGCTGTTGATGTCGAGGGTGCGGGGGAAGAACGTCAGGGTGCGCAAGCTGCCCGAGGTCACACTCGCAGGCTGCGCGATAACCGCCGTCAGGACGGCTCCGAGGGCCTGCGGGAGCGGCTCGAATTCGATCGTGCCCGCGACCGTGGCGACGCCGTCGTAGGTTGCGCCTTGCGAGAAGCGGCCCGTCAGGTTCTGAGAGATGACTTCCTGCTTCTCGTACCCGACGTCCGACGAACGGACGGGGACGTGATGGTAGGACGATATGGTCGAGACGAGGTTCGCGGAGCCGACGTTCGTCTGCCGAGCGATGCCGATGTATGCTTGAGCGCCGTATGGCATGTGGTTTCAGTAGCCTCCTTAAGACTGGGTAGCGGTCGTGTTGCCGACCGCGACGAATTGCAGCGCGGCAGTCTGCGTGTAGAGATTGCTGACGACTTCGTAGCTCTCGTAGCTCACCTCGAAGTCCTCAACTGTGTTCACCTGCCCCCCGAGGGTGGTGTCGGAGAGGATGGCGGACGTGACCTTCTGGATCAGCGCCTCCAGCTTCTCCTCGCACGCCTCGCCCGACGACAGGTCCGACTCCGTCATCAGCACCAGGAGCCGGATGCGTTGATCCCGAACGCCGCCCCCGAACCCGAGCACGCGCTGCGCGTACTGGACCGACAGGCGGTAGACGCCGACGAGCGGGGTCGCGGACTTGTGCGCGTTCTGGTCCTCGGAGCGCTGGATCGTGACGCCTTCGAGGTCGGGGTACGCGAGCAGCTGCGCGACGACCTGCGCCGTGACCTGCGAGACGTCGACGGTGCGGATGTTGACGGTCATGGCTGCGCCGCCTTCTCGATCATGCGCCCGTAGACATTGCTCACGACTTCGAGCGCGCGGGACTCTGTCGGGAGCATCGGCCGCGCAGGCAGGTTCTTCGATGGGACGCCGAATTGATGCAGCTTCGCGAGGTCACCGTGGTCCTCTCGGTCAACAGGACTGTAGAAGCTCACTGCGCCCACGCCTGCAAGTTTGTCGTCAGACAGCGGAACGAACGACTGGCGCAGCGCGCCCGTGTCCTGCAGAATCTGGTACGAGGTCTGGAAGCGGCGCTTCTTGCCCTTGGCGACTGACTTCACATACCTTCCGCCTGCCTTCAGGTCCTCCCACTTGGCGCGCCCGAACGTCGCGCCCTCCGCAATAAACGTCTCTATGACGTCCGAGTGCAGCTTTACCCCAGCTTGCGCGTTCGCAACCGTGCGCGATTCCGGCGCCATTGCCCGCGCGAACTTGCTCAGGCGGCGGCGCGATTCCTCGGACCCGTAGACCGTGATCTCAATCACCGCGCACATCCTCCTGTGCCGACCATTCGAGCGACGACACGCCCCAATCCTCGACTTCGTCGACGCCCGAGATGTTGGGGTAGGTCTGGTGCGTGCCCCAGATGACGCCCGTCACGCTCTGCTCGACCACGACGCCACCGGAGCCGACGATTGACGCCGAACCCGTGGCGAGCGCCGTCAAGCGCTGGTCGATGGACTCGCGGAGCACGCGCTCCTGCTTCTCGTCCATCGTCATCCACGCCATCTTCCAGTACGCGAGGTCCGTCGCAATGTCGCGGATCGCGTCGGGAGCGAGCGTCGGGGTGCTCGCGAGCGGCACGGCGTATCGCACCGCGAGCGTCGCGTCGATGGAGGCTTCCGCAGGGAGAACGAACGCGCGCTCTGACGCGGACTCCCCCGGGTTCGCGGCGCCGATGGTCGAGGCGCGAGGGTAGCGCGCGACGACGTCGGCCCAGGTGGTGTAACGCATGTCAGTTCACCTCCAGCTTCTGCGCCTTGACGATCGCGCGGTTGACGTAGGTCGAGGCGTCGATGATGGCGATGGACTCCGCGATGTAGTACGGGTCGGAACTCGGCACGAAGAGCGGCGCGAAGTAGTGCCCGTTGCCGGATGCGACCGGCGTCACGGAACTCACGAGCGTCTCCTCGTTGCTGCGCAGGCACAGCGACAGGGCGCTCGGCGTGACGCCGGAATTGGTCCAGGTCAGCTTGAGCGTCGTTCCCGCGATCACTTCAAATTGTGGAATCCTGAGCACGACTAATTATACCCTCCGAGAACAACGCCCGTTGAGGAATGACCGAGGCGCTGAGGCATGTCGGCCCTGATGAGGATGCCCGATGGCGCCCAACCGATTCGAGCGCGCACGTCGTAGGAGTACGAAACGTAGGGCAGGTAACTCGCGACGATCGAGTCGGAGATGCCGAGCGCCTCGGACACGAGGCTCGTGCGCAACCGGAACATCAGCGAGCCGTCCGCAATCTCGACCGAATCAACCGCGTGACGCGTGCGCCGCAGCGACTGCATGAACCCATCGACCACCGGCAATTGATCTGTGCCGAGGCGCTGCAGCAGCAGAAACCGTAGCAATCCGTCCGACAGCGTGATGCCGTCCGACAGCGTGTTGGTGTATACGGCACCCGACCCGGAGACTGACTTTATGTACGTGTCGACGAGTTCCGCGAGGTCGTCGAGTCGCCGCACCCGCAGCAGCCACCGGATCAGTCCGTCCGACACCGTGATCGTGTCGGAGGTGAAGCGCACGCGGATGGCGGACTTGGAAGCCGCGTCCGACAGGCTGATCTCGTCGGTGCCCGTGGCCTCAATCGACTTGTAGTTGCCGTCGTCGAGCACGGACAGGAAGTCGGTCACAGTGCGGACAATGGCGCCTTGCGAGGTCGAGTAGACCTTGCCGTCCGTGACCGTGATGCCGTCGCCATACCGAAGGTCGAACGTGCGGAGCTTGCCGCCCAGGTCGAACACGTCGAGCGCGTCGGTGGTGAGCAGGTTGTGGATCGCCGTTGCGACGTTCGCGTCCGTGACCACGAGCGCGTCCGACGAGGTGCGCGTGTAGAGCGTGCCCTCACCAATGATGGTCTTGCTGGACGAGTCCGCAAGCGTGATGAGGTCTTGCGCGAGGCGCGTGCGGAGCAACGACTGCAAGAACCCGTCCGTAACGGTCGCGGCGTCGGAGTGCAGCCGGTACAGCAGCCGGAACTTCTGCAGCTGGTCCGAGACGCCGAGTGTGTCTGAGTGTGCACGGTTCAGCAGGCGGCGGGGCTGTCCTTGGTCCGTGAGGACGATGGTGTCGAGCGCGTCCTTGGTGTAGGTGACGCTGCCGCCGAAGAACTGGCTGATGAACCCATCGAGCAACGCAACCGTGTCGCCCGCGAAGCGCACGCGCACAGTGGTCTTCGAGGTCTGGTCGATGAGCGAGAGCGTGTCGCCGTAGCGAGCCTGGTACGTCAACAGGTCGCCGCCGAGGTCGAAGACGTCGAGCGTGTCAGACTGCAGGCGGGTGCGGCGCGCCGAGCGCAACAATGCGTCCGCGATCACGGCATTGCTCGTCGCGGTCTTGGTGTAGACCTGTGGCCCGCCGCCGCCAAACGTCGGCGCCACCCCGTTGAAGGGTGCGGCGTTGAATGCGGAACCGTTGAACGACATGGCGCGCTATGACTCCCAGAAGAACCCGCCGCATTCGGCAAGGAACTGCGACGTGACCATGGTGGTGCCCTTGACGTGCGGCGAGAGCCACAACGAGTTGCCCGGGATGTCGGCCGTGAAGTAGGAGCCGACGGTCGGGATCGAGGACACGTCGAGCCGGCGCACGCGGTAGTCGACGCGCGCCACGCCGGTCTTTGCCTCAAGCTCCAGTTCGTACCACGCCGGGGTCTGCGCCGTGAAGTATGAGCCAAGGGCGATGCCCACCGCGTTTCCCGTGGCGTCGTTGGTGAAGATCGACAACTCAGAGCCCAGTGCACCGTTCGCCCATCCCACGCCGATCATGCTGATCATCGACGTCGGCGGATGCACCGAGCCGAGCACACCCGTTGTATTGACGAGGCCGATGAAGTAGTGCGAGGAGTTCGGCACGGTGGCGAAGCCGAAGCGCGTGACGAACCTGAAACCCTGGCCAACGGATACCGTGGGTTGCGCGAGGCGCAAGCCGATGGGGTTCTGCGCGGAGTTCGAGCACGCCTGCCGGATGCGCTCCTGCGATTCGCGGAAGGAGGAGTTCGTGAGCGTTGCGGCGACCGACGAGTTGATGAGCGTCATGACGGTGGCGCCTTGCGGCTGCCAGCTCGCGACGTTGCCGGCCGCCCGCACCCACTTCGCCCGGGGCAGCGCGCGGATGGGCAGGAAGTTGTGCTCAAGCGCGTCGACGTTGGCGCGCATCTCGCACACAGTGCCGGTAGCGAAGGACGCCTGCGCCGTCGTCCCATCCTGCCCGCGCAGCACCGTGAGCGCGTCGCCCGAGATCGCGACCACGCGGCACACCTCGACATTCGTGCCGTCGTCGAGCGTGACGTAGTAGTGATCGGGCGCGGTGGTCGACGGGAACAACGCGCCCTCGCCGGTCTGCAGCGTCAGCGTCGCCTGCGTGTTCGACGACACGGCAATGGACAGCGTGCCCGAGGCGTTGTTGGCTATGTATACGCGAGGCATCTCATGCTCCCCGGTTGCGAATGATGTTGGCGATCAGCGCGGGCGGGCCGAGGTAGGTTGGGCCGCCGCCTGCTGACAACTCCTCTGCGTACAAGACCCAATCAAGGCTCGCGCCCCATGTGAAGTCCGGGGTGGTGTCGTTGTCCGCGCGCCAAGCTGCGTACAGCAGCGAAGCCCCGAAGGCCGTACCGCCGTTCTGAACTATGCTCGTCCATCCTGTACCGGGAGTGATCGTCTCGCCGTTGTCTGCGACGTTCCCAAATATGATCGCTCCGTTGCTGCCGCTGGCGAAAGCAGCGAGCGTGCCCGAAGCCGTTGTCCCGGTGCCGATGGCGAACACCGACTGCACATAGGCAGGGTCCGCGACATCCGTTGCCTGCAGGACGATCCAATTGCAACCAAAGCGTTCGTCGCCAGTCGTGCCAAAACTGATGGTGACAGCAGAGCTTGAAACGGACCCCGTGCCTTCGTAGACCCAGTATCTCGTGTTGCTCGGATGATCTAGCTTGCTCGCCTTGAGCGTCCACGTAGCGTAAGCGCCAGATATAGAAGTCGGCGCGGTCGGGTCGGTGTTGTCAGGTGTGGACTCGATATACAGCAGCCCGCGACTACCAGATGCCGGGGAAATCGAGGCAGTCGAATACGAGAACAGATATGTCTCGTCGCCGCCGCTTGTGAGTGCCGAGACGGTCATTTACTGCGCCACTCGATGCGTCGAATCAGCGAACCCGCCGAGGCCGCGCCGGTATCTGCTCTTGCCCCGGTACGTTTCCCGCCGAGGACTGACGCCGCGCAGCTTTAGCAAGTTGTACAAGCTGGTGCGCATCACGCCCGCCTCCCGCGCGGCAGCCGAAACGTTGTAGTCGTGCCGCACCAGCAGATCGCGCAAGTAGGCGCGATCGGACTCGATGCGGTGCTCGCGGATCGTCGTCAAGGGACCACCTTCGTCGCAACATTCGACGGTGCGCTCTCGATGCCCGGAGCGCCGAGCGCCACGACGCGGAACTGCCACGCGCCCGACTCAAGCTGCCCGATCTGCGCGCTGGTGCCTGCCGCGTTGACCGAGCGGGCGAAGTCGCCGCGTCCGTACTCCACCCGGTAGCCTGCGACCGTGACCGGCCGCCCTTCCGTGTCCGTAGTAACCGCGTTCCATGTCGCCAGCGCTGTGCCAGTTCCGGCAACAGGCGGCGGCGCAGTCAATGCGCTGGCCGGCGATACCTCGCACCACTTCGGCGTGCGCGGCTCCGGATCACCCAGAACCAGATAGCTGCAGTTGACCGGACCGGCGGGCAGGTTGTGATGCAGCCACAGTCCGCTGCCCGAGCGCCCGAAGCGCACCTGGGCTGGCGCGTACAGCGTGAAGGTGTTGTTCTCGTTGACCGCGAACGTCCACGCCGTTGCCGGCGGGGGCGGCGTATACGGGCGCGTTTCCGTGGTCATTTCCGACAATGCCGGGCAAGCCGTGCCGCCGTTGGCAGGCTGGGTCGTGACGGTTCGCGTCCGAGTTCCGGTGCGGGTTTCGGTTGTCCCAGTCACCGACCACGCCGACCATGCGTATGCGGACCATGCGCTGACAGCGCAGTTGACGGGAACAGGCGCGTCGGCCACCCAGCGCACGACCGTGGCGCGCTGGCATCGGTACGTGATCGAACTATTCGCAGGAGCAACCACTGCACGCAGCGCGGCGTCGCAGTCCTGCGCGGTCGCGTAGTTCGTCGCCAGCGTTGTGCCGCTGCGAACCAGCTTCCACGGGCCATCGCTAAACGTCGTGGCGGCCAGCGCCAGTGGCGACACCAGCGTGATCGCCAGGCCGATCAGGAATATCAGCGTTTGCTTGATCGTGTTCATAGCAAGAATCCATCTGGCGGCCCGATCCAGCCTTGAAAGTTGGCCCGAAGGCGCGTGCTGTGGTGAAGCTCTGCGTACAGTCCCGCTGTCGGCGGCGCGATGTTGTACTCACCGGCCCCGAACATCTGGATGTCCGTGACGTAGGAGACATCTATCAGCGCGCCAGCGTCGAAGTTCCACGGACACTGCGACTGGTGGATCGTCCCATCGCGTGCATACGCCCGCAGCGCCAGCAGTCCATTCGGGAACTCAGCCGAAGACACCATTTCCATTCGGTACTCAAAGTACGGAATGTTGCTTGGGCCATAGACCGGCTTGCCGTTGAACGTGCCGTCCGTCTCGCCGAGGTAAAACGGAACGTCACCATCATAGTAATACTTTACAGCAGCTTCACCGACAGCCTTAGACCACTCCCATCGCTGCGTCGTCCCTTGAGCGCAGCACACAACAATAAGGTCGGAATTATTGAGCGCGGGAGTATCTGATGTAGTTGCCCCGGACAGGAACAACATCGGGCGGTCGCCGGTCCCGTTCACTCCCGAGGGCAGGTCCGAGGTGTTGACGATCATCCACTTCGTCCCGGCACCAGCCGCGCCGGTACAGAATCCAGTGGAAAACTTTGGCAGAAAGCCCACATTCAGACGACGGCACGCAAAGGCACCGCCGTCTGCGATCGTGTAAACAGAAAGCCCGGTCGCTTCCTGATCTACGTCAGCCAAGGGGATGCGATAGAACGCGCCGTTCGCAATGCGCCCACCAGTGGCGAAGTGCGTCGCTGCAACGCCACCGAAGCCGTCGAAGCTCTGGTGGTCGTTGGCGCTGTACACGATCTCGTACCCTTCCGTGTACGCCGCAAGATCAAGATCAGCGTAGCTGCCTTGGTGTAGTGAGCCGCCGCCGGACACGGTCACGCGCTTCCCGACGTTGAAGATGCGCGAGTGCGCCATCAGGCCACGGCCTCCGCCTTCGGGATCGGCACGCCGACGTCCTGGTCACACGTCGCGCAAAGCGCGTAGGGCGAGGTCTGGAACTTCGTGAGGTCATCCTTCAACGTCGCGAACACGCCGATGCCCGAGGCATCGAACGCGCAGCGCGAGATGCGCCCATCCGCGAACACGAACGCCTTGCCGCCGCGCACCCACGCGCACGGGCGGCCCTTCTGCACCGTGACTTCCCACTTCACCTGCCCGGCCCAGTTGGTCGAGGACAGCGCGGGGTCTTGTGAGATGCCCGCGAGCAGCCCGTGCCGGTGCAGGATGTGCACCGCAGGGCCTGCCTTTTCAGGCTTGTGCATGGAGACATACACGACGGGGTCAAGGGGCTTGATCGCGAGCGCGAGCTTCTCGGTCATCAACAGCCCGTTCGTCGCGAACAGCAGCTTCTGCTTCGGGCCGAGTACGCGCCGCGCTTCCGTGAGCATCTCGACGAACTGCGGGTGCAACGTCGATTCACCGATCCCGGCGAGGTTGAGTTCGCCTTGCGTGCCGGCGCGCTGGAAGTGCAGCGCCCAGTCCAGTGCCTGCCGAAAGTCATCCCACGCCATGTCCACTTTCGGACGCGGCAACTTGTAGGACGGGCAGTAGACGCACTTCAGGTTGCACCGTGAAGTGATCTCGATCTGGTGGATCTCACGCAAGGCGAACATCGCGGCTACTCGTTCGGGACGACTTGCAGAGCGCCGTCGCCCATCTGCACGACGCGACCCTTCTCGCCCACGAGTTCCTTCGCCCGGCGCAGCAGCGCGGCCGCGTGGTCGTAATCGCCCGCGTCCCACGCGAGCTTGTGGGCCAATGCAACGTCCTCGAAAGTATCCATGCAGCCTCCCTCTTATCAGGTCGAGTGCGCGAGGTCGTGCGACCCCACGCGGATGCGCGCCGTCAGGTTCAGGAAGTCCGACGCCTGCAGCGTCACGGCGAGGCCGTTGACGATGTTGGCGACGGCGCCCTGGCCCGAGGACGCGTGGCAGAGAATCGCGGCCGAGTCGAGCACGATGCCCGTCAGCGAGTCCGCGTTGCCGGCGTAGGTCGCGTTCATGAAGAACCACTCGCGCGACTGCGCCGAGTTGCCCGACACGGTCGACGCCTTGCGGCCGTTGGCGACCTCGCCGAAGTTCGTCGAGTCCAGCGACGCCGCGGCCGTGACCGTGCCCACGCCGATCACGTAGAACGGCGTCGTGCCCGTCGCTGCGACCGCGCGATTCGCGATGCGGTTCAGCCCCGCGGAGGTCAACTGGTTGCGAATCCAGTGGCCTTCCTCCTTGCGCCACCCGCCCTCGGGCAGTGCACGGAAAACGTCGGCCTTGAACTCGCCGACGATGGGGATGAGTGAGCCCGCGACATGCGCGGGGCCGTCAGAGATAGGTCGCTTCATAGTTTACGGTGGTCTCCTTAGCGATGCGCGCCATCAGACGCGTGTAGGTTTCGATGCTGTCGAACAGCCCCTCGGCGTCGGCCTTGGCGGCGATTCCCGGGAACTCTTCCTTGCTGGTCTGAACGCTGACGCGAGCCTTGAACCCTCCGCCCAGGATCGCGACCCCGGTGGAGTAGTACGGGATGGCGTCGAGCGTCATGCGCAGCATGGGGTTGTTGTCGATGAGCTCCTTGAAGAGCTCGACGATCTTCGCCGCCCGCGCCCGCATGTCCTCCGACACGCCGCCCGTCGCCTGCCCCTCGTGCGCAAGGCCCTGCGCAAGGTCCCGCAGGTGCAGGAACTTGTTGAGGGTGCGATTGGGGTGCTTTTCCAGGTCCCGCAGCAAGAGCGGGTAGTTGCGCATGAAGCGCCCGCGCCGCACGGTCTCGGTCGAGTAGCCGTAGTGCATGATGCGGATGTCGCTGATCTGCTGCGTGTGCGGGATCGCCTTGCCGATCTCCACTTCCGGGTGCTCGTGCACGACGCCGTAGAACCGGGCGCCCGAGTCGCGCCGGAACAGGCGCGTGGGGTAGTCCGTGGAGATGCACTCGGGCGGGTCCTGCGACATGTGATTCTGCGCGATGGCGTACCCGTCGAACGCGCCCGGGCGCAGCAGCCGCAGGATGTTGTTCGCGCCGACGACTTCCTCGTCGGCGTCCATCCACAGAATCCAGTCCCCGCAGGAGCGGTCGATCGTCGCATTGCGCGCTTCGTCGAACCCGATTTCCAGGGGCGACTTGTTGCGGAACACGGTGAAGGCCACGTGTGGGAAGTCTGCCGCGACCTCCGCAATGCGTTCCTCGGTCTTGTCCGTGGTCTTCTCGTCGACCGCGATCACGACCTCGTCCACCACTTCCACGACCGAGCGCAGCGCGTTCGCGGCCACGTCCTGCGCGTCCTTCGCGATCATGCACAGCGAGACGGTGTCGCGCGGAGCCTGTTCGAGGAGCTTGCGGGTGTAGTCGATGGGGGCGAGCGCCTGCGTGCTGTCCTTCACATGCGCCGCGTACACCCACGACCCGAGCGCCTCGCCACCTACGTCGTGCCCGCCCGGGGCGTGCAGGATCGTGGGGTTGAACTCCTTGAACATCTCGACGATGTCCGTGCGCTCGAAGTGGTGCAGGTGCTCGCGGCCCTTGTGCCACCAATGACGCCCGGTCCATTCCCACCGTCCCGTGGGCGTGGTGATGATCAGGTCGCCACCGAACGCAACGACCCGCAGCAACTTCACTAGCGCCGAAGCGTAATCCCAGATGTGCTCGACGACCTCGGGCGCGATGACGGCATCGAACTTGCCGAGCGCATCGAGGTCGTCGAGGCTGCCCTGCACGAAGGTCACGTTCTTCAGGCCACGCTCGAACGCCGTTTTGCGCGCGAGTTCGACAGAGCGGGACATGAAGTCCATGCCCGTGAACTGCACGCCTGGGAACGCTTCCGCGAGGGCGAGCGTGATGTGCCCGTGGGCGCACCCGAACTCCAGCACGCGGACTTCCTTGCCCTTGTTGATCTTCTCCGCAACCGCCTGCGCGAGGAGGTGATGGATGCCGCGGAAGCGGGACGTTGTCACGAGTTGCGCGCGCTCGGCCTCCGGGTTGAGGCCCGTCGCTTCCATGCGGTCGCAGTTCATGCCTTCCCACTTCTCGTAGTGGGCGACGGTCGCGACTAGGGAATCCTTGAAGGAGTACATCACACGACTTTCGAGCAGCGCCTGCTGAGCAATGCCATCAGCCTCGGGTGCGTGCACGTACGCATCAAGCGCCGAAATGTCCGAATGCTCGATCAGGTGCCGCGCCATGCGGGCCGGCGACTCCGCCCGCCGCGCGAACACGTCCTCGATCGCGTCCTCGAACAGGTCGACCGCGTGTTCCCAGGTGCGGGTCGCAGCGGCCTCAAGCTGCTTCACGCGGAGCTCGTTCCGGTAATCGCCGTCGAGTTCGAGCGCCATGACGCGAGTCACGAACGCATCCTCGTCCGCGTGCCCGTCGACAAGCGGCAGGAGCACAGCGCCCGCGCCCTCGCACGTTTCGGGGAGCGCCGCATGGGCCGACGACACTAGCGGCAAGCCCGCGTGCATAGCTTCCATGGCCGTGATGCAGGAGACTTCCTCGAACTCCGTGGGGTAGACGAGGAGGCTGCACAGCTTCTGCACTTCGGCCAGCTGGCGCTTGGTCAGTGCGCCGAGGTTCGTGACGTTCGGCAGGCGCGTCGCGCAGGATTCGAGGTAGTCGTAGAACTCGACCATCTGCTCGACCGTGTTCTTGTACGCGCAGTAGAACAGGTGCGCCTTCGAGCCCGCCTTCGCGAGCTTATCCATGATGCCGTCTGGGCGGAGCAGATGCTCAAGGCCGCGCTCCGGGCGCGACTGGTAGAGGATGGGGAACTTGTCGTTGAGTTCGGCGCGCATGACGGGCTCGATGACGTCGTCGGTGTAGACGCCCGCGTACAGCGCCTCGTCCACCCCATTCGGCACCACGCGCAGGGTGCGGTCGGGGAGGTTGTAGACGTCCTTGATCTGGTCGATGTGGAACTGCGAGACGCCCGTGACGAGGTCGACTCGTGCGGCGCCTGCGTTGATCGCGCCCGCCGTGCGGCGCAGCGCGAGGTCGTGCATCTGGTGCACGTTGACCTTCGAGGCGTAATCCTTGTGGAACGCCAGCGGGTGCCGCTGGATCACGAGTACGTCGTGCGGCGTGTTGCAGGCGAAGTGCGCGAAGCGTTCCCCGAGCGGGTTGTCCTTCGTCGCATTGCCGAGCCAGCAGTACGTGACGCCGTCAAAGACGCCCTCGTCCTGCGAATTCGTGAACATCACGACCCGGTGCCCGCGCGCGGCGAGCTCCTTGCCGAGATAGTAGGCCGCAGTCTCGGACCCGCCGAGGGACTGCGTCTTGATGGTGTCGCCGTTGAACGGCATGCCCATGGAGTGGATGACGTAGTTCATACGCCGTCCTTGGGCTGCGAAGCCCCATTGGTCTTGTTCGCTTTGCTCACTATTGCCTCCTATCCTAAAAAGGCCGGGGAGGTGAGTCCCCGGCAGTTGTTGACAGCCCCTAACCTGTAATCAGCCGATGCCCAGCGCGCCGGACGCGACGTTGGTCAGCAGACCCACGGCGTAGTCCGCGCCCACGATGCGCTCGTCCTGGTAGTAATCGACCTCGATCGTGTCGATACGACGCCGGCTGTCGTACGGATGGCGGAAGACCGTCATCGGCGCAGGCAGCACGGGGTTGGTCCAGCGGAACGAGTACATCCACGAGGGATCGTCGATCGACGGCGCCGACGGCGCGTAGTACGCGATCATCATGTCGCTCAGCGGGTTGTAGAACGACGTGACCGCGGTCTGCGCCTCATTCGCGGTCTGCCACATGGCATCGGCGATGATGAAGCGGTCGACCTCGAACAGGTTCTGCACGGCCTGCCGCGTGACAGGACCGCCGCCGTTGTTCGTGCCGTTGAGCAGGTTGCGCATGTGGTAGTTGCGCTTGATGCGGCCCCAGGCGCGCCACCCGATGATCACGCCGTTGGGGCGCTGATTGGTGGTCTGCTTCTGGTACTCGCACATCTGCTCGAAGGCCGCGAACGGGTCACCTGCGTTCTGCCCCGCGGCACCGCCGGCGGCGATGAACGCGCTGTTGCACACGAACGTCGAACCGACGGCGGTCGACGCGGCAACCATGTCTAGCACGCGCTTCTCGTAGGACAGCAGGAGCTTGTCCATGAGGAAGCGCGACTTGCCCGTGGCACTCAGCCCACGGTACACGGCGTCCACGTTCGCGACGTCTTCGATCGTCACGTCCGACCCGAGCGCGTAGTTCTCGGCCTGGTAGAACGCCGAGCCCACGGAGCGGGTGATCTTCTTCGCCTCGGCGCCCGGGCCACGCTTGGTGTCCTCGATCGCAAAGGTCTCGAACCGGCTGTAGACCGGGTAGGTGTCGCGCTGCTTCTGCACCGGCACGATCGGGGCGATCATGTCGGCGATCAGATTCTGCGGACGGTAGTTGATGGCCAGGTTGGTGAGGTGCTGATCGACGTGCAGCTCACGAGGTCCAGTCGAATTTGCCATTGTGGTGAATCTCCCTTAAGCCAGAATCTGGCCGATGTTGGTGGCATCGAGCAGAACCTGGACGAGGTCTCCGCTGCTGCACGTTTCCAGGTACCGGCCGACGGTGAAGTTCCCGGAGGCCGCGTTGGTGATGAAGCCCGAGTTGGCCATCGCGGCGGGCCAGCCGAGCGAGGTGACCGCGGCGCCCGCGAACGCCTTGACGATGCCCTGCGCGACGACGCCGTGGTGGTAGCCCGAGCCGACGGACGTTTCGAGCACGCCCGCGACGCCGAAGCCGGTGTTCGCTTGCGCGATGGTACCAGCGAGGGTGACGAGCTTGTTCTTGGCGCCCGAGAGGTCGGCCGTGGCCTTCACCGTGTGGGTGATGGTGCGATTGACGTGAGTGGTCATTGGTGGTCGTGCCTCCTAAAGGCTCAGGCCGCTGCCACAGACTTGAAGGTCTGGCGCGGGTCGTCGAAGTACTGCTTGGCGAGGTCGCGGTTGGCACGCAGGACGCGGGCCGAGGCCTGCTCCATGTCCTGCCAGTTGCCCACCTTGCCGCCCACACGGACGCATTCCTGCTCCGTCTTGAACGTCATCACCTCGGCAACCGTCTTGCCTTCGAGGTTCGACTCGTCGTCGTTTCCGTTCGCCATGCTCGTGGCTCCTTTCTGGCCCTGCGGCTTTTCCTTGAACTCGTGACGCTGCTCGTCCTTGATCTCGGCCTTCACGGCGTCGATCGAGTACGCGGTCAGCACTTCGGCGTCGTCCTTGAAACGGGCCGAGTTCAGCACGCGGTCGCGGATGCGCGGGAAAATGCGCCCCTCGGTCACGCTCTGCTCCAGGAGGGCCTTGACGCTCTCGCGATGCGCCGCGACCTTCTCCTTGTGCGTGTCTGCCTCGAACTTCAGGCGGGCGTCCTTCTCGGCCTTGGCGTCAGCTTCGGCCTTTTCGAGACGGGCCTTGAGTGCCTTGATCTCTTCGTCGGTCATGATTGCATGTGCTCCAATGGTTGATGCCAGCGTGAACGCCGCGGCTGACGCAAACCGAACATTCGGTAGCTGCCTCGCCATCATCAGCGTCTGCAAATCCCTCAGGCCCTTGACCGCCGGTATGTCGGCCCCGAGTAGAGCCACTGCGTCCAGCACCCAGGGGTAACGCGACCCCTCTCGGCTGAAGTCTTTGAGCAGCTCAATGGAAACTTGTTTGTACAGCCCCTTGCGGATCGCCTCGAACACGACCGTGGGCACATCGGTGAAGTCCGCGAGCACCTTAGCGCCCGAACGCCACACGCGCTCGACCCAGCCGAGGGCGGGCTGCCCGTCGGTCATCGGCTGCGCATGGTTGTGGCCGAACTTCAAGGGCACTCGGGAGGCGTTGTTCAGCGCGTCGAACGACGACACGATTGCGTCGATGTCCGCGTCCTTGAACTCCATCCCGTTGTGCGTGCCGAGGGAGAAAATCTCGACGCCTGCGATCTTGTTACTCATCCTGCGAAGTCCTTCAGTTGGATTCCGTCGGTGGCGCGGATGCGGCGGATGTTGATGTTGGGTTCGAGCAGCATGGCCGCGACCACATGCGCCACGCGCGACAACGGCACCTGCGTCGAGCAGGGCCAGTCCTTGAACTGTTCGAGGTAGCCCTCGGCCATCGTGTCGAGGTTACCCGCGAACGCCTCATCGGCTTCCGCCATCAGCACGAGCTCGCGGAGCTTATCGCGGAAGTTCACTTGACCTGCTCCTGGCACCACTGCGGGAAGTCGACGTCGGCCGAGTGCCCCGCATGGCGCACGCAAGCCATCGCCCCGTCCAGCTTGTAGATGGCAAGCAGGAACAACGCGCCAAGCGCCAACAGCAGAAGAATCAGCAGCGCTTCTTCGAGGCGCGTCACTTGAACCCCTCCTGCGGCTCGACCGTCGGCACGGGCGACTCGACGCCGTCCCAGTTGTCGAGGGCGGTGACGGCGAACACGAGCGAGCGGCAGTTGTAGTGGTTGGGCGGGCGGTACGTGTCCCACACCGCGGACTGCGTGACGTGCACGTGCCCGTCGAGCTCGCGGCAGATGTCGGTCGTGCGGTCGTCGAGGATCGCGGTGTACCGCAGCGCGACGACGAAGTCGCCGAGCGCGGGGTCCGTGAACTCCGCGTAGCGCGCCTCGTTCATCGCCTCGAACGTATTGGTGCGGGCGAGGGTGTTGATGTAGGCGGCGACGTTCGCGGTGTCGAGCGCGTCCGCGAGCAGCTGTTCGAGCGCCTGCAGGATGTCCTCACGCGTCTCGTTGGCGCGGGTCGCGTTGAGCGTCGTGAATCCCTTGCGGATCAGGCGGTCGTAGATGCGCGCCGCCGCGACCTCGGGCCTGAGGCCGGTCTTCACGGCCTGCAGCAGCTCCTGCTGAATCGTCGCGCGCATCGCGTCCGTGAGGTTGCCCGCCATGCGGAACGAGTTCGCGTCGAAGAAGTCGGCGGCGTTGTCGCGCAGGCTCTTGAAGTGCAGCCGGCGGTCGTCCTGCGAGAACGACTGCTTGCGGGCCTTCGCGACTTCGGTCATGGCCTGGTTGAGGCCCGTCGACCACGCGCGCTCCAGGCCCGAGCGGAACGCGCCCTTGAGCTTGCCGATGGCGACGCCCGAGAGCTCCGCGTGCTGGATCGTGTCGGGCTCTGCGATGAACCCCGCGAGCTTCTCGGTCGAGAGTAGCTCCGCGAGCCCGCGGGCCGAGGCCGTTGCGACGGTCTCCGCGATGTCGGCCTCAAGCGCCAGCGCCCGCTGCGCGATGTAGGCGAAGTCGACGCGTACGAGGGCGGAGTCGAGGGAGAAGCGCTTGGCGTCGTCGGGCTTGGGCTCGATCACGGCGGGCGCGGGCTGCGCGCTGGCCTTAACGGCATCCGCCACTAGCACCTTTACATCGTCTGCGGTCATGAACTTCGGATCGTCGGTCGCAGGCGCAGCATCCACCTTCGCCTCGATGGCCGCGATCTTGTTCGGGTCCTCCTGGATCGGGACCATGTCCTGCTTGATCTTCTGCAGCGCCTCGTCGCCCTCTTCGCGCTCTGGGAAGTCCAAGAGCTCGCGCAGGTGCGCCTCGTCCTTCTCGGTCACGATCAGCGCGCTCGCAGACGCGAGGTCCTTGAAGGAGGAGATGAGGAATGTGAGGTGCGCCTCGGACGACTTCTTGAACCTGAACCGCGGGAACTCCCCGTCGTCCCAGTTCTGCATCGCGAGCGGCTTGAACAGCTGCGCGTTGATGCACTGTTCGAGGCGCTGTGTGTCGGTCGCGAGGGTCATGAAGAACGCTTCGATCTGTGTCTGCGACTGGGAATAGGACCCGGTCTGCCCCGTGTGCGACAGACCGAGCAGGTTCGGGATCAGCAGCGCCTTCGCGATGGCGAGGTCGTGGAACTGCACGGCCTTCTCGTAGGCGTCAGTCGACGACGGCATGTGCAGCTCGGCCGTCACGCCGTTCGGCAGGATCACGCCCATCGCGGATCGCATGTTCTTCAGCAAGTCCTGCAGGTTCGCGTAGTCGGGGGAGTTCGACGAGATGCCAGACGCCCCGAGGTTGATCGCGAGAAACCCGCCCGCCATGCGCTCCTTGAACGCGGCCCAGAACTTCAGGTCCAGGTCCTTCAGGAACCACGGCCGGTACGCGGCCTCCAGCTCCGAGCGCCCGTAGTACGGGTCCTCGTGCGGGTTCTGCACGTAGTGGATGAAGCGGGAGTAGTCGAGGTCGATCTCGCGGGAGGTGACCTGCTGCGTGAAGCGAGTGAGCGCGCCGTAGTCGTCGGTGTAGAACTTGAAGTCGCGGACATCGCGGGTAAGGAGTTTCGCGAGGCCGACATACGAGGCACCGTCGACCTGGATCGTCTGCGTGACGAACTCCGTGAGCGAGAAGCCGAAGTCCATGCCCGTGAGGATGCCGGTGAGGGCGTCCGCGAACGACCCATCAAGCTGCCGCGTCGTTTCCTTCATCACGCGCTTCCGCGCCGTCTGCTCCTCCTGCGACAGCGCTGTGCCGTCGAACACGAACTCGTGACCGCGGCCGATGATGGCGTCGCGCTTGAACTTGAGCACCGCCTTTACCTGCTCGTCCACGCGCATCTTGCGGTAGATCGAGAGCCCACCCTTGCGCGCTGCGAGCATGTCGGGGTTGTAGCGCTCGGCCCGTAGTCCGAACAGCTGTGCCGACTGCCCGTCGAACGACGTCACCTGCATCTCAGGCTGCACCTGAGGCATGACGCCTTTGATCGGAGTGATCTTACCGGCCAATCAGAGACCCTCCAGCGCGGAGCTGTAGTTGACGGTCATGGCAGGTCTGGACGCCTGCGCTCCTGTCTCCATGCGCGGTGCCTGCGTCGCGTACTGCATCACGAAGGAGTCCGCGCGGTCGGGCGAGGCGATGCCGTTATCGGTCATCTCTTTCTTCGTCATCAGGTCCTCCACTCGGTCGCCCGTGACGTCGTTCTTGGTCTTGATCGAGCACATCTGCGCCATGAACTCATCCGCTGCACGCAGGTCGTGCACGCCATCGCTCTCCTCCAAGAAGTCCTCATCAAACGACACCAGCCCGTCGCGCAGGTCGTTGCGGGCGACGAGGTAGCTCTGCACCCGGCGGTTGCGGTACAGCGTTGGCGCGCTCGAAGCCTCACCGCCCTTGTAGGTCACGACAGGGTAGCCACGGCGCATCAGCTCGCCCGCCGTCCCTGCGCCGACGCCCAAAGAGTCGACGATGAAGAAATCGCCGTTGGCCGACGAGCACCCGTACTCCTTCCAAGCCCGCTCGCCTTCATCCGCGCAGCGTATGGGCGACTCGCTAGATGGGAAGTTGAAAGCCCGTTGCTTGCGCATCCGGCGAGCGGACTGGAAGTGCTGGCCCACAGTGAGCACGCTCTCGTTCTCGCCACCGTCCGCGACGTCGATCGTGATGCGGAAGTGCGGCAGGGAGCCGTCGCTGTGGAAATCCTTGTTGAGGGCGTTATCGATCCACTCCACCGCGAACAGCTGGTTTGGATCGTTCGTCGGGAACTCCCCGTGGCAACGCACCGCGACGATGGGTGAGTCGACACCGTACTTCCGCTCCATCGCCGCAACCCACGTCCGATTGATGCGGCGGGCGTTGTTGAGGTTGATGTGGTAGCGGAACCAGTTCTTCTCTTCCCTCTTCTGCAGGTGCGATGCGGCGAACGTGCCCGTGATCTTCGTCGGGTTGGAGATGATGACGAGGATCACGATCTCGCCCGTCGACAACGCGCCGAAGATCACGGGCCACAGCGTCTCGGTCACGCCCGTCGCCTCTTCCACGAGCACCATGATGAAGCGCTCATGGTGGCCCGCTAAGTTCTCTGGGTTCGATGCGGTCTCCGCAAGGATGCACCAGTTGCGATTCTCTTTGCCATCCGGGTCGCGCCAGTAGACGGTCGTGTCGTTGATCAGCAGCGTTGAACGCCACCACGATTCCGCCCGTGTGTGGATCTTCCGTATCGCACCCCACACTCGCGTCCGCAGCTGCGCGAGCTTCGGGGCGGTGCAAATGATACGCGCAGGGAACGCAGTGCCGAACGTCAGCGCCATGAGGGCTGCGGTGTGCGTCTTCCCGGGGCCGTGCCCCGACCGCACTGTGATGAACGGCTTGCCCTCGTGATTGATGCGCGTCGGCTTCCCGTACTTCTTGCGCCAGATGTCCGCCATCGCCTCGAGAAGCTCTGCCTGGAACGTGTCGAGCTCCCAAGACTTCTCTGCGTCTTCCGCTATCGTCTTCTCGCCTGGCAACGCCTTGTGGTTGAGCACGTCGCGAGCGAACCACGTCGGTTCGTCCCGTACGTGCATGATGAACTGCACGGCGAGGTCGACGTCGGACGGCTTCGCCTCAGTGCGTGCGGCCATCATGGCCTCCGGCCGTGTCAGTGGTAACGCGGGCCATGGCCGATGCGAATTGCTGTGCAAAGTTGTGGTTGACGTTGCCCTCGACCGCAACCTTCGTGCCGTAGCGCGAGGGGTCCCAGCAGGCGAGGAGCTTGGCGCGGGTCTCTATCTGCAGCTTCCGATGCGCGATCGCGTCTTCCGTCGTGACATCGACCGACTTCTTGCCCTTCCACGTTCGCACCGTCTGCTTGATGGCAGTGACAGGAGTGTCTGCGATGCGCAGCATGTCCATCGCTATCTGGTCGAAGCCTGCGGTGCGGGCATGTGTGAAGCGTGCGGAAAGCTTTGGGTCGCGCTCCAGCCAATCGTACACAGTGCGCAGTGCCGGCATTCCATCCATCCGGCAGACTTGCATCAACGGTGTGCCAGCGCTGATGAGCTCGATTATCTCATCCGCAACCGCGTCGGTGAGCTTCGTCGGGCGGCCCGTCTTCCGTGGGGCCGACTCGTGCTTCGCTGCTGCACGCTTTGCCGAACCGGTTCTTGCTTTCTTCAGTGCCGAGGACATGCGTCGAACACTACACTCCACCATCGCCATCAGTTGCAGCGTCACCTGCGTGCGCCACGTTGCGTGCACGTATAAACGCCTGCCGAATAGATATCAACAACAATTGCATCCTAGGGCCTAGACGCACGTATGAGGATTTCCGAGAAGAATTTTTTTCCAGAAGTCCACTTGCTGCCACTAGACCTCTAGACCTGCCCTATGAACACTGCCCTTACGCGTAAAACACGGGATATCTGCCTAGTGTCGAACGCCTAGTGTCAGTGTCTCGAGGACACTAGACCTCTAGGAAACACCGGTTATCTAGTGTCTCTAGACCCTAGGAATCAATATCCGCTCCGCGCACCACGGGTGGCATTCCTAGGCACTAGACCTCTGGGCCCCAAAACGTCGATTTGATAGCCGTTGCCGAAGGTCATATGATCGACAGCGACACGGACGAAAGGACAGGTTGAAGGACGACGAATCGCATGGCTGCAAACCAATTACCCGCCTACTTTAAACCAAAGACCAAGCCCTTCGAGCATCAGCACGAGGCCCTCGCTCGGTCCTACAACAAGCGCAACTTCGCCCTATTCATGGAGCAGGGGACGGGGAAGTCTAAGGTGGTGATCGACACCTCCCACCTCATGTACGACCGTGGGCACATCGACGCCTTGGTCGTCATCGCACCGAACGAGGTGCACGTGCAGTGGATCGCGGAGCAGGTGCCCGTGCACATGCCCGACCACATCAAGACGCGGTGCGTGGCGTGGGGTCAGTCAACGAGGGCGAAGACGCAGACGAGGGAGCTCGTGGACCGCGTCGTGAAGGGGCGCCTTGTCGTGTTCACCATGAACTGGGAGGCGTTGTCGACGAAGCGCGGTCGCGACATGCTTGCCGCGATCCTCAAACGCTACCGCTGCCTCCTCGCGCTGGATGAGATACACAACGCGAAGTCACCGAAGGCGTCGTGCACCCGCGCCGCATGGCGCCTCGCCCCATTGGCATTCGCGCGCCGCATCTTGTCAGGGACTCCGATCGTCTTGAACCCGCACGACCTCTACGGGGAATACCGGTGCCTCGATTGGCGCATCATCGGCTTCGACTCCGCGGTCGTATTTCGCGCACGGTACGGGGACTACACCATGGAGACGTTCCTGCAGAAATCGGGCCCTCGGGCGGGGCAGGTCGAAACGTACCCATCCCTCATCGGGTTCAAGAACCTCGACGAACTCTACTCACGCGTTGACGCCTACACATATAAGGTGCTGAAGGCCGACTGCCTCGACCTTCCCCCGAAGATGTACCAGACGGTGCCTGTCGCGTTGTCGAAGACGCAGCGCACTCTGCACGATGCTGCGATCGACAACGGTGTCCTGTTGTTCAAGCGGCTGGAGCAGGGGAAGAAGGTAGAGCTGGAGGACATGACACAGCTCGCGGACGAGGATGTGTTGGAGCGCCTCATCGGCCCTGGCCGCGACCGCATGACGTTCGCCGTGAAGCTCGTCCTCGCCCTGCGCCTCCGTCAAATCGTGGGCGGGTTCGTGACAGGGGACGACAAGACGACAGTGTGCACGGATGGGCAGTTCATGAAGGTGCCGCGCGCGAAGGCCGCAGTGCAGTACGTGGAGACAGCCCTCGCGACCGGGCACAAGGTCATTGTGTGGGCGAACTTCAGGGCCGAATTGCAGGCCCTGTACCCTGCCCTTCGCAAAGAGCTCGGCGTTGGATGCGCGTTGATGTATGGGGACACGCCGAAGTCGCAGCGGTCGCAGATCATTGATGACTTCAAGGACAAGAAGCACAAGACTCGGGTGCTAATCGCGCACCCACGGACCGCAGGGACCGGGTTCAACTTCACCGTCGCCCGCACCTGCCTCTACTACTCCAACGGCAACCGCTACGCGGATCGAGCGCAGTCGGAAGATCGCGTGCATCGCATCGGTACGACGGGCACGGTGACGATTGCGGACATGTGCGCGACGGGGGTCCCCGTGGACGCGGACATGGTGGAATCGATGTTGACGAAGAAGGACTTCGGGACCAAGTTCTACGCCTACACGGCAAAAGAGTTCATTGATCATTTGAGAGGAGGAGAGTAAACAGCATGGGCATGCTTGTACTAACGCGAAGCGACCAGCAAAGCGTGTTCCTTAACGACCGCACGACCGGGCGCCGCATCGCGGAGGTCAAGGTGCTCGGCGTCACGGCGTTGGGGACCGTGCGCCTCGGGTTCGAGGCGTCGGATGATGTGAGTATCATCAGGGACAACATGAGGAGGGACAGTGAAGGCAAAGAAATCGAAGACAACGGCTAGAGCGATCGCGGTGGCGAAGGCGGGCAAGAAGGACGCGAACGTAATCCCCGCGAAGCCTGCGAAGCGCGTGGCGTCGGCGGAACTTGACGCGGAGCTGATGGAGGACTCGAAGGAGGTGCGCGTCAAGCCCGATCTCTTGGCGCGCATCATGGAAAACGTGACGAAGATGTCGCAGGTTGCGACGCGGATCAAGAAAGGGAATGAGCTGATCGCGCAACTGCAGCAGGAGTACGCGGATTTGGAGCAAAAGGTCCTCCCATCGCTCATGGACGAGGCGGGGACGAAGAAGATCGCCCTGCTCGATGACATCGAGATCGAGCGCACGGAGTCGGTCTACGCATCGATCGCGAAGGCGCGGATGCCGGAGGCGTGCAAGTGGTTTGAGGCGAATAAGCTCGGCGCCCTCGTGAAGTACTCCTTCGAGGTCGCCCTTGAGAAGGGCAACACGAAGGACGCGGTGAAGGTGCGGAAGGCGTTGAAGGCGTTGAAGATCGATTGGAGAGAAGGATCCACAATCAACCACCAGACGTTGGGCGCGTTTGTGCGGGAGTCC
>Ga0075163_10001613_pt1 | contig 30490 bp, 22 predicted proteins | sample JI1023141ADNA_FD_71478 | JGI IMG/M metagenome (GOLD analysis project Ga0075163, IMG submission 71478) | Wastewater effluent complex algal communities from Wisconsin, to seasonally profile nutrient transformation and Carbon sequestration -... | ecosystem: Engineered > WWTP > Effluent > Algae...
AAAAACGTTGCTGAGCCCTTCATCCGCCGCGTGGCGATGCGCCACATGGAACTGGGCCGCGTGGTCATCTTCGCAGCCGGCACGGGGAATCCCTTCTTTTCCACCGATACGACTGCTGCGCTGCGTGCCAGCGAGATCGGGGCCGATGTGGTGCTGAAGGCCACCAAGGTCGATGGCATCTACGACGCCGACCCCAAGAAGAAGCCGGATGCGAAACGCTTCGAGCGCATTTCGTTTCAAGAGGCGCTCACCCGTCAGCTCAAGGTGATGGATGCCACCGCATTCTCGCTTTGCATGGAGAACAACATGCCCATCGTCGTCTTCAGCATGGTGGAAGGGGACAACATCCGTCGCGCGCTCACCGGCGAGCCGATCGGCACCATCGTCACCGCCGAGGGCTAGACTGAAGCCTTCATTCCAAATCTGCGATTTCAAATCCCGAATCCCTATGGACCCCGAAATGACCATGATGGAAACCGAAGAGGCCATGACCAAGGCCGTCGAGTACGCCATCCACGAGTTTGCCGCCGTGCGCACGGGCAAGGCCAACCCTGCGCTGGTGGAGAATCTGGACGTGCATGTCCACAGCTACGGCAGCCATATGAAGCTCAAGCAGCTTGCGATGATCACCACGCCCGACGCGCGGCTCATCCGCATTGAGCCCTTTGATCCCGGTACGCTGCAGGACATCGACCGCGCCATCCGGGAGTCACGCCTCGGATTGAATGGCTCGATCGAGGGCAAGGTGATCCGTCTTCCCATTCCCGTGCTGTCGCAGGAGCGCCGCGAGCAGATGGTGAAGACCATCAAGCAGATGGCCGAGGAGTCCCGTGTCCGCGTCCGCTCCGCCCGCCGCGATGCCATCGAAACGCTCAAGAAAGGCGAGAAAGATGGCTCCATCACCGAGGACGATCTGCATCGCCTCGAAAAAGAAGTGCAGACGATGACGGACAAAAAAGTGGGGGAGATCGACCAACACGTCGTCAGCAAGGAGAAGGAAATTCTCACCGTCTGATCTTGGTCGGACGGCGCATACAATCTTCCATCATGTTCCGCGCCGACGACTATCTCGACCTCTCGCACACCAATCACGCCCACCTCTTCAAGGAAGGCGAGCAGGCGTGGATGGCGCTGACGCGCATCGAGACCTATCTCGACTTCCGTCTGCAAGCCGTCGAGCGCGCGCAGAACGTCTCCTGGGCCTACGTCGGCGAGAACGTCTTTATCGACGAGGGCACCATCATCGAGCCAAACGCCGTCATCAAAGGTCCCTGCTGGATCGGCAAGAACTGCCAGATCCGCTCCGGCTCCTACATCCGCGAAAACGTCATCATCGGAGACGGCGTCGTGGTCGGAAACTCGTCCGAGTTCAAGAACTGCATCGTTTTCGACAACTGCGAGGTGCCGCACTTCAACTACGTCGGCGATTCCATTCTTGGCTACAAAGCCCACCTCGGCGCCGGAGTGATCCTCTCCAACGTTCGGCTCGACCGCGCCGACGTAACCATCCACCACGGGGAAAAGATCGTGCAGACCGGCCTGCGCAAGTTCGGCGCAATCATCGGTGATCACGCCGAGATCGGCTGCAACAGCGTGATCAATCCCGGCAGCGTCATCGGTCGGAAGAGCATCATTTACCCTCTCACCAATTTCGGCGGCGTGCTTCCAGCCAACTCCATACTCAAAAACCGCCAGCAACACGCGGTGATGCCGAGGAAGTGAAAGCGGCAGGTATCAAATCTCCCGCGGATACGCTTTCATGCTCCGCACCGCTTCTGCGTACTTTGCGCCGCAGGTGAGGCCGCGGTAGCGGGCGAGGACGGTCTTTGTTTCCAAGGCGGCATCGACTTTGGCTTGGTCGAATGGCTCGTTCTTGATGAAGGCCATCAAGCGGCCGAGCCACTCCATCGCGGCGGGCCATTCGGGGGTGACATCGACGAAGGTGTCGGGCTCGAAGCCGATGGTGTGGCCGGGGCCGTTGTCGAACCAATAGACGCGTGATGGCGTCTTGATGTCGGAGCCGCCGATGAGTCGCGCGGGTTGGTGAAGCGCGGCATGGCAGATGGCGCTGGCGGCTTCGTGATCGGGATGTCGATCGCGATTCCAGAGCATGAAGGCGGTGTCCGGCTGCACATCGGCGACGACTTCGGCAACGGCGCGCTTCGTTTCCAGCGTCGGCTCGAAGCCCATGCTGGCGTATTTGAGGAAGCGCATTTCGATGCCGCGCTCCTTCGCCAATTCTTTGCTGAAATCGAGAAGGTGCTGCGCGCGACCTTTGACCGGCGGCCATTTCGTGTAGTCGCCGATGAGGCTGAGGATGACGACGCGCTGGTGCTTCTTGATCGCCTGCAAAAGGATGCCGGGAATGCCGAAAGGGCAGTCGTCATAATGGGCGCCGATGGCGAGGATGGTGCGGGTCATGGTGGGAAGTAGAACGGACTTTGGAGCCCTTTTAATCGCCGCATCATGCAGCCTCGACGCCGCCCTGGCGATAAGCCGATGGCGAGACTCCCGTGTGTCGTCGAAACCACGCGGTGAAGTGCGAAGCGTGGCGAAAGCCAAGCGCGAAGGCGATCTCCTTCAGCGAGATGTCCTCGGCAAGAATGCGTTCGCGCGCCGCATCGAGCCTGCGGTTCTCAAAGTAAGCGCGCATACTGATGCCGAGTTCCTCCTGCAGCAGTTGATCGGTGCGGCGCTGGCCCAAAGGAAAACTGGGTGGCAATCCGAGTGTCGTCTGATGCAGCGGCACCGCATCGAGCCAGGCGACGATTTGCGAGACTCGACTCCGGCGACCTTTTGCGATGCGTGGCTCGGGCTCGACGCCGAGTTTGCGGACTTCATCGATCCACGCAGCGAACCACCCTTGAAACGCGGCCTCATGCGAAGCCCATGAAGTCAGCGAGCGAGCCATTGGCTTCACGGCCTCGCGGAACGTCACCGTTTTGCGACTGCGATGCACACTGCGGAACAGTCCCAACGTTGCAACTCGCAGCTTCGGCGATTTCGCAGCGACATTCAGGCCGCTGCGGAAGATAGGCCTGCCATCCGGCCATTGGCATCGAAAGCCCACAGACAGCAGTCGCGTGCCAGCGGCGAACCATTGTCGTCTCGGGCCGGGTGCAGAGAAGAATGCGTCACCGCGCCGAACGATGATCTCCTCTCCCCCCACGCAGATTCTCCCTTCACCGCTCTCGACAAAAAACACGCCGGCTGGCACCACGACCTCCGACGACCACACGTCCGTCCTCGGCACGAGACCACGATACACCCACAGCCACTCGCGGTGGAGGCTGCGCCAGGCTTCGGCGGTGATGGTCTCAGGCATGTCGGCAGCTTTGCGGGGGATGTAAGCGATTTCAATCCGGCATAACACAGCGCGGTTGCGCGTGGGCCCGAACCGCTTTTGCTGGGTGGATGAAGCCCAACCTTCTGTTCTTCGCGCTGTCCGCCTGTTTCGCTGCGCCGCTTTGCTCCGCCGAGCCGCGCAACATCTCGGGCATTTATCCGAGTCTCGCGATGTTCAACAACGAAGGCGAGTGCGGCACGGGCGCAGTGGTGCCGTGGGCGGATCGGCTGTGGGTTATCACGTATGGGCCGCATTTGCCGTTCGGATCGAGCGACAAGCTTTACGAGATCTCGCCGGAGCTGAAGCAAATCGTGCGGCCCGAAAGTGTCGGCGGCACGCCGGCGAACCGGATGATTCACAAGGAGACGCAGCAGCTCATCATCGGTCCCTATTTGATCGATGCGGAGCGGAAGGTGCGTGTCCTCCCGCCATCGCGGATGCCGGGACGGCTCACCGGCAATGCGCGCAGCCTCATTGATCCAGCGAACAAGATCTTCTACGCGACGATGGAGGAAGGGCTTTACGAGGTGGATGTGAAGTCGCTGGCGATCACATCGCTCATTCGCGATGGCAATGGCGTGAAGAAGGGCTTCACGGTCGAGACGCCGCTCACGAATCTGAGTTCGCTGCTGCCCGGATATCACGGCAAGGGTCTCTACAGCGGACAGGGGCGCGTCGTTTACGCCAACAATGGCGACCACGACAAACGCGTGCTCACCGATCCGACGACACCGAGCGGCGCGCTCGGCGAATGGCGCACGCCCGGCGATGACTGGCAGCTCGTGCGGCGAAATCAATTCACCGAAGTCACCGGCCCAGGCGGCATTTTCGGAAGTGAACATCCTGAAACCGATCCGATCTGGAGCATCGGCTGGGATGCAAAGTCGCTCATCCTGATGTGCCTCGATGAAGGCAAATGGCACTCCTTCCGCCTGCCGAAAGTCAGCCACAGCTACGACGGTGCGCACGGCTGGAACACGGAGTGGCCGCGCATTCGCGACATCGGCGAAGACGATCTGCTCATGACGATGCACGGCGCGTTCTGGCGGTTCCCACGCACGTTTTCAGCGAAGAACACGAGCGGCATCCGTCCGCGCAGCGCCTACATGAAAGTGATCGGCGACTTTTGCCGCTGGAACGATCGCCTCGTCTTCGGCTGCGATGACAGCGCGAAGTCGGAGTTTCTGAACAAGCGCAAAGTCAAAGGCGGCATCGACAGCGTCGGCCAGTCGCAGTCGAACCTCTGGTTCACCAGCCCCGACACGCCGGACAAACTCGGCCCCGCGCACGCGAGCGGTGCCGTGTGGCTCCATGACAAAGTGAAGGCTGGCGACGAGGCCGATCCTTTCCTCGTGGCGGGCTGGAAGCATCATCACGTCCACACGTTCAATCACAAAACGGGCGGTCCTGCGAAGGTGACTCATTCGGTGGTCGGCGATTGGTTGAAGATTACGGCGAACGAAGCCTGCGATGACATCAGCGTCGTCATCACGCTTACCAACGGCGATCCGCGAGGCCACGATGCCGATCCGATCTTCGACGGAGTCGCACGCATCGGTGGCGACAAGGCGCAGACCGGCATCTTCCGCTCACGTGGCGAAAACAAGCGCACACTCGGCTTCGCATCTGACGCGGGCTACTACGAGATGGGCGCTGATTTGAAACTGACGCGCGTCGATGACACGAAAGCGGAGGAGTATGTGAAGACGAAGGTCGAGATCCCGAAAAACGTCGTCACGCTCGACGAAGCCAGCGTGCTCATCGTCGATGATCGCTGGCGTCGCTGGCGTCTGCCGCGCGCTTCGGCCGACTATGATGCGGCCACGAACGCAGGCGAGCTGCGCGTCTGTCGCGAAGTCGCCACCGAGCGCGACATGCTGAGCGTGTGCGGCACTTTCTTTGAACTGCCCGCCGAAAATGCCGATGGCTTCGCGAAGATCCGCCCGATTTGCTCCCACGATCTCCGAGTGACCGACTACGGAGCGTATCACGGCCTTTTCATCATGAGCGGCATCAAGCCTGACGCAGCAGCCGGCGAGCACATCATCCGTAGCGATGACGGAAAGGCCGCGCTCTGGGCCGGTGCGATCGATGATCTTTGGAAGCTCGGCAAACCGCGCGGACTTGGCGGCCCCTGGAAAAACACAGTGGTGAAAGCAAAGGCTCCGAGTGATCCCTATCTCATGTGGGGCTATGACCAGCGCAGTGTGTCCTTCAGCCACGAGGCGAAGGAACAGGTGGATTTCAAAATCGAAATCGACCTCACCGGCACCGGCATGTGGACGACGTATCAATGGGCCCGCGTGCAGCCCGGCGAAACGCGCCAGGTGGAGTTTCCGGCTGACTACCAAGGCCGCTGGGTGCGCGTGACGGCCGACAAAGACTGCACGGCCACCGCGCAGTTCGAGTATCGGTGAGTGTCACTTGGCCCGCGCCTTCCGGTAAACACACACGGAGAGCATATAGACCAGGTCTCCAGATCGAAATACGGGATACTCCTCTCCGAGGTCGAGCCGCATTTGAGACTTCGCACCCGGAGCAGTTTCTCCGAAAGGCGGGGGCTGACCGGTTGTCGTGGTTCGGAAAATGTAATCGAGCAAGATTTTATCGGAGCCCGTGGGTCGAAGCGAACCCGACAAATCCATCCACAACCCTCTTCCGTCAGCGGGATTCGCCTCGCCATGAAACTGGGGTGAACCGGTGATCACGGAAACCTCGCCGCGCGCTGTATCCTCCCCGGCTTTCAGCACGCGGACCGACACGAGGTAATTCTCCCGAAGCATCACGGCATTCTGAGCGGAGGCCTCGACGGTAAGGATCGAGCACGAAGCAAAAATGAACCCGCACAATTGTCTTATGGTGTTCATGAGATTGGATTCATCCGTTCGACGTACATCAAAGCGCAACTGCACATTCATAGGCAATCACAAAAACAAGTTTCCCGGTGGTGCCAATTGACTGGACAGCATTCCCGTCTGCGTTCGTTACCTGATGCGATGATCGATCTCGTCCCAGTCACCTGTCCATCCTGTTTCCAGGTCTTCGATGTCGCCGCTCCCGGCTTCGGCGAGGTGCCCTGTGATGTGGACTACGATTGTGAGGTCTGCTGCCGTCCTTTGAGAATCTATTTCGAGGAGCTGGACGGCGAGGTCGTCGGTCAAGCCTACGGTTTGGGTGATTGAACCCGCGCCACCCGGCCGTGGTCCAGTCGGTGCAGGGAGTCAAAACGAGATAGCCCCAACCTCCTCAGAAGGGGAACGACAAGACCCTTGCCATTCAATGGCTAGGCACATGCGTTGGAATCACTAGGCCAAGATCTAGCAAAGTGAGACTCGATTCTGCGAATATTATCAGATAGTATGGAATTTATGTTGAACTGCTCGGCGTTTGTGCGATTTCTGTTATCATATTTGTGAATAGAATCAATTATCGGATTCAAGTTTGAAAATTCACGCAGATCGCCATTCTGGCTATGATTCGCAACCTGACCATCCTCTTCATGCTTTTCGCTGCTCCGGCCAAGGCGGATTTCTTTGCGGTGAGCAAAGCGGCGCATGCGAATGGATCTCCCGCCTACGAGCTGCGCGGTTGGCCGAACGCGCAGTCCTTTGTCAGCGATACGAACGGAGTCAGCCACGGCAGCCGCCCACAGAGCGTGACGATGGAATTGTTCTCGGCAAGTCCGAATGGAGACTTGTACACCGTTCAAGTCGCGGCTTGGAATCCGGCCTATTATGAGGTCTTTCGTTACCGCGATGCCTACGACTTCGTGAACAACAACAACACCGTCATGGGAGTTGCCACGAAGGCGGGAGTTCTCGCTGGCGTGACCTTCGATACTAGCGGCCAGTTTTATGCCGTGCAGGATACGACGACTGGAGTGGGCAACCGGACCTACACGGTGAAGCGTTGGGCCACGATCATCGATTTTATCTACGACACGAATCCGACCGTGCTCGGCACACGCACAAACTCGGGACTGCAAACCGGCATCGAGTTCATCGACGGCAAGCTTTACTCGATCGAGGACAAAACGACCGGCGGTGTGCCTGCCTACGAAGTCTGGGATTGGGGCACTTCGTTCGCCGGTTTCCTCAGCAAAACTGGCACTTTGGTCGGCAAGCGCTCGAACACCTCGGAGACGGTCGCTCTCTTTTCGCAATCGCACGCGGCTCCGCAAGCTCTGGCAGTCGTGACGCGCAGTCCGATGTGGCCGTGGCTGGGAAACAAATTCCCATCCTCGGCTCCGGGCTCGCAGACAGGCTGGGCCACCGTGAATGCGTTTCCAAATCTCACGTTTGAAGATCCGGTCAAAATGATCCCACAGCCGAACTCGAACCGACTCTGGGTGATTGGTCGCCAGGGACATGTGTGGTGGTTCGAGAACAACGCCGGAACGACCACCAAGACGCTCGCGCTGGATCACTACAATTCGACGATGGGCCGTGAGGACTGCGGGATGCTCGGGCTGGCCTTTCATCCACAGTTCGGACAGGCTGGCTCGCCAAATCGGGGCTACATCTACATTTGGTACAACTATCGCCCGACCGGCAATAGCACTAGCGTCGGTGCGAACTACAACCGCCTCTCGCGCTTCAAGCTCGAAGACGGTGCGGCCACGATCAATCCCGCCAGCGAGTATGTGATGATCAATCAGTTCGATGAGCACTCGTGGCACAATGGCGGTGACATGTTCTTCGGGCCGGATGGCTTCCTTTATGTGCCAAACGGCGATGAAGGCGGTGCCAACGATCAATACAACAACACGCAGAAGCTTAATGGCGGCCTTTTCTCCGGCGTGCTGCGCATCGACGTCGATCAGAATCCTGCGCGCAGCCATCCCATTCGCCGCCAACCACAGGCTGGTGGGACGCCTCCTGCTGGATGGCCCGCGACGTTTTCGCAGGGCTACTCCATCCCGAACGACAATCCTTGGCTCGATCCGAATGGTGCCATCCTCGAAGAATTCTACGCCATCGGTCTGCGCAGCCCACATCGCATGACGCGCGATCCCGTCACGGGCAGTGTTTTCATCGGCGACATCGGGCAATCAGCACGAGAGGAAATCGATGTGCTCGCCAAAGGTGCGAACTATCAGTGGGGCTACCGCGAGGGTGACATCGCGGGACCAAAGGCGCAGCCCGTTCCGCTCATCGGTGCCGACACGCCACCCATCTGGAGCTACGCGCGCACGCAGGGCGACTCCTGCGTGATCGGTGGTCATGTGTATCGCGGAACCAGCCTCGCGGCCGATCTCGGGGGGAAGTACATCTTTGGTGATTATGTCTCCGGTCGCATCTGGTCGATGACGTGGCAGGGCGTCTCGCCCGTGCAGGTCACGCAGCTCACCAGCCTTACTGGCGGGACCTTGTCCGGCTTCGGACTCGATCACGCAAACGAACTCTACCTCATGAGTCTCGGACTCGAAGGCAAAATCCTGAAGCTCGTTCACGCCACCACGCAGCAGCCTCCCGCCACGCTTTCCGCTACCGGTGCTTTTTCAAACCTCGCCACACTCACGCCAGCCGCTGGAGTGCTTCCGTTCGATCTGAACTCACCGCTTTGGTCCGACAATGCGGTGAAGCAGCGCTGGATCGCCGTGCCAAACAACGGTGCTCCTTACGACACCACCGAGACTGTCGCCTTCAACGCCACCAGCGAGTGGAGCTACCCCGCCGGCACCGTCCTCATCAAGCACTTCGACCTGCCCATCGACGACACCAACCCCACTGTCCGCAAGCGAATCGAAACACGCTTCTCGGTGAAAACCGCTGCCGGCGACTGGTATGGCGTCACCTACAAATGGCGCGCGGACGGCAGCGATGCCGATTTGTTAAACAGCAGCGCCACCGAAGACATTGCCATCACCACCGCAGGCGGCGGCAAGCGTGTGCAGCAGTGGTATTTCCCAAGCCGCAACGATTGCACAGCGTGCCACATCCCTGCGTCATCGCAGGTGCTGGGCCCGCGCACCTGGCAGCTAAACGGCACTTACGCATACCCCGGCACAAGCACCACGGGCAATCAACTACAGATCTGGAGCGACCTCGGCATGTTCGACCAGACGCTCACCACCACGCAGATCGCCGGCCTGCTGAAATCCGTCTCGATCCACGACACCACCGCGCCGCTGGAGACGCGCGTGCGTTCCTACATCGATTCCAATTGCTCCAGTTGCCATCGTCCCGGCGGCGTGCAGGCAAACCTCGACTTCCGCTTCACCACACCGCTCGCACAGCAGGGCATCGTCAATGGACCGCTGAACAACACGCTGGGCATTCCCGGCGCGCACGAGGTCGTTCCCGGCAGCCTCGCGCAATCCATGATGCACATCCGCGTCGGCAGCCTCGATCCCGCCATTCAAATGCCACCGCTCGGCAAAAACGTCGTCGATGCTCGCGCGCTCGCCGTCATCGCCCAATGGATCAACAGCCTCGCACCGCTCGCCGCGCCGTATCCGCTCACGGCCACGCCGTCAGGCTACAGTGCCATCACGCTCAACTGGACCAGCCAGTCCACCAATCACACCAGCTTCCGCATCGCCCGCTCCCTTGATGGCGTCGCCTGGACAAACATCGCCACGCCCGCAGCCAGTGCGCGCACTTTCACCGACACCACCGCACAGGCGAACACGACTTATCTTTACGCCATCGCCGCAGTGAACAGCACCAACGTGTCGCCGTGGTCAAACTACGCCACCGCCACCGCATGGCCCGCGCAGGGTTCGTGGCTCGACTGGCAACGTCTCCACTCCCTTGCCGGACAAAACGCGCCGCTCCAAAATCCCGATGGCGACACCGCCGCCAATCTCCTCGAGTTCGCACTCGGCTCCGATCCCGCCACTGGCGGCTCCGCGCAGGATCATTTCTTCCTCACGAGCAACACTAGCGGCGGACTCGACGCCAAAGTCATCCGCCCCGCCAATCTCACCGGCATCACCACCACGCTCCTCGTTTCCTCCACCGTCATGAATCCCATGTCGTGGACCCTCGCCACCGTCACTCCCGTCATCACCAGCAATGGCGACGGCACACAAACCGTCACCTATCCAAATCTCCAAAACATCCCCGCGCTCGCCACAGCCAAGCAAGGCTACGTCTGTCTCAGCGCGCGCCTCACCGCCACCGGCGAGACCGCGCACACCGCCACCTGGTTCTGGGATGCGCATACCTTCACCACAGGCACGCGCACCTTCGGCCCCGCCATGCTCAAGCCCGAGCGCTTCTCCGGCACCATCACCAGCGGCAGCACCGCGCTCGATGTCACACGCAGCGCCGGCGGCACCAGCGTGCGCGCCCGTTTCGACGCAGCCCGCCCCGCCTTCATCGAGATCACCGGCGGCGCACTCGCGGGGCATCGGTTCGACATCGAAGTTGCCGCCTGCAGCGCCAGCACACTCGCGCTCAATTCCACCTCACCGCGCAACACCATCCGACCCATCCCCGACCTCTCTGGTGCCGCATTCGTCGCGCGCGATCATTGGACGCTCGGAGAACTATTCCCCACCACGCAGTGGCAAGCCTCCAACAGCACCACTCGCGCGGACCGCGTCATGCTCTACGACACCACCGCAGGTTGGATCACCTATTGGCTCGCCAATCTAAGCGGCACCCCGCGCTGGGTCTTGCAAGGCGACGCCGCACTCGCCGACCAGAGCGCACTCATCATCGCCCCCGGAACCGGCCTCTTCGTTCGGAGGGTCAGCGCCCCCGTCGAGATTCCATTCGTCGGCGTTCTCCGAGCCAATGCCTTTGCACTTCCTGCTGCCGCCGGCACCAGTTTGATCGCCTCCGGTTGGCCCGTCGATCAGAGCCCAGCCTCCCGCTCCATGCTCCCCGGCACCGGCTTCACCGGCTCCAATGTCGCAACGAACGCCGATCAATTCCTCCGCTGGTCCCCCGACCTCAATCCCGCCAGTCCAGATGGCTACCTCAGCCATTACCTCCTCAAAGTAGGCACACTCCATCAATGGACTCCCACCGCCAACGCCAGTCTCCCCAACGAAACCAACGCCCTCCTCTTCCCTCGCCACCAAGCCACCTTCCTCCGCCTCAAAGCAACGCGGTCCACATGGAAGATGCCTTTACCGTGGAATCCGTGAGTCCGCGCGAGGAGAAGGCACCTGCGCCCGGCCCCGGCGTAAATCGACAGGTGGCAATGCTCGCCTGTGCAATGAACTGGTTCTCGAAGGAGCGATCTTTGATCCCGCTCACGAGAAGCTTTTTCCAGCGCAAGCCCAGGGTCAGCCGAAGAGCGACACGAGCGGCTTGCCTTTGTCCGCCACGGTGAAGGGGCGCTTGCTCGGGCTATAGAGCACCTGATCAAGTGGGAGACCGACGGCGTAGCCAATGGTGGCATTGAAATCGGGAATGCTCACCTGTCCGTCGGTGACCTTGTCGCCGCGCTCATCGGTCGCGCCGAAGACTTGTCCGCCACGGATGCCTCCGCCTGCGAGCACACAGGTGAAGCCCGCCGGGTGGTGGTCTCGACCGTCGTTTGCATTGATGTCCGGCGTGCGGCCGAACTCGGTGGCGAGTACGACGAGTGTCTCGTTGAGCAGGCCGCGCGACTCGAGATCGGCGAGCAGCGTGCTCATTCCGGCGTCGAGTTCGTCGCAAAGCTCGGGCACACGGGTGAAATTGGCATTGTGCGTGTCCCAGCTTCCAAAGCTGACCTCGACAAAACGCACGCCGTGCTCGACAAGGCGGCGAGCTAGCAGGCAGCCTTGGCCGAAGCGGTCGCGCCCATATTTCTCGCGCAGCGCGGCAGGCTCGGCGTCGAGATCAAAGGCCTTGAGCTCCTCGCTCTTCATCATTTTCACCGCGTCGTCATACATGTCGCTGTAGGCGCGGACGTTCTTGAGATTGTACGCCTCGGCAAATTTTCGATCGAGTTGCTTCGCCACATTGAGGCGCGACTCGAAGCGTTCTTCCGTGAACCACTGGTTCACGCGCACGTTCGAGATGCCGCTCTCGGGATCATTGATCATGAGCGGCGAGAAGCGCGACTCAAAAAAGCCCGCGCCAGGGTGGCGGCTGTCATTGCCGATCATCACACTGCCGGGCAGCGACGGATTACCGCGCTCCTGAAACTTCTGCAACCAAGCACCCATCGACGGGTGGCGGATGGAGCTGCGCAACGTGTAGCTCGTGTGCATGAAGTAGTTTCCCTGCTCGTGCGCCCCCTGATTCGACATCATGCCGCGGAGGATGGCCAACTTGTCAGCCTGCCGTGCGACGAGCGGGATGTTCTCGCTGAGCCGGATGCCCGGCACCTTGGTGTTGATCACCTTCGTGAGCCCCATCACGTCAGCCTTGTCCGGCTTCGGATCAAAGGTATCCAAGTGGCTCATGCCGCCGGTCATGTACAAGTAGATGACGTTCCGCGCGGTCGGCACCTGCTTGAGAGCGCTGGTGTTCTCACCGGGAACGGCAAAGGCGCGTCCCGCGAGGTGGGGTGCGGCGGTCACACCGAGAAGTGTCTTCGCAGCAGTGGCGACGAAATCACGACGCGTCCCTGGAGAACGGAGCGCTGAGGCGGACGAGAAAAGTGAATGGCTCATGAAGTTTTTTTGAGTTCGCGCAGGTGAACGAGAAAAGATCGGTGACCTTGCACAAAACTTCGGTTTCCTCGCGCCAGAAAGCTCACTCGGCAGCGGAAGCCCCTGCGCAATTCGCTATTTCAACACCGCAACAGCAGGGCTCTCCAAAACTCATTGCCATTGAGAAAGAGGCGAGCATAGTGCCGCCCGTCACCCATGGCGGGCGGGGCATCAAAGATCCGTTTCCCTTCTAGGCTTCACGGTTGCACGTTTGTTGTGCATGAACGTGAGTCTTGACTGTAGAAATGTCTTTTTGAGCCGTGTTTCTCCAGGCGTACGTGACACGCCAAAGCCGGGTTAGCTCAGTGGTAGAGCAACTGATTTGTAATCAGTAGGTCGTCGGTTCAAATCCGACACTCGGCTCCACTCTCGAATTCAGATGGAGTGCGGGGTGCTGGCTGTGACAAGTGGGCGCGAGCTTCGTGAGCGAACGGGCGTATCGACGCTGGGATCAAGGCGCTGCATTGACGCGTTGGATGGTCGCTAGCTCGACGCCGATTGAGGCAGGTGCCGGATGTCACGGGCGGAGCCGGCATAGACGGAGTCTTCACCGATGTTCACCGCGTGATCTCCCACTCTCTCGATGACGCGGGCGATGAGCACCAAGTCGAGATAACTCTGCGCATTGGAGGCATCGTCTTCCATGCGGCGAGTGATGCGGTCGATGAACTCGTGCTGCATCTTGTCCAATTGCTTGTCGCGAGGCTTCAAGGATGCCCCGAGCGTCTCATCCTCTTCCGCGAGCGCGCGAATGCTGTCGTGCAGAAGACTGGAGGCGCTGGCAAACATGGGTTCCAGCGTGCGAGTCTCGGGCAACTCGAGGCATTGGATCAGGCGTTTTGTGCGTCGAGCGATGCTGACGGCCTGATCCGCCACGCGCTCGAGGTCCGTGGCCGCCTTCATGGTCGAGAATACCCGCCGGAAATCGTGAGCCACGGGCTGAAACCGCGTGATGATGGCTATGCCTTCGGCGTCGATGGTTTTCTCCAGTGCGTCCACTTCCTCGTCCTCGGCGATCACTCGGTTGCACAGGTTTTCGTCGCGCGTGGCGAGCGCCCGTGCGGCCATGCTGAAGTTTTGCTCGGACAGCGAGGCCATCCGCAGCAGGCTGGCGCGGAGTTCGTTTAGGGCTTGGTCAAAGCGGCTGAGGATGTGGCGGGGTTCCGTGTGATCTGGCATAGGCGTTGGCGGTTGTTTTGATCGTCCCGAGAATAGCACAAGTCAGCCTTGGCAATGTGAACAGAATGTCACATTGGCGTTCCATGATGGCAAGTTTCTCGCGGGAGTGCCGCGAGAAATCCTCCTGAGTCTGTGATGAACTTGCCGCGCTGGCTCCGTAGCAGAGCGGTTCCATTCCTACATTTCCGCCTATGAAACACACGCTACTGCTCCTCCTCGCCATTCTCGCCGCTACCATTGCTCAAGCGGAGGACGTGCGCCTCCAGGCGCCGAAGGATCTGAACGGCTATTTCCCCTTCAGTCCGCCGTCGTCCCTGAGCGAGTGGGATGTGCGCAAGGAGAAGGTCCGTCGCCAAATCCTCGTCGCTGAAGGTCTGTGGCCCATGCCGACGAAAACCCCGCTAAATGCCGTCGTGCATGGCAAGGTCGAGGGTGATGGATTCACCGTGGAGAAAGTTTTTTTCGAGAGCGCTCCCGGCTTTTTCGTCACCGGCAGCCTATGGAAGCCCAAGGTCATCAAAGGCAAGGTTCCCGGCGTCATGTTCGCTCATGGGCACTGGAAAGACGCCCGCCTTGCCCTTGCAGAGCCCGACAAAGTGCGCGCAGAGATTGCCACGGGAGCCGAGCGCTTCGAACGCGGTGGGAGAAGCATTTTCCAGTCCCTTTGCGTCCAACTCGCCCGCATGGGCTGCATCGTTTGGCAGTGGGACATGCTTAGCGATTCGGACTCCATCCAGTTCTCGCCCGAAATCGTGCATCGCTTTGCCAAACAACGCCCGGAGGCCAACACGGTCACAAACTGGGGCCTCTACAGCCCGCAGGCGGAGGCGCATCTCCAGTCCATCATGGGCCTGCAAACCTGGAATGCCGTGCGTGGTCTCGATTTCCTGCTTTCGCTTCCAGAGGTCGATCCTGAGCGCACTGCGATCACGGGCGCAAGCGGCGGTGGCACGCAAACGATGCTCCTCGCCGCCATCGACGACCGCATCAAGCTTTCCTTCCCCTGCGTCATGGTCAGCACCTCGATGCAAGGTGGTTGCACTTGTGAAAACGCCAGCCTGCTACGCATCGGCACTGGCAACGTCGAGTTCGCCGGTCTCTTCGCGCCGAAGCCGCAGGGCATGAACACCGCGAACGATTGGACCAAGGAAATGGCCACCAAAGGCTTCCCTGATCTTCAGAAGCTCTACGAGACCCATGGCAAAAAGGACAACGTCATGCTCTTGCGCGGCGAGCACTTCCCGCACAATTACAACGCCGTCACCCGCAGCTCCTTCTACACCTTCCTCAACAAGCACTTCAAACTCGGCTTCCCAGCGCCAGTCATCGAGCAGGACTACGAACCGCTTACCAAAGAGCAACTCAGCGTCTGGGACGAGAAACACCCCGCACCGACAGCCGCCGATCCCGAGTTCGAACGCAAGCTGCTCAAGTACTTCGCTGACGATGCCGACAAACAACTCCGCGCCGCCGATCCGCAGATGCTTCGCCAAGCTTTCGAAGTCGTCATTGGCCGCAGCTATGACAAAGCGGGAGAGGTCGAGTGGGAACTCAAGGACAAGCAGGATCGAGGTGACCACCTGGAAATGTCCGGCATGCTCACGAACAAGACCTACGGAGAAGAACTCAGTGTTTCCTGGCTCTACCCGAAGCAGTGGAATGGCCGCGCCGTCATCTGGCTCGGCGACAACGGCAAGTTCGCGCTAGGGAACGAAGAAGTGAAGAAGCTAGTCGCCGGTGGAGCCACTGTGCTCGGCGTCGATCTCCTTTTTCAGGGAGGCGAACCGGTGAAACAGACCCGAGTCGTCGCCAATCCACGCGAATTTGCCGGATATACCCACGGCTATAACCATGCTCTCTTTGCACAGCGCACGCACGATGTGCTCAGCCTCGTCTCCTTCCTCCGCAATGCCAAGGTGGGCTCCCATACGAACCCAAAGACCGTCTGCCTCGCCGCATTTGATCCGCAGACCGGGCCTATCGCCACCGCCGCCCGCGCGTTGGCGGGTGAAGCCATTGACCGTGCTGCAGTCGATACTCATGGCTTCCGTTTTGGCAAGGTGCTCGACTACCGCGACCCCATGTTCCTCCCCGGCGGTGCCAAGTATCTCGATGTCCCCGGTCTCATCTCGCTCAACGGCAAACTCCCCCTCTGGATCAAAGGCGAGGGCAAAGACCCCGGGGACTCTAGCGTGGAATGGCTGCTGAAGTAGCTTCGAGCTCGACTGTCATGCCAGAGACGAATGCCGTTGCCGTCAGATGTCGGTCTGTGACGCTGAACGTGACGGCACCGTGGAGGTTCTGGTCGAAGATGGTGGCCTTTCTCCTCTTTGCGTAAGCCGCGAGGGAGGGTGGCATGACTTCCTCTGCGACGGAGGGAACATTGGAGGTCACAATGATCTTGGGCCGGATGGCGAGAAGAAAATCGGGAAGAGCCGAAAAATCGGCAGCATGCTGATTGCGAATGAGAACATCACAACGAAGCGATTTCAGGAGGTTGCGCTCCATGATCGTCTTCTCCGCGATGAAACCGATGTCATTGCACCAGAGGACACGGAAGCCCTCAAGCTCGATGAGAAGCACGACGGCGCGATCGTCGCCCTTGTCGTGCAGGTCACGGAGCGATGGGTAGAGCACTTTTGCTGTCACCTGTGGACCGAGCACAAGCCTGTCATCGACGGAGAGGAAGCGTATGGATTGTGAGTCTTTGATTTGCCGAGCGAGAAAGCGTTTGAGACCCGAAGCTCCGCTTTCAAGCCGCCAAGGCTCAAGTGCACCCATGCAGGTGATGCGGCAGCCGTGCTCTGAGACGGCCCTGATCGCGCCACCGACATGATCAATGTCGCTGTGACTGAGAATGAGGCCGTTGAGGACGTCGGTGCGTTGATGCTGAAGCAGGGGTTGGACGATGGTGGCGAATGAACGTTTGCTGCCTGTGTCGAGAAGCCAATGAGAGTCCGCATCCCGCAAATGCACAGCGGCCTCGCCGTACGGGAGATTCATGACTGTGAGTTCGGTGGGAGGGCGCGTGGACGGCGGACGACTGGGCTGCCAGGTGAAATAGGCGCCTGGTACATTTGAGAAGAGCACCGCGCCACCAAGAAGGCACTTGGCGAAGAGCCAGTTTGCATTGTTTGAGAGAACGAGCGCATAGCCGAACTGGGCGGAGGCAAATACAAGGCTGACACAAGCCGTGGCGAGAACGACGAATGCCATTGGAATCAGGAGGCAATTAGCCACGATGGCGACAGGCGTGACGAGGCCAAAGTGCCACACCATGAGAGGCAGGCTGCCGATGGTTGCAGCCGTCGAAACGGAGATACTGCTCGCGAGCCAAGTCTTGCAGCGAGACCACTTCACTTGGCTCCAACTGGCGAGTTGAGGAGGGAGAAACGGGTCTAGCTGCGTCCACCTCTGTGACCACCTGACTAGCGGGCCGCCAAAGACAGAGATCGAGAAGAGCACCCCAAAGGAAAGCTGGAATCCAGCGGTGAACAATTGATGCGTGTCCGCTCCCAGAAGAATGAGCGCTGCGGCACCGATGCTATTTTGGAGCCGGGACTTCCGATCAAAGAGCGTCGCCGCTAGAAAGACCGTTATCATGATGGCTGCCCGCGCGGCCGATGGTCGCCAGCCGGTGATAAACGCATACGCGAACACTCCCGGAATCAGGACCAGAAGAGCAAGCGTGTGCCGCATGCCAAAGGTGCGAAGGAAAAGCATCCCGATGGTACTGATCAAGGCGACATGCAAACCGCTGACTGAGAAGACATGGAGAGTGCCCGAATTCCTGAAGGGGCGCTGAATCTCCGCGCTCGTGTCGTCGGTCACGCCGAGGACCATCCCTCGGACAAGCGCAAGTGCTTGTTCTTCGCCTTCGATTCCCACGGCCAGTTGCTCTTCAATCCAGGCCCTTGATCGCGACGCCGCATTGAGAAGAACGGTACGAATCGGGAAGGAGTCGAGGCGAATCAAACGAACGCTGCGAATATCGAAGTCGGCCACTATTCCCTGGCGAATCGAGTAGGCAGCGCTGTCGAACTGTCCCGGATTTGTCGGCTTCCGAGGCAAACGCAATCGGCCCTTGATTTCATAGATTCCAGCCGGTGGCAGTCGTTGGAGCGGCGTCATCCACCCTCGCAGCTTTGTCGGCCGACGAATACTCCGGCCCATCAGTGGAAGGGTGATGTCCGTCGCATCTACGGTCACTTGCTGCCGCCCACCCTCACGCCCACCTCCACCTTCCGCAGCCGGCGTCAGATAGCCCGTGAGAACGGCCTCCGCTCGGTCCTTGCCCGACAACTCAGTGCGCAACGGGTGATCACGGGTCTCTTCCAAGCGGACTAGATGAATGAAGGCAAACACAAGCGCCGCAGGCACCTCCAATGGCACCCAGCGCGGAATGATGAGCGCTGCCACTGAGGCCACGCAAGCAAGCATGAGCACGAGATGCTCTTGATCCCGGCCAAGATTGATGTCCGCGATGATGACGGAGATCAATGCAGCGATGGCCAGCCTCGCCAGCGGATTCAGGAAAGCCCAGTTGCGGAATTTAGCAAACATCCGCGCGTGTGAGAGGCCCTCCTATCCGTTCTGCGCACTCTGCTTGAGGCGCTGTTCCGTGATCGCCTTGAACTGCGCCTGTTGTACCTCGTTTAGCTTGTGATGTGCATTGGCGCTATGGCGGGTGTTCGGGAAATTGGCAATCACCTGCTCCAAGAGATCATGGGCGGCTTGGTAGTCCTTGAGTTTGTCCGCATGGATGTCCACCATTCGAAACATCAGAAATGCAGCAGAGTCTTCTTCCCACGCCTTGGCTTCAAGCCGCTCTTGCAGGAACGATAGAGCACGCTGCGGATCGCCCATCTTTTCGGAGTAGATTTTTGCGATCTCGGCCACGGGAAAGGAATCGTCCGGCTTTTCCTTGGAGATTTTTTCGTATTCTGTGATCGCCCCCTGATAATCACCTTGGGCCAGTTTCGCCACGGCCTTCATGCTGTCATCCATCACGACCTGCTCACCTGACGAGAAGAAGAAGGTGCCCAATGTGTCTCCAATCCACGGAATGAGGTACTTTACGCCAGCCAAGCCGCCGATGACCCCCACAACAATCATGTAGATCAGTTGAGTGCCGGGATTGTCCTTGTCGATCGCCTGCCAGCCAATGATCGCACCCATGATGATCAACGCGACAGTGCAAATGCGAATGATTAGCGAAGTGGCCATATAGTAGGGGAAGGGCGGGTTCCTCAAGAATTAGCAAAATTGGGGGCGAAAGAAAAGTGTTTCTTCCAAAGCCAATTTTCTTTCAGTACAAAACGAGATGACGAACAACCATTGTACGGCTCAAGGACACAGTCGTGCAGGGCAGCAAAGACGATACTTGCAGCCAACGGTTCACCTGCTATCATCGGCGACTCTGCTTCCTCATGAGGGTGCAGATCACACTTGGCGGACGACTCCGGAAAGGAAAAGAAAGCCAAATAGACAACAATAATTAACATAATTGTCAGAAATATCTTGCGGCTTATAACATTCGTGTGTTAATATAATATCAATTGCGGGTATAGCTTAATGGTAAAGTTCCAGCCTTCCAAGCTGGCCATGTGGGTTCGATTCCCACTACCCGCTCCAGACACGCGAACAGTTAACAATAGAAAAGCTGCAAAATGAAATCTCTATTTCGTGCCCACGCCGTGGGAGCCTTGGTATTCCTTGGCTTCACAAGCACATCCCATCTTGCGCACGCGGGGCCAGTCTCGGCTTGTGATGAAATCGCACAAGATGTGCGAGCGGCCGTCAGCAAAGACCCCTCGAAAGTATTGATGATCGTGGAGGATGCGCTCGTGATCAACGAAACCTGTGCTTGCGAAATCATCAAGGCCGCGATCACAGCGGCGAACGCTGACACTGAGATGGTACAGCAGATCGTACAGACCGGTTTGGCGGTGGCACCGAAGATGTCAGCCATCATCGCCGAATGCGCTGCATCGGTAGCCCCCGGCTCTGGAGAGGCCATCGCGGCTCTCACTGGCGAAAAGGAGAAGGAAGCGGAGGGAACTGACTTTGGAGACGCTTGGGCGACCAACCTTCGTGGAGTCTATCTCATTCAACCGGCGGCCGCTGGCGTCGTGACGCAATTCGAATCCGAGGAGGAATCCGACGAGAACAACTCAAAAAGCCGCCGCACTCGCAATGTGATCCCGCTGTCGCCGTCCTGCGCCGGACAATGATCTCTGCCGCCCCACCCGAAGCAGACTTTCATTCGTTAAATCCACCACCCCACTTCTCTCATGCGTGCGAAACTTGCTAGCCTCTCTATCCTCGGTGCATTGTTCGCGACGACCGATGCCTCGGCCCAGGGTCTCCTCGCCCTCCAGAACAATCAAGCAGACTTCCGGGAATCGCAGCCCTTGACGTTCATTTTGGGGGCCGGTGGTGGATACGACAGTCTCAACTACAAATCCGATGCTGCGGGACTTGATGACATTGACTCGTACTTCATACAAGGGTCGGTAGGCGCACTCTACAGCGACGCAGACGCTCAAACACCTTGGAGCATTGGCGCTGATTTTGGTGTCCTGAACTACTTGGATGATTCTTCGCGCGCAGAAGATACCTACTACAATGCTCGGATTGCCGCCAATCTGGTGCATCAGGCGTCAAAGCGCCTGAAACTGGCCAACAACTTCTACGTCACCTACGAGGTCGAACCGGACTACGCAATCGGCGCCTCTACCGCCTTGCGCAACGGGCAATACTTCTACGGTTATGAAAACTTCGCCGTGAGCTACGCTTGGTCAGAACGACTGAGCAGCACGACATCCTATACGCTTGATGGCATCAAGTATGAAGATGATGTGGTCGGGAGTTCCGAGGATCGTCTTTCTCACATCATTGCCCAGCAGTTCAGCTACTCGTTGAACCGCCAGACGAAATTGGTGGGCGAGTATCGTTACCGCATCACCAACTACGACACTGCTCCGAACGACTATACATCGCACTACGTTCTCGCCGGCATTGATCAAGCCTGGAGCGAGCGGACGACCGGCTCGCTGCGTGCGGGTGCAGAATTTTATGAGTCGGATCGCGTCAGCGAGACTGGGCCTTATGTCGAAATCGGGATCAACCACGCCACGAGCAAGAAGACCAACGTTGGCTTGTATGCATCAGCTGGCTTCGATAGTGCCGAACTGGGCGACTACGAGTCCCGCTACGCTTACCGCACAGGTGTCACGGCCAGCCACCGAGCAACTGATCGCCTCACTCTCACTGGCGGTTTGCATTATGTGAACAGTGACTTTGAAGGGAATGGCGACACCACTGAGGACGTCTCTGAACAGCAAGTGAATGCATCCGCAGGTCTAGCGTATCGTCTTTGGAACAACGTGAGCATGGACGCACAATACTCCTATACCCTGCTCGACTCGGACGACGAATTGCGGGAGTACGATCGCAACCGTGTCTCGCTCGGATTGAGCGCGCAGTTCTAGTCTAGGCTGCCGCATCCCCTCCCCAGCAAACTCCCCGATCACTGGCCGCAATAAATCCCGCCCCAACATGCGCCCTGAGTGCTTAAGCTCTCCGTAAAATCAAGCCCCACACCGCCATGAACGAACCCGGAATGGAACTCCAGAAGCACGCGGCCAACACCTGGCAGGTGATCCGCAATCGGATTGGCCTTATCACCCTCTCATTCCTGCTTGTCTTCCTCGTGGCGGCCATCGTGACCTACATCATGCCTCGCAAGTATCGTGGGAAGGTCGAGATGAAGATCGAGCGAAATGTCAACAAGCTGCCAGTCTTCAACCGCGACGTGGCCGATCAGCCCTATACGCTGGGGGAGAACATGATCCGAACCGAGTACGAGAGCATCACAAAGCTCGAGACGCTGTACCCAGTGATCGAGGCTTTTGATCTCGTGAAGCGTTGGGACATGCCTAGTCGGCAGGATGCAGCCAACAAGCTGCGCAAGAACCTCGACACCCAGTCCAACGTGCGCTCCGACTTCGTCGTCATCGAATACTTCGACGAAGACCCAAAACTCGCGGCCGACATCGCGAACGCCATCGCTGAGAGCTACAAGAAGAAGCGCGTCGAGATCGAGAGTGAGCAGAAAAATGAAGCTCTGAAAATCATCCAGAAGCAGATCGCCGAACTGGAGCAGCGCTCGAATGAGGCGCGACTCAAGATGCAGGCTGCCAGGGAAAAGGCGGGAATAATCGGCGAGGGCTTGTACAACCCCGGACAGTTGAATACACCGGGAGCCACCGTGCAGACACCCGGTGAAGCAATCTCGATCACCCGGGAACAGGAGCTATTGAAAGCCAACCTCGAGATTCAAAGCCTTCAGGCTGATCTCGCGGGTCTGAGCAAGCTCCAGGGTGACGAACTCGTCGCCCGTGCATCCGGTCTCAAGATCGACAGCCCGTTGGTGGCCACCATGTACGCCGAGTACCAAAAGCTGCTGGTGGATCGCGAAGGATTCCTGAAACAAGGCCTTGGCCTCCGCCATCCCACTGTCGCGTCGATCGACGCCCGAATCACCACGAACAAGGAGATCATCATCAAGGAAGCGACGGATTATCGCAAAGGCCTAGAGGGACGTCTCGCGGCCGCGACACAGCGCAAGGCGGATTTGGAGAAGTACAATGACGCCTCCAAGAAGGACATCTTCAACCAACAGTCCGCCCAGAGCCTCTACCTTGTGGCCCGGCGTGATGTCGAAAACATCGACACCTCGCTTATCCAGCTTCGCCTTCGCTATTCGGAGGCCGAGCTGAGTCAGGCACAAGCCAAGTCTGCCGCGACGATCTTTGAGAAGGCAGAGCCAGAGCGTGCGCCAGCAAAACCAAACATGGTTCTGAACCTCGCTCTCGGCGGTGTGCTCGGGCTCATGTTCGGCTTTGGCCTCGCCTTCCTGCTCGAGTACATGGACACAACCGTGAAAAGCCTCGACGACGTCGAGCGTTTCCTCGGCGTGCCGGTGCTCGCAGTCGTGCCAAAGGATGTTGGCATCCTCCACCGTGCTAGCGGCTTCAATCCCGACGCCGAGGCCTACCGGATTCTCCGCACAAACATCGAGTTCAATCGTCGCAACCCCAACGCCAATTGCATCACCGTCGTCAGCGGCGGCGCGGGTGAGGGGAAGTCCACCACGCTCAGCAATCTCGCCTTCGTCTGCGCTCAGGGAGGCTACAATGTTCTCCTGATTGATGGCGATTTGCGCCGCCCAAGACTCCACACGCTGTTCGACATGAGCAATGCCGTCGGGCTCACCAACTACCTCACCACCAACGTCCAGCTCGAAGAAGTCGTCGTGCAGACGCCCGTCGAGAATCTCTACTTTCTCCCGAGCGGCATCCTGCCAGCGGATAGTGCCGGAATCCTGAACTCCCAGCGCATGTCCGAATTGATCGAGGACGTGAAGAGTCGGTTTGATCTCGTGCTCATCGATTCACCCCCGATTCTCGGTGTCAGTGATGCCTCCGTGCTCGCCAATGAAGCGGACATGACCATAATCGTCGTACAGCATCGCAAACTTCCGCGCCAAATGCTCCTGCGCGTGAAGCAGGCCGTGGAGAACGTGGGCGGCAAGGTGTTGGGCGTCGTGCTGAACAATGTCGATGTCCGCAGCGACAATCAGTACAGCTACTACACGAGCTACTACACCTACTACTCACCCTCGAACATCGGGGCCCCTGGTGCGCCGCAGAAGAAACAACGCAAGAAGGAGCGCAAGGCAGAGGAAGCGCCCAAATCGCGGCCCAGCATTGTCGAGCGTGTCACGTCGAGCGCCACACCGCGCGGCCCGCAGGACGATCTATTCTAAACCAAGAACCATCAAACCATGAACTCGACCACGACACGTCTCGCCACATTTGCCATTGGGGCCTTCGTTTCACTCCTCGGCATTCCACTCCAGGCGCAAAACGGTGAGCTGCCGCTGCGCTCCAGTGACAAGATCACCATCAGCATCGGCGGTGTGCCTGCGGACGAAGCTGTGTCCATTTCAAAAACCTACACCATCAGCGACGCGGGCAGCATCAACCTCCTCCACATCAACGAGATCAAGGCAGCGGGCATGAAGCCCTCCCAGCTCCAGAAACGCATTGAGGAAGCCTACAAATCCGCAGAGATCTACACGCACCCGGCGGTCACCGTCTCGATGGACACCACGGCAGACAGCGCTCGTCTCGTCTTCGTAAATGCAGGCTGCTTGAAGAACGGTCCAGTGCCCTTTCGCTCTGGCCTCACGCTCATGCAGGCCATCGGCAGCGCAGGCGGCCCCTCCACCTTTGCGAAGACGACCAAGACCCAACTCACCCGCACCAGCGCCACCGGCCAGCGAGCCACCTCCGTGCATGATCTGAAGAAGATCGCAAAGAACCCTTCGCTCGATGTGCAACTCCAGCCTGACGACCAGATCATCATTCCCGAATAGCAGCGCCATTCACGCGCTCACTCCGGCTTACGCGCCAGCACCAGATACTGCGCGCCGAGTGGCAGGCGGTTTGCACAGCGCTCGATGGGACGGAGGAAGCTGAGTGCGGATGGAAAGATGAACAGATAGTTGGTCAGTCGAATCTCGAATCCTGCGGCGGACAGCAGCCTGCGCGCTTCGCCGGGAAAGAGCAGCACTGCGTCGCGATCAAATGGCACGAGGCGCATCAACAACCGCGTGATCGGATTCCACGCATTGTTCTCCCAAAACGCAAACCAGCCGCCGGGCTTCAATGCTCGGAAAACTTGCGCAGCGGCCGCTGCGCGATCCGCCACCGGAATGTGATGGAAGACGCCGTTGCAGTAGGCGAAATCAAAAAGCTCCCTCTCATCGACCAGCCGATCTGGCGTGGCAAACCGAACGGCGTCCCCACCGAACCGACCCGTCGCGAGATCGCACGACGCTTGAGAAGGATCAACCCCGACGATCTGCGCAGCGGCGAGGTGCTTTTGCAAATACGGCGTCGCCGTGCCGGTGCCGCAGCCGAAGTCTAGACACCGCCAGCCAGACTGAAAATGCGCGTCCAAAACCTTCCGCGTCCATGCCAGCCGTGTGTCGGCAAAATACTCTTTCGATTCTCCGGTGAAACGCAGCCCCTTGTCGAGCGCCGCATCGTAAGCAGCGGCGAACTCATCGAACTCGGCGTCCTTTTCTTTTGTCACAGGGAAATCACTCACGACGACAGCTAATGGCTTTACTTGCTGGACGAGGCAACCAGATTGGGCGGCTTTTTCCCCACACCCAAACATGACGAGCTACGAACAACTGCAATCCCGGCTCCGCGTCCAGCCAGCCCGTTGGCTGGTGACAGGAGGGGCGGGATTCATCGGATCACACCTTGTGGAGACACTGCTCGCCATGGGCCAGGAGGTCGTGATGATGGACAGTCTGATCACGGGCCGCAGGGAGAACATCGACAATGTCCTGTCGCGCACTCATGCGGAGGCGCGCGGAAAGTTTCGCTTCATCAAGGGCGACGTGCGCGAACTCGATGACTGCCGCCGCGCGTGTGAGGGCACGGACTATGTGCTGCACCAGGCTGGGCTCGGCAGTGTGCCGCGCTCGCTGGAGCGGCCCGCAGACACCCACGCGGCAAACGTGACAGGCACGCTGCACATGCTCATGGCCGCTCGCGAAGCCGGAGCAAAGAGACTCACCTATGCCTCCAGCAGCTCGGTGTATGGCGACGACGAAGGGCTGCCGAAGATCGAATCACGCACAGGTCAGCCGCTCTCGCCCTATGCCGCGAGCAAGGCCATGTGCGAGGCTTACGCGCGGGTTTTCTGGCGCTGCTACCAGTTTTCAGCCGTGGGGCTTCGCTACTTCAATGTCTTCGGTCCGCGTCAGGACCCCAACGGTCCGTATGCGGCCGTCGTGCCCAAGTGGGTCGATGCGCTCCGTCAAAAGGATCCGGTTTTCATCAATGGAGACGGCAGCACGTCGCGTGACTTTTGCTACGTCGCCAATGTCGTGCAGGCCAATCTCCTCGCCGCCACTAGCGAGAATCCGAATGTGAACTGTCAGGTGATGAATGTGGCGCTCGGTGGTCGCACCACGCTCAACGATCTCTTTGGCGCGATCCGCGACGGACTCATCAAACGCGGCGCTGACATCGCGGGCGTGCAGCCGGTCTATCGCGACTTCCGGCCCGGCGACATCCGCCACTCGCAGGCCGACATCTCGCTCGCGCGGGATTTGCTCGGCTATGCGCCGACACACGACATCTACGCGGGGCTGAATGAGGCTCTCGAGTGGTATTGGGCTGAGGCATAGCCGCCAACAAGTGAGAAGAACTTCCCGCAGAAGCATGATGGTGCTGGCGCGGATAGTCGGCGGCTTTATAGTCTCCGTTTTCTCGCATGATCGCCTACGCTCTCGTTCAGGAAACCCTCCGCGCAAATCCCCGCCGCTGGCTCGTCACGGGCGCTGCGGGATTCATCGGCTCACATGTCATTGAGCGGCTTCTCTTGCTCGGCCAGCAGGTGCGTGTCATGGACAATTTCTTCACCGGCAAGTCCGCCAATCTCGACGCGGTGCGCAGCATCGTCGGAGCCGATGCCGCGACGAGGCTGGAGTTTGTCGAGGGTGATATTCGGAATGCAGCCGCTTGCGCGAGCGCTTGCGCTGGGATGGATCAGGTCATTCATCTGGCCGCTCTTGGCTCCGTGCCGCTCTCGATGGACAAGCCGGCGGACTGCAATGAGATCAACGTCACCGGCACTCTGAACATGATGATCGCCGCTCATGGCGCCGGCATCCGCCGCTTCGTCTATGCCAGCAGCAGCGCGGTCTATGGCGACGACGAGTTGCCTGCCAAGCGCGAGGACAGCATCGGCAAGCCGCTCTCGCCCTACGCCGCGAGCAAGTTCATCAACGAAGTGTACGCCAGCACGATGCTGAGCTGCTACGGACTCGAAACGGTCGGCCTGCGCTTCTTCAACGTCTTTGGCCCACGCCAGGACCCCAAGGGCGCCTACGCGGCCGTGATCCCGTGCTGGATCGACGCGATGCGCCGTGGCGAGGACGTCTTCATCAATGGCGACGGCGAAAACACGCGCGACTTCTGTTTCGTGCGCGATGTGGTGCAGGCGCTGATCCTCGCGTCGATGACGGACAACGCCGCTGCGTTTGGCCGGGCCTTCAACGTCGGCCTCGGTTCCGCCACGAATTTGAACCAACTCTTCGAAACGATTCGCACGCTCGTGCAGGAGTCGTCTGGCAAAGCCGTGCCCGGCGTGATCTACCGCGACTTCCGGGCCGGCGACATCCGCCACTCGTGCGCCGACACCTCGCGCGTGACCGACGTGCTCGGTTTTGCGCCGGAATACTCGGTCATGGCTGGACTGAGCGAGACGGTGTGAGCACATCTCACTTCGTGAGCGCCCAGACTTTCACGTCATCGACCTGCAGCACTCCCGCCTGACCGACGAGGAGAACAAAGCGGCTCTTCGGCACATCGAGCACGGTCCCACTCCCCGTCATCGTCGTCTTGCCATCGATCATTGCCGTGACGGAGTTCCCGCGCAGCTCGATCGACACACCATGCCACTGCCCGTCGTCGAGCGAGGCCTTGGTCAGACCGAGACGCTCGACGCGATAGAATGCCGGGTCGGCCAATTGTTCCTTGGTTGGAGGCGGCATTTTCTGACCTGACTTCGCCGCGGCATCTCGCTGCTTCTTTTGTTCGAGCTTCGATTTTGGGTTCCCACGATCCTGCGCCAGCGTCGCGACGTCGGGCGAGAGTCCGCAGCGCAGCAGATGCGCCTGCCCGCCGAATGCGCTGTCGCCATCGACAAGGCAGAGCAGATGCCCGGTCTTCTCCATCTTCATGCGGAACGTCACCTTCACGTCGCGCGCGCTGATCGGCACTCCGATGGATGGCCCGTGCGAGTCGGTCGCCGAGCATGTGCCCTGCAATGCGCCATCCACGATCTTGAAGCTGCCCGGTCGGCCGCCCGCCTGCCATGCGCCAGGCAGCTCAGGTCCATTGAATGGCTCGCTGATCACGGGTGGCGCGTCAGCGGCGGCACATACGGCCAGCGGCAGTGAACAGACAAGGGCGGCGAAGTGGCGGAGCGGGTTGGAGTTCATGTGGAATGGCGTGAAACGTGCTGATGGGATCTCGTGGCGTGGTGAGTTTTGCTAAACGTGACCCTCATCCGCCGCCTTTCCTTGCGCCACACCTCTTCCCCACTATCCATCGACGATGCAAAAACTTCCCCGCTCCAGCGGCATACTCCTCCATCCGACTTCATTGCCAGGCCGCTTCGGCATCGGCGAGATCGGCACCGAGGCGCATCGCTGGCTCGAAGAGATGGCCAAGATGGGCCAGCGCGTGTGGCAGATGTTGCCACTCGGACCCACGGGCTACGGAAACTCGCCCTACCAGTCGCTCTCCAGTTTCGCGGGCAATCCTCTGCTCATCAGCTTCGACGCGCTGAGGAACGACGGCGCGCTCCACCCGCAGGACTTGGCGATGGTGCCAGCCTTTGATGCCGCACGCGTTCAGTTCGGCCCCGTCATCGAGGTGCGCATGGCGTTTCTGAAGCTGGCCGCGCGCCGCTTTCTCACGCAGTGCGAGGGCAGCCCGCTCATGCGAAAGGCCTTCGACATGTTCTGCGAGCGGGAGGCCACGTGGCTCGACGATTACGCGCTCTTCACCGCGCTAAAAGAAGAGCAAAGCTTCCGCGCCTGGACGGAGTGGCCGCCGGAGATTGCCCTGCGCCAGCCCGAGGCGATGGCTGCAGCAAAGGTCCGCCGTGTCGGTGAGATCGAGGAATACAAAGCGCTGCAGTTTTTCTTCGACCGCCAATGGCAGTCGCTGCGCAAACACGCGCGAGAGCTTGGCATCACGCTTGTCGGCGACATCCCGATCTTCGCCGCGCACGACAGCGCGGATGTGTGGGCCAGCCCGCATTTGTTTGAGCTGGATGAGAGCGGGGCCCCGACCGTCGTCGCGGGCGTGCCGCCTGACTATTTCAGCGAGACCGGCCAGCGCTGGGGGAATCCGCTCTACAAATGGGATGCGCACAAGGCGGAGAAATTCGCTTGGTGGAAGGCCCGGCTGCGCAAGACGCTGTACTGGGTGGATGTCGTGCGCATCGACCACTTCCGTGGCTTTGCCAGCTACTGGGAGATTCCCGGCAATGAGCCCACAGCCGTGAAGGGTCGCTGGGTCGAGGCACCGGGCGATGAGTTGTTCGATGCACTGAAGCAGGAACTGAACGGCGAGGTGCCCGTCATCGCCGAGGATCTCGGCATCATCACGCCGGACGTCACCGCCTTGCGTGAGCGTCACGGATTCCCCGGCATGAAGGTCATGCAGTTCGCCTTCGGCGGCGACACGCTGGCGCAGGAATACATCCCGGAGAACTATCCGGAAGATTGCGTCGCCTACACCGGCACGCACGACAACGACACCACGCTCGGCCTCTTCCGCAGCGGCCCCGGCGGCGACACCACACGCACGCAGGAGCAGGTGGATGCCGAACGCCGCAGCATCACCAACTACACCGGCACCGACGGCAGCGAGCTGAACTGGGACTTCATCGAGCGCGTGATGGCGTCCCAGGCCCGCCTCACCATCGCGCCCATGCAGGACGTGCTCGGCCTCGGCACCGAGGCCCGCATGAACGTCCCCGGAAAACTCGGCGAGTACTGGACCTGGCGCTTCCGCTGGGATCAGCTCACGCCTGATCTCGAAGAGCGGCTGCTTGCTCTCACGGAACGCACAGGACGCGCGTAGTGGAACCGTGTGAGCGCTCCGCAACGGGCGCGGCCACCGTGGGGTGCAAGCAAGACCTTCGGCGGAAGGCTAACGCCACTCCGTTACGATTCACTTCAGGTGGGATCAGCTCACGTCCGAACTCGAAGCGCGGCTGCTCGCTCTCACCAATTGCTAAGGGCGCTACTTCTTCACCGGCGCGGGCTTCCACTGCCACTGCTCGTTGAAGAAACCGGCATCGGCCACGCCGCCGGGCGCGCGGGTCGTGCGGGGCTGGTTGAGGTCGATGACGGCCCAGTCGGGGAGCTTAGCCACTTGGCGGGCGTTGTTCAGGTAATCGTACTCGCGGTAGGTGAAGCTGCTGTTGATGACGACGTAGCGCTTGGGATTGAGCGGGTTCGGATAAACCAAAACCGGCGCGCTGGTGCCGGCGGGATAGGTCTTGCCGTTGGCGCTGATCTGATCCTTTGACCACTTGATGGGCAGCTTGTTGGCGATCTTGGCGATGAGCGGGTTGCTCTGTGGGTCGCCCCACAGGACGAGATTGCTGTTGGCGATGTCGGCGTCGGTGATTTCCTTGTCGCTCTTCACCTTCACATCGCCACGGAACTGTCTGCGCCACTCGAACACGGCGCG
>Ga0075163_10001614_pt1 | contig 30490 bp, 32 predicted proteins | sample JI1023141ADNA_FD_71478 | JGI IMG/M metagenome (GOLD analysis project Ga0075163, IMG submission 71478) | Wastewater effluent complex algal communities from Wisconsin, to seasonally profile nutrient transformation and Carbon sequestration -... | ecosystem: Engineered > WWTP > Effluent > Algae...
CACTGCGCCCCAAACCGATCGGCGGCGGCGGTGAGCACCTCGGGATTGGTCACCGCTGCAGAATTGAGCGACACCTTGTCGGCACCGGCCCGCAACGCGCGCGCGACATCATCGGCCGTCCGCACGCCGCCACCGATCGTGAGCGGAATGAACAGCCGCTCGGCCGTGCGGCGCGCCACGTCCAGCAGCGTCGCCCGTTCGTCCGCGCTGGCGGAGATATCGAGAAAGGTGATCTCATCCGCGCCTTCACGTTCGTACCGCTCGGAGAGCGACACGGGATCCCCGACATCCCGCAAGCCTTCAAACTGCACACCCTTCACCACGCGGGCGCCTTTCACATCGAGACACACGATCACACGTCGTGTCAACACTGGTCAGTCTCCACTGATGTCGAGACGTACACTGCCCTTGGTGCTGAACACCATCCCGGTGTCGGCGAGCGCATCACGCAGCGAGAGACCCAGCGCCTTGATGGCCGCCTCGACGATGTGGTGCCGATCACGGCCGCGCAGCACGCGCACGTGCAGCGTGGTCCGCGCGTTGTCGGCAAACGAACGCAGAAAATGATCGTACAGTGGCGCGGGCAGTGGGCCGCGGTAGTACGGCCGTCCGCCGATATCGAGCACCACCTGCACCAGCGCGTCGTCCATCGCCATCGTGCGTTCGCCAAACCGTGCGCAGCCGGCCGGCGCAAAGGCGGCAACCGCCTGACCGAGCGTGATGGCCACGTCTTCAATCAGATGATGACGCAGGTCGCCGGTGGCCTCCACGTCGAGATCCACTCCCGCATACCGGGCGAACACCACCAGCATGTGATCCAGGAAATCATCGCCCGTGCGCACCTGTGACACACCGGTACCGGCGCGCAGGGCGAGCGTGATCTGGGTTTCCTTCGAGACGCGCGTGACAACCGTCATGCTCCGAATTCCTCAGCAATACGGCGCGCATCGAGCGCGCCCGTGTATAGGGCCATCCCCAGTACCGCACCGGCGAGACCACGGTGTTCGAGTGCGCGCAGATCGTCGGCCGACGAGACGCCACCCGAAGCAAACACCGGCCACGCACTCGCCTCCGCCACATCTTCCATCAACGGCAAGTCGGTGCCGCTCATCTGGCCCTCTTTGTGAACCGCTGTCACCAGCACACCGCCCAGCGGCAAGCCGGCCAGCGACTCCACAAAGTCGATCACGTCCAGTCGAGAGGTTTCGGCCCAGCCGCGGGTCACCACGAGACGTTCGCGTACGTCGGCGGCAATGATGAGGCGGCCGGGAAACCGCGCCGCCATTTCACCACGCCAGTCGTCGTCTTCGATGGCGCGCGTTCCCACCACCACCCACGACGCGCCATCGTCGAGTGCGCGCTCGATCTGCGACTCGTGCCGAATGCCACCGCCAACCTGCACGGGAACGTACGCATCGCGCAGAATCTCCCGGATGGTGTCGGCATTGCTCCCGCGACCCGTCGCCGCGTCCAGATCCACGACGTGCACGCGCGAAAAACCGATGCGCGCCCACTCCCGCGCCACCGCAGCCGGATCGTCCAGCCGCACGCGTTCGTCGTTGTAGTCGCCACCCACCAACTGCACGCAGTAGCCGCCGCGCAGATCGACTGCGGGAATCACAATCATCCACCCTCCAGCGAGGAACCCAGCGTTGCGTCCGGCCGTCCGTCGGCCTGCCGTCGTGCCGCGTCAAGAAAGGCGTGCACAAACCGCACGCCCGGCGTCGACGACTTCTCCGGATGAAATTGCACCCCAACCACCGCGCCGCGACGCACGATAGCCGGAAAACGATCCGACTCGTGTTCGCTCCACGCCATCACCAAGGGCAGCGCGGCCGACACAGGCCGACAGACAAAGCTGTTGGCGTAGTAGGCTACGTCCAGCGCCGCCTCCAACGCGAGTGGCTCGTGGACATCCTCAAGCCGATTCCATCCGATTTGTGGAATCCGCTCGGCAGACAGCCGCGTGACGCGACCGGGAATGACGCCAAGCCCGTCACCGGGGCCTTCGTCGCTGCCGTCAAACAGCAACTGCATCCCGAGACAGATGCCGAGGCACGGCAGCCCTCGCTCCAATGCCTGTTTCATGACGACGCGACCGGCTGCCAGTCGTTCGGCGGCCGGCGCAAACGCGCCGACTCCCGGCAGAATCAGCGCGTCGGTTTCGGCCACCGCGAGGGCCGAGTCCGTCTCGACTCGAACGGTCGTCTGTTCCGTTTCGAGCGATTTGATCAGTGAGTGCAAATTGCCCGCGCCGTAGTCAAACACGGTGACGCGCAGCGAGGAGATGGGCGGGTGGATGCTCATGCGCTCGTTCATGTTCTCGCTCATGGGCTCGCTCATGCGCCCGCCTCGATCATCGCCGGACCCAGCGCGCCCAGCAGTCGTTCGAGCAGTGGCCACGGTCCCACGCTGATGCGCAACGCGTCGCCCACATGTGGCAGGCCGGGAAACGGCCGCGCGGCGACTCCGCGCGCACGCAGAGCCTGACCAACCGCCACGACGTGGCGCATCGGGACGCACACGAAGTTCGCCGCCGACGGCATCGGCGCGAGCCCCATCTCCCGAAGCGCAGCGGCAAGACGCTCACGAAGCGCGATGGCCAGCTGGACATGTTCGTCAACCCACACGCGGTCTTCGCGCAGCGCGGTGAGCGCGACGCGCTCGGCCAGTGCGTTCAGCTTGTACGGCCCGCGGGACTTCTCCACTTCCATCACGAGCGACGGATTGCCGATGGCGTATCCGATGCGCAGTCCGGCCAGGCCAAATGCCTTGGACAAGGTGCGAATGATCAGCACCCGATCGGAGTGCGCCAGCAGATCCACGGAGGACACGCCGGCAAACTCGGCATACGCCTCGTCGATGAACACCACGCCCGCCGCCTCGCGTACGACGCGTTCGATGAGCGCTCGTTCCATCAAGGCGCCCGTAGGATTGTTGGGCGTGCAGAGATAGATGATGCGGGCACGCGTGGCGAGCAGCGCCTCGACGTCCGGTTGTGGTATCGGCGTCCCTGCGCATTCCGTGACGCCTTGCCAGCGCAGTCCATTCATCTGTGCGAAAATCGGAATCATCGCAAACGAAGGATCAGAGCTGACCACCAGATCGCCGGGCTCTCCGAACGCCCGCATGGCGGAATCAAGAATGTCATCTGACCCACAGCCGGTCACGATCATGTCCGGTGACACACCGACATAGTCGGCCAGCGCCATCTTGAGATCTGCCGCATACAACGTGGGATAGCGTGTGACCGCCGATATCGGCACCTCACGCAACGTGCGCTCGGCCGCCGGCGGCATGCCCCACAGATTCGTGTTGTCGGTCAGATCAAGATCGATGGGCGCACGTTTGGGATCGTACAGCGACAGACCGTCATAGATCGCACGCGCGACTGCCAGCCGTTCACTCATCGTTCCACCTCCGCCGCGACGTCTGTATCGGCGCGTGCCCATGCGCGCGCCGCGGCGGCATGGGCCGGCAGGGCCTCCGCGTCGGCAAAGCGGGCCACGTCGTCGGACAAAGCGGCGGCGGCCACCGGCGTGACCTCCTGCCACGTCGTCCAGCGCACAAAGTCGAGGGTCGATAGCCCCGAATAACAACGCGCCGCGCCTGCGGTTGGCAGCACATGATTCGCGCCGGTCATGTAGTCGCCAAACGCCACCGAACTGCTTTCGCCCACAAACACCGTCCCCGCGCTGCGCAGTGCCGCGAGTGCGCTTGCCCGCACCTCATCGCGTACCACGAGCAACAGATGTTCGGCGGCCCAGGCGTTGGCGATTTCGATGGCGTTCGCGAGTGAGTCCACCGTCACGATGGCGCCGCGCGCGGCCAGCGACGCACGCACAATCGCGGCGCGCGGCGTTCCATCGACCAGTTCGGCCAGTGCGCGCTCGGTGCGTTCGGCCAGTGCAGGCGCAGACGCGCCGCACAGCACTGCGATCACGGCCGCATCGGGATCGTGCTCGGCCTGCGCCAGCAGCTCACGCGCCACCGCGAGCGGGTTGGCACTGTCATCGGCCAGCACGAGGATCTCGCTTGGTCCGGCCGGCGCGTCGATCGTCACCTGCGAGACGAGCTGCAACTTGGCCTCGGCCACATAGGCATTGCCCGGGCCCACAATCCGATCCACGCGCGGGATCGTGTCCGTACCCAGCGCCAGTGCTGCAATCGCGCCAGCACCGCCCACGGCAAACACGCGATCCACATTGGCCAGTGCCGCGGCCGCAAGCACCACGGCCGAGGGCTCGCCGTTGGCGCCCGGCGGCGAACAGACAATCACTTCCTGCACGCCGGCGACGCGCGCCGGAATCGCCCCCATGAACAGCGAACTCGGATACGCGGCGCGCCCACCGGGCGCGTAGACCCCCACGCGCTGCAGCGCATCCGGGCGCCGGCCAATCGTGATGCCAGGCTCCGGTGACACGGTCGTTTCGCGCGGCAGGAACGCGGTGTGCACGGCGGCGATGTTGCGCACCGCGCGTTCGAGCGACCGGCGCAGTGCGGGATCGAGTGCGTCGAGCGCGGCGATCCAGCGTTCACGCGGCACCTCGAGCCGCGTCAGCGTGGCACCGTCAAAATCGCGCGCGTATCGACGCAGGGCCTCGTCGCCGTTGAGGCGTACATCGTCGATGATGGCCGCGGTGCGCGCGCCAATGGTTGCGTCGCGTGACGATGTGCGATCGGTGATGGCGTGGCGTGTCGCGGCGTCGAGGGAGGCAAAGTCGCCGCGCGCCCGCAGCGTCAACGCAGCGGCCCCTGTCAGCATGGGTTCCGTCATGGCACGAGCCGTTCGATGCGTGTGACGAGAATGCCTTCCGCGCCAAGCGCGCGCAGCTGCGCGATCGTACGGTAGATCGTATCGGCGCGGACGACGGCGTGTACCGCGACAAACTGACCATGGTCGGCAATCTCAATGACCGTGGGGCCGTTGAGACCCGGCAGCACGGTACGCACCTGATCAAGCGCCGTACGCGGCACATTGGCCATGAGGTAGCGCTGACCACGCGCACGAATGACGGAGCCCAGGGCGGTCACCAGTTCAGCGAACTCACGTCCGCGCTCCGGATCACCGTTTCGCGGACCGTTCGTGGCGGTAATGAGGTGCGCACTCGAGAGCATGACCGTGGCGATCTCGCGCAGACCGTTCACCCGCAGCGTGGATCCTGTCGAGGTGAGGTCGACGACGACATCGGCGATTCCAAGGTGCGGCGCAATTTCGGCGGCGCCGGAAACCGGCACAATTTCCACCGGCCGACCGGCTTCGGCGAAATAGCGTGCGGTGATGCGCGGAAAGACGGTGGCCACGCGGGCGGGTTTGCTGGCCGACCCGATGTCGTTGACGGATGTCACGCCCGCATCGTCGCGTGCCGCGACGACCAGCCGGCACTTCCCGAATCCAAGATCCAGGTGCGACACGAGCGGTCGCTCCGACTCGGAGACCAGATCCCAGCCGGTGACTCCTGCATCGGCGGCCCCATCGGCGACAAACTCGGGTATGTCCTGGGCGCGGACAAAGATGGCCTCGAATTCGCCACCGAGTGACGCGGTGAGCGCCCGTTCACCGGAGGAGCGGACCTCGAGTCCTGCGTCGTTGAACAGCTCGCGGGTGTCTTCGCTGAGGCGGCCTTTGTTTGGTAACGCTATACGTAGCATTTGTTTAGGTGTTCAGAGAGCGAGGAGGGCCGAACGAAGGTGCCGACGACGGGCAATAAAAAAGGCCCGTCCAATCGGGACGGGCCTGGGAGTCGTAGCGAGAGTGGTGCTGCGCGTTACGGTCTGCGCTGTGCCACGCCCAACGTTCCCCGACCCGTGAGGTCGTGGCCGTGATGGGCATGATGGTGGCGGTTGGCAACAGAGCGCATGGGGTTGACGCTAGTCCCGCCCGAGGTTGCCGTCAACCCTGCCAATTGCTATCGGACAGGCTTGTGAATAACTTCACAAGTATCCGCAGGGCCCTGCGGACACAGGATTCTCTGTGGATAGGTGACACAATTCGCGAAAAGGCTTCGGAGGCCTCTCGACATGCGGTTTCTCGGTATTGCGGTGATGGCCAGCGCGGCGATCGTGCTCGGCGCGTGCGGCGGTGGTGACAAGGCAGCGACGGATACGACGGCTGGCGCTACGGCGGCGGCGGCTCCGGCCCCGGAAGCTCCGGCGGCTCCGGCTGCGGCTGGTGCAATGGCCCCGATCACGGGCACGACGCACGAAGTGAAGATGGTCGGCGATGGTCAGGGCTATCGCTTTGAACCGGCGGAAATCACGATCAAGGCCGGCGACGGCATCAAGTTCCTGATGGTCAGCGGTGGCCCGCACAACGTGGCGTTTGATCCCGCAACGCTGCCGGCCGACGTGAAGACGCAGCTGATGGCGAACATGCCGGAGCAGATGGGCGAACTGTCGGGCAAGATGCTGCTCACCGCTGGCGAGTCGTACACGATCTCGTTCGGTGGCGTGGCCCCGGGCACGTACAACTTCAACTGCACCCCGCACCTTGCGATGAACATGAAGGGCAAGGTCACGGTTCAGTAAGCTGCATCACGATTGATTGACCCGCGGGGGCTGGCGACATACGCCGGCCCCCGCGTTTCATTTAGCCATGGCTCGTCAGCGCAGTGCGTGGATTGCCGCCCGCGCCAGAAATGCCTCGCGGCAGGGTGTCCGCATTGCGGCCATGGGAAGCATCGGCGTGCTGGTCACGTTGCTCGCCCTGGTGCTCATCCCGCGTGAACTCGACCGGCAGGTACAGCGCCGCATCGACGCGCTACCGGTCGCGCCAGACTCGGCGCCGCTCGTTCGCGCGCTCGATTCGTTGCGTCTGGCACTGCGTGCGGTACAGCGCGACACGGTGGTCGAGCCTGCCGGTGCGCGCCTCACCACAGCGCTGGCGCTCAGCCCCGACGACGTGACCGACAGCGCCGGGCGTGTCGCGGTTGCGCTTGGCACCACCGCGGCCGGCACACCCGGCGCCCCGCCGCCGCCACTCGCGGACAGTGCCGCCATCGAGTTGATGGCGCGTGTCACGCGCGCGCGGAACGCGCCCCTGGCCGACAGCTATCGCGCACTCGGCGACTCACCGCTGCTGCGCGGCGATCGTCGGGTCGCCGCGCTCGTGGACAGTATCGATCTCGTGGATCGGGAGCGCGAAGCGCATGCGGCGCTGGGCGGGCCGGGCGCGCGCTACGCCGCACTGACGGCGAAACTGACGGCGCTGGGCCAGCGGTTGGTGCGCCTCGCGGAGCAGCGCGTGGCCCGCTACGTGCTGCAAACGATCACGGCGCCGAAGCCGTCCACGAGCCGCCTTGTGACGCCGGGCGTGATGGACTCGGCACGCGCCGACAGCGTACTGCGCGTCGATTCCTTGGGACGTCCGCTCATTGCGTCAGTCGCCGTGGAGTCCGCCGAGATCTCGGCGGCCCGCGCTCGACGCATCGATTCGCTGTCGCAGCGTGTGACCCTTACCGATTCTGTGCTCACTGCGACGCGAGGGACGATTGTGCTGCTGGCCGCCGAGCGGTCGGCACTTGTCTCGCGTTTGAGCGCGACGCTTCCGCCGTTTGCGATGCTGCTGGCCGCGTTGGTGATCGGGTTGGCGGCGGGCTATGGCGCCGTGTTGGTCCGTGAGATGCGCCGCCCGACGGTTGGTGATCTGGCCGAAGTGGAGGCGATCACCACCGCGTCGGTGCTGCTGCATGGCGCGTCGTCGAGACCCTCGCACGCCTCCAGTCCGGCTCACGTCGACCGACGCCGTCGCGAGCGACCCGGCGTCTCTGCGATCATCGATCGGACCAGTGATACGTTCGTGCTGCTGCATCAGTCGCTGACCGGTGTCGGCGATATCGTGACGCGCGCGGATGTCATCTCCGATGACGCCGCGGTGTCGGCCGCCGTGGCGCTGAGCGTGGCAGCGGTGGCGGCGCACGAATCGCGGGCTGCCCTCGTGGTGGAGCGTGCCGTCACGACACCGCCGCTGTCTGCACGCTTGGGCGCGACGCCCCGGTTCACGCTGGGTGACGTCCGCGCGGGTCGGGCGCGGGCCGAAGAAGCGGTGCACGTGGTGCCACTCGATCGCGATGCGCACATCGATGTGTTGCTCGCGCCGACGGACCACGCCGCAGCCCTCGATGCGTCTGACGACGAGGCGACGGCGGATCGTGCCGCCGTGGCTCGCGTGGATGCGGCAACATGGACGGCTGTGCGGGAGTGGGGGGAACAGTACGACCTGCGATTGGATCTGGTTGACGCACGCATGTCGTCCGCCGACGCACCGTCCGACCTGATTGTCTGCGTGCGGCAAGGTGCGACCTCGCTGCGCTGGCTTGCCCGCGTGATACGCCAGGCCGGACTCCGCCAGCAGCGTGTGCGTGCGGTGCTGGTGTGGGGGCGGGACGTATCGCTTCGGACGTAGTGACCCTCGCATCCGCACGGGCACGCTGCTAGTCTCCGCGCCATGTGGGCCGATACCCTGTTGTCACTGGAGCGAGGGCACCTCATTCGTCTGGCGCTCTGGGGCGGTGCCAGCGTCGTGCTGGGCACGGCGTTGCTGACCTTCCTGGTGTGGCGTCGCACACACGCGCCGCTGCTCCGGCACTTTGCGATGCAGACGCTGGCGTGGGGCGCGGTCGACCTGGCGCTGTGCGCGTGGGCCCAGCGTGGATTGCATCTGCGCGATTTTGCGGGCGCGCAATCGCTGGTCAGCTTTCTCTGGCTCAACACCGGTCTCGATGTTGGCTACGTGATGGTGGGGGCAACCCTCGCACTCACCTGCTGGAAGCTCGGTCCGCGGCCCGGCGGCATCGGTGCTGGCACGGCCATTATCGTGCAGGGGTTGGCGCTCTTGCTCCTCGACATTCGCCTGATTCTCGTCATCGGGCCAATTCGCTGAGCGCTCAAGTGGTGGGCCAGTCGCCTGTCTTTTGCCTGGAGTTCTGATGGAACCGGCTATCCCCGATCTGCGTGCGATCCCGCGTGAGGCGGCCTACGCGCAGGTCATCGAACTGCAACAGCTGCTGCTTGACGGGTCCACAGATCCGATCGCGGCGATGGCGACGACCAGCGCGCTCCTGCATCACGCGTTCGGGCATTTGTGGACGGGGTTTTACCGAGTCGTGGAACCAGGGCGCCTGTTGCGTGTGGGTCCGTATCAGGGATCACTCGGCTGCCTTGATATCACGTTCGGCCGCGGGGTGTGCGGCACGGCGGCGGCGGAACGGCGTACGGTGGTGGTCGCCGATGTGCATCAGTTCCCCGGGCACATCACCTGCGATCCGCGCTCGCGGAGCGAAATCGTCGTGCCGGTGTTTGACGGACACGGCGAACTGATGGCCGTGCTCGATATCGACTCGTCGGTCCCCGACGCATTTTCCGAAGTGGACCGCACCGGACTGGAATCTCTGGTGGCTTGGTTCACCCGGACGACGTATGTTGCGGTTCCCGCCTGACTCACTCTGATGCCGACTCCGGTCATGACCGGTTATTCCGACCGCATCAACCATGCGTTCGCCTTCGCGGCGAAACATCATGATCAGCAGGTGCGCAAAGGCACCCGGCTGCCATACCTGACGCATCCCGCCAATGTCGCGATTATCCTGACGCGATATGGGTGCGACGATGACACCGTGGTCGCGGGCATTTTGCACGACGTCATCGAGGACTGCGTGCGCGATGGATGGACGCGCGAGATGCTCGAAGAGCGCATCGGCCGCAAGTTCGGCGCGAGTGTGCTGGAAACGGTGCTGGCCGTGACGCACCGCCGAGTCGATGACGACGGGGTCGAGATGTCGTCGGAAGACCGGAAGACGGACTATCTCGAGCGGCTCTCACTGGCGAGTGAAACCGCGCTCTGGGTTTGCGCGGCTGACAAAGTGCACAACGCCAACTCGATTCTCTCCGATCTGCGCCGCACCTCGTTTCCCGAAACGGTGTGGGGTCGGTTTTCCGTCGGGCGCGAGGGTACGGTGCGCTGGTATCAGCGCGTCGCCGACCGGTTGCGTGAGATCGGTTTTTCAGGGCCTATTGTCGACGAACTTTCGGCCGCCGCGGCGGAGTTGGCAGAGCGCTGACGTGCGGGGGCGTCTACGCCGGCTGTAGCGCCCCGTAGTTTTTCTCGACATAGTCGCCAAGGATGACGAGGAATTCCTCGACGATCCGATCGCCCTTGAGCGTGGTGAAGAGTTTGCCGTCGACATAGACGGGGGCTTTGGGCTCTTCGAACGTGCCGGGGAGCGAGATACCGATGTTGGCGTGCTTCGACTCACCGGGCCCGTTCACCACGCAGCCCATGACGGCCACCTTCATCTCCACCACACCGGGGCGCGATTCGCGCCAGATCGGCATCTGCTCGCGCAGATAGCCCTGGATGTCTTCCGCCATGTGCTGGAAGAACGTGCTGGTGGTGCGGCCGCAGCCGGGGCAGGCGGTCACCTGCGGTGCGAACGAGCGCAGGCCAAGCGACTGGAGAATCTGCTGGGCCACGAACACCTCTTCGCGCCGATCGCCGTTGGGCTTGGGCGTGAGTGACACGCGAATGGTGTCGCCGATGCCTTCGGACAGCAGGATGGCCAGTGCTGCGCTCGACGCCACGACGCCCTTGGTGCCCATCCCGGCTTCGGTGAGCCCCAGATGCAGCGGATAGTCGCAGCGCGACGCGAGACGGCGATAACACTCGACGAGATCGGGGACCACGGAAATCTTGGCGCTCACGATGATCTTGTCGTGGCCCAGTCCAACTTCTTCGGCCAGCGCTGCCGAACGCAACGCACTTTCGAGCATGGCGTCCATGTACACGTCTTTCGCGTCACGCGGGGTGGCGGATGACGCGTTGGCATCCATCATCTGCGTGAGCAGATCCTGATCGAGCGAGCCCCAGTTGACGCCGATGCGCACGGGCTTGTCATGATCGATGGCCGCCTGCACGATGGTGGTGAAGTTCGCATCACGATGTTTGGACCCGACATTGCCGGGATTGATGCGATACTTGTCGAGCGCCGCGGCACAGGCCGGGTACTTGGTGAGCAGCAGATGTCCGTTGTAGTGGAAATCGCCGATCAGCGGCACATCCAACCCACGATCCATCAGCCGCTGCCGAATCTCCGGGACCGCCTGCGCGGCTTCGTCGTTGTTGACGGTGATGCGGACTTTCTGCGACCCGGCTTCAAACAGCGCCGCCACCTGATCGGCGGTGCCGGCAGCATCGGCCGTATCGGTGTTGGTCATGGACTGGACCACCACGGGATGTCCGGACCCTACCGCGACCCCACGGACCCGCGTGGTCACGGTTTGACGACGAGCGGAAAACGACACGAAAAGACCCTTGGCTGATGGACGGGAGGAAAGGTAGCGCGAGCGGGTCCTCCAGCCCAAGTTCCGGCCATGGCTGACTCTCCGAATCGCCCGACTGACCCTGCCGACGAGATGCCGTCGGACCGGCCGCTCGATGGTGCGGCCGCGCCGCTGGCCGCCGTCCCCAAACGGTCGTTCGCGCGCCGGCACTGGGGCAAACTGACCGTGACCTCGCTTCTGGGCCTGCCCATGGCGGGGTTTGCCCTGTGGGCGTTCATCACGCTCAGCTGGTCGTACTCGAGCGGTCAACGCGCGGGATACGTGCAGAAGATTTCCCGCAAGGGATTCGTGTGCAAGACGTGGGAAGGCACGCTGTACACGGACATTGCCAAGGGCTTTCGCTCCGACAGTTTCAACTTCACCGTGCGCAGCGATTCACTCGCGCACGTGATCGAGACGCTCAGTGGCAAACGCGTGACGATGCACTACGAGCAGCACATCAATGTGCCCACGTCGTGCTTTGGTGAATCCGAATATTTCGTCACCAAGGTCGACACCATTCCCGGCTGAGTCGCAGCGGCACCGCGGCAACAATCCGTTCGCGGATCAGCGAACGGATTGCGCGGCGGGGTCCGCCTTGGCGGTCGGCATCGGCCGTTGTCTTACTTGCGAATCTGCGGATAGAACTTGACGCCGATGTTGAAACGCGTCGAGTTGGACAGTTCAGAATCGATGCCGTCGATCGTGACGTTGCCAACCTTCACGGTGTCGAACTTGCCGGTGGAGAACAGCAGCCCAGCATCGAGCGCGAGCTTTTCGGTGAAGAAATACTGAATGCCACCGCCCACGGTAAACGCCGGACCGCTGATGCTGACGTCTTCACCGAGCACCTCAGCCGTGGCCGCGCGCGTGGAGAACGCCGCACTGACGTACGGGACGAACGCCCGATTCGGATTGGCAAACGAGTAACGCAGCCCGATGTCGCCGTGCACGAGCGCGTACGACTCACCGACGCCGATATCGGGATCCTGGCCGTCGCCCGGGTCCACCTTGATGTCGACCTTGGCCGCATCGACGTTGAGGAAGACCTGCAGCTTGGGCGTGAAGCCCCAGCCGAGCGCGATGCCGGCGCCACCACCGGATTCGGCGTCCTGCTTTTCATAGGTCAACGCGGAGCCGTTCAGGTGCGCGCCGAACATGACGCCACGGGTATTCGAGCGCGCGGCCTGCGCCTCCAGCGTTGGCGCGGCGGCCGCAAACACCGCGATCGCGGCGACGCGAGCGAGCGATGAATTGGGAAACATCAGATTCTCTCCAAAATGTTCTGCGTGTGGATCAAACCCCGACGCCCGTCGAGGCATGCATGAGTGCGCTGCGGTGTTCGGCATCACGGAATTTTTGGTGATGTGCGGACCTCTGCAGCGTCGAGGGGTAGCACTGCGCTCACACCTCGAAGGAGCAACTTCATGAAGCGGTCAGCGAAACTCATGGGTCTAATGACCCTATTTGCCTTGCCCTTGGCCGCCACGTCTGTCGCGACGGCCCAGAGCGCCCGGACCATCGGCTTTGGCGTCAGTGGTGGCTTGTCGCAGCCGATCGGTGATCTGGGCGATCGCACGAAGTCGGGCTACAGTGTGGCGGGCCATGTGTATCTCGCCCCGACCACGATGCCGCGTCTGAACCTTCGCGGCGACCTGAGCTACGATGCCTGGGATGCGTCAGATGCCGTCGCGTTGGCGGAAAAATCACGCAACGTCGCGGCGCTGACCGGGAATGCCATTTTCCGTCTGGGTGAGACGACGTCGGCGGCGCGTCCCTTCCTGCTCGGCGGCGTGGGTGCCTACCGTTCGCAGACGACGCTCTTTCCGATTGGCGGCGGCACGGTGTCGGCGAGCACTACCAATGTCGGCGTGCAGGCGGGCGGCGGCTTTGACTTCAACCTGTCGGGTTTCTCCACCTTCGTGGAAGCCAAGGTCGTGAACATCTTCACCGACGGCAGCAGCGCCCGTTACGTCCCGATCACCTTCGGCGTGCGTTTCTAACACGCCGGCTTGACGAACAAAACGCGGGGCGACACACCAGGTGTCGCCCCGCGTTTGTGTGTGGTGGGAAGGCTATCGGCCGATAGGCATCGACACGCCGCCCAACAACGAGATGGCGCGATTGCGGATGGAGCCGATGTCCGCCAGATCGACCAGACCATACGTGTAGCGCGCGCCGAACGACACCGTGTTGGCGCCCACGGCGAAATCGAGTCCGCCGCCGATGACGGCACCGGCGTCAAACGTTTTGGTGAGTTTCGTGTCGAACACGTTGTCGACGTTGTCGCAGTCGGTCGCCACCGAAATGAAGACCTGCACGCCGAACTTGCAGCGCACGCGAACGGCGAAGCTCGGACCGGCCACGATATACGGCGAGATCGGCGAGGCCTTGGCGAGATCGAGGCGCAGCAGCACCGGGAACTCGAGGTAGTCGAACTTGGCGGTGGCGTCGAAGGCGGAGACGCCGACTTTGGCGCCCTTCATCGAATACAAGCCGTCGATTTCCAGTCCGACCATCCCGCTGAGCGGCGCGATGAACTGGACGCCCAGCACCCCGCCAATGCGGTTGTCCGGTTCGAAGAAGCCGTCGATATCCGTTCGCAGGGTTGCCACGTTCATGCCGCCCAACACGCCGAGCCGTACGGGCGAAGACTGCGCTGAGGCAGACGATGCAATGATCGTCGTCGAGGCCAACGACAGCATCGTCGCGGCAAGTGCGGCAAGGCGGCGCGTCATCTATCCGGTCCTGGTCTGTAGGGAAATGGTCGGGCGTGCGGGTCCTGACCCGCGGGCAAGATAGGAACGGCCCGAAGTTGCGTCCAGAGTACACCGCAGGCACGGCAATTCTCCGCTACTCTCCGCCGGTGTTTCTGCACACTATTCGGCATGTCATCAGAGCCTGCCTCGAATACGGTCGTCGTCATCGGCGCCGGGATCGCCGGGTTGGTGTGCGCGATCGAATTGCATCGGGCCGGCCGGCCGGTGGTGGTCCTCGAGCGCGCCGCCGATGTGGGCGGGCGCGTCCGGTCGACGATGATGCAACGGATGGTCGTCGACCACGGATTTCAGGTGCTCTTCACGGCCTATCCGACACTCGGCTCGTATCTCGATCGGGCGTCGCTGGCGCTGCGTGAGTTCCAGCCGGCCGCGCATATCGTGCGCGATGGACGGGCCTCGCTGATCGGCGACGCGTTGCGCGATCCCTCGCTGCTGATCGATACCATTCTGGCCCGCGCCGTCTCCGTGGGTGACAAACTGCGCATGCTCGCGCTCCGCCGTTTTGCGCAGCAGCTCACCATCGACGAGTGTTTCGCCGCGCGTTTCGATGGCGTATCGACCCGTGTCTTTCTCGAGTCGCGCGGCTTTGGCACCGACGTGATCGATGGGTTCTTCGCGCCGTTCTACGGCGGTATCCTGCTGGATCGATCACTGTCGACGAGCGCGTCGATCCTGCTGTTCACGTTCAAGATGCTGGCCGAGGGTGCCACGGCAATCCCGGCCCGCGGCATGGGGGCGATCAGCGCACAGCTTGCCGCGCAGCTGCCGCCTGGGGCCGTGCGCGTGGGGGTGGGGGTGCGTTCGCTCGATCTCCGCGAGGGGGCGCTGCACGGGGTCGTGCTGGACGACGGCAGTCGATTCGAGGCGGCGCATGTCGTGCTGGCCACCGATCCGTCATCGGCTGCCGCGATCGCGGCGACCGCCGGCATCACACTCGAGGTTCCAACCGGCGCCCACGGGTGCACCACCCTCTACTACCACAGCCGACAGCCGCTTCTGCCCGGCAAGGCACTCTGGCTCAACGCCGATCCCAACGCCGTGGTCAGTCATGCTGTCACACTCACCGATGTCGCGCCGGAGTACGCACCAGCGGGTGTCGCGCTGCTCGCCGCCACGGCGGTTGGGCCGACGGCGGCGCTCCCCGATGACGAACTCGACGCACGGGCCCGGACCGAGCTGGCGGCCATGGCCGCAGCGGCCGGCACAGCGGTGGCTCCCGGCGACGATCTGAACCGTCTCGCCATTTGGCGGGTACCGTATGCGCAGTTTGCACAACCGCCGGGTTGGCGTGGGCATCGTCCGACGATCGCTTGCGGCGTACCGGGTGTCTGGCGGGCCAGCGAGTTCCTGCATTCCAGTTCGCTTGAAGGGGCTGCGCGCGGCGGGCAAAGCGCTGCGCAGGCCATCCTGCAGGCGCGATAAGCCTCAACCTGTCGGCTGACACATGATCCTCCCATTTCTGTCGCGGTCTCTCGCGCGCACCGTGGGCCGTGCGACGCTTGCCCTCTCCTGCGCCGCCCTCTCCGCGCACACGCTCGATGCCCAGACCCTGGCGCAGCAGACACGCAGCGCCTCGGGTGGCAGTGGCCCGTCGCGCATGATCTCCATCAATCCGTTTCTGCCACTCTTCGGCTACTTCGCCGGTGAGTTCGAACAGCGTGTGGCGCCGGCGGCGGCGGTCGCGCTCGCGATGTCGCATATCAAACCCAATGACACGCGGTATACCAACGTCGACGCAAAGCTGCGCATTTATCCGAGCGAGACGTTCGTCGGCTTCAACATGGCGGGTTCACTGGGTGTCGCGCGCATCGAGGACACCGACGCCGAAATTTGCGTGATTCCCGATGGTGGCGGAGCGTGCACGGGGAAAACCACACGCTCGTTCACCACAGGCAGTTTCGCTGTGGAGGGCGCGTATCAGTGGCTGCTCGGTCCGAGCCAGGTGATGGCGGTTACCGTTGGCGCGGGGGCCAAGCGCTACCTCGGCGCGCGCGAGAAATTCCGCGGGGTGGAGCGCGTGCTGCCGACGGTGCGACTGACGGTCGGGTACGCGTTCTAAGTCGTGCGACACTATGACAACGGGGGCCGGCGAGAATCGCCGGCCCCCGTTGTGTCTGCAGACGTTCAGTGACTTAGAACTTGATCGCGATGCCGGCGTTGACCCACGGCAGACGCGTGCCGCCGCTCAGCTGCAGCGAGCCAAGAATGCGCGGGGCGATTTCGTAGCGCGCGCCAACCTGCACGCCAACCGCTGGATCGCTGGAGGAATCACTGCAGTCGTAGAACGCCGTGCTGGTGCACACGTTGTCGAAGTCCAGCGACTGGCGAGAAATACCCACGACCGGGCCGGCATACAGATCGAGCTTTGGCACCTGCGCCAGCTGGTAGTGTCCGTTCACGAAGCCAGCGATGGTCGTCGAGCTGACACTGTAGCTGGTCCCGATCACACCGTCGTCATCGCGCTGATAGCCAAAGAAACCGCCAACACCAAGCCGCACCTGTCCGGCGATATCCGTCACGCCCACCTCAAAGCCAGCACCCAGACCGATACCGCCCGATCCGTAGGTGTAGCTCGTTCCGCCCAGCAGGACGCCCACGCTGAGCACCTTGCTTCCCACTTCAAACTGATTCTTCTGCGCCAACAGCACGCTCGGCGCTGCAGCAACCGCGGCGGCGAGCGCCACCGCACGTACGAGATTCTTCATGTTCATTCCGTCGTGGTGAGAGTGTACACCGCGAAATGCGGCTGCTTCCGATCGAAGCAATCTTCAGCCGGCACGTTCGTCAAGTCCAGTCGCGTGCACGGTACGCGCCGAGCGACAGTGCGCGCCGGTCATTGAGTGCGGCAGCGCACGGGACGAGTCGCGTGTCACTTGGTATATTCGGTTCGTCGGGCGCCCGTGCCGACGAGCTGCGTCCCTGATCGTTTTCGCGTCCCGATTCGTGCTCGATCTCCCCCTGCTGCTCGAACAATTATTGGTCATCCTCGCGGCCGCGTGGTGCGCGGGTCGCGTGGTGCGCGTCATGGGGCAACCACGCGTGATCGGTGAGATGGCCGCCGGCATCGCGCTCGGGCCGTCGCTGTTTGGGGCCATCGCGCCGCAACTGTCGGGCTCGCTGTTTCCCGCCAGCGGACTCGCGCCGCTGGCGACGATATCGCAGTTGGGTGTCCTGCTCTTCATGTTCGTGGTGGGTCTGCGTCTCGACCTGACCGCACTGCGACAGCGCGCGCAGGCGGCCGTCCTGGTGAGCCATGCCAGCATCGTGGCGCCCTTTCTGCTTGGCACCGTGCTAGCGGCGTGGCTCTATCCAGCGCTCGCCGGACAGAACGCGACCGGCGAGGTGGTGTCGTTGCTGCCCTTCGCGCTGTTCATGGGCGCCGCGATGAGTGTGACGGCGTTTCCGGTTCTGGCCCGCATTCTGGCGGAACGCAAGCTGCTTGGCACGCGCATGGGTGCCGTCGCCATTGCCAGTGCTGCCGTCGACGACGTGACGGCGTGGTGCATGCTGGCTGGAGTCGTGGCGGTGGCGCGGCACGGCGACGGACTCCGGTCATTTGCGGTGGCCCTGCTCAGTGTCAGCCTGTTCGCGGCGCTGCTGATCGTGGGCGCGCGGCGCGTACTGCACGCGTTTGATGCGTCCCGCCTTGCGCGACGCGACCGGCAGATGTCGGCGGCGAACTACACGGCCGGCGACACCACCGAGGTCGACGTGGTGGTCGAATCGGTGGGGGCCGAGGTGATCGGGATCGCCATTCTGTTCGCACTGGCCTGCGCGCTGGTCACAGAAAAGATCGGCGTGCACGCGGTGTTTGGTGCGTTCCTCGCCGGGGCCATCATGCCGCGCGAATCGGGTCTCGCGCATGCGCTCGCCGAGCGCATGGAAGCCGTTGTGTCGACGGTGTTCCTGCCGGTGTTCTTTGCGTTCTCCGGACTGCGCACCGAGATCGGACTCCTGAGCAGCCCCGCACTGTGGGGCATCTGCGCCGTGGTGCTGACGGCCGCCATAGTGGGCAAGTTCGGTGGTGCCACGACGGCTGCGCGCATGGTCGGCATGTCATGGCGCGATGCGATTGGCGTCGGCATTCTCATGAACACGCGCGGACTGATGGAACTCGTCGTGCTGAACGTCGGGCTCGAACTTGGGGTGATCTCCAAGACGATGTTCGCCATCATGGTGGTGATGGCGCTGGTGACGACTGTTATGACGTCGCCGCTGCTGGCATTGGTGCTGCGTGGTCAGCGTGAGGTGCAGCCGGTCCCCGCGCCGACGTGAGTTCGTCGAGCAGGCGCAGCATGCGCGCCGGCTCGCGCACGATCGCGTTGTTTCGGTCCCACGCATAACCGGCCAGCACCGCCGTCACCATGCGCTGCGCATCGGTCATGGTGTCAGGGCGATTGAAGATGATGCGCTGCAGACGCCCCGAATACCACGCTTCGACACAGGCGCGAAAGGTCTCGATGCCGACATAGAGCGGCTCGACAAATTCCGCCGTCCAGTCGACGGCGTCACCGCGCAGGTGTCGATCGATCAGCGCCGTGGCGAGACTGGCCGACTTGAGCGCAATGGTGACGCCGGATGAAAACACCGGATCGAGAAACTCGGCCGCATTCCCGAGCAGCGCGTAGCTGGGGCCGATCAGACTCTTCACACTGCACGCATATCCGACAATCGTGCCGACTGGTCGCACGATCTCGGCGTGTTCGAGCACCTTGGCCAGATACCCGACCTCACCGATGAGCGACCAAAGCCGCTCGTGATCGGTGTCGCCCGCAGCTTCGATCATCGCCTGTTCTCCCACGGCACCGACGGACGAGAGGCCATCGTGCAGCGGGATCAGCCAGTACCAGATCTCCGGATTATTGGGGTTGACGGAGATCAGAATTTTGTTGCGATCGAACGTCGGTTCGGTGATGTGATCGCGCACATGACAAAACACCGAGCGCCGCATCGGAAACTCCGACGGCTCCTCGAGGTCGAGCAACCGACTGAGCGTGCGACCGAATCCGCTGGCGTCGAGCGCGAATCGTGCTTCGATGCGCCGCAACTCGCCCTGCTCGTTGCGTACGGTAACGGCCGCGCCGGCGTCACTGCTTTCAAAGGCGATCACTTCTTCGCCAAACACGATGTGTGCGCCTTGGGCGGCAGCACCTTTCGCCAGCGTGTCATCGAAGATGTCGCGACGCACCTGAAACGTCGTGGCCGGACCCGGTGTGCTCTTGTCCGGAAAGTAGATGGCCGTGTCCACGCCTTGCTTGTGAAAGGCGGCCCCATCCTTGAACTGAAAGCCGATCGCTTCGATGTCCGCGAGCAATCCCGCTTCTTCGAGAAAAACCATCGACTGCGGCAACAGGCTCTCGCCGATGGAGAAGCGCGGAAAATGCCCGCGCTCCACCACTTCAACCGACCAACCTTTGCGCACCAGCATCGCTGCGGCAACCGTGCCGGACGGGCCGGCGCCGATGATCACGACGTCTGTGGTGGTGGTATGCATGGGGAGAATGCTGGAGGTGCGGAAGGCGAAGAGGCGAAACGACGCTATCGGTGACTGCGCTCGAGCGAGCAGAATAGTGGTGCGACCACCATCGAGACCACAACACCGACCAACATCACCAGTCCGAACGCGTGCAACACCGGCGTGTCACTCAGCGCCAAAAGACCAAGGGACAGCACGGTGCTGGTGGCCGCCAGCCCGACGGCAAACCACACGTCCTGTCCCTTGGAGTGTGTGCGTTCGCTCAAGAAGATGGCGAAATCCACGCCGATTCCAAAGACGAGATAGAGTGCGAGAATGTGAAAGAGCTGCAACGGTTCTCCCAAGAGTCCCACCACGGCCAGGGCTGACAGACTCGCGGTGATACTCGGCGCCAAGACGCGCCACGCCGACCGGCCGTACCGAGGCAGAAAGAGCAGCCAGATCACGCCGTAGCTGGCCAGCAGCACCCACGACATACGCTCGCGATACCGCCCAAGGACGTGCGAGATGCTGGCCACCTGATCGGCCCACACCACGCCCGGTAGATCGCGTGCGGCGTTGACGAGGGCTTCGGTGCGGGACGCATCGACGTTCTTGAGTGTCACCACGCTCACGAGGTCCGAACCCTGCGGTCCCAGCCAGAGCGGACGCATCGGCTCCGACACGGGGCTCGCCAACCATGTCGCAATCGTCAGCGGCGCGGTGGCCGTGTTGGCTGTTCCGGCAGCCGTGACATCAGTGGTCTCCGCGCGCAGGCGCGCCGACCACGACGGCGCTTCGCCAAGCGCCACTCGCAGATGGTCGAGCGGACCGCCTTCGCCCAACAGTCGGCGGTCCACCAGCTCTCGGTCGCGATGCTGGGTGCGCGGCGACGGCACCCAAGACGAAACGGCGGAGTAGCCGGCGATCACCCCTGCGCGTACGAGCGAATCGAGGCGCACGCGCAGCGCTTCTTCCCGTTCCAGCACGCCGCTCTCGGTCGGCGCGCGCACCACGAAAAATTGTGCCTCGAACGGTTGCTGCAGAATCTGACCCACATCCACCTGCTCCTGCAGAATGTGCGCGGGAAGACTCTGCAGGAGTCGGATGTCATCGTTGGGCACCAGTCGTCGCAGCCCGATGACCATGGCCACCAGCGCCACTGCGGCCAATGGCCAACGCGCGCGTCCGGCCAGCAATCGCTGCCACCAGAGACGCAGCGCGTTGAACCAGGTGACCACGCGGGCCAATCCCACCTGCGGGCCGTCCAGCAGCGGAAACCACAGCACCACGGTGATCCACGCGGCTGACAGCCCCACAGCCGAAAAGACGGCCATCTGCTGCAATCCCGGAAACGGGCTCAGCCCCAACCCGAAGAACGACACGATCGTGGTGAGCAGGGCGAGCGCCAATCCGGGCAGCGAGTCGCGCATCACCACCAGCCCGCCTCGTGCATGGCGGTCGTGAATGCACAGATAGTGCATGCCATAATCTTCGGCGACGCCGATGAGACTCGCGCCAAACACCAGCGTGATCAGGTGCACCTGCGGATACAGCCACGCGGTCACTGCGAGCGCGGCCAACGTGCCGACGCCAAGTGACAGCAAGACGAGGCCGATGGGCCGCAGCGAGCGAAAGGTGATCCACGTGAGAAGTACGATGCCGAGGATCGAGCCCCAGCCAATCGTGGAGAATTCCCGGTTCGCTTGCGCAGCGGCGGCGGCGGCCGGGAAGATCATGCCGGCGGACAACACGCGAACGGTAGGGTCTTTCGCGAGTGCGGCGGCCTTGGCCTTCGCCAGCAATGGTTCGACCGTGCGTTGGGTCGACAGTGCAAACGCTTCGTCGTCGAGCCGCATGGGCAATACCACGTAGCGCAGGTCGCCGTCGTCCACGCGCAACACACCGTCCATTGGGCGAACGGGTGACTCGGCGGCCCGTGCACGAAGCCAGCGGCGGAACAGTCCAAACGGATCATCCTGCCACGCGCCGATGCGTCCCGTGCCGATGGGACTCATCAGATCCTGCAGTGCCCGCTGCGACCAGTCGTCACCGTCGGCGCCGCGGAGCTGCGCGCGGTCCTCGTCGGTCAGCAGCGCACGCCGGTTTCTCCACCAGGGCGCCAACGCACTGTCCGACGTGAGCGCCGTGAGTGACGAGGTGCGGATTTTGTCGGCGTGCGTGGAGAGCACGGCCATGTACGCCTCGGCGGCCGCGCGCGCCACCGGCCACTCGGGCGCCCCCACCAACACCAACACATTCTGCTGTGCGGCCTCGGTGACATGTTCGAACGCGTGACTGACTACCGCGTCGCCTTCACGGGCCGGGAGCAGCGCGAGGAAATCTGTTTCGAGACCGCGCCGCTCGACGAGCCACCACTTCGCGTTGACGGCGAGCGCGACCACCACGAGCAGCAGCCAGCTCCAGGCCAATACGCGAAACGTGCGAGTCACAGCACGGTCATCACTTCCGCGTTGTACCGAAGGCGCGGAGTTCATCGGCGCGCAACGCCGACATGCCGGCGGCAAATCCAGTGAAGGCGATGACGGTGCGATCTCCGGAGGCTTCCGTGATGATGATCTGCCGGACAAACTCACCGCCGCCCAACTCGATGGCACCGATCACCCGTTTCATGCCGTCGTCCCTGGGGGTCATCCGCGCGCGCCACGCAGCGCCGTCGGTGCTGGCGTCAATGCTGAAGTTGCTGCGCAAGCGGCCGAAATCTCCGGCCAGCACCGAGAACAGGAGATCGCTGATCACGGCGACGGATGGTTCATCGCCGGCCGTAAGTCGAGAGGTCACACGCGAGCCCTGAGACTCGACAATCTCCGCGCGGGAGAGCTGCAACGTGGACGCAAAGGGTTTCAGCGTCGACCACAAGACGCCGCGATCCTTGAGCACGCAGAACCGCCCGGATGATTGCACCGGGCGCTTGAGTCCCACCAGAGATTTCTGCTGGTCGAACTCGCCACACAGGGCATCGGGGCGCGCGACCAGACTCTGAATCCGCAGCAGCGCGCCGTCGTCGACGGCAGGCGTGCGCTGTGCCTGCGCCACGTCACCAGCAGCGGCGGCCGACAGCGCCACCAGGAGCGCGGCGCCGAGTGCGGTGAGTGGTCGCGTCACAGCGGTTCCGGTACGCCGAGCTTTTCGAAGAGAATGGACGGCGACTGGAGGCACATCAGTTTCGACTCGAGACTGACCGCCACCTGCACCGTCGAGCCTTTGGTGAGTCGCAGCGAGGTGCTGGCATCCCGAATGAGATACTGCATGCGCAGCCGGTGTTCCCACTCGACAATCTCGGCGCGCACGATCACATCCTGCCCGAAGGTGGCTGGCTGGAGATACCGCACGTGCATGTCGATCACGGGCCAGGCGTACCCCGAGGCCTTCATCTCCGGGTAGTTGTAGCCGATCGAATCGAGCAATGCGCAGCGCGCCTGTTCGAAATAGCGCGCATAGTTGCCGTGCCACACCACCTGCATCGGATCGAGATCGTAAAACTGGATCTTGAGCGCAATCTCCGCCGACCAGCTGCGCGCGGGCGACACCACCGGATCAGTCATACAACGGCCAGGTCCGGGCGCGGATGGCGGACACCAACCCGCGCAGATCGCGATCAAGCGCGCGGTCTTCGCCGACAAAGGGAATCTGTGCGTCCAGCATCGCCATGAAATCGCCAACCGGGGTGGTGAGGTGCAGGGCACCGTGCGTGTCCCGGAGCGTAATACCCTGCCGCACGGCAATCAGCATCGCCGCCAGCACCTGATCGGTGAGGTCGAGCACGCGCAGGCAATCGCGCGAGGCGATGGTCCCCATGCTCACCTTGTCCTGATTGTGGCACTCGGTGGAGCGCGAGAAGACCGACGCCGGCATGGTCAACTTGAGCGCCTCGGCCGTCCACGCCGACGATGCGATCTGCAGCGCCTTGAGTCCGTGGTTGATGGCCGAACGTGCGCCGGTGGCACCGGACAGGTTGGAGGGGAGTCCGTTGCTGTAGCGCGTGTCCACCAGCAGGGCAAATTGCCGGTCGAGCAGATCGGCCACGTTGGCGATGAGGTTCTTCAGCGAATCCATCGCGAACGCGATATGGCCGCCGTAGAAATGCCCGCCGTGCAGCACCAGCTCCGCATCCGGATCGATGATCGGATTGTCGTTGGCGCTGTTGAGTTCGTTCTCGATCGTGGTGAACAGGAATGGCAGTGCATCTTCGAGCACGCCGATCACATGCGGTGCACAGCGAATGGAATACCGATCCTGCAGTCGGTGTTCGTTGCGCTCGGGCGGCGTGGCGGCGAGATCTTCAAAGATGCGCGCGGCGACACGCTGCTGTCCGGCGTGCGGTTTGACGGCGAAGAGGGCGTGATCGAAATGTTTGGGATTGCCGTCGAGCGACAACGACGCGAGCGCGGTGATGCGCGTGGCCAGTGCGCTCGTGTACTGCGCGCGATCGTACGCCAGACACGCGAGGGCTGTCATGACCGACGTGCCGTTCATGAGCGCCAGCCCTTCCTTGGGCCGCAGGCGCAGCGGTTCCAAACCGGCCTGTGCCAACGCGTCGGCCGCCGACATGGGCACCCCGTTGTAGATCACATCGCGCTGCCCGCAGAGCGCGGCCGCGACATACGACAACGGCGTGAGATCGCCGCTCGCGCCCACCGATCCCTCGGCGGGAATCAGTGGCAGGATATCGTGCTGCAGCAGCGCCACCAGCTGCTCGAGCAGCCGGAGACTGACACCCGAAAACCCCTTGGCGAGTGAACAGAGTCGCGTCACCATCACGGCGCGCGTCTGCTCGGGCGTGAGATACTCGCCCAGCCCGCAGCCATGGTAGGTGAACAGGCGTTCGGGAAGTTCGTCGACCAGGTCGGGCGGCACCACGACGGTGCACGAATCGCCGTAGCCCGTGGTCACGCCATAGATGACGCCATCCTCCGCGAGCAGGCGATCGACAAAATCGGCGCCGCGTTGGAGGCGCGCGCGCACCGCCGGATCACCCGAGAGCTCCGCCACCGCCCGGCGATGCGCCAGATCCACGACATCCTGAATCGTGCAGGCGCGGTCGCCGAACGAGATGCGTCGGCCCGCAGAACTCTCAACGTGATGCATCGGCACGTCCCATGGTGGGCATGGCCCAGAAGTCGTAGAAGTTGAACCACTGAAGTGGCGCGCGCTGGCAGAAGTAGGCCAGCCGCGCCGAAAAATCCGCCGCCAACGCCCCGAGGGCCGCGTCCCGAGTGACCCGCGGCAACACGATGCGCTCGTGGAAGCGCTCAAAATACATGTGATACCGCCCCGACTCCGAGATGCAGAACAGGAGATAACTGGGGCACTGCAGCAAACTGGCCAGCACGTACGGTCCCACGGGAAACCCCGCCGGCGCCCCCAGAAAATCCGCCACCGCCACCCGCGGATTCTCCGAGACCGGGATACGATCGCACGCGATCACGATGAACTCGCCGCGATCCACCTTCTCCCGCAGCCGAATCACGGTATCGGCCGAGACCTCGGTAACTTGCAACACATTGAGTTCGCTCGCCGGATTGAGCTCGGCCAGCAGCCGATTGAACGACTGTGCGTGTTTGGTGTGCACCAGAATTGTCAGCCGCGCCCCGTTCTTCCGGGTGGTCAGCGCACGACACACCTCGACGTTGCCCAGGTGCGTCACGAAGATCACGCCACCGCGCCCCGCCGCGACCTCGCTGCTGATGACATCGTAGTTGTGAAACGTGACCTCTTCGGTGCGCAGTTCGCCCGACCAGATGCGCAGCTTGTCGAGAATGCTCTCGGCGAACGTCGCGAAGTGCCGCACCGACTGCCACAACGTCGCGTCCCCGGCGGTCGGGGTGATGCTGCGGTACACCCGCGTGAGGTACGACCGCGACGAGCGGCGGGCGAACGGGTGCCTGATCAGGTAGAACAGGACGGTGGGGTAGACGATGAGCCGGAATGGCCACCGCCCGAAGATCCGATGGATCACAAACAGCAGCTTGATCCCCGAGGCGACGGTGACCTCGCCGATCTGCGCCCAGTGCCGCGCCATCAGGCCGCCGCGCGGATCGTGCGATTGCGGCGCAGCAACAGCCGCGGCGCGCGCGGCAGCATGCCCAGAAACAGTCGCGTGTGCATGCCGGTGATGCGGACGTTGTCGGCCACCAGACGAAAGTGCGAAATGCCGTCGAGCGGATAGCGCACCCGGGTGGGCATCAGCACAATCGGCACCCGCGCCCAATCGAGACGCACGAGCACCTCGATATCGAAGTCCATACGCCGACCCATCCGCACCCGTCGCGTGAGCGCCATCATGGCACCGACCGGGTACACGCGAAACCCGCACATGGCATCACGGAGCGACAGCGTGAGGGTATTCACGCTCACCATGATATGCGTGAGGTAGCGCAGCACCAGACGCGCGCGCGGCACCGAGTCGTCGAAAATCGGCTGCCCCGTGACGAGCGCATCCGGATACTGCTCGGCGAGTGCGATCAGCCGCGGGACGTCCTCCACGGTGTGCTGTCCGTCGGCGTCGATCTGCACCGCGTGCGTGAACCCCGCGCGGTCGGCCTCGGCGATGCCACTGAGCACGGCGCCACCTTTTCCCTGGTTCTCGCGGTGACGCACCAGCGTGACCTCCGCCGGGTGTGCGGCGGCGACGCGGTCGAGTGTCGCGGCGCACGACGCCTCACTGCCGTCGTCCACCAGAATGCAGGGGAGCGACAGCCCGCGCAGAATGTCCACGAGCGCCGGCACGTAGCGCTCATGATTGAACACGGGAATGACCACCACCGGGCGAAACATCAGGGCACCATGGACGCAGTCAACGGACGCAGTCAGCGGACGTATCAACGCGCGAAAAACACGCGTCCGCTCGAATGCGATCCCGCGCTCGAGGTGAACTTGAACGTCAACAGGGCCCGTTCGGCGCGCCATTCCATCTCGAGAGACAGCAGTGCGCCCGGCTGGTAGAGCCGGTGAAATTTGACGGCTTCCAACCGCTCGAACGCCCCGCCAATGCCGAAGCAGCGCCGACCGAAGGTGATAGCCCAATCCACCTGGGCCACACCAGGGAGCACGGGCAGTTTGTCGAAGTGGCCGTCGAACACCTGCAGGTGCGGGCTGACGTACACGTCGTAGTGCGCCTTCTCCGGGGTCAGCTCGCGGGCATGAAGCGCCGGTTCGTACATGGTGAACGGCGCAAAGAGCCGCTCGATATCGGCGATGGTGGTCTTGCCCACGGCATTGACGGGCAGAGCATCGAGCACGCGCCAGCGGCGCGGCCGCGCCATGCGCTCGGTGCCCTGTGAGACCGCGGTGGTGAGCTGCGCGCGCAGACTGTTGATGCCATCCTCGCGCAGCACCTGCCAGCCCGCGTGACTGGGGACCACGGCGGCGCCGAGCTCGTCCCGCCCCGTATCGAGCAGCACCACGCGCGCGTCGTCCACGAGCCCCGAACGAAGCAATGCCTGCTCGATCGCCACCAGCGATACCCGCTTGCCCTCGATCTTCACGATGCGATCGGCGCGTCCGCAGAGCGTGAAGCGATGTTCTGCGTCGAAGGTCACGGTGTCCGCCACCCTGAACCACGACGCGTCGGCCAGGTGGGGTGAACACACACTCAGATGCCCCTCGTCATCGCGCACCTGCACACCCGGGAACGGCGTCCATGGTTCGTCGTGTCCGCCGGTGCGTTGGCGCCAGGCAATGCCACCGGTTTCCGAGCTGCCATAGACCTCGATGGGCGCCTGGTGCAGCAGCGATTCCACCGATGTGACGGTATCGAGTGAAATCGGGCCGCCGGAGGAGAAGAGCGCGGCTAATCCGCCGCGCGCGGCTGCCCACTCGAGTGACTGCGGCAACCGCTTGAGGTGCGCGGGGCCCGAGATGACGGTGGTGCGCCGCTCGCGCAAATGCGCCACCACATGTTCGGGAAACGGCACACTCACCGATTCGAACGTGCGTCCGGTGACCAGCGGCCAGAGAATCTTGAAGAGCAAGCCGTAGATGTGCTGGTGTGACACCGTCGCCAGGATTTCACTTCCTTCGACACGCGCGCCGAACTGCTGCTCCAGCGTGCCCACTTCGGCCAGCAGTTGCCCAGCGCGTTTGTGCAGCGCCTGCGGGACACCGGTGGATCCGGATGTGTAGATCACCAGCGCGGCCGTATTCGCATCCAGCACGTCGAACGGCAGCGAGGCGTCGCCGTCGTGAACGGCGCCGATGGTGGACCAGGGATCGGGAAAGGCGCCGGCGAAGTGCACCCCAACCTGCTCGAGCGCACGGCAGGTATCCGGCTGCACGTCGCCGGGTACGTACACGGTTTTGCCCGCGTACCACGCGCCGATCAGCGCCGCGGCAAACTCCACGCCATCGGGTTCAAAGAGCGCGATGGACGGACCCGACAACGCGAGGCACGCCTGGCACCAGCCGCGCACGCGCCGGCGGAACTGCACATCGTCAATGACGTCGGGCCCGCGGCGCGCCACCGGCGCGTTCGCGCGGGTGGGGTGGGCCATGCGTGCGAACAGCAGCGGCGCAGGCACGGCGTCGCGGTCAGGCCGATGGGGCGCTGTGTGCGCTATTGAGCAGTCCGTCGAGCGCGGTGACGAGATCGCCCACCGTGCGCACCGACTTGAAGACTTCGGGGGACAGCCGTGTGCCGGTGGCGCGTTGCAGTTTGGCCGCCAGATCGACGGCATCGATGCTGTCGATGTCGAGGTCATCGTACAACGTGGCGTCCAGCGTGATGCGCGACGGGTCGAGCTGAAACGTGCTCGTGAGCCCCTCGGTGATCAGCTGGAGAATCTGCTCCTGAGTCATGGCCATGCTGGTCACGTGGTCTGGCCGGCAATGAGCGCCGTCAATGCACGCACCGAGGCAAAGTGCTTGCGCGACTCTTCGGGTTCGCCGGAGAGCTGGATGTCGTACTTCTTGCGAATCGCCATGCCCAGTTCGAGGGCGTCGATGGAATCGAGCCCCAGCCCTTCCACGAACAGCGGCGCATCGGTGTCGATATCCTCGGGCGTCATGTCCTCCAACTGAAGCGAGTCGATGATCAGTTGCTTGACTTCGGTCTCAAGGGACTGCATGCGCAACGCTCTCCGAGGTGAAATACTGTTCCAGATGTGCCGTCAGCCGGCGGACTGCGAGGGCCGGCGCGTCCTCCTCGTGGCTGAAGGACTGCACCGCGATATCGTCGCCGACTCTGAGTGAGAAAGAGGGGGGCCGAGGAGGAACCTGCCACCATTTCTCACCCTTCACCAACGTGCGCGGCGTGCACCGAATGATAACGGGCGTGACGTTCCGCTCGGCACGCACTGCAATATTAGCCGCGCCACGGCGCAGACGGATGACCCCATCCAGACGCGTTCGGGTGCCTTCCGGAAAAATGAGCACATTCAGCCCGGCGTCGAGCGCCGCAATGCACTGGGTGAAGACGTCGGTACCGGCGCTGTTTCGAATGAAACCGGCCGCCACCAGCGGACGCGCGGTAAACCGGTTTTCGAACAGATGCTCGTCGACCACGCAGGTGCAGTTGCGAATGAACCCGAGCAAGAAGACGGTGTCGATCAGCGAGGGGTGGTTGGCCAGTACCAGAAGCCCTCGGCGATCGAGGCGCTCGAACTCGATCAGGTCATAGCGCAGGAGCCCCAGACCGCGCATCAGGCCCACAAATCGCCGAAACGTCCAGGAGATGGTCTCGCGGCACACCCGCGTGCGGGTCTCACCGTGGCGGACGACGACGCTGAGGACTGGAAAGACCACCAACCCCAGAACCAGTCCCGCCAGTCCAAAGACGAAGAAGCTGAATCCGGTGGCGAACACCCGCCACGCGTGATCCAGGTGCCTACGCATCGCGCAGCCACCGCCACAGCCGATGGTCACCGCCCTGCACAAACTCACGTTCGCGGCCGAGCAGAAACCGCAGCGCCCCCACCTGAGCGGACGGGAGTCGTTCGGCGGAGTGGCCGTCGTCGTCGCGCGTTTCCCATTCGAGCGTCACGGTATCCTCCGCGGCTGGCACCATCAGGCAGGCCCACGCCAAGGCGACGGGATCATGATCGACGAAGCCATCATAGATGGATGGCAACGGACAGTCGGCCACCACAAGCAGCACCGCGGACGCGCCGTCCGCCAGCAGTGTGCACGCCTCGACGATGCCGAACTCGGCCGACTCGTCCCCGGCGGCGATGGCGATGGCATTGGCGGTGTCTTTGCGCGCCATGGAAAACAGCCCCACGATCGCGTTGTGCACTGACAGCCCGAAGGATGTGGGCGAGAGATCCTGCGCGTTGGCCAGCAGCGTGAGCAAGTCCACCGACCGGTGTACCTCGCCGTAGCGCGAGCAGAACACCATCGGGACGTTGGTCAGGTCGCCCAGCACACGGTACGCGACATCGCAGGACAGGCGTCCTAATCGGCCGGCATGGCGGCGCAGCATCGCCGGCATCTGCGACAGCGCCGGCTCACCTGTCTCGCCGATGGCGCGCTCGCCCCGAATCCACTCCTCCCACTGGTCGGCCGTGGCCACGTCGGGAGCCCACGCTTCGAGACGTGCGATGCTGAACTGGACTCGCTGCGAGGGGGCAGGGTGTGTCATGCAGACAGTGTAGGGGAGGGAAATTCAGCGCGCCACTTGGACGGCTACCGCTGTCCGCGCGGTCGATTGCGAAGCCGGACTCTGGATGATTCTTGCGGTATCCGTGTAGTTCGTACAAGAACCACAATGGCCATGTGTATAGGAGATTCTAGGCGTTTGTTGTCGTTCGTAAGCGAAGCATTCGCAATCCCGTCCGATGCCGCGTCGATGCGCCGATCGGCTCAACGCCGGCTGGGCTCGCAAAGTTCTGACAACGTCACGGACACCAGATTTTCGGTCTCCATGCGGCCCAGCAGCTGCCGAGTCAGCTCGAGCACGATCAGCGGGCGGTCGCCGGCGACG